>SKEB01000152.1_pt1 | contig 89542 bp, 72 predicted proteins | sample 4826561 | NCBI WGS metagenome assembly SKEB01 (sample SAMN11008820, study PRJNA524170) | human gut metagenome | biome: Human fecal sample; material: Feces; isolation source: fecal sample from pouch patient p17 | host: Homo sapiens | place: Israel: Tel-Aviv | collected 2016-03-29
GTTCCGTAATACACAGTAATGTGATTACAAGCACGATTCCCGGAATCAGAATGATCCACCAGGAGTTTGTCATCAATGCCTTTTCAGAAAGCGAGAGCATGCTCCCCCAGGAAATGATTTCCATCGGAAGACCAATCCCAAGAAAGCTCAATGTTGACTCTGCTATGATTGCACTTCTGATGTTCATCACGACCATAAACATAATCGATGAAACAAAATTCGGCAGCAAATGCACACGTAAAATATGCCAGAAACTTCCACCCATACATTTTGCAGCAATCAGATATTCACTCTCACGGAGCTGTCGTACCTCAGTGCGTACCATTTTTGCAATATTCATCCAACTGGTAAACCCAATCACTATGGTGATTGCAACGACTGAGTTCTTTCCTGCCAGTGCCTGAAGAAAGATAATTAACAGAATTGAAGGAATACTCAATAAAATTTCTGTAAAACGCATCATCGGTTCATCAATCCACTCCGGTGCGATTCCACTGAAGGATCCGTAGATCACCGCAATCGTAGTCGATAACACGGTGGATATCAACCCGATAAACAGCGATATTCTACCACCGTATAAAATCATTGAAAAAATATCTCTTCCCATCGTATCCGTTCCAAAAAAGAACTCTTTATTCGGTGAAATGTTGCAGTTCTTCAGATCCATGTATGTAGGGTCTTTCGTTATAAAGAAACGACAGAAAACACAGGCACATACGATGACTGCAAGAATACTTCCGGCAATTACAGAAGACTTGTTTTTTCCAAAATCATTCATTTTGAATATCCTTATTCTATTTTCGGATGAACTATTATTCTTCTCAGCTTTTCTCATCTTCTCCACCCTATATTTAACTTGCCTTTCCTGTCATTTTAAGTTCTTTCATTCTTGGATCGATCCATTCACTGACAGACTGTCCGATCACATTTCCTGCAATAACAAAAATACCGGTAAATACGCAAAGCACCATCAGCATATTATAGTCATGATATTTTGCACTTTCAAAAGAAAGCGTTCCGATTCCCGGATAGGAAAATACCATTTCCACGATATACGTCCCTTCGATCACATGCTGAAGTGAAATTGCCATCAGACTGATGAACGATGGCATAATATTTTTCACACAGTGAAAGAACAATACTCTTTTTCGTGACATTCCTTTTGCCTTTGCCAATAAAACATAGTCTTTTCTAGTTTCTTCCAACAATCGGTTACGGATCAGATACGCATAATACCAAAGGTGGCTCAGCACAACAACTGTCAGCGGAAGAATCAGATGCATCAATCTGCTCAACAGATTTGCCGATTGGCCAAGATCATATGCCCCACTTCCCGGAAGGAGCTTTAGATTCACACTAAAAATCAAAATCAATATAAGTGACAACCAGAATTCTGGAATACAGCTTGTGATTGTTCCCACCTTACGCAAAATCCGGTCTGGAAGCTGATTTTCATAATACACACAGAAAATTCCAAGCAAAAGTGCCAGTCCAAATGTCAGGATAAAACCAATTCCACCAAGCAATAATGTATTGACTAAACGTCCCTCGATTACTGTAAGAACATCTTGTTTATATTTATAAGAGATTCCAAACTCCCCCTGAAAAGCATTTCCAAGCCATTTCACATACTGAACAGGGATGGGTTCGTTTAATCCAAGTCGTTCCATTGCATGCTCATGTTCTTCCACCGACATTCTCTCCGCACGTTCTCCATAATAAGAAACCAGAGGATCCCCGGGTGCCAGCCGCGACATTACAAACACAAGAAGTGAGAGTACAAAAACAGATAGCAAGATCAGTCCGATTTTTCTAAGCCATTGTTTCTTCATCACTCTGCTCCTCTCCTGAAATCTCCGGAATCGGAATCGCCTCCAGAAGTTTCTTCGTATATAAATGCTGCGGATGTTCAAACACCTGCTCGGTTTCTCCTATCTCCACAAGTTTTCCATCCTTCATCACTCCGACACGGTCGCATAATAGACGCACCATTGAAAGATCATGCGCAATAAAAAGGATTGCACAGTCATGTTCTCTTTGTAAATGCCGAAACAGCTTCACCATCTGTGCCTGTGTAGTTACGTCCAGCGAAGCGATTGGTTCATCTGCGATCAAGAGCTTCGGCTTCATTGCAAATGCTCTTGCGATTGCAACTCTCTGTCTTTGTCCGCCTGACAACTCCGGTGGCCACACGTGAAGCTGTTCTTCCTGCAATTCCACTTCTTCCATCATTTCACATAAAAAATCATGTTGTTCTTTCTTGTCAGAAAATACTTTATGTATTTCCAATAGCTCTGCAAGGATCTTCTCTACCTTCATTTTCTGGTTTAAGGAAGATGTTGAATCCTGAAAGATCATCTGCCGCTCTTTTTGCAGTCTTCTCGCATTTTTCTTTTTTGCTTTTTTATCAAGAAGATTTATCCCATCATAAGAAAATGTTTCTGCTTCCGGATTTAGAATTCCCATCAGACATTTTCCAACCGTTGACTTTCCAGATCCTGACTCACCTACCAGTCCAAAAATCTCGTCTCTTCTTATCTCAAAGGACACATCTTTCACCGCTTGAAACACCCTTTTTCTATCTAAAGGATAGAAGTAGGACAAATGTGAGATTTCTACCAGTTTTTCATGCAATTCTGATTCACTTATTAATTTTGATTCATTTCTATGCATATAATAAGGATGATCATGAATCAATTTCTTTGTATAAGAATGTTTTGGAGCTGTGAAAAGCTGTTTTGCTTCTTCCAATTCCACGATATTTCCATCCTGCATTACAGCAACCCGGTCTGCAATCTGAGCAACAACTCCGAGATCATGTGTGATAAACAGAATACTTAAATTCAATTCTTTCTGTAATTTTTTCAACAGTTTCAGAATCTCCGCCTGGATTGTCACATCCAGCGCTGTTGTCGGTTCATCCGCAATTAAAAGCTTTGGATTTGAGGCAAGTGCTGTTGCAAGCACACATCTTTGACGCATTCCGCCTGAAAAATGATACGGATACAGATCATAACGTTGCTCTGCGTCTTCAATTCCCACAAGCTTCATCAGTTCGATTGCCCGCTCTTTTGCTGATTCCTTTTTATTCTGCTTTAAAGCTTTTTCATGCAGCAAAATAGCCTCTTCTATCTGACTTCCAACTGTCATCGTCGGGTTTAATGTACTCTGTGGATCCTGAAAGACCATCGTGATTCCCTGTCCTCGGATCTGCTGCATTTCTTTTTCATTATATCCGATCAGGTTCTGACCATTATATTGAATGGCTTCGCCTGTCACAGACGCACTCTTTGGCAGTAATTTCAAAATTGATCGGCACAGTACAGTCTTTCCACATCCTGACTCTCCAACAAGAGCAAGGATCTCCCCTTGTCTTATCGACAAGGAGACGTCCTTTACTACTTGTTTCTTTCCATCTGAAGTTTGAAATTCAACTGACAAATGCTTCACTGCCAGTATTTCTTCTATTTTCATTCGATTGTCCAATCCTCTACATTCCAGAAAATTCCAACACCATGATGGCCAAGAACTGTATCCTTTGTAATTCCCTGGATCTTCTTATTCGTCACATAATCTACATCGCAATAACAGAAGAATGTATATGCCGGATCTTCTGCAAGTGCAACCTGAAACTTTGCATATGCTTCTTTACGCTCATTCTCATCACTTGTCTGTCTTGCCTGTGTCAGGTAAGTGTCTACCTGTTCATTGGAATATCCACTATAATTACTTCCTTTATCTGTACCAAACACTTTATATGTATGGTCATCAGCATCAAACGGGCTTCCCCATCCGATCAAAAATGCTTCCTGATTTGCCCAGTCGATTTCTGACTGAACCTGTGCTTTTGCATCAACTCCAACTTCTTTCAGCTGCTGACATGCGATAGCCGCAAGATCTGCGCGCACCTGATCACCTTCCATCACATTGATTGTAAAAGAAAGCTTCTCTCCGTTTCTCTCATAGATTCCGTCATCTCCCAATGTCCAGCCAGCCGCTTCTAACACTTCTTTTGCTTTTGCCGGATCATAAGAGTATTTCTCTACATCTTCATTATTATATTTATTTCTCTGAAGCGGACCATAAGCTACAATTCCTTCTCCCAGAAGAACACTGTCTACCATCTTCTGACGATCGATTGCATAGCTGATTGCCGGAATTGCATCTTTGTTTCTCTGCCAGAACTCATTATTAAAGTTATAAAGGATACCTCTGTAATCTGCTGTCTTCATATCATATACTGTAAAAGTATCATCATCTGTGAAATTCTGTGCATCCTTCGGTGTCACCTTTGCCAGATTGATCTCACCGGATTTTAACTGAAGTGCCTTTGCATTATCATCCGGTACAATCTTAAACACGATCGTATCAATCTTCGGAGCTCCTTTATAATAATCCTCATTCTTTACAAGTGTAATACTCTGTCCTTCATCCCACTCCTGAATCTTATACGGACCCGTTCCGATTGGATTATGGAAATATTCATCTGTCTGCATATCCTTGCTTTCCAGTAAGTGTTTCGGAAGGATACCAATTGTCATATAGTCGAGAAATGCCACATTCTTATCCCGAAGTGTAAAAGAAATCGTCTTATCATCGATCACATTGATTGCTGTAACATCCTCATAATTAGAAGCAATCTCTGATTCATTGTCCGGATCCATGATTGCTTTGATCGTAAACTCAACATCATCTGCTGTAAATTTCTCTCCATCATGCCAATTTACATCATCCCTAAGATGGAATGTATAAGTATTTGTCGCGTCATCCAGCTCCCATGATTCTGCCAGTCCCGGTACCACCTCATTATTCTCATCATGTGCTGTCAGACCGTCAAACAGAAGCAGATTAATCTCTCCATGCTCATCAATAGCCGGATTGATCCTTGTGTAATCATTACTTCCATAGATTAGTGTAGACCCGTTTTGTGTAGTCTCTTTATTTGCATTGTCTGATTTGCTTCCACAGCCTGTAAGTACACAACCTGCCAACGTGCAGACTGCTAAGGTTACCGCGATCACCTGTGATAGTTTTCTTCGTTTCATCGTTTTCTCCTCATGCTGTCTATTTTCTTTCAATGCAATTTATTGTATAAGAAACAGAACAAACCCACAAGCCAGGTGGGGGGATATAAGATGTTTTTCATTGCTCAATTAAAAAACTCCGGTGATTTCAAAAAACACCAGAGCTTTAAATCTTCTATATCTAGTTTTATTTTTAACTTTCTTTTCCTTCACCCGCAAAGTATTCTTTCACAAGCTTTACAACTACACCTGACAATAAGAATACTGCAATCAGGTTCGGGATTGCCATCAGACCATTAAATGTCTCGGCAATATTCCACATCAGTCCAAGTTCCATTGTAGCACCAACGATTGCAACGAGTGCATAGAGTACCATGAATGGCTTATTCGCTTTTGTACCAAGAAGGAATTCCACACATCTTGTTCCGTACAATCCCCATCCGATAATCGTAGAAAATGCGAAGCAGCACATTGCAACCGCTGTAAAGATAGATACCCAGTTTCCATAAGTGGATGTAAATCCAAGAATAGTAAGTTCTGCTCCTGCTGCCTCTCCATATCCAACCGGAACACCGCTACACAGAATAACGAGTGCTGTCAATGTACAGATTACAATGGTATCAACAAATACTTCGAAGATTCCGAAAAATCCCTGTTTCACAGGTTTTTTTGTATCAGCACATGCATGCGCGATAGAACCTGTACCAAGTCCTGCCTCATTAGAGAAGATTCCTCTGGAAACACCTTTCTTCATACTCATAAAGAAAGAGCCCACGGCGCCTCCGGTCACAGATGCCGGTGAAAATGCGCCTTCGAAAATGGATCCAAATACGCTCGGAATGTTCTGGAAATTCAGAACAACAACGCCAAGTGCCAGAATCACATAAATTGCTGCCATAAATGGAACAAGCTTTTCTGTAACCTGTCCAATTCTCTTAATTCCTCCAAGAAGGATCATGCCGATCAGGATAGCAAGTACAATTCCGATAATCAGATTTAATGTTCCAACAGAATCCTTTTCTATGATTCCATAATTAAAAAGTGCAGAATCGATTGCTGTTGTAATTGTATTCACCTGTGTTGCATTTCCCGTTCCGAATACAGTCAGAACTCCGAATGCAGCGAACAGATAAGCCAGCCAGTGCCAATGCTTTTTCAGACCATTTTTGATATAATACATCGGTCCACCGACACGATCTCCTTCCGCATTCGTCTCATGGAAATGAACTGCAAGAGTAACTTCTGAAAACTTTGTACACATTCCAAGAAGTGCTGAGATCCACATCCAGAACACTGCGCCCGGCCCTCCGATTGCGATTGCTCCTGCTACTCCGGCGATATTTCCTGTTCCGACCGTCGCCGCCAATGCGGTACAAACTGCCTGGAACGGAGTCAGTGCACCGTCAGATGCATCTCTTTTGCGGAGCATTCTTCCGATCGTCACTTTCATCGCATACGGAAATTTTCTGATCTGAAGGAAGCCAGTCCGGATACTTAAGTAAAGCCCGACTCCAATAATGCAGATCATAGCCGGAACGCCCCAGATAAAGTTATTCACAGCACTATTTACTGATTCTATCGTAGATAACATACTTCTTCAATTCCTTTCTTTTATGATATTATTACGCGACTGTTCATCACATTAAATCGATAAATCATTAAAATAACTTTTAAATTATACCATAAAAGTAGGGGAATGTATAGAATTATTCTAACACTTCTTTCGAATCAAACTGATCCATAAACTCCGCATACTTTGCTGAATTTTCAAATACCGGCTTATAATTTTTAACAAGCTCTCTGCTTCTTGCTGCTTTTTCTTTCAAAAGTCCATAGGCTCCAAGTGCAAACATCTTCGCAGTGACAATATAAGCTTCTTCCTCATCCGTCACTTCAAATTCTACCTGATGGAGTCCACCCTTTACACCACCTGTATTAAATGTATATACAGGCATTAAGTGCTGGACATCACCGACATCTGTTGATCCTCCCGTATGTCCTGAGGCCTCGATCACATTTGTTTCCGGTGCAGAAAGTTCTGCTGCTCTTTTTAATTCTGGGAGTGCTTCTTCCGCAAGTGTCGGAAGGTATCCCGGAAGTGTTGTGATTTCAACCTTCGCTCCCATTGCAGTAGCTCCTGCGTGAAAGGATCGGTCTGTTTTCTTCGCTGCATCTGTAAATGCCTCGATTGTTTTAGCTCTTACCAATGTCTCTACTACAACTTCATCAGGCACTACATTTACCAGGTTGCCACCCTTTGTAATGATCGGATGGACACGGACACAATCCTCATCACGGAATGTCTCTCGATTCAGACCAAGTGCCTGCAGACCAAGTGACGCCGCCGACAGAGCATTTACACCTTGTTCCGGTGTTCCTGCCGCATGGGCTGCCTTACCTAAACAACGGATTACTTTAGACACAAACCCATTTCCGGTTCCACTTCCTACTATGATGTCATCCCCCGGTGCAATGTGATGTGTAATGCAAAGATCAATATCATCAAATGCGCCGATACGAAGCAGCTCACATTTTCCACCGCCATATTTTATTTTTCCCTGTGCACGCAGCTCATTTTTGAATCCAATTTCACCATACTCTTCCGCCGGTGTTGCAAAAAATACCACCTGTCCATCCAGTTTTTCCGCGATCTCCGGAACTGTAAGAGCCAGTGCCGCACCAAAGATTCCCGCCATCTGTGCATGATGTCCGCAGCAATGTGCCGCATCTGTCTCTGGATTCGCATGAACATGCTCCGGAATCCTAAGTGCATCAAGCTCTCCAAGAAGTGCAAGGCTTGCTGTATCTTTCTTTTCTTCATTTAAATACGCTTTTGTTCCTGTAATTGCAAGTCCGGTTTCTGTGCGCAAACCTAATTCTTTCATCTTCTTTATGAATTTTTCTGCTGTATTGAATTCTTTATATCCAAGTTCTCCATGATCGTATATATCTCTGGCAAATTCAATGATCTCATCTCTGTGCTGATCGATTGCTTCTAGGATTAATTTTTCTGTCTGATCCATTTTCATCACTGCCTTTCTTAATTATTGAAGCTCCTCCGGGATCCACCATAATCCATCATTGTTTTCTTTCATATACTGTTTGAATTCATCTGAGTGGTATGCGTCCACGATTGCCTGTGCCCAATCTGCATCTTTGTTCTCTTCTTTTACAACAACCTGAAGTACAAGATAATCTGAAATATCTTCATTGGCCAGTGCTGTAGAAGCATCAATGCCTGCATTATATACAACACTTCCTGTGATTGCAATATAATCAAAATCAGATTCTGCTGCCGGAATTGTCATGCTGTTCATTTCTGTAAATTCAATATTATGTGGGTTCTCTACAATATCATCCTGTGTAACTGTGGCTGGATCAGCATTCTCGTCAAGCTTGATCCAGCCGATTTTCTGAAGCATCAGATAGCAGCGTGCTGTGTTGGACGCATCATTTGGGACTGCAACCTTCGCACCATCCGGGATTTCATCTACAGAATCGTATTTTTCTGAATAAACTCCTGCCGGAACAGTTGGAATCGGACTGATTGCAACCAGATCTGCGTTATAACTCTGATTGAAATTGTCCATGTATGCTGTATGCTGTTCTACATTGACATCTACATCTCCATCATTCAGTGCAACATCTGCTGTCTGAAGATCTGAGAGGTCAACAGCTTTCAGAGTATATCCTTCTTTTTCAAGAATTGGAACAATTGCATCTTCAAAAAGTTCTGTATATGGTCCCTGGGATTTTCCATAGACGATTTCCTTTTTCTCTGATGTATCCGCATCACTTTTCTTCGTATCTCCTGAACCTGAATTTCCGCATGCTGCCAGGCTGAATGCTGTTGTCGCTACTAATAATCCTGCAATAATTTTCTTGATTTTCATAATATAATTCTCCTCGTTCTTTCTTAATCAATTATCTATGTTGTCTGAGTTTTCTTGAAATTGTATTTCCTGCAAGCTGAAGGATCTGCACAAATACGACCAGTACAACTACAGTAAAAATCATCAATGGTGTATTCATCCTCTGATATCCATAAGTCAGTGCCAGGTCTCCGACACCTCCTCCGCCTACATATCCAGCCATTGCTGATGCTCCAAGCAACCCGATCGTACCTGTTGTCAATGCGAGTACGATAGATCCAAGTGTTTCCGGAAGCAGAAAATACCGAATCGTCTGCCAGGTAGATGCCCCCATTGCTTCAGCCGCTTCCAGAATACCGGGATTAATCTCCAGTAAACTGTTTTCCATCAATCGTGCAAGATACGGACTGATATAAATAACGAGTGGGACAAGTGATGCTGTACTTCCGATGGTCGTTCCGACAATCGCCCTTGTCAACGGCATGATCGCTACCAGTAAGATCACAAATGGAATACTTCTTACTATATTAATGTAGATACTTACAATATTGTAAAGGATCAGATTCTCTATCAGTCCTCCCTTACGGCAAAGTACAAGGATCAGTGCCAAAATAATTCCTATGATTGTTCCAATGATCAGTGACCATGCAACCATATATAATGTCTGTCCCCCACTGGTCAATAACTTTTCAAGGGATACTCCAAAATACTCTTGTTCCATTAAATCGCCTCCACTCTTTCTCTGATTACTCCATTCCCATCAATCTGTTTCTCAGCTTCTAATATTTTCTCTTCCGTTCCGATCAGCTGCAAAATGAACACACACATTACATTCTCCTGCAATTCCTGCACGGTCGCTCCCAGAATATTTACTACAATTCCATCCACATGACAGATATCTGAAATCACAGGTCGTTTTACACTACTTCCGATAAACTTAAGCCTCTCTACCCGGAAATGTTCTTTCTGTTCTTTCACAAGACTTAGAATGCTTTCCGGAATCTGATCATTTACTACAGTCTGAACGAATCTTCTTGTAACAGGTGCCTGTGGCTTTCCGAATACATCAAGCACACTTCCGGCCTCTACTACTTGTCCGTTCTCCATAACTGCTACTTTATTACAGATCATCTGAACGACCTGCATCTGATGTGTGATCAAAAGGATTGTAACTCCCATCTCCCGGTTAATCTTCTTAAGCAGTTTCAGAATGGATTCTGTAGTTTGTGGATCCAGTGCACTTGTTGCCTCGTCACAGAGCAGGATGTCCGGTGTTGTTGTCAGTGCCCTTGCGATTCCCACTCTCTGTTTCTGTCCTCCCGAAAGCTGGCTTACATAAACATCTTTCTTATCTTCCAGTTCTACAAACCGGAGTACTTCTTTTACTTTCTTATCAATCTCTTCCTTTGGTGCCTTTTCAAGAATCAATGGCAATGCAATGTTGTGATACACTGTTTTTGATTCAAGAAGATTAAATTGCTGAAAAACCATTCCGATTTTTCTTCTAAGCTTGCGAAGCTGCGTTTTTTTCAGATTTCCAAGATTTTCTCCCTGGACTATAACATTTCCCGTATCCGGTGTCTCTAATCCATTTACCAACCGGATCAAAGTTGATTTACCTGCTCCGGAAAATCCGATAATTCCGTAGATGTCACCTTTCTCTACATGAATGCTGACATCCTGCAGCGCATGTACTGTACCGTATTTCCCGGAAAATGTTTTGTTTGCATGTTCTACTTTTATCATACTCATCACTCCATCTATCATTTGATGTAACGTTGTTACTTTTTCGCATCTCAGATTCGATAGGCGTATAATACATCTTATTAACCTACCTTGTCAATATGTTTTATATGTTTTCGGCGTTTTGTTTTTATATTCCTATGTGTTTAGTAGGTTTATAGTGCATTTTAACCAGTCCCGTTATAAGAATGCTGTTCACACATCGTGTGAACAATACCGGCTGGCAACACTTGATTTCTGAATCTGAAAATTTTCATTGCATTACCATAGGACTTTCTATTATAATAGAAATGTTATAGACGATATAAAACGAAACAATTTCAAAAATGTATCGTTCTTTGAGATTGTCTCTGTATGATTACAAGTATTTTTTGTAGAAAGGATTAACTAATTCATGTGGATTGCAGATAATTGGAAAGATTACGAAATTCTTGACTGCTCAGGTGGCGAAAAGCTTGAGCGTTGGGGAAATTATCTTCTTGTCCGTCCGGACCCGCAGGTCATCTGGGATACTCCTAAGAAGAACCGCGGTTGGAAAGAGATGAACGGACATTATCACCGTAGCAAAAAGGGTGGCGGTGAATGGGAGTTTTTTAGTCTCCCACAGCAGTGGCAGATCCATTACGGTTCTCTCACATTTAATTTAAAACCATTTAGTTTCAAGCACACAGGACTCTTCCCAGAGCAGGCAACTAACTGGGACTGGTTCTCTGAGAAGATTAAGAATGCTGGACGTCCGGTCAAGGTGCTGAACCTTTTTGCTTATACCGGAGGTGCTACACTTGCAGCGGCAGCTGCCGGAGCGCAGGTTACTCATGTAGATGCATCTAAGGGTATGGTGACATGGGCAAAGGAGAATGCGGTTTCTTCCGGTCTGGGAGATGCACCGATCCGCTGGCTTGTCGATGACTGTGTGAAGTTCGTTGAGCGCGAGATCCGCCGTGGCAACACTTATGATGCAATCATTATGGATCCGCCTTCATATGGGCGTGGACCAAAAGGCGAGATCTGGAAGATTGAAGATATGATCCATCCACTCATCAAGCTTTGTACAAAGATTCTTTCCAAGGATGCACTGTTCTTCCTTGTGAATTCTTATACAACAGGACTTGCTCCTGCCGTACTTACCTACATGATCTCAACTGAATTAAAACCTTGGAACGGACATGTAGATTCTCAGGAGATCGGACTTCCTGTTACAGATTCAGGACTGGTTCTCCCTTGTGGAGCTTCCGGTCGTTGGGAACGTGACTAGGGTTCCCCTTATAATTCGTTTGTTACTGGCTTCCATTTTCTAAGTCAGTGGCTATAAATTGTACCTGTACAAAACGTTACTGCTCACAGTAACTGCAAAACAGCTACAACAATATTCTAAACAGCAGAAAAGACCAGAGGTTCTTGTTTCAATTTGTAAAACAAGCCTCTGGTCTTTTCATTTATTTATGCTGTTCTTGAACTCCCTTGACAGATTTCTTCAAACTCTTTTAATTTCTGTCTTGCCTGCGGACTTAAGTTTCTTGGCACTTCAATCTGAATTGTCACATACTGGTCTCCGTGAACGGATGAATCTTTCATCGAAACAATTCCCTTACCTCTCAGACGAATCTTGGAACCCGATTGTGTTCCCTCTTTAATCTTACACATAACATCTCCATACAGTGTATGGACCAATGCCTCACCTCCGAACACAGCTGTTGTATACGGAACAGATACGGTTGTATATACATCCATACCTTTCCGCTCATATCCAGGTTTCGGAGCAACTGTTACTTTCAACAGAAGATCTCCGGCTTCACCACCACCGGTTCCCGGCATTCCCTTTCCTCTTAAACGGATTGACTTTCCGCTATCAATACCTGCCGGAATATGAACCTTCAGTGACTGTCCAGGTTGTCCCGGATTCTCCGGATTACTCAGTGTAATAACCTTATCTCCACCAAATGCAGCTTCGTCAAATCCTACTGTAATACCTGCCTTGATATCAGAACCTTTTGATTTGAAGCTTTCTCCTCCAAATCCACCGGTAAATCCTGATGTCCTTCTGCTGCGTCCTGAAGTACTTCCTCCATGGAACATATTTCCGAAAATGTCACCAAACATGTCATCCATGTCGCCCCCTTCGAAATGATACTCCTGATATCCACTTCCCGGTCCACCATAACTACGGTAAGTACCGCCTTTGAATCCGCCGTTTCCGCCGAATCCTCCAAAGCCACCTGTACCGGCATTTCCATATCCGGAACCTGCAGCACCGCTCTGATCAAATGCAGCATGACCGAACTGGTCATACAGTTTCTTCTTCTCCGGATCACTCAGTACAGAGTACGCCTCCGTCACTTCTTTGAATTTCTTCTCCGCTTCTTTATCCCCAGGATTCGTGTCCGGATGATACTTCTTCGCTAGCTTACGATATGCTCTCTTTATTTCTTTATCCTCTGCGCCCTTTGACAGCCCAAGCACTTCATAATAATCTCGTTTCATTCTTTCCACATCCTTCCGAATCTCTTATTGTTTTGAACATATATAGTTTATTATTTCTCTGTGTTCTACTTGTAATATAGCAGACATTTTCCAGACTGTCAATATATCAATCCTAATTTCAATATTAGGTCAATAAAATTCTCATGTATATTGACCTTAAAACTTAAAACTATCAATACAACAAATTAGATTTGTCTGGTTGGCCCCGTCACTATTGAACTATCACTTCTCATTTGAATAACCAAATGCTTTTGTCTCTTTATTGTTGAGGACACATGTAAGGCAGGAGCGTTCCGAATACACTTTGTTCCGTATGTTAGTAAGAGCCAGACAGGCACCACTCACGGTAACTGTTCTGGCTCTTAGTCAATAAATGTATCTGTTCCATTTACAGGAATCCTAACAGACAAATCAAATTTTATTTTAACAACTCTCGCAACACCTGGTTCACCATTCCAGGGTTTGCTTTCCCCTTCATGGCGCGCATTGTCTGTCCAAGCAGTGCTCCGATTGCTTTCTCTTTACCGCCTTTGAAGTCTGCGACTGCCTGTGGGTTGTCTGCGATCACTTTGGCAGCTGTCTCACGGAGTGCACCTTCATCGTTCACCATCTTAAGCCCGTGTTCTTCGACATATTTCTCAGGATCTATATCCTCATGGAAAATCTGCTTGAATACATCTTTTGCCACAGAACTGTTAATGGTTCCTGCCTCCGCAAGATCAATTAATTTTGCCAGGTTCTCCGGAGAGAATGTTAAATCTTCCGGCTCCATTCCATTGTCTTTCATCAGACGGAAGGTCTCTCCGATCAACCAGTTTGCAACTTTCTTCGGTTTCTCACAGATTGCTGTTGTTGCCTCAAAAAGATCGGCCATTTTCTTAGAACCTGTGATGATCTCTGCGTCATACTGCGGAATATCAAACTGTTCCTTGTAACGCTCCAGCTTCTCCGTACGAAGTTCCGGCTGCTGAGATTTGATTTTCTCGATCCATTCATCACTGATCACGATCGGAACAAGGTCTGGTTCCGGGAAATAACGATAATCCTGTGCATCCTCTTTGGAACGCATTGCATAAGAATGCTCTTTGTTGTCATCCCAGCGTCTTGTCTCCTGTACAACCTGTTTTCCTTCTTCGATCAACTCAATCTGTCTCTGACGTTCGCCTTCAATTGCATGTGCGATTGCCTTAAATGAGTTCAAGTTCTTCATCTCTGTTCTTGTACCAAACTGATCGGATCCGACTTCACGAACAGACAGGTTGACATCTGCACGCATAGAACCTTCCTGAAGCTTACAATCAGATGCTCCTAAATACTGCACGATCATACGCAGTTTTTCAAGATAAGCAATAACTTCCTCCGCGGAACGCATATCCGGTTCAGATACGATCTCTACAAGTGGCACACCGCTTCGGTTATAATCGACAAGTGAAGTATCATCCCACTCATCATGAACCAGCTTACCTGCATCTTCTTCCATATGCATCTCGTGGATTCTTACTTTCTTCTTTCCTGAACCACTCTCGATCTCTACATATCCATCTCTGGCAATTGGGAGATACAGCTGGGAAATCTGATAGTTCTGCGGGTTATCCGGGTAGAAATAGTTTTTACGGTCAAATTTACACACCTGTGTAATCTTACAGTTTGTTGCAAGACCGATCGCCATAGCATATTCTACAACTTGTTTATTCAACACCGGAAGCGATCCCGGCATACCGGTACATACCGGACAAGTATGTGTATTCGGTGCGCCACCGAATTCTGTGCTGCATCCACAGAAGATCTTTGTCTTTGTAGCCAGCTCAATATGCACTTCCAGTCCAATGACTGTTTCATACTGCTTTGCCATTGTTAACGCACCTCCTTTTCTGACATAAGACCGACAGATGCCGGTGTTTCATGCATCTTCTTTGTCGCACACTCATAGGTATATGCTGCACGGATCAAAGTTTTTTCTTCAAATACATTTCCGATCAGCTGCATACCGATTGGAAGTCCTTTGCTGTCTTTTCCAACCGGAACGCTCATTCCCGGAAGACCTGCAAGATTGACTGAGATTGTATAAATATCTCCCAAATACATCTTCATCGGATCACTTAAGCTCTTTCCAAGCTCCGGAGCAGTTGTCGGTGCTGCCGGTCCGAGAATGATGTCATAATTACGGAATGCACGATCAAACTCTTTCTTGATTAAAGCTTTTGTTCTAAGTGCCTTCAGATAGTAAGCATCATAATATCCTGAACTTAAGACAAAAGATCCAAGCATGATTCTTCTCTTTACTTCAGGACCAAATCCTTCTGAACGTGTTTTCTTGTACATGTTATGAAGTCCATCGTAATCTTTCGTACGATAACCATATTTCACACCATCAAAACGTTCCAGGTTAGAACTTGCCTCTGCATCTGCAATCGTATAATAAGCAGGGATTGCATATTTTACAAGTCGCAGATCAAACGCCTCAACAATCGCACCCTTTTCTTCGAGTACTTTTGCTGCCTTCATCACAGCATCATTTACTTCAGGATCCAGACCTTCTCCCATATAATCTCTTGGGATTCCAATACGGAGTCCTTTCACATCATCGACAAGTGCTTCTGTGAAATCACAATCATCACGATCCATGGAAGTGCTGTCCTTCGGATCATGGGATGCAATTGCTTCAAGAATTGCCGCACAATCCGATACATCTTTCGCTACCGGTCCAATCTGATCTAAAGAAGATCCATATGCGATAAGTCCATATCGGGAAACGGTTCCATAAGTTGGTTTTAGTCCGACAACTCCACAGAAAGAACTCGGCTGACGAATGGATCCGCCGGTATCAGATCCAAGTGCATAATAACATTCGGATGCTGCCACTGCCGCACAGGAACCACCGGAAGAACCTCCCGGAACATGCGCTGTATTGTGCGGATTGCGTGTCGGTCCGTAATAAGACGTCTCTGTTGTACTTCCCATGGCAAATTCATCCATGTTTGTCTTACCAATGATAACCGCTCCTGCTTTTCTGAGGTTCTCAACTGCCTCTGCCGTATAGGTCGGTTTGAAGTTGGAAAGAATCTTTGAACTACATGTGGTAAGCTGTCCCTCGATACACATATTATCTTTTACTGCAACCGGAACTCCTGCAAGTGGACCTGTCAGTTCGCCCACATCTATTTTCTTCTGAATTTCCTCTGCCTGTGCATAAGCACCTTCTTCATCTATCGTCACAAAGCTATGAATCTCTGACTCCGATTCTCTGATCTGTCCGATCACTGCATCAACTGCTTCTCGTACAGTTACTTCTTTTGCTTTGATCTTCTCGCCCAGTTCAAGGGCTGTAAGTTTTAATAAATCCATCTGCTCTCACTCCCTTAACCAATTGTCTTCGGCACTTCAAAACTGTCCTCTTTACGAAGTGGTGCATTCGCAAGTGTCGCTTCTTTGTTATCTCCGTTTGTCACAACATCTTCACGGAACACATTCTGTACCGGAAATACATGAGACATTGGTTCAATCCCTGTTGTATCAAGTTCATTTAATGTATCTATATAATCCAGCATCTGCTCCATGTCTTTTTTCGCTGCTTCTTTCTCTTCCTCTGAAAGTTCCAGCTTTGCAAGGATTCCTACATACTCGATTGTTTCATCGGATATTTTATTTGCCAATTTAATCATCCTTTCTTTCTACTCTGTCTTTGCTAATCCTGACAATTTCCAAAATCAGTATCATAAATTTCTCAGCTTATTGCGACCTGTAGCGGTACATATCATAGAAACTGTCATAATTCTGGTTTTTTACCGAGCCGGACGGCGTCAGGATTAAGTCCCCATCATCCACTTCCAGCTCCGTTCCTTCCGGGAAAACTGCATTTCTATAAGATTCTGATCCATCTGTATCATAAAACCAGAGTCCATAATTTTCATAATTGAGATTTTCATTTTCCTTATCATAAAAATCACCAAGATAAATCTTGTAATGAAGCTCCGCCCAGTCGACTCCTGATGCCTCGGTCACATCATACCATCCTGCCGGGAAATCTGTTCCCGCCGTATAAGTGTTTCCGGCTTTCAATGTTACCTGTTCCGTCAGCGGATTTTCTTCCAGCTGCATCTGTTCCGTCTGTGCATTCTCAGAATGAAACTGGACAACCAGTCCTGTATCAATCTTCAGATGACCTCCTGTATACAGTCTCACATCATCCAGATAATCTCCTGCATCCGTATCTGACTCATCTTCACTAAAATAAGAATAGTAATAAATCGAATTCTCAGGATCATCCTGCTGCATGGAGCCTTCTCCTGAGACAAGCTCCACTTCATAAGTTCCTTCCGGGATCTGTGCTCCGATCTCATACTCCCCATATCCTAATACACAATCATAAGTTGCTCCTGTCTCAGAAAGTTCTCTCGTTGTATTCATATATGGATCATACTCAGAATCCACTTCGCTGCCATCATCATTCCAGTCATAATCTGAGGAATGAAAATCATCCCCAAATGAGGAAATGAAATCACCAACGGAACCTGCAATGCTTGTAAATGCTACGATTGCTACGATGATTCCCGCAAGAATTCCACTGATTTTCCTTGCCTTTTTCTGTTCCTCGTAAGATCCTGCATGAACCTTCCTTGCCGGATTAAATATCGTCGGCCCACCTGGCTGCATCTGCCCTGTCTGTGGGATTTCCATCCACGGATTTTCTTTTTGCTGATATTCTGTCTGCGTTCTTTTCCGTCCGTTATGACTCTCACAGAGATGTCCCGCATCCTTCTTTTTCTCCCGGTTTTTTGTCTCTCCAGTGTCATTCTGTCGTTTCTGGGAATATGTCATTTTTTTCTTGCGGTCAAAACTGCTCTCATTCAGCCTGTAATTCTTTTTGTCCAGCTTTGTGTTATCCAGCCCGCAGGAACTGCAACGGCCATCAATCAATTTACCTCCGCAAAGATAACATTCTTTTTTCTTAAACATAAAGATCCTCCCTCGTTTCTACTCCTTAAGTTTCTGCCCACAACATCCTGGGGCAGTTCTCTTTCTCAGTTCAGACCTTCACATCCAACAGTTTTTTCGTTCAATCCAGGGGGATTGACCCGTTTTTTGTATTTTCTTCTTATGGTTCCAGACGACTTAAGTCTCTTGGGAATAATGTTGTTTCTCTTACATTGTCTTCGTTCATCATCTTCATTGTCAGACGTTCCATACCTATTCCAAGACCTCCGTGTGGTGGCATTCCATGCTTGAATGCACTTAAATACTGCTCCATGCCTTCATCTGTCATACCTCGCTTCTCCATCTTCGCAAGAAGTTCATGATAATCATGAATACGCTGTCCGCCGGTTGTGATCTCCATTCCTCTGAAAAGCAGGTCAAAACTGAGCGTGTAAGTCGGATCCTCCGGATCATCCATTGCATAGAATGGACGTTTCTTTGATGGATAATGAGTAACGAATACAAAATCTGCATTCCACTCTTCCTTCGCATAACGGCTGATCAATGTCTCTTCCTCTGGTTCCAGGTCAAATGGGTTCTTGATCTTTCTGTCATACTTCTCGGATACCAGTCGTTTAATCTCGTCGAATCTTACTGCCGGAATATTATCTGTCTTCGGTACTTCGATATTCAGAATCTGAAGTTCTCTTGCATACTCTTTCTTCAACAGCTCCATCGTATACTGAAGAAATCCCATTTCCATTGCCATGATATCTTCAAATCCATCAATATATCCCATCTCGAAATCAAGGCTTGTGTACTCATTCAGATGACGCTTTGTGTTGTGTTTCTCTGCACGGAATACTGGCGCTGTCTCAAAGACTCTGTCGAATACTCCGACCATCATCTGCTTATAGAACTGTGGGCTCTGCTGAAGAATCGCCGGTCTGTGGAAATACTCCAGACGGAAAAGGTTCGCACCGCCCTCTGCACTCTTGGCACCGATTTTCGGAGTATGGATCTCTGTAAATCCCTCTTTATAAAGAAAATCACGAAATCCTCTTACGATTCCTTCCTGAATTCTGAACTTTGCACGTTCTCTGATATTTCTCAGGGAAATTGGTCTGTAGTTTAACTTTGCCTCCAAAGATGTGTTCATCTTCCATTTTGCGATTGGAAGCGGCATTGGTTCTACCGGCTCGCTTAAAACCTTAAGACCACTGAGACGAATCTCAATTCCATTCGGTGCTTTTGCTGATTCAGCAACCACGCCTGTCACTTCAACCGTATCTGCTTCTTTCACATCTTTTAAATCAAATCCTGAACTGCCTTCTTCATATACGCACTGAACAAGTCCTTCTCTTTTTCTGAGAATAATGAATGCAATTGTTCCCATATCACGGATCGTATGGATCGCACCATTTACTTTCACTTCGGTTCCAATTCTTCCCTCTTCGAGAAGTTCACTAAGTTCCAATGTTTCCTTCTTTTTTACACCTGTTACAAATTCCATAATTCTTCTCCTTTCAGATTCCAGCATCCCGAGAAGAACTTTTCTATACAAAAAGTCCCGGGATACATTAGTATCCCGGGACGGAAATTACAATCATAATATCCGCGGTACCACCCGCATTGAATCTCAGTCTTCACATTTCAAATCTTATCCCTGTGTAAGCTAGATTCCACTCTTTGCATGTAACGTATGCTCCACGTGCTACCCTACTTCATCTGTTCAGACAGCCAGCTCCCAAGTGTTCCCTTAATCCGCTCCGCTGTCCGGCGCTCTCAGTCGGTGACGCCAACTTCCTGTCAGTTTCTGTGAATCAGAGTCTTGTTCTTTGCCTTTTTCTGGTTCAGCACTTTAGTCTGCTAAAACTTGTTTTCAATATTAGCACAGAGTTTTTTGATTTTCAAGAGGTTTTATTCGAATTGTCACACATTTTAACATTTTATCAGAATGAGGCTTTTTCAACCTATCGGTTTTGTGTACTTTCAACAATTTCTTCCTGAATCGTACTTAACGCCCGATCCAGCTGATTATCTGCCTTTGGATTCTCTTCGTCATACGTATATTCCACCTCGACATCCGGCTCAACGCCTTTCCCATTGATGCTTTTTCCGTTTGGAGTATAATACTCGGCAATCGTCACTTTCAGACAGGTTCCATCTCCCAGATCCATCAATTGCTGTACAACACCTTTTCCATACGTTGTCACTCCGACAATCTTTGCTGTTCCATAATCCTGAACTGCACCGCTGAAGATTTCAGATGCGCTGGCACTGTACTGGTTTACAAGAACTGCCATTGGTTTCTTAAATTCATGAGTTCCGTCACAAGTGATTTCGTCTGTCTTTCCATTCTTGTCCTTTGTTGATACAATTGTACCTTCCGGAAGAAGCAGACGCAGCATATTTGTAACTGTATCAAGACTTCCGCCCGGGTTGTTTCTCAGGTCAACAATAAGACCCTGCATTCCCTGCTTTTCAAGATCGTCCAACGCTTCTTTAAACTGGTCATAAGTTACTGTATCAAACTCAGACACTCTGATATAGCCAATCTGGTTCTCCTTCATCTCATACGAAACTGTCTTCACTTCGATCGTATCTCGTGTGGCAGTCAGTTCCAGTTCTTCTCCGTCTCTGAGAACTGTAATCTTTACATCTGTTCCCTTTTCCCCTTTGATCCAGGACACCACCGTATCAAGCTGCTCATCACCAACCTCGTGGTCATCGATTTTCTCCAGGATATCTCCGGCTTTCAGTCCTGCTTTCTCTGCCGGAGAGTCTTCATAGACATTTACAATTGTCGCATAGCCCGTATCCGCATCCTTTGTCAGTGTTGCACCCACACCTGAAAATGTTCCGCTTGTTGATTCCATCAGAGCTTTTGTCTCATCTTCATCATAATAAACAGTGTACTTATCTCCCAGCGCACTCGTATATCCGGAATAAATTCCTTCTGCCAGCTTATCTGTATCAATTTCATCTTCATACAGATAATATTTATCAATCAAAGCATTCAGCTTATTCAGTTTTTTTGATACCTCTTTTTCTGTCACTTTACCGGATGCATAACTGCCGGCTGTGTTCGTAATGACCCTGAATCCCCCAAGGAGAAGCAGGCTGACAAGAACTGTTGCAAGAATTCCGGTAACAATCCCGGCTCCATATCCCTTTTTCTTTTTCTGTTCCATTGTCTGTCCCTTTCGCTGTTATTTAAAGAAAAGGACAAAGCAGAATCTTCCACTTTGTCCCCCTTTATTCTTTGAATCACTTTGTCTTACATATAATTATTTGGATTCACTGGTGTTCCGTTAAGTTCTACCTGGAAATGTAGATGTGCTCCGGTTGAATATCCTGTAGAACCAACATATCCGATCTGTTGTCCTTTTTCCACTCTCTGACCGGCACTCACACAAATTGAGCTGTGATGCATATACTTTGTCACCAATCCGTTTCCATGGCTTATAACAACCCAGTTTCCCGCACTGTTGCTCCAGCCTGCCGTAATGACTGTTCCGGCTGCTGCTGCATATGTAGGTGTTCCTGTCGGTGCGGCATAATCATTTCCTTTATGTGGTCTTGAATCGAAAGATCGAACCTCTCCAAAATAACTGGACTGGTACGTCATTCCCGGACATGGATGTGTAAAATATCCACTTCCGCTCACCACGTTTCCGCTGGAAGCCGGTCTGGAACTACTGCTTCCATTACTACTACTGCTTCCGCTATTGTTCTTCTTTGCCGCCGCAGCAGCTGCAGCAGCCGCTGCCTGCTCTTCCTGAAGACGTTTTGCTGCTTCTGCTTTCGCCTTGAGGTCTGCAAGAAGGTTCGCATTATCTGTAATCTGATTCTGAATCTCCGCAATCTGTGCTTCCTTACTGCTGATCAGATTCTGTGCTTCCGTCTGCTGACTTACCAAGCTTGTCTGTAATGTATTCAGCTTCTCATACTCATCTTTAAGCTTTGCTTCCTTTTCTTCTACAGCTTTCACCGTTTCCTGAAAAGCAACAAGCATATCTCTGTCATAGGAAGAAAGCTTTGATACATACTCCGCTTTATTGAGCAGATCACCAATATTGCTACTGGACATCAGTATCTCAAGGAACTGGGTATTACCACCCTCATACATGAATTTGATTCTCTTCTTCATGCTGTTATACTGATCATCCTCATCAACCTTCGCCTGTACAAGCTCTTCCTCAGCTGTTGAAATTTCAGTTTCCTTAGCGCTTAATTCTTCCTGTGTCTTGTTCATCTGAGCAATGATGGAATTAAGCTTTGCAGCAAGTGTATCTTTTTCAGCCTGAGCTGCACTCTTCTGTGATTGCAGCTCATCTGCTTTTTTCTGCGCTTCATCAATTGTCACAGCACCGGAAGTAATTGTCATTGACAGCATCATTCCGACTGACAGAACCAGTGCTGTCACCTTTCTCATCCGTCTTTTCATAGGTATCTCCTATTACACTCTCAAGTGCTTACGAACAGTGAAGTAACTTCCGAGGAATCCGATTCCAATTCCCATTGCAAGCCCGATTGGCAACAGATAGATATATACATTTCCAACCGGAAGGAATGTGATGATATTCTTCAGAATACTAAACTTCTCCATAATATATACTACAGCCTTGTCATAAAGGAAATATAACAGGGCAAGCGGAATAACTGCACCGAATAATCCGATGATCAGACCTTCGATCACGAATGGTGATCTTACTACAAAGTCCTTCGCTCCGATATATTTCATGATTGCAATCTCTTCTTTTCTGACTGTAATACCTGTTGTTACCGTATTACTGATCAGGAAGATTGATACTCCGAGAAGAATTGCGATAATCGCAATTGAAACATATGCAACAAGCATATTCACACTGGAAAGTGTGTTCGCTACAACATCTGACTTATTGACCTGTCTGACTCCGTCCAGACTCTGTGCAAATTTAACCAGATCCTGCTGCGTAGCTGAAAGAGACTTACTCTTCGCAATCAGATCCTTATTATCACCTTTTACCGTCTTCATGTAGACTTCATAGTTATCTGAACCTGCCAGCGGGTTATCATCCTTAAAACCTTCTGCAAGTTCCGGGTTGTCTCCAAAATACTCTTTCTGGAATTCTGCCCATGCATCATCTGCTGACACATACTTCACTTCCGAAACATCATCACGGGATTCAAGCTGCTCACCGATCTCTTTCTTCTGTTCCTCTGTTGCATCATCATTAAAGAATACGGTGATTGCAACACCTTCTTCTGCACTTTTAATAATATACTGGAAGTTAACAAGTATCGAGAAAAACAATCCAAACAGGAAAATACATGCTGACATCGTCGCTATGGATGCGAGTGAAAACATCTTGTTTCTCCAGATATTCTTAACGCCCTGCTTTCCAACGTATCCAAATGTACTAATCCTCATTTATATACCCACCTTTTTTCTCATCACTGACGATTACGCCCTGCTTCATAGTAATGACGCGTTCGTTCATCTCGTTTACGATCTCCTGGTTATGTGTAACAACAAGTACTGTTGTTCCACGCTCATTTGCCTCTTTCAACAGACTCATGATCTCCCATGAGTTTGTCGGATCAAGGTTTCCTGTCGGCTCGTCCGCCAGCAGAATGGCAGGTTCATTTACAATTGCTCTTGCAATCGCTACACGCTGCTGCTCTCCACCTGAAAGCTCTTTCGGGAATGACTTGTACTTCTGTGCAAGTCCAACCAGTGACAGAGCTGCCGGTACCTTCTTCTTGATTACACGGGTCGGTGTCTCAGTCACGCGCAATGCGAATGCAATATTCTCATAAATACTACGATCTTTCAAAAGACGGAAATCCTGGAATACAACTCCAAGTCCTCTTCTGTATTTAGCAATGTTTCTGTGTTTCATACGGTTCAAATTCTGGCCGTTGACGATAATTGTACCCTCGGTCGGATTCAACTCTTTCATGATCAATTTGATCAATGTTGACTTACCTGATCCACTGTCACCAACAATGAATACGAATTCTCCGCGCTCAATCTTCACGGAAACTCCATTCAAGGCTGCGTGACCTTTGGAATACTCCTTCGTCACATTCCTTAATTCAATCATATGTTCCTCCTAAAACTTATCTATACTCCTACGGTTCTAGTACTCTAATGTCTCCATATACTTCATATACTTTACTACCATTAAGGCAATCTTGAAAGTAATGGCATCCTCAAACACACGCAGATCCAGACCAGTGCTCTTCTGAAGCTTATCCAGTCTGTATACCAGTGTATTTCTGTGGATATAGAGCTGTCTGGATGTCTCTGATACATTAAGACTGTTCTCAAAGAACTTATTGATCGTTGTCAATGTCTCTTCATCAAAGTCATCCGGAGATTTTGCTTCGAAAATCTCTTTGATAAACATCTTACAAAGTGGCAGCGGCAGCTGATAGATCAGACGACCGATTCCAAGTGTTGTATAAGCAACAATATCCTTCTCATCAAAGAAAATCTTACCTACATCAAGTGCAAGCTTCGCCTCTTTGTATGACTTGGATACTTCCTTGATATCACTTACGATGGTTCCGTATGCAATATGGATCTGCTCGTCGCCTCCCTCTGCCTGGAGCGTATCCAGCATTTCTTTCGCCATCTTCTCAAGTTCCTTATTGCCGTCCTTATCTGAGAGTTCTTTCACAACAATAATATTCTTCTCATCAACAGCTGTGATAAAGTCTCTTGACTTTCCTCCCAGAAGATTTCTCACATTATCAAGTGCAGCACTGTCTTTCTCGTGCGATGTTTCAATAATAAAGATAACACGTTTTACTTCTGTGTCAATATGTAATTTCTTTGCACGATTGTAAATATCAACCAAAAGAAGGTTGTCTAAAAGAAGATTTTTGATAAAGTTATCTTTGTCAAAACGCTCCTTATAAGCTACAAGCAGACTCTGGATCTGAAATGCCGCAATCTTACCGAGCATATACACATCTTCTGTCTCGCCATCTGCAAGCAAAACATATTCCAAACGCTGTTCGTCAAAGATCTTAAAGAACTGGCATCCCTGGATCACCTGGCTGTCTGCCGGGGATTCAACAAAAGAAAGAACCGCTTCCCCACAATCTTTTGCCATATCAAATGTTGCTGCAAGTTCCTTGCCTTCTGTGTCGAGTACACAGAAATCAACCCTTGATATTCCCTTTAATCCTTCAATAGTGTTTTGAAGTATCTGATTTGAAATCATCCTTTTTTCCTCCACTCTGTACGATGTATTGCTGATTACAGCAAACTGTAAGTAGTAACACGCATGTGCATATTCCACAAATTTTTTGTATGCATTATTTATCCGTACACATACCCTTATATTATATTAAGGCAAAACAGCAAAAAAAGAAAGAGGAAATCCATCTTTTTTATGCATTTCTTAGTCGAATCTATGAAATATTCACATTTTTATCTTTTAGCATTCTTCACAAAGGCTACTTCTGCTTCTCTACTTTATAGCGAAATACTTTCTTTACTAACATTCTCTTTATTCTGCTTGTCATCTTTCTGTCGTCAAAGCTGCGCATCAGAACTGATCCACAGCCAATCCAGACTCTTGTGTCGATCAATGCCCGGTTCTGTTCAATAAAATCTTCCTGCGCCGGCGATGGAAGGACTGATAAAATACAATCTGCCTCTGAGCCGTTGACTGCATTCACAATTCCATGGATCCGGTCTGCATCCGTCAGTTCTCCGTCTTCCGGATGGATCACGGCATCTCCTACCACACGAATCCCCTGATTATACTTTGCAAGAGCTTCCTCTGCTTTCACCAGTTCCTCCTGACTTGCTGCCAGGAGATAGATCTTATGATGATTCTTCTGCAAATATTTCAAAAACATTCTTAAGAATAATTTATCATCTGTCTCCCGCAGCAATCTTGCATCATCCGTTTTCGCTGCCTCAAGAATCTCTACACTTCCCGGAAGGACAAGATCCTGCATTGAAACCTTTTTTTTCCACTCCGGATTTTCATGCTCTTTCATCAGAGATTCCATCGATACAAGTTCAATGGTATTGACGGAATCGCCTTTCATGAATCCGATTGCCTGCATCATCGCTTCTTTTGCCTTGATACAGGAAATCTCCACATCAAATATTGAAATTTTTTCTGTCATTTATGCCACCAAAGTTATCACTTTCCAAAAACTCTGCGAATTCTAACGCAAAATAATTTCTCCCCATTTTGTCTATTTTACCAAATTTATCCTTATTTGTCAAAAGCTGTGTCATTCAAAATTTTACTTTTGTTTATCTTTCATCATTTTTATCCGCAATTTTTGTCTGTTTTTTTATCTCTCGTCTTCTTCCGGTGACCATTCCGCCAATCCGTCCTGTCTCTTTTGATGTTAATGACTTCCACCCATCCTGCATCACGCGATCTAAAAGGCCTAATTCCTCTGCTATCTCATACTTCAGCTTTTCTTTCGGTTCAAGTTCTGTAAGATTGATTGTCTTTTCCTTTTTTCTTCCCATACTTCTTATTGCTGCATACAGCATCCTCCTTTTCAGAAGTATTTACAGGAAAAGAAATTTTATTCGCCACTTACATGAATCGCACCAAGAACCTCTCCGATCGGAGCCGATATTGCAAGCTCTGCCCGGACAGTTCTGGCTGTTTCTGATTTATTGATCACAACAAGGTGTTTTCCGTGAAAATAATCAATAAAACCGGCTGCCGGATAAACAACAAGGGAAGTACCTCCGATGATCAGCATGTCGGTTGATGAAATTGCTTCGACTGCCCCTTGGATCGTCTTCTGGTCAAGTCCCTCTTCATAAAGTACTACGTCCGGCTTAATCATCCCGCCGCAGCTGCATCTCGGAATTCCTTCTGAATTCTTCACATATTCCGCATCATAGAACTTCCCACATTTCATACAGTAATTTCTGTGGATGCTTCCATGAAGTTCATACACTTTTCTGCTTCCTGCCGCCTGATGCAGCCCATCAATATTCTGTGTCACAACAGCCTGCAATTTTCCGGTCTGCTCCAATTCTGCCAGTTTCAGATGGGCAGCATTTGGCTTCGCATCCAAAATCATCATCTTCTCTTTATAAAACTCATAGAATGCTTCCGGATATTTCATAAAAAAGCTATGACTGACCACCTGTTCCGGTGAATACTTATATTTCTGATGATAAATTCCTGTTGCACTTCGAAAATCCGGAATATTACTTTCTGTTGATACACCGGCTCCTCCGAAAAACACGATCCGGTTACTCTCATCAATCATTGCCTGCAGCTGCTCAATCTCTTTCTCGTACATCTTGCATACTCCTTTCTCAAACCGCACTTGCCAGATTCCTGTCACCTTAAGGCACACTGCCTTCTGTACCGACGAAATGTTTAAAACAAAGAATGTGCAAAGGCACATTCTTGCGCCTGCGGCGGTCGCTTGCGACACCTACCTTGTACGCCGCAGTGCGCATCCTTAGCGGAGCGTTTTTAATATATTAGGAAAGAACTTTCCTAATATATTAAAAAGACAGGTCCGTCCTTCACCTGCATTCAGCTGTGTCTGACTCCCTGTCTTTTCTTAAGTAAACCTGTTCCCGGTACGTCCGGAAAGCGATCTTATATCTTTTATTTATATCTTACAGATCGATTTTTCCTGTTGTATCTCCATTAACAACATAATATGCTGCTGACTCTTCCGGTTTCAGATAAATCTTAACATCTTTCATGTCTCCGACTTTATTCTTCAGATCCTTTGTCCATACATCTTTGACTTTCTTAAGGATCTCTTTCTCTGTATACTCTTTACCGGAGAACTGAAGGAAGAATTCTGTCTTCAGCTCTGCTTTCTTTGTAGTCTTGGCTGCTGTCTTCTTAGCTGCTGCTTTCTTTACAGTCTTCACAGCCTTTTCAGCTGTATCTTCTGCCTTTGCTGCAACCTTCTTAGCTGCCTTCTTCACTGTCTCTTTCACTTCTTCTGCCTGAACTTCTGGTGTATCTACCAGCACTGCTGCCTTTGTCTCAAGTTTCTTTGTTGTGTCTTTCTTTGTCTCGATTGCTTTCGCAGCTGCTGTCTCTTTCTTCTCTGCCTTTACTGTTGCTGTTTCAGCTTTTTTCTCTGTCGGTTTTTTTGTTTCCTCTGCTTTTACGGCTTTTGTTGTTGAAGATGTCTTCTTTGTTACCATACTTGTTTCCCTCCTAAAATATACACCCAAGTATATTGGCACTACCTCATTACAATGTTATTCTTAACGCGAAATAATGACAAGAACTTTTGTCCGTAATGATAAATTATTCACGATACGGATTATTGTAACTCATTTTTGACAAAACGTCAAATTTTCCTTAATAATTATCATTTTATTCCTCTGAAGAATAGCCCCTGAAAAATTCTGAAAGTCCGTCCAATGTCTTCATAAGAACCGGAATCTCTTTTTCATCCAGTCTGTTCAGCACAGCATTTGTCATCTCTCTGTGAAACTCCTCGTGATGATAGTAAGCCTTCTCCCCTTTTTCTGTCAGCCAGATATACACCACTCTTCGATCCTCTTCACCGCGGGCACGCATTACATACTTCTTGTTTACCAGCCCATTCACCGCTGTGGTCAGAGACCCTGCCGTAATCTTCATCTTCTTTGCCACTACAGACATCGTTGTCTTTCCTGAAACACCGATTGCTTCTATTATATGCATATCGTTGTTTGTGATGTCTTTAAACTCCTCTGTAATGATTGCCTTTTTCTCCAGCTCCCAGATTTCATTAAATAAATGTACCAGAATGTCATTGATGGTATTATACGCATCCATCTTTTTTCCTCCTCGTCTTCTACTGTTCTCTGATCTCTTCAAACAGCTCTTCTCTATTCAATCTTCCGGGATCACTTTCATTCTGGTCTGCTATCTTAATTCAGACAATACCATGTTTTCTATCTCTTACATTCGACGAAATCTGTCGTATCTTCTATCTGTCAGTTGTTTTTCTGAAAGGCTTCCATATTGTTCAAGGAAATGTTCCATCTTCTCTTCCAGTTCACAGAGCACAGGAACCATCGTATCTTCCCGGTACACTTCAGGCTCGCAAATTATTTCTTCGATCACCTTAAGTTCCTTAAGATCTGCTGCTGTCAGACGCATCACCCCTGCCGCCTCTGACGCTCTCTTGCTGTCTTTCCACAAAATGCTTGCAAACCCTTCCGGTGAAAGTACTGAATACACTGCATTCTCCATCATCCACACTTCATCTGCAACTGCAAGTGCAAGCGCACCGCCGCTTCCACCTTCTCCGATTACAATTGAAAGAACCGGCACTTTCAAAGCTGACATCTCATACAGATTCCGGGCAATTGCCTCACCCTGTCCACGCTCTTCTGCCTCCATTCCGCAGAAAGCCCCCGGAGTATCTACAAAACAGATGACCGGACGCTGGAACTTCTCTGCCTGTTTCATCAGACGCAGTGCTTTTCTGTAACCTTCCGGAGACGGCATTGAAAAATTCCGTTCCAGATTCTCTTTCGTTGTCTTTCCTTTGCACTGGGCGATCACAGTAACTGCTTTTCCATGAAAATACGCAATTCCGCCTACTACTGCCGGATCATCCTTATAATATCTGTCTCCATGTAATTCTACAAAATCTGTAAACAATCTGTCAATATAATCCTTACCGACCGGGCGTTCTTTTTCCCTGGATTTCAGAACACGCTCCCAGGCTGACACATTTTCTTTTCCTGCAGATATGTTTTTTCTGTTCTCTTTTTTCTTTTCCGGACATTCTTCTTTCTTTTCATCTGTAACCGTATGCATTTTCAGAATCTGCCCCAGTACTTCCTTCATCTCATCCCTGGTTACGATCCGATCAACAAATCCATGCTCAAGAAGAAATTCTGCTCTCTGAAACCCTTCCGGCAATTTCTGTCCGATCGTCTGCTCGATCACACGCGGACCGGCGAATCCGATCAAAGCTCCCGGTTCTGCAAGAATGATATCTCCAAGCATAGCAAAGCTTGCTGTGACACCTCCCGTAGTTGGATCAGTCAATACCGGAATATAAAGAAGGCCTGCATCACTGTGGCGTTTCAGTGCTGCTGAAGTCTTTGCCATCTGCATCAGGGAAATGATTCCCTCCTGCATACGTGCGCCTCCGGAACAGGTAAAAAGAACAACAGGAAGCCTCTCCTCTGTTGCACGCTCGACTGCACGGGTAATCTTTTCTCCTACCGCATGTCCCATACTGGCCATCATAATTCTTCCGTCACAGACCCCGATCACAACTGGATACCCACAGATTGTTGCTTTTCCTGTAACAACCGCTTCATCAAGCCCTGTCTTTACTCTTAAAGCTTCGACTTTTTCTGTATAGCCCCGGAAATCCAACGGATTCTCCGGTCTTTCCCCTTCATCGATCTTTTCATTCCATTCTTCAAAAGAGCCTGCGTCTGTCACAAGCTCAATTCTCTTATATGCCGGAATACGAAAGTATCCATGACATTTAGGACAAATATATTTTCCGTTGATTACTTCATCTGTTAAGATTGCTGCACCGCATTTATTACATTTTTTCAAGATTCCTTCCGGTGCTTCCGGCCTTCTTCTGTTTCGTGAATGAATCGAAGTGATCTTCTCTCCGGTCTTTTTAAACATATTATGCAGTCTCATTCATCATTCCTCCGATAAACTCCACATCAATATCTCCAGATATGAATTTTTTATGATTCAAAATCTCATACTGATAATCAATATTTGTATCCACACCTTCAATAATAACTTCGCCAAGTGCGCTTCTCATTTTACGGATAGCCTCTTCTCTGTCGTCAGCATGTACGATCAGTTTCGCAAGCATGGAATCATAATAAGGCGGAACTTCATATCCTGTGTAAATCGCACTGTCTACACGTACGCCTTCACCACCCGGGAAATGTACATCTGTGATTTTTCCAGGAGACGGGCGGAAATTCTTTTCCGGGTTCTCTGCATTGATCCTGCATTCGATCGCGTGACCTGTGATCTTGATGTCTTTCTGCTGAAGTTTTAGTCTCTGTCCGTCCGCAATCTTAATCTGCTCTTTGATCAGATCGATTCCTGTCACCCACTCTGTTACCGGATGTTCTACCTGGATTCTTGTATTCATTTCCATAAAGTAAAAGGCTCCACTCTTTTCTAAGAGAAATTCAATCGTTCCGGCATTCGTATAATGAGCTGCCTTCGCCGCTTTCACAGCCGCTTCTCCCATCTTCTGTCTCAATTCCGGTGTCAGTGCTTCTGACGGAGATTCCTCGATCATCTTCTGATGATTTCTCTGAATGGAACAGTCTCTTTCTCCAAGATGGACCACATTTCCATACTTATCTGCAAGAATCTGAAATTCTATATGACGCGGATGTTCTACAAAATGTTCCAGATACATTGTTCCGTCTCCGAATGCCATCTGCGCTTCTTTCTGTGCTGTCTGGAAACTTGCCTGGAACTCGTCCGGTGTCTGTGCGACACGCATTCCTTTTCCTCCACCGCCAAGTGCTGCCTTAACGATGATTGGATAACCAATCTCACCAGCGATCTTCTCGCCTTCTTCTACGGTATAGACAGGCTCCTTGCTTCCCGGAATAACCGGAACACCTGCTTCCACCATCGTATTTCTTGCAACGGATTTATTTCCAAGAGCACTGATCACCTTTGAATCCGGTCCGATATATGTGATCTTGCACTGTTCACACAGTTCTGCAAATTTGCTGTTTTCAGAAAGGAATCCGAATCCCGGATGGATTGCATCTGCGCCGGACACAAGTGTTGCACTGATGATATTCTGCATATTCAGATAACTTTCTGCGGATGGAGCAGGACCTATACAGACTGCTTCATCTGCGAGCTGGGTATGCAGCGCATCTTTATCTGCCTCAGAGTAAACAGCAACCGTACGGATTCCCATTTCTCTGCAGGCGCGGATCACCCGGACTGCAATCTCCCCTCTGTTCGCAATTAAAATCTTCTCTATCATTTCTTCTGCTCCTGATTTTTTTATTCTCCAACCATAAATGTAAGTTCTGCCGTAACAACGACCTTTCCGTTAACTGTTGCCACAGCTTCTCCTACGCCTACCGGTCCTTTTCTTTTAATAATCTTTGTCTCTAATTTCAACTGATCTCCCGGAAATACCATTCCTTTGAAGCGACATTTTTGTACACCACCGAAGAATGCAATCTTTCCCTGATTCTCCGGTACACTTAAGATTGCCACAGCTCCTGTCTGAGCAAGTGCCTCAAGAATCAGAACTCCCGGCATTACTGCTTTCTGTGGGAAATGTCCACGAAAGAAATCCTCATGATAAGAAACACCTTTGTATCCAATTGCATATTCTCCCGGAACATAATCTTCAATCTTATCAATCAAAAGAAATGGATGTCTGTGCGGAATGATTTCCTGAATCTGTTCTACATTTAAACTATTCATATCTGAATTCCTTTCTTAAACAATTCTAAAAATCGGCTGGCCGTATTCTACCGGTTCTCCGTTCTCTACAAGAACTTCTGCAACTGTACCGGCACATTCACTCTCAATCTCATTCATAAGTTTCATCGCTTCTATGATTCCGACAACCTGTCCGGCTTCGACCTTGTCACCAACCTTAACAAAACTCGGTGCATCCTCTGCCGGTGCTGCGTAGAAAGTTCCAACCAGAGGTGAAACGATCAGTTCACCTTCTGTTTCTTTTATCACTTCCTGATGCTCTTCCTGTGTGTGATCCGCTTCATTTCCTGGATTTTGCAGAATTTCTGCTGTCTGAAGACCTGCTGTGACAGTTCCTGTTACCGGAACTACTCCCGGACTCTGTATAATCTCCACCTTCTGCTGTTCTTTCTTCAGATTCAGCTTTGTTCCATTTTCTTCATATTTAAAATCTGTAAGCTCAGAAGCAGAGACTGCTTCGATCAGCTTCAATATTTCTTCCATCTTCATCTTCGCTTCTCCTTACTCTTCGAAACGTTTTACAAGAAGAGACACATTGTGCCCACCAAACCCAAGAGAATTAGAAATTACACAATTCACTTCTTTCTCTACCGGTGCGCCTACTGCATAATTCAATCCACATTCCGGATCTACATTCTTTGTACCAACTGTCTGATGGATGAAATTATCCAGAATACTCTTTACGCAGACAACAAATTCTACTGCTCCTGCCGCTCCAAGAAGATGACCGATCATAGATTTTGTTGAATTGACAACTACATTTTCGGCTGCATCCCCTAATGCATAACAGATTGCACGCGTCTCAAAGAGGTCATTGTGATGTGTACTTGTTCCATGGGCATTGATATAATCCACTTCTTCCGGTGCCACACCAGCCTCTTTCATTGCAAGTTTCATCGCCATTCCGGCTCCTTCTCCATTTTCTGCCGGAGATGTAATATGATAAGCGTCTCCTGTAGAGCCGTACCCAGCGAGTTCTGCGTAAATCTTCGCGCCTCTCGCTTTCGCGTGTTCAAGTTCTTCCAGAACTACAATTCCGGCTCCTTCTCCGAGGACAAATCCATCCCTGTCCTGATCAAACGGGCGGGAAGCTGTCATTGGATCTTCATTTGTAGACAGTGCTGTCAACGCAGTAAATCCTGCAATTCCGGTCGGACAGATACAGCTCTCTGTACCCCCTGCAACACAGACATCCAAGTCACCATATTGAATCGCACGGAGTGCATCTCCGATACTGTTAGATCCTGATGCACATGCTGTCACGACATCTGTACATTTTCCTTTCAGTCCAAGCTGGATGGATACATTTCCTGCTGCCATATTGGAGATCATCAAAGGAACCATCAATGGATTTACACGCGCTGGTCCTTTTGTCTGGATCTTGTCGTAATTCTGCTCTACACAGCTGAGACTTCCGATACCTGAACCGATGATCGTTCCCACACGGTAAGGATCTTCCTGCTCCATATCAAGTCCCGCATCCGCAAATGCTTCCTTTGCTGCTGCAACCGCATACTGGGAGAACAATTCCATTCTCTTTGCTGCCTTGAAATCCATTCGTTCTTTTCCAACGAAATCTTTCACTTCTGCTGCCAGCTTAACCTTATAATCTGTTGTATCGAATTTTGTGATCGGACCAATTCCAACTTTACCTGTTTTGATTCCGCTCCAGAATTCTTCTACTGTATTTCCAATCGGTGTCACCGCACCCATTCCGGTTACAACAACTCGTCTCTTCATTTTCCTACTCCTTCTATTCTTACATCGCCATTCCGCCGTCGACATGCAGCGTCTGGCCTGTGATATAACGTGCTTCATCAGAAGCAAGAAATGCCGCCGCATTCGCAATATCTTCTGTCTCTCCAAACTTTCCAAGAGGGATCTGGGCTGTTGCTCCTTCCTTCACCTTCTCTGAAAGTACTTCTGTCATCTCTGTGTTAATAAATCCCGGAGCGATCGCATTTACGGTAATTCCTCTGGAAGCCAGTTCTCTTGCCGCACTCTTTGTGAGTCCGATCACACCAGCCTTTGATGCAGAATAATTAGCCTGTCCTGCATTTCCAAGAACTCCTGATACAGAAGACAGGTTAATAATTCTTCCGGATCTCTGACGTAGCATCTGTCTTGAAACTGCACGGATACAATGAAAAGTTCCTTTCAGATTCGTATCGATCACAGCATCAAAATCCTCTTCTGCCATCTTCATAAGCAGTCCGTCTCTTGTAATTCCCGCATTGTTCACAAGGATATCTATTCTTCCGAATTCTTTAATGATTGTCTGAAACATCTCATCACAAGATGCTGCATCTGCCACATCACACTGCATGATCTGTGCTGTTCCGCCTGCAGATTCAATCTCTGTTTTCACTTCCTGCGCGCGCTCTTTCGATCCATTATAATTGATCACTACTGCTGCGCCCTCCTGTGCCAGACGCAGCGCGATCGCTCTTCCGATTCCTCTGGAAGCACCTGTCACTACCGCAACTTTCCCTGTCAGTCTGTCTAACATAATTCATTTACCACCTTATCTACGTCTTCCCAGGTTCCGACGTTATACACTTTCACCTCACGGTTTATCTTTCTCAAGAAACCAGCCAGTGTTCTTCCAGGCCCGATCTCGACAAATGTATCTACACCGTCCGCGATCAGAAGTTCCATACTCTGCTGCCAGCGTACGGAAGATGCTACCTGACGTGCGAGCAGTTCTTTTGTCTTTGTAATATCAGTTACATATTCTGCTGTCACATTCGTCACATATGGAATCTGGAGATCAGAAAAATCTACCTGTTCCAGTTCTTTTCCAAGCTCTTCTCCGGCCTGCTCCAGGAGGGAAGAATGGAACGGTCCACTGACATTAAGCGGAAGGACTCTCTTTGCTCCGGCTTCCTTCAGTGCATCTGCTGCCTGTTCCACATCTTCCTTCCATCCTGTAATCACAATCTGTCCCGGACAATTGTAGTTGGCGATCATTACACCACTTCGATCTGCCAGCACTTCCTCAATCTTTCCGGCATCCAGTCCAAGAACCGCTGCCATGGCTCCCTGACCACCCGGTACTGCATTCTGCATCAGAATACCGCGTTTTCTTACTGTTGTGATTGCATTTTCTGTGCTCATTCCTCCTGCTGAAGCAATCGCACAATATTCACCCAGGCTTAAGCCTGCTGTGACATCCGGGGCGAGTCCCCGTTCTCTTAATACCTTCTCCATTGCCATACAGACAGTCACAAGTGCTGCCTGTGTATATTCTGTCTGATCCAGAAGATTATTTTCTTCAAAACAGAGTGCTTTCATATCCAGTCCAAGCAGTTCACTTGCACGGTCGATCACCTCTGCTGCCGTCTTACTGTTTTCATAGAAATCTTTTCCCATTCCGGCTTTCTGTGCTCCCTGTCCCGGGAAAATAAATGCGATCTTACTCATAGAATCCTTTTCCTCCGATCAGTTCATCTGTCTGTGAGACCAGCTTCTGGATCACTTCCTGACAGGTAAGCTTCTCCTTGATCATACCTGCGATCTGCCCTGCCATCACGCTTCCGCTCTGAACATCTCCATCAACAACAGCTCTCCTGAGTCCTCCTAGTGTCAGATGTTCAAGTTCTTCGAATGTTGCTCCTGCCTGTTCTTTCTCAAGATACTCTTTCGTCATTTTATTACGAAGAGCACGAACCGGATGACCTGTAGATCTTCCTGTCACACGAGAATCAATATCCCTTGCTTTCAAAATGCATTCTTTATAATTCTCATGCACCTGTGCTTCTTCTGTCACAACAAAACGTGTTCCAATCTGGACACCCTCTGCTCCGAGCATAAATGCCGCTGCAATTCCTCTTCCATCTGCAATTCCTCCGGCTGCGATCACCGGGATTTCGACTGCATCTACAACCTGCGGAACGAGAACCATCGTTGTATTCTCACCGATGTGTCCGCCTGCTTCTGTTCCTTCTGCCACCAGAGCATCTGCTCCACAACGCTGCATTCTCTTCGCCATCGCTACAGAAGCAACTACAGGGATCACTTTGATTCCGGCTTCCTTCCACATCTTTATATATTTTTCCGGAGATCCTGCACCGGTCGTGACAACTGCGACACCTTCTTCGACAGCCACCTTTGCAACTTCATCTGCATAAGGACTGATCATCATAATATTGATTCCAAACGGCTTATCTGTCAGCTTCTTTGCCTCACGGATCTGTTCTCTGACCCACTCGGCCGGTGCACTTGCTGTTCCGATCAGTCCAAGTCCACCGGCATTTGAAACTGCTGCCGCCAGATGATATTCTGCAACCCATGCCATACCGCCCTGAATGATCGGGTACTCAATTCCAAGTAATTCTGTTATTCTCGTTCTCATAAGAACTCCCTTCTTGATCACTTCTCTATCAACGGTTCTCTCGGATCGGCTGCCGAAAAGGAACCGAAATGCTTCGTTTTCTACTAGTTCTATACTTTTACTTGTGTGATTCGATATATTTTACAACGTCACCCACTGTTGTGATCTGCTCCAGATCTTCAGATGGGATCTCTACTTCAAAAGCTTCCTCAAATGCCATTACCATCTCAAAAAGATCCAGAGAATCTGCTCCAAGATCCTCTTTGAAAGATGTTGTCTCACTTAATGTGCTTTCCTCTACGTTTAATGACTCTGCTACGATTTCTTTTACTTTTTCTAACATGATTTTGTTTTCCTTTCTTGAATTTACCATTCCATCAGGCATCCTGCCCATGTAAGTCCTGCCCCGAATCCGGCAAGTATAATTTTCTGACCTCTTTTCAGCTTTCCATCCCGATTCATTTCATTTAAAAGGATTGGAACTGACGCCGCCGACGTATTCGCATATTCACCAAGATTCATTGGGAACTTCTCAATTTCTACGCCAACCCTCTTTGCAGCCGCTTCAATGATTCTTCTGTTTGCCTGATGCAAAACAAAGTAATCCACATCTTCTCTTGAAACATCTGCTTTTTTCAACATTTCTTCGATGATTTCCGGTACTTTTCTCACAGCGAACTTAAAAACTGCCTGTCCATCCATCCGAATTACCGGCGTTTCTTCTGTTCCATATTGTAAGGTCAATGCCTCTCCCTTGTCTCCTGCCGAATGTGCCATGGCCGTGTAGACTGCTTCTGCGCTTTCACTTTCTTCTCCCCGGAGAACCACTGCACCTGCACCGTCTCCGAATAAAATGCAAGTTCCACGGTCTTTCCAGTCTACAATTCTGCTCATCTTCTCTGCACCGATCACCAGTGCAGTCTTAACAAGACCCGAACGGATATAAGACTGCGCCGTATTCAATGCGAGAATAAATCCCGAACAGGCTGCATTCAGATCGTATCCCCATGCATGAACTGCACCGATTGCTTTCTGCACTTCACAGGAAGTATTCGGAAATACTGTTTCTGAAGAAGACGTCGCTACAAGGATCAGGTCAATCTCTTCTGCTTTCAGCCCGCTGTCTGCAAGAGCTTCTTCTGCTGCTTTTGCAGCCATAAAAGATACCGTCTCCTGTTTTGCGAGATGTCGGCTTTGAATTCCTGTGCGTTCCCGGATCCATTCATCACTTGTGTCGACCAGAGAGGACAATTCCACGTTGTCCATTCGATGGGACGGTATGTACGATCCTGTCCCGCATATTCTTCCTATCATATCTCTTCTCCAACTCTGTCAAAATAATTGTCACTCTTCACAGTATGATTCTTTCCAGATCTGAACCATAATTGTTTTGACCTTTAAATACTTTGACTCTCAAAGTATATCATAAATAAAATAGATGTCAAGATAATTTTTAGACAGTTTTTCTCTTTTTGTCTATTAGTTACTGTTCGCACGATGTTACTGTTCACTCACGTGTGAACAGCAATGCATATTTTATTTGAATCTGTCTTTTCTGCACAGTATAATGAAATAAACGTAACTGTTCAGAACCAACCTCCAAAATGCTATGCATTTCGTCGGTGTGGCGTATCCGCCAAATAAAATTTCAAAAACAGTCTTAAAAATGCAAGCATTTTACACCTGTTTTATGAAATTTTGCTTGGCTCTGAACAGTTACAAATAAGCATCTATAGAAAGGGAATTTGTCATGAAATACAAGAATATTGTTTTTGACTTTGGAAATGTCATCGGACGTTTTGATGGAAAAGCGATCCTCTCAGAATTCTGCCCATATGAAGAAGAACTGGATTATTTATCCGAAATCGTTTATAAACGCTGGGCGGAACTTGACGCCGGCACACTTGATTATGATAGTTACATAAATGAAGTCATCGATCAGGTTCCGGAACATTTGAAGGACTGCATCCGCCGGTTTGCAAAAGAATGGCCACGCTGCACTACTTTACTTCCGGATACCATTACATTTATCCATGAATTAAAAGAGCGCAATATACCAATCTATCTGCTGTCTAATGCTCCAACCTATTTTGCAGAATACTATGAAGGAAGTGAACTTCTTTCTCAGTTTGACGGAATCTTATTTTCCGGACCGATCAGACTTGCAAAGCCGTCTCCTGAAATCTACAGTCATTTTCTCAGGAAATTTGATTTAAAGGCAGAAGAATGTTTCTTTATCGATGATCTTGAGCCAAACATCAATGCAGCAAAAGAAGCCGGAATGGGTGGACTTGTATTTACTGGCGATATCAATGAAGTAAAAAAAGCAATTGGTTTCTGATCCAATTGCTTTTTCTATTCGCTCCTGCCTCAATCCTTTATCGATTGAACGCTTTGAATTCTCTCTGTGCTTCACGCTTCTGATCTTTCTTTGCGATCGTCTCACGCTTGTCATATAATTTCTTACCTTTGGCAAGTCCAATCTCAATCTTTACAAGACTTCCGCTGAAATAAACCTGCAGCGGAACAACTGTAATTCCCTGTTCTTTCATCTTACCAAATATTTTCAGTATCTCCTTCTTATGAAGAAGCAGCTTTCTCACACGAAGCGGATCTTTGTTAAAGATATTCCCCTTCTCATAAGGACTGATATGCATACCATAGATATACATCTCCCCGTCTTCCACACGGATAAATGCTTCTTTAATACTACACTTTCCCATACGAAGAGACTTTACTTCTGTGCCATGCAGCACAAGTCCTGCTTCGTATTTCTCAAGAATAAAATAATCATGATATGCTTTTTTATTATTCGCAATAAGTTTTTTCTCTGTCTTTGCCATCTGATTCCAACCTCTAACTCATCTATTTTAACCGCACTCCTGCAAGTATTATGCCAGCTCGAAATTAATCGTCCGGAGCAGCTTATCTGCATCACTTACGCGGACACGCACCTTTTCACCAAGTTTATATGTCTTTCCTGTATGCTCTCCGACCATTTCATATGTCTGCTCAATAAAATTATAATGATCGTCCCGCAGGTCCACAACATGAACAAGGCCTTCCACTGTATTCGGAAGTTCTACATAAATTCCCCATTTTGTAACACCGGAAATGACACCTTCGTACTCTTCTCCAATATGCATGCGCATATACTCTGCTTTCTTCATCTTTACAACTTCACGTTCTGTCTCTTCTGCCAGTCGTTCTCTGTCACTACACTGCTTCGCTACTTCCGGGAGGATCTTATCATAATGCTCTATACGATTCTCATTCAATCGTCCGCGCAGGTTCTCCTTAATGATTCTGTGAATCTGGAGATCCGGATAACGGCGGATCGGAGAAGTGAAATGTGTATAATACTTCGCTGCCAGTCCAAAGTGTCCTGTATTCTCTGTTGTATATTTTGCCTGGCACATGGAGCGTAATGTAAGTCTGCTGATCAGAGCTTCTTCCGGGGTTCCTTCCACCTGACTAAGAAGTTTCTGAATCTCCTTTGGCTTTACTTCATCATGCACATGAATATGATAACCGAAATTATTGATAAATGTACTCAGTTTCTTTATCTTCTCTTCATCCGGAACTTCATGCGTTCTGTAGAGAAATGGAACCTCTCTCCAAAAATATTCTTCTGCCACTGTCTCATTGGCAAGAAGCATAAAATCTTCGATGATCTTCGTTGCACTGTTTCTCTCATAAGGTTTGATATTAATTGGTTTCCCCTTCTCATCCAATTCAATCTTTGTCTCCGGAAAATCAAAATCAATCGAACCTCTCTTGCCACGTCGTTCTCTGAGAATCGTTGAAAGTTCCTGCATCTTCTGAATCATCGGAACAAAATCCTTATCTTCTTCCAGTGCTTCCGGTTCTTCTGCCAACACCTTAGATACACCTATATAACTCATACGCTTGTCTACCCGGATCACAGTCTCCGCGATCTGATGATCGATCACCTCGCCTTTCGGAGACACTGTCATAATACAGGATAATGCCAGACGGTCTTCCCCTGCATTCAGAGAACAGATGCCATTCGACAACACATGCGGCAGCATCGGTATGACACGGTCAGCAAGATAAACACTTGTCCCACGCTTCAGTGCTTCTCGATCCAGAGCACTTTTCTCCTGTACATAATTGGTAACATCCGCAATATGAACTCCCAGCTGATAATTCTCATCCTTCATTGTCAGAGAAACCGCATCATCCAGATCCTTCGCATCTTCACCATCGATCGTAACCATCTGCCAGTCACGTAAATCCAATCTTCCGGCACAATCTGCTTCTGATACATCTTTTCCAACACGAACCGCCTGATTCAATACCTTCTCCGGAAATTCTGTAGGAAGATCATAATCCTTTACAATAGATAAAATATCTGCTCCCGGATCATTCACATGACCGATGATCTCAACAATCTTTCCTTCCGGCTTAGCATGTTCCTGTCCATAAGATGTCAGTTCTACCACAACCTTATGACCGTCCATGGCACCCATCTCTTTTCCGGCCGGAATATAAATATCTTTCAGATATCTCTGATTATCCGGACGTACAAATCCAAAACTCTTACTCTTCTCATACAATCCGACAATCTTCTTCACCTGATGCGACACGATTCTTACGATTTTTCCTTCTTTTCTCTTACCTCCCGGCGCACCTGTGATAATACATTCCACTTCATCTCCCTGGAATGCACCGTTCACATTCTCTCCCGGAATAAAGATATCCTCATCTTCACCCTCTACCATAACAAATCCAAATCCACGGATATTCGCCTGGAAGGTTCCTGTGATACGCTTCGTCTGCCCTTTACTGTATTTCCCTCTTTTAGAAAGTGTAATCTTTCCTTCCTCAACGAGCGCATCCAACACTTCCTGAAGATCTCTTCTCTGTTCTTTCGATACCTGAAGAACCGTCGCAATCTCTTTGACTTTCATTGGGATATAAAAATCATCACAAATAAAGTCATAAATCACTTTTTTTCTCTTTTCAAATGTCTGATCCATTCTGTTTCCTTTCATCGTTACTGTTCACACGATGTGCGACCAGCAACGCATCTCGCCATTTTAAATCGCCTTTGGCGATGGGGCGAGATGCATTCAAGTCAAAACATGCATCCTCCGTGTCAATCAGCGGAGTGATTGACACGGGAGTGAACAGTAACCTTTCATCACTACTTAAAGTAAAAAAAGACATTCTATAGTCTTATTATAGAATGTCTTATACTTACTTCATCATCTGTTATTAATTAAAAACCTTAAGGTTCAGTACTACTGCAAGCACCAGGAAAAGGATAGCAAGAAACTTTGTAGACTTTACAAGTGCACCTTCCATAGAACGTCCCTTGTTCTGTCCCCAATAAGTATCCGCCATACCGCCAATTGTTCCCAATCCGGCTGACTTTCCTTCCTGCAAAAGAATAATCGCTGATAATGCGATACAGTCTATAACAAAGATAATGTATAAAACAATCTTCAAAATGTCCATCTTCTATGACCTCCTACACGCTAACGTAACAGCACACTTATTAAACCATAAAAATATAGCTTCTAAAATCTTCTCATGCCATTACATGAATCTTAATTATTCTATCACAAGTAAGGTTGATTTGCAAGTATTAAAAGATTCCAAATATCTTCTCACGGAATGAAACATATAGGGAATCATAATCTGTATACTGAATCTTACTGTTCTTAAACTTTTCTCCCCATCTGCTGCAGAGATGATCTGCGATCAGTTTCGCATCGTCATGCTCTGTCAAAAGAATTGCCGGAAATACATAATAGATCATAAAGAAATTCAGATCTGTCTGCACAGCACTGTCTATTTTTCCTTTTTTCGGAGAAACATATGCATCATAAACCTTATCTGTAAAGTCTACTGCAAGCTCTTTGGCTGCCGTCTCTTTATCAGAAGCATTCTCCGTATATTCTGTCATCTCACGGAAATAATGTCCATGATTCTCTATAAAAGCCTCCATATTTACTTTATAAGAAGCCTTCTTCAACTTTTTCATCATCGGCTTCATATCTGCAAATATTTTTTCTACATGATCAAGCATATTGTTCCTCCATTACGTTAAAAAATGTGACTAGTCTGTTACAACACCCTTCTGAAGCATTACATTCGCATAAAGTGCTGATTCACCTGTTGCAATGATTGCATAAGCTGTCTTAGCTTCATCATAGAATGCAAAACGCTCAATGTTTCCAACAACAGCATCACCTCTGTCATCATATTTACGGATAATCTCTTTATATGTATCCCAGATTGGTGTCTCCACAGTATCTCCAGGCATAACTTCCATAAGATTTACCGGATGCTCCACATAGCTGTCCAGAGGGAACACCTGAAGAATCGCATCAAGAATCTCCGGTACTCCGTGTCCGTCGCAACGGATCACAATCGCGTCTTTTCCCATTGATTCAGCCGGGAAGTTTCCATCAGAGATAACCAGTCTGTCACTGTGTCCCATCTCAGCAAGTACTTTCAACAGTTCTGGTGATAAAATTTTTGGAATTCCTTTTAACATATTATCTTCCTCCTTGATATAATAACATATTATTTTAAAAAAGGAACCGGGAATTTCCCGATTCCTTTCTTTTCACTTTAATAATTCAGCTTCTCTTTACAGATATGAATTAGTCATACAGGTTTGGAGAGATATCCTCATCATCCATGTTTGTAGAATCATACCAGTAACCATCTGTTGTAACGTCTTCTACAGACTCACCATCACAGATCTTAGCAAGAGTCTCGATGGAGATTTTACCCTGCATCAGAGGAGACTGTGTAACAGCACCAAGTAATGTACCATCTTTAACAGCGGCTTTGATAACTGATCCAGCATCGAATCCAGCTGCAACGATCTTATCATCATCTGTTCCAAGTTTGTTCAGGTTCTGGTTAGCTGTGAGAACACCCTCTGCAGATACCTGGTTTGATCCGAACATAGCGATTGTATCGTCTTTGTTCATGATATTAGAAGCCTCTGTAGCACACAGCTCAACTGTTGTCTGTGCCGGAACTGCAACTTCGAGAACTACGTCAGCAGATGCCTGATCGCCATTGTCTTTTACCTGGTTTACATAGAAGTCATTTCCTACAACTGCTACTGTCTTTCCATCAGCTTTAGCAAGCTCGATGAACTTGTTGATGAATCCCATGCCACGCTCAGAAATGTTAGCAGATGTTGCATCCTGGTTAACTTCACCAACACGAACCTGTCCGTTTCCGATTCTGTCTTTGATTGCTTCATAAATATGCTCTGCTGCGATTCCACCAGCCTGCTCGTTGTCTGTTACAACTGTTGCGTATACAGATCCTTCTGGAGCGTCCGGAACACCTGAGTCGAAGCATACAACCGGAATCTTCTTGTCAAGTGCTGTCTTCAGTGAATCAAGAACTGAGTTCTGGTCACAAGCTGCAAGAGCGATTCCATCTGGATCTTTGTTGATTGCATTGTTCAGCATGTTAACCTGGTCAGCGATATCGGACTCAGCGTTCGGTCCTGTTGTGTTAGCTGTAACACCGAGCTCATCACAAGCCTGGTTGATTCCCTGTACAGCTGCCTGCCAGTATGAAGTCTGGAAGCTCTTTACAACAACTTCGAAATGATATCCCTTGGAATCTCCTGATCCTTCTGTCTTAGTGTCGCCATCTGCTTTCTTAGTGTCATCTGCCTTGGATCCACATCCTGCGAGCATTCCAACTACCATACATCCACCAAGTAAAACTGCTAAAACTTTCTTTTTCATAATTATGTCCTCCTGACAAAATAAATTTGCGACTGCTTGTCTGAGTTTTCTTCCAGTTTTCCTCTCCCTAATGCCGGGCCTCTCTGGCAGAGCCTCTTTCGTGCATTTCTTAAATTGCTCTGCAGAAGTAGTTTGCCCAGGCTTCTTTGTCCGAAAACTCTTTATACAGTCTGTTTCGTTTAGCTTCTATAGTAACAGCTTTCTTTTTCATACTTTTTTCAGCATGTTTCCCCGCTGCTATCTATCCGCACACATTGATAATATAACACATTGCCAATGGTTTTGCAATTAATTATTGCTTTTTCGTGATTTTTCACAAATTCTAAATTTAAGTGGAAAAAATTACTCTTTTCCTGCTTTTCTCTTAAGAATATCAACAAGTACGGCTGCGATCAGGACAAATCCTGTAATGATCTGCTGCCAGTTAGCTGTCAGTCCGATGAATGGAAGACCAGTCTTCAGAAGACAGATAACGAATACACCAAACAGTGTTCCTGTGATGCTTCCTACACCACCTGTCATGGATACACCACCGATGATTGCTCCACCGATAGCCTCAAGCTCGAATCCAGCACCACTTCCTGGCTGAACTGTAGCGAAGATAGCGGAGTATGCGATAGAAGCAAGTCCTGCGAAGAATCCACAGATTACATATGCTGCAATATGATAGAATCTTACATTAACTCCGGAAAGTCTTGTTGCTTCTTTGTTACTTCCGATTGCAAGTGTATAACGTCCAATTCTTGTATGATTCAGTACGAATGTCATAACAACAACCAGAAGAATTACCCATAAGAAACCGATCGGGATATTCTGTCCGCCAGACTGAATCTTGAAGATACTTCTGAACCATCCGCCCGGTGCTGCTGCTGCCGGCCATGAGATTCCGAATCCACCTACGATAATGGAACCAAGTCCACGAGTAATCATACAAGTACAAAGTGTTGCCAAGAATGCCGGCAGATCCATGATTGCTACCAGTACACCATTCAGAACACCAATCAGCATTCCAAGAATAATTGCTGCAAGGATACCAACGATTGTAGGCATTCCTTTGTGAACGATCAGATATCCACCAACGAGTGAATAACATACAAGTCCAGTACCGATTGACAGGTCAACACCACCTGTCATCAGTGGAAAGGCTACTCCAATTGCCATCAGGACAATATAATAGGAGAAGTCCAGAATGTTAATAAATGTTGTATATTTTCTGAAGTTCGGGCTCATTGCACAGAAGAAGATAAACAGTGCAATAACAACGAGCAGGACGATGAATTTCTGTCCTCCCATTCTGTCAATAAATGACTTATTAGAGCCGGCCTTCTTTGTTGTATTATTTGCCATTACTTTTTCCCTCCCTACTCAATCTCACGTGTAGCCATGTTCATGATATTTTCCTGTGTAGCTTCGGAAATATCCAGCTCACCTGTCTTCTTACCTTCGCACATAACAACGATTCTGTCACTCATACGAAGGATCTCTGTCATCTCGGAGGAAATCATAATAATGGCTTTTCCTTCTGCTGCCAGCTGATTCATCAGCTTGTAAATCTCATTCTTAGCTCCAACGTCGATACCTCTTGTAGGCTCATCGAAGATAAGGATGTCACAGTCTCTTGTCAGCCATTTTGCAATAACGACTTTCTGCTGGTTACCACCTGACAGATTAACTACCAGCTGATCTGTACCAGGAGTCTTTGTTGCAAGCTGCTCAACATATTCCTGAGCAATCTTGTTCTCTTTCTTCTTATCGATAAAAGGACCGCTCATGAATTTTTCAAGTGTTGCCATTGTTGTATTTTCAGCAACTGATTTCTGTACAACAATACCATATCTCTTTCTGTCCTCTGACAGATAACCGATACCGCACTTAACAGCATCCTGTGGGCTCTTGATTGTAACCTTCTTACCGTTGATATAAATATCACCGCTGTCGATCGGGTCAGCTCCAAAGAGTGCTCTGGCTGTCTCTGTACGTCCAGCTCCCATCAATCCGGAGAATCCAAGGATCTCACCTTTGTGAAGTTCGAAGCTTACATCCTGTACCATCTTACCAGCGTTCAGGTGTTCAACTTTAAGAACTACCGGTGCTCCCGGAGGTGTCATATTTTTCTCCTTCGGATCTTCGTAAATAACACGACCAACCATCATGTTGATGATGTCATCTTTTGTACTGTCTTTTGTGATCAGTGTTCCAACATAAGTACCATCTCTCATGACTGTAACACGGTCTGTGATCACTTTAATCTCATCCATACGGTGGGAGATGTAAACAATTCCCATTCCCTGACTTCTCAGGTCACGGATGATCTTGAACAACTGTTCAATCTCTGTCTCTGTCAGAGCTGCTGATGGCTCATCAAAGATAATAATCTTTGCATCATGTGAAATTGCTTTTGCGATCTCACACATCTGCTGCTTACCTACTGTAAGTTTTGACATTGTCTCTCTCGGATCAATATCAACGTTCATTCTGTCGAACAGTTTCTGTGCTTCTTCATTCATCTTCTTGTCATCGATCTTGATACCCTTCTTGAACTCTCTTCCGATGAAGATGTTCTGAGCAACTGTCAGATGACCAAGCATGTTCAGCTCCTGGTGTACGATGATAACACCATTATCCTGTGCTTCACGAGCACTATGGAACTCAACTTCTTTACCTTCATATGTAATTGTTCCTGAATCTTTTGTATAAATACCTGTGAGAACTTTCATCAGAGTTGATTTTCCGGCACCATTCTCTCCCATAAGAGCAAGAACTTCGCCTTTTCTGATCTCAAGATCTACATGGTCAAGTGCGTGAACACCTGGGAAAGATTTATCAATCCCTTTCATTTCCAATATAACTTCGCCCATTTTATTACCCTTGCCTTTCTTTCAATCAAACATTTCGTTCATCATTCATAAAGCTGATCTCTTATTATAGAAGAGAAATTAGTTCTTTCTGCGTCTTGCAAGTACGTCACTGAATACTGCGACGATAACAATAACACCTGTAATGATAAGCTGATAATCTTTTGTAAAGCCAAGAGCCAGAATTCCTTCCTGAAGAAGAGCGATGATAAATACACCAATGATTGTACCGCTGATGGATGCAAGTCCACCTGCCATGGATGTACCACCCATTACACATCCGGCGATTGCTTCGTTGTTGTACTGATCTCCATAACCAGGCTGTACTGTTGTATATGCAGATACATAGAAGATAGCGCCCATTCCAACGAGAACTCCACAGATAATGAATGCAAGCATTTCCCATTTCTTAACATCTACACCTGAAAGTCTAACAGCTTCTTTGTTACTACCAAGGCAAAGGATGTAACGTCCGATTCTTGTCTTGTTCAGGATAATCGCACAGACAACTGCAACTACCAGAAGAATAACAAGTCCAACCGGGACCCCGTTATATCTTACAAGATTTCTGAACCATCCGTTGTCCGGATCTGCTGCCTGCGGCCAGCTGACTGACTGTGTCTTTGTGTAAACTGACGCAAGACCTTTTGCAATATTCATACTTGCCATTGAAGTGATGAATGAAGGTACTGACCAGTAAGCTACCAGGTATCCATTAAAGAGACCAAAAGCAAATCCCACAAGGATACTGATCAGGATTGCAACCGGCATGGAAATTCCATGTGTTGTCAGTGTATAACCTGAGATAAGTGCACAACAGAACATAACCGGTCCAATAGAGAAGTCGATCTGTCCTGTAGCAATTACAAATGTAACACCCAGTGATAAAAATCCAAGGAAATAAGCATAATTGAGTGCGCTCATGATTCGGTTCATTCCTGCGAAGCTTCCTCCGGTCAGTGCACAGAAGAGTCCGTACATCAGAAGAAGGACACAGCACAAAACAATTCTGTTAAATCCTACCTTTTTTACAAAAGGATTTTGTTTAATTTTTTCCAATTTTCTTCCTCCCATCTTTTACTTTGCTGGTGTTGACTGGATTGTCGATTAACTCTTACGATACCCCCATTCCTCTTAACCTCAGCGTAACGGTTCGCTTTCAAAGCTTTAAGATTTTTTGTTTTTCAAAGTGTGTTTTCAATTTTCCCGCACACCTTTGATACATGAATAAATTATAGCTTTGTTTCCACATTTTGTCAAGATTTCCCACCGTTTTTAGAGCGAAACGGTTCGTTTTTGTTTGTTTTCACTATATTTTTATCCATTCTCACAACAAAAACCACGCTTTTCTGTGCATTTTGCTTATGCACTATCCAAGGTCTCGTATTGAGTCTCCCTCTCTTACAGAGGTACTGAAACTAATTTTTACCGGCATACCGTTTTGCTCTCCATTTACTCGCTCCAGGAGCATAGCTACAGCCTTCTCGCACATCGTTTCCATTGGCTGGACAATCAGCCATAATTTAGGGCGCAGCACCTGGGTCATCGGAAGATTATCCACTCCGATAAGCGAGACATCTTGCGGACAGGAGAGTCCTGATTCGTTCAATGCCATAATTCCACCAAGCATGGTGTTATAGTTTCCTAAGATCACACCGGTCGGACGGTCTTCAAGCTTCAAAAGTTCTTTCATTCCTCTGTACCCATGTTCAAAAGAATGCCTTCCCAGCTTACAGTATTCCTTTGGAATCTCCAGTCCTGCCTGGTTCATCGCATCAGAATATCCTTTCACACGTTCCCTTCCGGTATATTCAATATTAGAGGCAATCACAGCTATTTTCTTGTGATGGTTCTCAATTAATTTATTCGTTGCACGATAGATTGCTGTCCGGTTATCAACCTCAACGCAATCATATTCTTCATCCTGGAATGATCTGTCAACCAGAACAACCGGAACATTTGCTTTTTTCGCAGCATGAAGAAACTTTCCATGCATACCTACAGCAAATACCAATATTCCATCTACTTTCCTGCTAAGAAGAAACTGCAGATTTTCTTTCTGTAGCTTCTCGTCATTGCAGGAATCACAGATCAACATTCCATATCCCTTTTTATGAAGTTCCATTCCCAGATAATGCAGCATACTTCCTACAAAAAGACACTGTATATCATAAGCCAGAACTCCAATCGTCTTTGTCTTGTGGGTAACAAGCCCTCTTGCGAGCTCGTTCACTTCATAATGCAGTTCGTTGATTGCCTCCTCAATCAAGATACGATTTTCCGGCAATACATTACCGCCATTCAAATACTTCGATATCGTTGCAAGGGACAATCCTGTCCTTTTCTTGATATCGCGAATAGTAGCAGCCATAATCTTCTCCTCCCAGGCCAATTAGCGAACCGTTATGCATTTTGCCCAACTCAACTGCTTATTCCATTAAATCATACAGCAGATTGACAGTCAAGTGTTTCTGAAGAATTCTTTTTTATTACGTTGCCAGCCATAATGTTACTGTTCACACGATGTGCGACCAGCAACGCCATAATCACTATAACTGGCAACCCATTCCCCCTTAGTCCAAAGCACTATACTAAAATTTTCTTAAATCTCTCGTATGCTTCGTCCCATGCTTCTTTGTCCTGTGGCTCGTAGATCTTGATGTCCTGAGAACGTTTGATAATTTCTCTTGCTTCTTCGATAGATTTGATATCTCCGGAAGCCATGAGCTGCAGTGCAATATTTCCGAGAACAGTCGCCTCGATCGGACCTGCACTTACTCTGCATCCACATGCATTTGCTGTGAACTGGCAAAGAAGAGCACTCTGTGTTCCACCGCCTACCATGTAGACTGTCTTATAATCTTTACCTGTACACTCTTTAATCTCTTCCATCGCATGACGATATTTCATTGCAAGACTCTGGTTGATGCAACGAACAACCTCTCCGACTGTTTCCGGAACAGGCTGTCCTGTCTTCTTGCAGAATTCACGGATTCTTGTCGGAATATCTCCGGCAGGTGTGAATTCCGGTGCATCCGGATCAATAAAGCTCTGAAGTGCCGGAGCTTCTTTTGCCATAATCTCAAGCTCGCCAAATCCGTACTCATTTCCTTCGCGGATCCACTGACGACGGCTTTCCTGAATACACCACAATCCAATGATATTCTTAAGGAAGGAAATCTTTCTTCCATATCCACCTTCATTTGTGATGTTGTAATGCTCAGATTTCTCATTGATAATAGGTTCTGCAAGCTCTGTTCCAAGCAGTGACCATGTTCCACAACTCAGGAAGATAAAATCTTCTTCTGATGTTGGTACAGATACAAGTGCGCTCTGCGTATCATGTCCTGCAACAGCCATAACATCAATCTTATCCAGACCAAGCTCTGTACAGATTTCATCTGTAAGAGTGCCGATCTTTGTACCTGTAGGTACGATTTCCGGGAAAATATGTTTCGGAATTCCCAGTGCTTCGATCACTTCATCTGACCACTCGCCTTTTTTCGCATCAAGAAGCTGTGTTGTAGAAGCGATAGAATACTCAGCTTTTTTCTCCCCTGTAAGGAAGTAGTTGAAAAGGTCTGGCATCAAAATCATCTTGTCAGCTTTCTCAAGAAGCTCTTTTCTTGTCTTTACAAGAGAAAGGAGCTGGAATGCTGTGTTGAGATCCATGAACTGATTTCCTGTGATCTGGTAGAATTTTTCTTTATCGATCAATTTGAAACTTTCTTCGATCATTCCTTCTGTACGTGCATCACGGTAATGTACAGGGTTCTCAAGAAGTCTTCCTTCCTCGTCGATCAGTCCAAAATCAACTCCCCATGTGTCGATACCGATACTTTCGATCTTTCCACATTTCTTTGCTTTGATCAGACCCTGTTTGATTTCAAAAAATAATCTCAGTACATCCCAGTACATTGATCCATTCAGGATAACCGGATCGTTAGAAAAACGGTGAAGTTCTTCAATGCTGATCTTGTCACCATCAAAAGTTCCGCACATTGCTCTTCCGCCTGAAGCACCAAAGTCAAATGCTAATACTTTTTTCTCCATAATCTTCCTCTTTTCTTAATACTCTTTTAGTCGGTATTAAAACGGGGGCCCTGCATAGGCAGACCCCCCGCATTCTTTGTTCTAGCTCTGTATCGAAACTGCATTTACAGTCTTTTTACATTTCCTGACAAAAGGACTCCATCTTATTTGTAAAGTGGTCCGTAGTTCTTACAAGCTCTGAAGTCAGCGCCTTCTTTATCCATTCCAAATGCATTCCATGCTGCCGGACGGTAGATATCTTTCTCCGGTACATTGTGCATAGATACTGGAATACGAAGCATTGAACACATTGTGATCAGGTCAGCTCCGATGTGTCCATAGGAGATAGCACCGTGGTTAGCTCCCCAGTTGTTCATTACATCATAAGCTGTCTTGAATGCTCCCTCTTTACCATCACATCTTGGAGCAAACCATGTACATGGCCATGTGTAGTCTGTACGTTTCCAAAGCTTATCAGATACTTCTTCCGGAAGTTCAAGTGTCCATCCTTCTGCAATCTGAAGAACCGGTCCAAGGCCTTTTACAAGGTTAAGACGGATCATTGTAGCTGGCATCTGAGCACGTGTCTCGTAACGGCTTGAGTATCCACCTCCACGGAAGTATCCGTTGTCAGCCATGCACCACTCTGTAGCATCCATGATTGCTTTCTGGTCTTCTTCTGTAACGTTCCACCATTCTTTCATAACGCCGTTACCGTTCTCGTCTTTAGCAACACCAGATGCGTCAAGACAAGCTGCTCCAGAGTTGATCAGGTGAAGGAATCCACCGTTCTCTTTAGCAACACCCTCGAGGTCATATCCTGTAGCTTTCTTAACTGCCTCTGGGCTCCAGTATGTACGAACATCAGCGAAGATCTGAGCACGTCCTGTAAGAAGTTTCATGAACATCATTCCAAGTCCGTTGAGAACGTCGTTCTCTGTAGCAAGGATGTATGGCTCACGAGCTCCGTTCCAGTCGAAAGATGTATTCAGAACTGCCTCTGCGAAGTCTCCGTTCGGATAGAAGTCTGTCCACTGTCTCTGTCCCTGGAATCCAGCTGCCAGAGCGTTGTGTCCGATTGCTTCCTCTGAGAATTTCTCGTCGAGGTTCTTATTTCCGTTCATAAGGTCTTTGATGATAACTGCCATCTTAACAACGAACTCGAACTGCTCCTCTTTCTCCTCTGGAGAAGCCTGAAGCTCTTCTGGGTTCTTATCCCAACCAATCTTGCAAGTCTCTTTTGCCCATTTAAGAGCTTTCTCGAACTCAGCCTTGTCATAGATCTCTTCTGACATACGACGGATGATTTCCACCTCGTCAACAGACTCTACACGCATTCCAAGGTAAGACTCGATGAAATCAGAATCGATGATAGATCCACCGATACCCATTGTAACAGATCCAATCTGAAGGTAAGATGTTCCTCTCATGGATGCTGCTGCAACAGCTGCACGTCCGAATCTAAGAAGTTTCTCTTTAACGTCTTCCGGAATTGTTGTGTCGTCAGCTTCCTGAACGTCATGTCCGTAAATTCCGAATGCCGGAAGTCCCTTCTGTGCATGTGTAGCAAGTACAGATGCAAGGTATACAGCTCCCGGTCTCTCTGTTCCGTTGAATCCCCATACAGCTTTGATTGTCTGTGGATCCATATCCATTGTCTCAGCTCCGTAGCACCAGCAAGGTGTAACTGTAACTGTGATATCTACGCCTTCTCTTCTGAACTTATCAGCACAAGCAGCACTCTCACCTACACGTCCGATTGTTGTGTCAGCGATAACAACTTTAACCGGCTCACCATTTGAATATCTTAAGTTCTCCTCAAACAGTTTTGCTGCAGATTTTGCCATGTTCATTGTCTGCTCTTCAAGAGATCCTCTTACGTCAAGAGCTCCTCTACGTCCATCGATTGTCGGTCTGATACCAATTACTGGATAAGATCCTACTAATCTTCTTTCTGCCATAATTACATTCCTCCTTAATTGTTTGCCTTGCTCTGCTTATCTTCCTTCGCAGAACCGCTTCTTTGAGTATCATTATAGTTCTTTCCTTTCTTTTTGTCTTGTGGTATACTAGAATAAAAATATAAAGATATTCACCTTTTATACAACAAAGTACAATTTATAAACATATATTTCCACATATATGTTTGTTTTACACTATTTAGATTTTTAAAGGAGATTATTGCATGAAATACATCAATTACAGAGAAGAACGTAATCACGGAACCATTGATTTTCCAATTGAATTTTATCATGTTACGCCGAATCATCCACGATATGAAATGTCTTATCACTGGCATATCGAATATGAACTTATTCGTGTTTTAAAAGGGAAATTACTTATGTCAATTGGTGAAAATGAATTCACCGCAGAAGCCGGCGACCTTATTTTTATAAAAGGAGGGCTTCTTCATGGCGGAATTCCTAAGGATTGTGTCTATGAATGCCTTGTTTTTAACCTTGAATCGCTCATGGCAGTAAATCATGCCAGCGAACGTCTGCTTAAGAAGATCGGAAGTGACACTCTGACTATCCCTTCCCTTATCAAAGCACCCGTAAAGAATTTAGAGCATATCACCTCCATGATGTTTGAACATATCAAAAAGCGTACTGAAGGGCACGAGCTTATGGTGATTGGTACTCTGTACGAATTCTTAGGCTATATTCTGGAAAATAAATTGTATGAAAACGTTCGAATCATCAGTCAAAAGGATAGCCGAAAAATAGAACATTTAAAGAAAGCTCTTGAAGTGATTGAAAACCATTATGCTGACTGTATCACACTGGAAGATCTGTCTCAGGCCGCCGGTATGAATTCAAAATATTTCTGTCGCTACTTTAAAGATATGACCCATAGAACTCCTGTTGACTATCTGAATTACTATAGAATAGAACAAGCTTGTTTCAAGCTCGTTACTTCGAATGAATCAATCGCAGACATTGGACTTAGCTGTGGATTTAACGATGTAAGCTACTTTATCAAAACATTTAAAAAATATAAAGGAATGACACCGAAGAAATATCTTCGCGCACCACTGTAATCAAAAATTGCGAAACAGGTTAACATCCATTATTTTTTCACGCAAAAGGAGATCCCCTTACGGAGATCTCCTCTTTTCATATCTCATTTACTCATGAAATATCCTTATTTATCTTCTTTTTCTGCAGCGTATACAGTTACCAGTTTGTTCAGGTAATCATATCTCTCCATAGCTTCCTGCTCATTGAGAGCGAAGAGCTTGTCAGCCTTAGCCGGGTTAGCTCTCTTCAGTGCGTTGTAACGTACTTCACCATTCAGGAAGTCCTGGTATCCTTCTGCCTTCGGAGCCTTGCTGTCAAGTGAGAACTTGTCTCCCTCTGCAGCCGGGTTGTAACGGAAGTTATTCCAGTATCCGCACTCTACTGCCAGCTGTTCCTCTGTCTGAGCTTTGCTCATACCCTTCTTGATACCATGGTTGATACATGGAGCATAAGCAATGATCAGTGATGGTCCCGGATAAGCCTCAGCCTCAGCGATTGCCTTAACTGTCTGGTTGAAGTCAGCACCCATAGCAATCTGAGCTACGTATACGTATCCGTATGTCATAGCCATTCCTGCAAGGTCTTTCTTCTTAGTCTCTTTTCCGCCTGCTGCGAACTGAGCTGTAGCACCAGTCTTAGTAGCCTTAGAGGACTGTCCACCTGTGTTGGAGTAAACCTCTGTATCGAATACCATAATGTTGATATCTTTCTTGCTTGCAAGAACGTGGTCAACTCCGCCGTATCCGATATCGTAAGCCCATCCGTCTCCTCCGAAGATCCACTGGGATTTCTTAGCAAGGAAATCTTTGTTCTTCAGAACTTCTGCTCTCTCTTCGCAATCGCAATCGAGTGCTTCAAGAGCTGCAACAAGTTTGTCTGTAGCTGTTCCGTTTGTAGCGCCTACTGTGTATGTCTCAAGATACTCAGCTGCTGCAGCCTTAACTGCCTCATCTGTAGTCTTCTCTGCGATCTTCTCAACTTTTGCTTTCAGTCGGTCTCTGATTGTATTCTGTGCAAGCAGCATACCGTATCCGAACTCAGCGTTGTCTTCAAACAGGGAGTTGCTCCATGCAGGTCCTTTACCTTCCGGTGTTACTGTGTAAGGTGTAGACGGTGAAGAGTTACCCCAGATAGAAGAACATCCTGTTGCATTTGCAATATACATTCTATCACCAAACAGCTGTGTGATCAGCTTAGCGTATGGTGTCTCACCACATCCTGCACAAGCTCCTGAGAACTCAAGGAGTGGCTGTTTGAACTGGCTTCCCTTAACTGTTGTCTCTTTGAATTTAGCAACAACTTCTGGTTTAACCGGAATCTCTCTACCAAAATCGAAGAATGTCTGCTCTCCTGCATTAGCTTCCATGTTAGCCATTGTAAGAGCCTTCTCAACTTCGCCTGTCTCTTTATTCTTCTTTCCTGGGCAGACATTCACACAAGATCCACATCCTGTACAGTCGTAAGCGGATACTGTCATTGTGAACTTCATTCCCGGCATTCCGATCATATCAAGTGTCTTAAGTCCTTCTGGAGCCTGAGCAACTTCTTCCTCTGTCAGAGCTACCGGACGGATAACTGCGTGCGGACATACATATGCACAACGGTTACACTGGATACACTGATCTGGGTTCCAAACCGGAATATCTACTGCGATACCACGTTTCTCATATGCAGATGTTCCTGACGGTGTAGATCCATCAACATAATCATTGAATGCAGATACAGGGAGTGTATTTCCTTCCTGAGCGTTAACTTTTGCCTGGATATTCTTAGCAAATGCAATTGCATCAGTTCTTCCGCCGTCTGCGATGTGTGGTGTAGCAAGTCCTTCATCAGCTGCATCTTTCCAGCTTTCCGGAACTTCTACTTCTACGACCTGTTTTGCACCAGCATCGATTGCATCGTAGTTCATCTGAACGATCTTGTCACCTTTTCTTCCGTAAGTAGCCTTAGCAGCTGCTTTCATAAGGTCAATAGCCTCTTCTTCCGGAATGATAGCTGCAAGTTTGAAGAATGCAGACTGAAGAACTGTATTGATACGTCCGCCAAGTCCAATCTCTTTACCAATCTTGATACCATCGATTGTGTAGAATTTAATTCCGTGGTTAGCGATATAAGCTTTTACCTGTCCTGGAAGATGTTCCTCAAGTCCTTCCATATCCCATGGGCAGTTCAGAAGGAATGTTCCTCCATCAACAAGTTCCTGAACCATGTTGTATTTGTTAACATAAGACGGGTTATGACATGCAACAAAATTAGCCTGATGGATCAGGTATGTTGATTTAATCGGTTTCTTACCAAAACGAAGGTGAGACATTGTAACACCACCGGACTTCTTAGAGTCATAATCAAAGTAAGCCTGTGCATACATGTCTGTGTTATCACCAATGATCTTGATGGAGTTCTTGTTTGCTCCAACAGTACCATCTGCTCCAAGTCCCCAGAACTTACAGTTGATTGTTCCTTCTGGTGTTGTAACAAGTGGCTTACCAGCATCAAGTGAAAGATGTGTAACATCATCTTCAATACCGATTGTGAATTTAGCTTTCTCATCGTTGTGGTATACAGCAACGATCTGAGCAGGTGTTGTATCTTTAGAACCAAGTCCATAACGTCCTGTGTAAACCGGAACCGCATCGAACTTAGATCCTTTAAGTGCTGCAACAACATCCAGGTACAGTGGCTCGCCAAGTGCTCCTGGCTCTTTTGTTCTGTCAAGAACAGAAATCTTCTTAACTGTATCCGGGATAGCGTCGATCAGAGCTTCTGCGCTGAATGGTCTGTAAAGACGAACTTTAACAACTCCGACTTTCTCTCCTGCAGCTGTCAGGTAATCGATTGTCTCCTCGATTGTGTCACAAACGGATCCCATAGCTACGATCACGTGCTCTGCATCTGCTGCTCCATAGTAGTTGAACAGTTTGTAGTCTGTTCCGATCTTCTCATTAACCTTATCCATGTACTTCTGAACGATTCCCGGAAGTGCATCATAGAATGGGTTACAAGCCTCTCTAGCCTGGAAGAAGATATCCGGGTTCTGAGCTGAACCTCTCTGGCATGGGTGGTTCGGGTTAAGTGCATGTGCGCGGAACTCGTCGATTGCTTCCATGCTTACCATGTCTTTCAGATCTTCATAATCCCATGTCTCGATTTTCTGAATCTCGTGTGATGTTCTGAATCCATCAAAGAAGTTGATGAATGGAATCTTTCCTTCAAGTGCTGCACAATGAGCAACCGGAGTAAGGTCCATTACTTCCTGTACGCTGGATTCACAGAGCATAGCTGCTCCTGTCTGACGACATGCATAAACGTCAGAATGATCTCCAAAAATTGACAGTGCGTGGCTTGCAAGTGCACGGGCAGATACGTTGAATACTCCCGGAAGCTGCTCACCAGCAACCTTATATAAGTTAGGAATCATAAGAAGGAGTCCCTGAGAAGCAGTAAATGTTGTTGTAAGAGCACCTGCTGCTAATGATCCGTGAACAGCACCTGCTGCTCCGGCCTCGGACTGCATCTCTGTAACCTGTACAGTCTGTCCGAAAATGTTCTCCCTTCCTTCAGTAGCCCACTCATCGATATGCTCCGGCATAACGGATGAAGGCGTAATCGGGTAAATAGCTGCTACTTCTGTATATGCATAAGAAACGTGAGCTGCTGCCTGATTACCGTCCATGGTCTTCATTTTTCTTGCCATTTTTATTCCTCCTTAGGTGTTACATAGGTTTTACACTGAGTTAAGTATAATTAATTCACATGTAGTTTCATTATATCTCCAAAAGTCACAAAAGTCTAGAGTTATAAATATCCTCTTTTGTATATTTTCGTGTACAGCGCAGTGTTTTGAGAATAGTTATCAGTGCTGTTATTGGGGATTATTAACTAAAACAGGCAGAAATAGGAAAAGCCAGAAGAGTACTTTCTGTTGAACATTAACTCTTCCGGCTTATGAATCACTATACTTTTTTCTTATCATTCTATCTGTTTTTAAACAACCGGTCATCCCACTTCGGTGGTTTTTTCCCTTTGATCTTTGTTGGCACCGGCTCATACTGATCCACTTTTTTCTTCTCATTTCTTTTTCTGCAATGCCTTCTGCAATAGATCAGCACAATTCCTGTCACAATCACCAGGCAACCTGCCAGAAGTTCTGACACCGGAAATCCGATTCCCGGAAGAACAAGCTGATCTGTTCTAAGCCGCTCGATCCACACGCGTCCTGCCCCATAACCAAACAGGTACATAAGAAAGAGCTCACCTTCATATTTCTTATGTTTCCTATACAGAAACAATATAATAAGAAGTCCGGCACACCATAATGATTCATACAAAAATGTCGGGTGTACCTGAATATAACTGACTCCGTCAATTCTCTGCATATTCTCGCGCATAAGTTCTGTAATATCTCCCGGCCTTACTGCATCAACCGGAAGCCTCATTGCAAACAGACAATCCGTGTATTCTCCAAATGCTTCCCTGTTAAAGAAATTCCCCCAACGTCCAAGCATCTGACCATTCAGAAGCGCCAGTGCAATTGTATCCAAAATCTGAAATGGTGATTTTTTCTTAACAGCAGCCATCACAAAAACTGCTATTACTGCTCCGATCACGCCACCATAAATTGCCAGACCACCTTCTCTGAGATTAAAGATAGACAAAAGATTATCTTTATATAAATCCCAGGAGAAAATCACGTAATAGATTCTTGCACCCGCAATTCCTGCGATCACTCCGACAATTCCCATATCCAGGTAGTCTTCCGGATTTTGTCCTGTTCTTTTTGCCTCCGCTGTGGCAATCAGAAATCCAATCAAAATTGCTGCACCGATGATCATGCCGTAGTAAGCAATGGAAAAACCAAAGATGCTGATGCTTTTTCCTACATGATCCAGATAAATCCCTAAATTCGGAAAGCTGATATTGTAATGCATATTATGTTATTTCCTTTCATATCCACAGAAATCAGGAACAAATCTAGTTGTCCCTGATTCCTGTTTTTACTGCTTTTCCAATTAGAAAACAATGAATCTAACCGGTTTTTAAGCATATTCCCTATATCTGTTAAACGTTAAATCTGAACAGCATGATATCTCCGTCCTGAACGACATAGTCTTTTCCTTCCAGACGAACTAATCCTTTTTCTTTCGCTGCCGCATGAGTTCCACATGCCATCAGATCATCATAACTTACTACTTCCGCACGGATAAATCCACGTTCAAAGTCTGTATGGATCTTACCAGCTGCCTGTGGTGCCTTAGTTCCCTTCTTGATTGTCCATGCACGAACTTCCGGCTCACCTGCTGTCAAATAACTGATCAGTCCAAGAAGGTGATAGCTTGCCTTGATCAGCTTCTCAAGTCCGGATTCTTCCAATCCAAGATCTTCAAGGAACATTGATTTTTCATCGTCATCTAACTGAGAAATCTCTTCTTCAATTTCTGCACATACTACGAACACTTCGCAGTCTTCCGCTTTTGCATACTCACGGACTGCCTGAACCCCTGCGTTGTTCACACCATCATCCGCAAGATCATCCTCAGATACATTTGCTGCAAAGATTACCGGTTTTGCTGTCAGAAGATTATACTCTGCAAGCCATGCCTGCTCATCCTCATCCTCTGTCACAAAGCTCTTCGCCATCTTATTCTCTTCCAGATGCGCTTTCAGACGGTTCTGAAGATCCAGCTCTTTCGCCGCCATCTTATCGTTTCTTGAAAGCTTCACTGTCTTGGAGATTCTTCTTTCAAGAACCTCAAGATCCGAGAAGATCAACTCAAGATTGATTGTCTCAATGTCACGCAGCGGATCAATGCTTCCGTCTACGTGGACAATATTAGTATTCTCAAAGCATCTTACTACATGAACGATTGCATCAACCTCACGGATGTTGGCAAGAAACTGGTTTCCAAGTCCTTCTCCTTTTGATGCTCCCTTCACAAGTCCTGCAATATCAACAAACTCGATTGCTGCCGGAATGATCTTCTTTGTATGATACATCTCTCCAAGCACATCCAGTCTCTTATCCGGAACTGTTACGACACCGACATTTGGGTCAATTGTACAGAATGGATAGTTTGCAGATTCTGCACCGGCCTTTGTCAATGAATTGAACAGTGTACTTTTTCCTACGTTCGGTAATCCCACAATACCAAGTTTCATTTTCTCTATTTCCTCCTTAAAACCTTGATTTCTAAAGCTAAATCCACAAGGTCTATTTCTCTTATTTTCTGTTATGTGACTCTTTCACAAAAAGAAGCCCCAAAATAGCATCTAATATTATACTATAATGGGGCTTGAATTTCAATCTCTCGTCTCCATCAAAATCACTTTTCCAAACACGAAAGAGATCTTCACTTCATCTTCACCTTCTGCAAACTCATTACTCACACACAAGCTGTCTCCTGATGAGAGCAAATGATTCTGCAATGGATATTTTGCGCCACTGATACAGAAATCCTCAACCGGAAGTTGCATCGGAAATACTGAAAAATACTTTCCGAAAGCTTCTTCTCTGCGAATTGCGATTCCATGATCAAGCAGACGAATTCTATTATGACTGTCTAAGATCATCGCCTGAGATCCTGCTTCAAGTGCAATATTCAGGCACTGAACATTAGCCCAGAAATGATCCAGACGATTTCCTGTTCCTCCAAGAATCCAGATTTCTTTTCTTCTGAGTCCAAGACACATACGAAGTGCAATCTCCGTATCAGACGCATCCTTTACCGGATTGAACTCCCGGATCGGTACACTTGCTTCTTTTCTATAATAATCGATCACTTCTTCCGGTACACTGTCAAAATCTCCCACAATGTAATCCGGCTTGATCTTATGTTCATAAAGAAATGCGAGTCCTTTATCTACTCCGATAATGAATTCTGTCTCTTCTGCCTCAAGAATCGGAAGGACAAAATCTTCTTCCAGCATTCCCCCGCTCACAATAACTGTTCTCTTACACATTGCCGTTTAAAATCTCCATAAACTTTGCTGTATTATCTTTGATATCACCTTTAAAAACGCCTGAACCTGAGACCATTACATTCGCTCCGGCTGCAAGTACTTCTGCCACGTTTTTATGATAGATTCCACCATCTACTTCAATATCAGTTGTAAGTCCTTTTTCATTCAGAAGGTTTCTCAATTCACTGATACGCTCCAGTGATTCCGGAATAAATGCCTGTCCGCCGAATCCCGGTTCTACAGACATGATCAGAAACATCTCTGCCTGATCCAGATATGGAAGCAGTACATCAACCGGTGTCTTTGGTTTAATAGAAATTCCCACTTTCGCTCCTGCTGCATGGATTTTATCAATTGTTGCCTGCAGATCTTCACATGCTTCATAATGAACTGTAACGATATCTGCTCCTGCTTTCACGAATTCTTCCACATAACGGATCGGTTCTGTCACCATGAGATGAACATCCAGTGTCTGTGTTGTTGCTCCCTTGATTGATGCGAGAACAGGCATTCCAAAAGAAATGCTTGGAACGAACATTCCGTCCATCACATCAAAATGAATATACTCTGCGCCTGCTTCTTCTGTTAATTTCAACTGTTCTCCTAAAATCTTGAAATCTGCTGAGAGAATAGATGGTGCCAAAATATTTTTCATAAACTTAATACCTCTTTCTTTCCTTTAGTTCACGGTACATCTCCGTATAATCTTCATATCTGATCTTATGGATCTTCCCTTCTTCAACTGCCTCTTTTACAGCGCATCCGGGTTCATGAATATGGTCACAGCCATTGAACTTGCACTGTCCTTCAAACGGTGTGAATTCCGGAAAATAATATTTTAAATCTTCTTTTTCGAAATCATTGACGTAAAGAGAACTGAATCCCGGAGTATCCATAATATAAGAATCTTCTCCAATCACGATCAGTTCGGAATGTCTTGTTGTATGTTTCCCACGGTCAATCTTCTTACTGATACTTCCTGTCTCCATCTTCACTTCAGACTGCAGAAGATTGATCAGGGATGATTTTCCAACACCGGAAGGACCTGCAATCGAAGTTGTCTTTCCTTTTAAAAGTGATTTTAACTCACTGATATTTTCTTCTTCCTTCGCACTTGTGAAGATTACCGGATATCCGCATCCGGTATAAACTTCTTTCAATTCTGCAATTTCAGGATGACTGGCAATATCCGTCTTATTAAAACATAATACGACAGGTATCTCTTTTCGTTCCATCATGACAAGAAAACGATCTAACAGATTATAATGTGGTTTCGGTTTTGTCACTGCAAACACAACCAGTGCCTGATCAATATTGGCTACTGCCGGACGAATCAACTCATTCTTACGCGGCAGGATCTCTGTGATATTTCCTGTCATTTCTTTTTCATCAAGTACCTCGATCACAGCATCATCACCGACTAACGGCTTAATCCCGTCTTTTCGAAAAGCACCCTTTGCTTTACATTCAAAAATTCCGGATTCTACTACATTCACGTAGTAGAATCCGGCAATCCCTTTTATTATCTTTCCCTGCATACACTTGCTCTCTGTTATCATTGATTCGTGTTCTCTTCTGTTCCGGAATCATTTCCGGAATTTCCACTATCCGGGGCTGATGGTTGAGATCCTTTGCTGACCATATACTGGACAGTTGTTCCTTTTTCCACCTGTGTACCGCTGCTGACAGACTGATAGAATACCTGTCCTTTTGGATATTCATCACTATAATCTTCACCAATATACTCCGGTGTAAGTCCTGCCTGTTTCAGCAGTTTCTCGGCTGTGTTTTTATCTTTATAGGACAGATCCGGCACAGTAACCACCGTCATCTTTGGTCCTTTGCTCACCACATATCCAATCGTTGTGCCCTTGGATACTTCTTTTCCGGCATCTGTATCCTGTGAGATAATATATCCTTCTTCTACAGTATCACTGTAATCTTCAGTTGCATTTCCGGACAAGCCTGCCTGTGAAAGTGCTGCTTCAGCATCCGACTGGGACTTTCCTGTAAGTTTAGGAACTGTTGCCGGCTGATTTCCCTTGCTTATTACAAGAGTAACCGTTGTTCCTTCTTTTACTTCTGCACCTTCACTCGGACTGACAGAAACAACTTCTCCCTGCTCCACATCATCACTGTAAACAGGATCACCTTTCTTCACAACAAGATTCTTATCCTGAAGTGCTTTTTCCGCATCAGCTTCCGACATTCCAACAACATTTGGAATGGTTGTTGTCTTTGCTTCCTCACCGGAACTAATCACAACATTGACTGTTGTATGTTTCTTTACTTTCTTTCCATCAGCAGGATCCTGGCTGATGATCTTTCCTTTTGCAACAGTATCGGAAGGCGCAGTTGACTTATGGATTCCGAGATCATATTTGTTCAGTTCTTTCTGTGCTTCCTCATATGTCTTGCCTGTCACATCCGGTACTTTTACCATCTCTGAATCCGTTTGCTGTGTAGTCGTTCCTTTTCCACCTTTAAATACGCCCACTGCATTTCCTACAAGGAACATGATCAAAAGTGCGATTACAACACCGGCAACAACCATAAGAATCTTCATGATTTTCTTCGTGTCTTTATTCACTTCATTCTTCTTACGGCGATCATCATAACGGTCTTTGCGGCGGTCGTCGTAATCATCATCATCATAGCGGCTTCTGCGGCGATCATCATAATCATCGTCATCATCATAACGGCTTCTGCGGCGGTCATCATAATCATCGTCATCATCATAACGGCTTCTGCGGCGATCATCGTAATCGCCATAATCATCGTCATAGTCATCCTCGTAATCGTCGTCATAATCATCATCATAATTCTGACGATTCTTCATACGATTCAGTTCATCCTGTGACATAACAACCGTAGTCCGTCCTGTATCCTGGGATGCTGCCGGCATACGTTTTGTCACACCATCAAGAACTACAAAATCTCCATCCGGATCTACCAGTGAGTGCTTCAGATCCTGAAGCAGTTCCTCACAGCTCATATATCGTTTATTCGGCAGTTTCTGTGTACATTTCATAATAATACACTCCAGACTGTACGGAATATCCGGTACTTCTTCTGCAGGAGACTTGATCACTTCATTCAAATGTTTCAAAGCAACCGTCACTGTCGAATCTCCGTCAAACGGAACATGCCCGGTGATCATCTCATACATCGTGATACCTGCTGAATAGATATCACTCTTCTCATCTACAATACCGCCTCTGGCCTGTTCCGGAGATGTGTAATGTACAGATCCCATCACCGTTGTTGTTACTGCCTGCGTTGCCGTTGATGTCGTAGCCCGCGCGATTCCGAAATCAGTAACCTTAACCTTTCCATCTTTGGAAATAATAATATTCTGCGGCTTAATATCCCGGTGAATGATATGGCAGTTATGCGCTGCCTGAATGCCTGTCACCATCTGAATAGAAATACTGATCGTCTCTTTTGCTGAAAGCTTTCCTTTCTTCTCAATGTAATCCTTCAGCGTAATTCCTTCTACAAGCTCCATGACCATATAATAAAGACCACGATCCTGCCCTACATCATAGACATTGACTACGTTTGGATGCATCAATCCTGCTGCTGCCTGAGCTTCGCTTAAAAACTTCTTAATAAACGTCTCATCCGAACGATATGTGCTCTTCAACACCTTGATCGCAACAAAACGATTCAGCTTATGGTCCTTGCCTTTATAGACATCTGCCATTCCGCCAGAACCGATACGACCAAGTATCTCGTATCGTTTCCCTAAAAATACTCCTTCTTTAATCATACACTCACCTCATCTGCAAATGGCTCAAACAATACCACTCCGATGTTATCTGTTCCTCCATTCTCTTTTGCTGCTTCCACCAGCATCTCACCTGCCTCGACGATATCCCGGCTTCCCTGCACAATATGAAAAAGTTCTTCATCTTCCACCATATTACTTAATCCGTCTGTACACATCAGAATGATGTCTCCCCGTTTCAGACGGTGTTCATAAAAGTCCACATCCACATCAGCTTTTGCACCGATCGCTCTTGTGATAATATTCTTATCCGGATGATGCTTCGCTTCTTCCGGCTTAATTCCACCGAGACGAACCATCTCTTCTACAAGAGAATGATCCTTACTTAGCTGTTGGATTCCCTGATTGATCAGATACAGACGGCTGTCTCCCACATTGGCAAAATACAGCATCTGTTCTTTCACAGTAGCGGCAACAACCGTTGTTCCCATCCCCTTCAGATGTTCGTCACCGGATGCTTCTTTGATAATCTCACGATTGGCAGCCTTGATTGCTTTCACAAGAACACGTTCGATATCCTCACCCTCGCTCTTCGCAATCTCTTTGATCATCACTTCCACCGTACACTTGGAAGCATAATCTCCCGCCTGATGGCCACCCATACCATCCGCTACCACGAACAGGTTCTGGAGAATACCCAGTGGTTTTCCCGTCGTAAAGACGTAGTCCTGATTTACCTGTCGCACCATTCCAACATCTGTAATTGAAAATGTCTTCATACCTTCTATTCTCCTTCAGTTTCTACGTAGCGGCGCCTGAGCTGACCGCAGGCTCCGTCAATATCAGAGCCCATTTCCCTTCTTATAGTAACATTTATTCCGCTTTTTTCAAGTTTATTTTTGAAATTCAAAGCACTTTTCCGGCTTGGACGAACAAAATCACGCTCTTTTACCGGGTTGACCGGTATCAGATTGATATGACAGTTCTTATGCTTTAATAAATGAATCAGTTCCTGTGCATCTTCATCCGTATCATTCACACCATGTACAAGACTGTACTCAAAGCTCACTCTCCGGCCGGTTTCTTTGAAATATTCGTCACAGGCTGCGAGTACTTCTTTGATATCATATTTATTTGCAACCGGCATCAATTTTCTTCGTTTTTCCTGATTGGAACCGTGAAGCGAAAGTGCAAGTGTGATCTGTAAATGCTCTTTCGCCAGTTCTTTCATCTTTGGAACTATTCCACAGGTTGATACGGTGACATTTCTCTGACTGATGTTCAATCCATGCTCATCTGTAAGTAAATGAATAAACTTCAGGAAATTATCGTAATTATCCATCGGTTCTCCGGTTCCCATGATCACCACATTCGAAACCCTCTCACCACTTATCTTCTGAATCTGATAGATCTGTCCAAGCATCTCAGACGGAGAAAGATTTCTCACCAGACCTCCGATCGTTGATGCACAGAATGCACATCCCATCCTACAACCGACCTGGGAGGAAATACAGACAGAATTTCCATGCTTATATTTCATAAGAACACTTTCGACTACATTTCCATCATAGAGACGGAACAGGAACTTGTTCGTACCGTCAATCTGGGAAATCTGTCTCTCCAGCATAACAACCGGGAGAATCTCATAATTCTCTTCCAGTTTTTCCCTCAAAGCCTTTGAAAGATTTGTCATCTCATCAAAATGATCTACCAGCTTCACATGCAGCCATTCATAAATCTGTTTTGCACGAAATGCTTTTTCTCCGATCGTCGCCATCTCTTTCTGTAATTCTTCATATCCATAAGCACGGATATCCTTCTTCATCTTAAAGTTTTCCTCCTGTATTTCGTTTTTTCTGTGAGTTATTCACATTGTTCGTCTGCTTTTTCTATTTTTTCACATTTCCTGAAAATCATGCTTTTTTCTTTAATCTTGCAATAAAGAATCCGTCACAATCGTGAACTCCCGGGAAGAATTGGATACATCCCTTCTCGATCACATCACTTCGTAACTCCTTGCAAAGATTTTCTGTGATATCGTCCAGTTCAAATTGTGGGTATTCTTTCAAGAACCAGTGTACATTGTCCATGTTTTCTCCCGGATTTACGGTACATGTGCTGTACATCAATGTGCCGCCATCCTTGACGATTGCCTGTGCGCAAGTCAGAATCTTTCTCTGCAAATCTGCAAGTTCTTCAAGATCTTCCGGTTGTACGCGATATTTCAAATCTGGTTTTTTACCAAGAACGCCAAGACCTGAACATGGAAGGTCTGCAATCACAAGATCCGCTGTTTCCTTATCATACTCATCAAATACAGAAGCGTCCTTGCATACAGCACAAATATTTCCAAGTCCGGAACGGTCGATATTCTGCCAGATCAGATCTGTCTTATATTCGGTCAGATCTCTTGCTTCAACCCGTCCTGTCTTTTTTTCTGTTCTGTTCTCTCTCGCTGCCACTTCATCTGCCAGCTGAAGCTTCTCTGCCACATGAAGTGATTTTCCTCCCGGTGCTGCACAGACATCAATTACATGATCGCCGGCTTTTGGATCTGCCAGTTCTCCGACAAACATAGAACTGATATCCTGTACTGCAAAGAGTCCTTCCTGAAAACTTTCCAGACCTTCCAGATAATCATAATCTGAAAGATAAAACGCATAAGGAAGATACGGATGTGCTTCTACCTTCGCTCCTTCTGCTTCCAGTTTTTCTTTCAATACTTCCGGTGTAACCCGGTTCAGACAACAGCGGATCGTAATCGGCTTCTCTTTCTGAAAATCTGCTGCCATCTTCTCTGTGATCTCTTCCCCATATTCTTTCTTCCATAAAGAAAGAATCCATTCCGGGACAGAATATTTCACAGACAATCTCTGTACATCTTCTTTTGGATACTCGATCTCGTCCATCTTGCGGACAACATTTCTCAGAACTCCATTCACATATCCCCGCAGACCTGAAAATCCTTTTCGAACCGCAAGCTTTACTGCCTCGCTGCACACCGCATGATCCGGTACGCTATCCATATATTTCAGCTGATAGACACTGCTACGAAGAAGATTACGGATGACCGGTTTCATCTTCTTAACCTTTGTCTTAGAAATCTGATTCAAAATATAATCAATTTCTATCATATGTTCCAGAGTACCTTCCACAACTCTGGTAATAAATGCACGCTCACGTTTCTCAAGATATTGATATTTTGACAGAACATCGCCAAGAATCTTATGACTATATGCTCCATTCTCTGTTATTTCCATCAAGATCTCAAGAACGACCTCGCGTTCATTGATCTGCTTTCCCATAAATACTCTCCTATTCTCCGCATTTTGGAGGTTGGCTCTGAACAGTTACAGCATTTTTTCTTTTTATCAGTCATTCCTTCTTCGTCCATTTGTCAGGATCAACAAACGTAAAAGCTGTAAAATCATTGCGGCCGCACTTGCCACATATGTCATTGCTGCTGCCCGAAGTACCTTCTTCACTCCACCAACTTCGTCTTCACGGAGCATTCCTGAATTTCCAAGTACCTTCACCGCTCTTCTGGAAGCATTGATTTCCACCGGAAGTGTTATAAGATGAAATGCCACAGCTACCATAAAGAGCAGAATTCCGATATCAATAAGGAAGCTGGACATTTGGCCATTCATAAACAGGCCGATAATGATCAACGGCCAGGAAATCATGGAACCGAAATTTACGACCGGCACAAGTGCCCCACGGATTGATAAAGGTGCATACCCTTCAAAATGCTGTACTGCATGACCACACTCATGTGCCGCAACTCCGATTGCTGCTACAGAAGTTGAATTATAAACCGGATCAGAAAGTGCCAGTGTCTTGTTTCTCGGATCATAATGATCGGTCAGATTTCCCGCGATATGAGTCACCTGCACATCATAGATTCCATTTCTTCTGAGAATCTGTTCTGCCGCTTCTCGTCCTGTCATCCCTGAATAACTGCGGATCTTCGAATATTTTGCAAATGTTCCTTTCACCTGGGACGATGCGAGCAGGCTGAGAACCACACCGATCAGTACCAGTATATAAGTCCAGTCATAATAAAATCCATAATACATACTAAAACTACCTCCTGTTATCTATCTGCAGTCCCCCTCCAGAAGTCCTCTTATTCCTGTGTAAATTTAACTCCGCTTTCAATTGTGTATCCCCTTAAGAAAGCTCCTGTATCCATTCTCTTTTTCCCCGGAATCTGAAGTTCCAGAACTCGTAAGACACCATCCCCTGTCTGAACAGTAAAGGAATCTTTCTCTACACTCAACACTGTTCCAGGATCTGCTTTTACCGTGCCATCAGCCTCTGCTTTTGCTCTCCAGATCTTCACTACCTTTTTGTCCCAATGTGTGTAAGCACTTGGCCAGGAATTCAGGCCACGCACCAGACGTTCGATCTGTACTGCGGATGTATTCCAGTCAATATTTCCAAGCTTCTTATCGAGCATTCTGGCATATTCTGTCGGGCTTTCACCCTGCTTCTCGAAAGTTGCCGTATGATCTTCAATAGCTTTCAGAGTCTCTACACAAAGCTTTGCTCCTACCTCTGCCAGTTTGTCATGAAGGCTTTCTCCTGTCTCATCTTCTGTGATCGGCACTTCAACCTTCTGGATCATGTCGCCTGTATCCAGTCCTTCGTTCATCTGCATTGTTGTAACACCTGTCACTTCCTCGCCATTGATGATAGACCACTGGATTGGCGCGGCACCACGGTATTTCGGAAGTAGAGATGCGTGTACATTAATACATCCGTATGGTGTCATCTCCAGAATTTCTTTCGGAATGATCTGACCAAATGCAATGACAACCATCACATCTGCATTGTATTTTCTCAGTTCTTCTACACATTCCGGATCACGGATCTTCTTCGGCTGATAAACCGGAATTCCATGTTTCAGCGCAGCTTCTTTCACCGGAGTTGGCTGCATCTCTTTACCGCGTCCCTTTGGTTTATCTGGCTGGCTCACTACGAGACATACCTCATGTCCTGCTTCCACCAGTGCCTCCAGTGTTCCCACGGAGAAGTCCGGTGTTCCCATGAAAATTATTCTCATCAATTATTCCTCCACTTCGTATTCCATATCTTCCTCGTTGTAGGCCGGTGAATCATGCAGTTCTCCTTCTACTTTCTCTACATAAAGGTGTCCTCCCAGGTGATCGATCTCATGACAGAACGCTCTTGCAAGAAGTTCTTCTCCTTCTATCTCAAACTCCTCCATATTTTCATTAAGTGCACGTACTTTTACATAATTCGGACGAGTTACGATTCCCCATTTTCCCGGCACACTTAAGCAACCTTCTTCGCCTGTCTGCTCACCGGATGTCTCAACAATCTCAGGATTGATCAAAACGATCGGACCCTCTCCGACATCAATCACTACAATCTGTTTGAGAATACCAACCTGCGGTGCTGCAAGACCAACCCCCATCTTCTCATACATCGTATCAAGCATATCTTCAATTAAAATCTTTGTACGAAGTGTCATCTTCGTCACTGGTTTACACTTTTTTTCAAGAACATCATCGCCCATCTCTCTTACTTCTCTGATTGCCATTATTCTTTCCTCTCTTTTCTATAAATTCATCGGGTTAAAATCGAATTGGATTCTCATTTTCTGAAACCCTGAGTTAATTTCTATATATTGTTCCATCCTGTCTTTTAATACAACTAAGGTTCGGTATTCCGGCGCTTTTACGTAAATCACTCTCCGGTAAATATCTTTGATCTTATCCACTCCCGGACTTGCCGGGCCGATCACGTCGAGCTGTGCCTGACCTTTGATCCGCAAAATGTATTCCTTCAGATACTTGCACGCTTTCTCTAAAAGCACCTCATCTTCACATGCTGCAAGTACTGCCATCAGGTTCTCCACCGGTGGATATCCCATCAGACTGCGGTAACGGATTTCTTTCTCATAGAATGCTTCATAATCCTGCGCTGCTGAAGCCTCGATTGCATAATGCTCCGGATCGTAAGTCTGAATCACGACCTCACCCGGTCTGTCACCTCTTCCGGCACGGCCTGCTGCCTGTGTCAAAAGCTGAAATGTTCGCTCACCGGAACGATAATCATCTGTATAAAGTGACATATCCGCTGCCAATGCACCGACTAATGTGACCTTTGGAAAATCATGTCCCTTTACGATCATCTGTGTTCCCACAAGAATATCCGCCTCTTCATTCGCAAAGGCAGATAAAATCTGCTCATGGGAATCCTTTTTCTTCGTCGTATCCATATCCATACGGAGAACTCTTGCCTGTGGGAATCTTGCCTTCACCATGTCCTCGATCTGCTGGGTTCCTGCGCGGAATTCTCCGATATAACGAGAACCGCATTCCGGACACTCCGTCACCTTCGGCTGTTCATAACCACAGTAATGACAGACCATTTTCCCGCCTTTGTGTACCGACAAGGATACATTACAGTGCGGGCATTTCACTACATGGCCACATTCTCTGCAGGAAATAAAACCAGAATATCCTCTGCGATTCAAAAACAGCATGATCTGCTCTTTTGCATTCAGTCTGTCTTCAATCAGTTCCTGCAACTTCTCACTCAAGATGGAACGGTTTCCATTCTTCAGTTCCTTTCGCATATCAACTGTATGCACAGTCGCCATCTGCTGCATATGAGAACGATTCTTCATCTCGTAAAGCTGATACTCACCAAGCCTTGCCCGATACATTGCCTCCATTGACGGAGTCGCACTTCCAAGCACAACGCTGGCATCTTCTACTTCTGCCCTGTGGACTGCTACTTCTCTTGCATGATAACGTGGCACCTGCTCACTCTTGTAGGTTGGTTCATGCTCTTCGTCAATAACGATCAGACCCAAATCCGGAAATGGAGTAAAAAGTGCAGAGCGTGGTCCAATCATCACATCGACCTCGCCCTTCTTCGCACGCATCATCTGATCGTAACGTTCTCCGGCAGACAGTCTTGAGTTCATGATAGAAACTCTGTCGCCGAAACAGCGGTAAAACCGCATCACTGTCTGATAGGTCAGTGCGATCTCCGGAATCAGAACAATTGCCTGTTTTCCCTGGTCAACAACCGTGCGGATCATCTCCATATAGACTTCTGTCTTTCCACTTCCGGTCACTCCGTGAAGCAGATAAGTTCTCCTTGTTCCACACAGATAGTCTTGCCGGAACCCCTGGATCACATGCTGCTGTTCTTCCGTATAGATGATCTCCTGTTGTGATTTCTTTGCCTGTTTCACCGGATTACGGTATACCTGCTCTGACTCTATCTTCAACACGCCCTGCTCTTCCAATGCCCGGATCACAGGCAGTGTCACATTTAATTTTTTCGTCACCAGCTCATAATCCAGAATTGGGGCTTCCTTCAAAGCTTCCAAAAGCCTTGCTCTTGCTTTCTGATTCTTTTTCTGATAAAAAGCCAGCTTCTCCTGACTCTCTTCCTCAGTAAGCAGCAAACGGAGATGTTTCTTTACCTTCGCATTCTCCTTCTGCTTGATTGGCAGCACTGTCTTAAGCGCCTGGATCATCGTTCCGCCATACTGCTCTTTCATCCATGCCGCCAGCGCGATCAGTCTCGCTTCGATTGCCACACTGTTTCTGGAAATGTCTGTAATTTCCTTCACCTTTGACAGATCATAATTGCAAGTCTCTGATAATGAAGTCACATAACCTTTGATCTGTCGGTTTCCTTTTCCAAAAGGGATAATTACTTCCATCCCCGGATGCAGCTCGTCTTTCAGTCGTTCCGGTATTCGGTACTGAAAGATCTTATCCAGTTTTTCATGTTGTATATCTACAATAACATCTGCAAACACAATCTTATTTCTCTTTTAATTCTTCCAGAACTTCTTTGATCAGCACGCGCTCATCCATCGGATGCTTCACGCCGCAGATCTCCTGATAGTCCTCATGTCCTTTTCCTGCCAGCACAATAACATCACCCGGTTCGCCGTGTTCGATTGCATATTTGATTGCCTCTTTACGATCACAGATTTCCACATATTTTCCATCTGTCTTTGCGATTCCGGTTTTGATATCGTTAATAATATCCTGTGGTTCTTCAAATCTCGGATTATCTGATGTAATGATTGTCAGGTCTGCCAGTCTTCCAGATACCTCACCCATCTCGAATCTTCTGTCTTTAGAACGGTTTCCGCCGCATCCGAACAGACATACAAGACGCTTCGGATTATATTCCTTCAATGTTGTCAGAAGACTTTCAAGACTCATCGCATTGTGCGCATAATCGATCATCAGTGTAAAATCATCAGACACCTTGATCATCTCGATACGTCCTTTTACCTTTGCCTTCTTAAGTGCATCTTTGATCATCTCAACCGGCACCTGGAAATGGCGGCAGACTGAGATTGCAGTCAGTGAATTGTAAACACTGAACTTGCCTGGAACATCGATTTCCACATCAAAGTCCATCACGCCTGCAACATGGTATGCAACACCAAGATATCCTGGTCTGGATACCAGTTCTACATTCTCTGCGCGAAGATCTGCCTCCGGTGAAAATCCGAATGTCTCAATCTTACATGTAGACCCTTTAAATACATCTTTGAAATACTTGTCATCCACATTGGCGATTCCGAGCTTACACTGTTTGAACAAAAGCCCTTTGCATCTCTTGTAATCATCAAAATCCTTATGCTCATTCGGACCGATATGATCTCTTCCAAGATTTGTGAAAATACCGATCTCAAACGGGATTCCCGCTGTTCTGTGAAGCATCAGTCCCTGTGATGAAACTTCCATAACAACACAGTCACAGCCAGCTTCTACCATCTCTGCAAAATATTTATGGATTGTATAAGACTCCGGTGTTGTATTACATGCCGGGATCTTCTTGTCTCCGATAATTGCCTCGATTGTACCGATCAATCCAACCTTGTGTCCTGTCTCTTCAAGAATAGACTTGATCATGTAAGTTGTTGTTGTCTTTCCTTTTGTTCCTGTAATACCGATGACTTTCATCTTATCTGCCGGATATCCAAAGTAAGCCGCTGACATCAGAGCCAGTGCATAACGAGTATCCTCTACCTTAATTACAGTCACATTTTCCGGCACTTCGACATCTTTCTCTACAACAACAGCTGCCGCACCTTTCGCCGCAACGTCCGCTGCATATTTATGTCCATCAGATACTGCTCCGCTGATACACACGAAAACAGATCCTTCTTCCACTTTTCTTGAATCATTGATCAGTGTTGTTACTTCCGTAGAATCACTTCCCTGTACTACTGTGTAGTCCAGGCGTTCTAATAATTTATCTAATTTCATGATCTAACCCTCCTGTTCTGAACTGGTGTATTGCATCATTGACTTTCAGGCAAATAACGATTGTCTTAACCTTTATAGAATAACATAATCTCACCACATATGCAAAAAAACCTACATAATCTTTCGTCCTGTTTTCGTCTTTCGAATCAGCCAGACACATCCAAATGACAATAACACAAGTCCCACACTCACTACCGGAATCATGATCCAGGCTGAAAATGTCTCTGGCTTAATATTTCTCTTATAAACATCAAGAAACATGATATGGATCAAATAAATCCCAAAGGAACATCCACAAAATCTGTCAATCCACTTCTTTGCCTGTTCGGACGGATTGAATTCGCTCTTTTTCAATCGTACTAACATAAGAAATGCCATCGCTGCTGCCAGTGCAAGCAGTGGATTACCATATTCCAGCAGACGTTCATAATGTTCTCCATCCTGCAAGGTTGCCGCATAAGTCAGCCCATAATTTAATGCCATGCATACTACAAAAATACCTGCCGGAATCATTTTCCCCTTCATCACATGCTTACGATATTTATATATATAATATCCGATAAATACATAATAAGAATAGATTCTGTCCCCCACCATTGGGACGGAATAATACATCTTTTCATCAAAAAATGTGGAAATATAATTGAACAAAACAGCTGCCGTAATCACCACAAGAAATGCGCGTTCCATCCGAAGGTTCATCCCTTTACACATAACCTGGAAAAAAGGAAGTACCAGATAGATCGGAATCATTGCATACAGATACCACAGATGCTGTTCTACCGGCTTATATAATAAATCTTTGATTTGATAAGGGTCCTCCATATAAACTGCATTCCAGATCATATATATTACACTCCACACAAGCAGAACAATTAGAAAACGAAAGATTCTTTTTGCATGTTTATGAAGTGATTCCTGTCTTCCAAGCAGAAGTGCTCCTGTAATCATGAAAAAACATGGTACACTTATCCTTGCCATTAGATTTAATAGCAGTGAAAAACTGTACTCCCCAATCGTAATATCGCCATAGGCTCTGCAATAATAATTCGATACATGAATCACAATAACAAATATAAAGGAAATCATTCGAATCAATTCCAGATTATAATTTTTCTCTTTCAATGCACGTTCCTCTTTCTATCTCTTCTAAATTCCATCTTTTTTCTTCTTTCCGTCCGGTTTATAAAATGTGCCTTTCACAACCGCACCCTTTCCGTAACGATTGTTCAGCTGTTTCAATGCGGCATTTAATTTCTTATGTTTCTCATCCGGTTCTTTTGGAAATTCAATATCAAAAATTGTCAGCTGCTCCGGTGCATTCTCTTCTACTAACTTTGACGTTCGGATTCCGAGCAGACGGACAGGTTCTCCACTCCAGCTTTCACGGAACAAATTACATGCTGTCTCACATAAGATACCCGGATCATTCGTTGGCTTTTGAAGCTGCACCTGGTGCGACATATTTCTGAAATCATAATAGCGAACCTCCATGCTCACCATCCCGGCTTTCTTTCCTGCCTTCTTCAGCCTGTTTCCCACGCTCTGCGCAAGCTCACGAAATACATCTCTCGCCTCTTCATAAGTTGTTGCATCCTCTGACAGAGTCGTTGAATTTCCTACTCCCTTTGCCTCTTCCGGTTCATACTGTACCTTATCGTCCCCAATTCCATTTGCAAAATTCCAAAGCATCCGTCCATGACTTTTTAAATGCAGCGTAATTACATTTACATCCGCATGAGCAAGATCTCCAATTGTATTAATTTCAAGTTTCTTAAAGACTTCCACACTTGAACGCCCTGCCATAAAGAGTTCTCCGATCGGAAGTGGCCACATTTTCTGCGGAACCTCTTCCGGAAATAACGTATGGATCCGATCCGGTTTCTGAAAATCCGAAGCCATCTTCGCTAGTAACTTATTACTGGAGATTCCAATATTCACCGTGAATCCAAAACGCTTCTTCACTTCATCTTTGATCTCCATTGCACCGTCCACCGGTGTTGGATAGCGCCCGGCAAGCTCTGTAAAATCCATATAACATTCATCGACGCTGACCTGCTCGATCTTCTTTGTATATGTCCGCAGGAAATCCATCAGCATCCGGCTCTTTTCTCGATACATCTTATGATTCGGCGGTGCTGTCACAAGGTTCGGACATTTTCGAAATGCATTTACTACAGGTTCACCCGTCTGAATCCCATAGGATTTGGCAAGTGATGATTTTGCAAGAACGATTCCATGACGCGAGCTCTGATCTCCGCCAATAATCGCCGGAATCTCCCGCAGATCCACTTTTGATCCATTTTTCAATTGTTCAACCGCCGTCCAGCTTAAAAATGCCGAATTAACGTCGATGTGGAAAATAATGCGCGCCATGGGATCCTCCTTTCTGGATTCTGCCTGAGTTCTTTCTTAGTATTAATTCTTGTTGTATGCATATACATTCTGTCAGTTTCTTATTTTAACATAGAGTCTACTCTTGTATCAATTACTTCGATGAACGAAAAAAAGGCTGTGAAAAATCCAATTTTCTAAAAATCTCCAGAAAATTTTCATTTTTCACAGCCCTACATATTATATCGTTACTATACTAGTATTTTATTTCTTCACACCTGCTGTCAGTTTACCGTCCTTCACATCGATCAAGATCGTGTCTCCACGTCCCACATCTCCTGCAAGGATCAGTTTTGCAGCTAATGTCTCTACATTCTTCTGCAAGTAACGTTTCAGTGGTCTTGCACCGTACATCGGCTCATATCCACCTTCCACAACAAAGTCTTTCGCTGCATCTGTCAGCTCGACACTCAGTTCACGTTCTTCCAGACGGCGGTTCACATCAGCAACCAGAAGGTCAATGATGGAACGTACATTTGTCTTTGTCAATGGTTTGAACATGATAATCTCATCCAGACGGTTCAAAAATTCCGGTCTGAAATGTGCTTTCAGATCATCCATTACCATATTCTGGCTCTGCTCATCGATTGATCCATCTTCTTTAATGCCTTCCAGCAGATAATTTGCACCAATGTTGGAAGTCATGATCAAGATTGTATTCTTGAAGTCAACTGTACGTCCTTGGGAATCTGTGATTCGTCCATCATCCAGTACCTGCAGCAATACGTTGAAGACATCCGGATGTGCTTTCTCGATCTCATCAAAAAGTACAACAGAATATGGTTTTCTTCTAACTGCTTCTGTCAGCTGTCCACCTTCATCGTATCCAACATATCCCGGAGGAGCTCCGATCAGTCTGGACACGGAATATTTCTCCATGTACTCACTCATATCAATACGAACCATGTTGTTCTCATCATCAAACAGGCTCTGGGCAAGTGCCTTTGCAAGTTCTGTCTTACCTACACCTGTAGGTCCAAGGAACAGGAAGGAACCGATCGGTTTTGTCGGATCTTTGATACCTGCTTTGGAACGGATGATTGCTTCAGTTACAAGCTCTACACCTTCATCCTGACCGATGACACGCTTATGCAGTTCATCTGCAAGGTGAAGAGTTTTGTTTCTCTCACTCTCGTTCAGTTTTGCAACCGGAATACCTGTCCATCTGGAAACGATCTTTGCGATCTCATCGTCTGTAACAGATTCATGCACAAGTGAAAGATCTTTTGCTTTTACCTTCGCTTCTTCCTCTTCCAGTTGTTTCTGCAACTGTGGAAGACGTCCATACTGGAGCTCTGCTGCCTTATTCAAATCGTACTCTCTCTGAGCTTTCTGAATCTCCTTGTTCACCTGCTCGATCTGCTCACGGATCTTCTGCACATGCTCTACGGAATTCTTCTCATTCTCCCACTGTACTTTCTTACTTGCATACTGCGCTTTCAGTTCTGCCAGTTCTTCCTGCAAATGTTCCAGACGCTCTTTACTTAAGCGATCTTCCTCTTTTTTAAGTGCAGACTCTTCAATCTCCATCTGCATCACACGACGGCGAAGCTCATCAAGCTCTGTCGGCATAGAATCAAGTTCTGTTTTGATCAATGCACACGCCTCGTCAACAAGGTCGATTGCTTTATCCGGCAGGAAACGATCAGAAATATATCTGTTCGAAAGTGTAACTGCCGCAACAAGCGCACTATCTGTGATCTTAACTCCATGGAAGACTTCGTATCTCTCTTTCAGTCCTCTCAGGATAGAGATTGCATCCTCAACGGTTGGCTCATCTACCAGAACTGGCTGGAAACGACGCTCCAATGCAGCATCCTTCTCAATATACTGACGATACTCATCCAGTGTTGTTGCACCGATACAATGCAGTTCACCTCTGGCAAGCATAGGCTTAAGCATATTTCCTGCATCCATCGCACCGTCTGTCTTACCGGCTCCGACGATCGTATGAAGTTCATCGATAAAAAGAATGATCTTTCCGTCACTGTTCTTCACTTCTTCCAGAACGGCTTTCAGACGTTCCTCGAATTCACCACGATACTTCGCTCCTGCTACCAGTGCTCCCATATCCAGCGAAAAGATTGTCTTATCTTTCAGGCCTTCCGGTACATCTCCGCTGACGATTCGCTGTGCAAGTCCTTCTACAACCGCAGTTTTACCTACACCAGGTTCACCGATCAGCACCGGGTTATTCTTTGTCTTACGGGACAGGATACGAATCACATTACGGATCTCTTCATCACGTCCGATGACCGGATCCAGTTTCTGATCTCTTGCTTTCTCAACAAGATCCTGGCCGTATTTATTCAATGTATCATAAGTTGCTTCCGGATTGTCAGAAGTAACTCTCTGATTTCCTCTTACTGTTGACAGCGCATGGAGGAAGCCCTCTCTGCTGATGCCATATTCACGGAAAATCTGCTTCAACTCACGGCTTGCATACTTCAGCATTGCAAGAAACAGATGCTCAACAGAGACATACTCATCTCCCATCTGCTTTGCTTCATCCTCTGCATGGATCAGCACATTATTCAAGTCCTGACCGACATAAGCCTGACCTCCCTGTACCTTCGGTCTCTTGCCGATTGCCTGCTCGATACTGTTAATAAAGAGCTGGCCCTGAATGTTCATCTTCTCAAATAATTTTAAAATCAGACTGTCATCCTGTGTCAGCAGCGCATACAGCAAATGCTCCTGCGCCAGTTCCTGATTCCCGTTATCCGCAGCAATCTTCTCACAGTTCTGAACTGCCTGTAATGAATTCTGTGTAAATTTATTGATATTCATGGTCTTTCCCTCCTTTGAACCACAAATTTTCTTTTCCTGTGTTCTATTAGGAATATAGCACGTATTGTTAGCACTGTAAAGAGTTGAGTGCTAATTCTTTTCTAAAAATTTTGTAAAGTCTTTATTTTTTCTGTTTACCAGTGTTATAATCTATAATTGTTTCATAAAAATACGGTTACTGACGCCCATAGCGCCGACAGTAACAAAAAACTTAAGAGAGGAAACTATCATGAATTTTATTCAAAAAAATTTCAAAGGAATTCTGGTCTGCTTTCTGATTGCGATTCCATCCTGGCTGATTGGAAAAGCATTCCCGGTAATCGGCGGACCTGTCATTGCGATTCTCGCCGGAATGGTGATCACCTGCTTTTGGACTGAAAAAGGAACAGCCGAATCAGGAATTAAATGGACATCTAAAATTATTTTACAGACTGCTGTTGTTCTGCTTGGATTCGGCATGAATCTCGGAGTTATCTTACAGACAGGAAAGCAGTCTCTTCCTATTATCATCAGTACAATTTCTACATCTTTGATCATTGCATGGCTGCTCCGCAAGGTACTGAATGTTCCTTCCAACACATCTATCCTTGTTGGTGTCGGTTCTTCCATCTGCGGTGGTTCTGCGATTGCTGCTACAGCGCCTGTCATTGACGCCGATGACACGGAAGTCGCACAGGCGATTTCTGTTATCTTTTTCTTCAATGTTATCGCTGCTGTACTTTTCCCGGTGCTTGGAAATGCACTCGGGTTCGACACAACAAGTGGAAATGCTTTCGGTGTCTTTGCCGGAACTGCGATCAATGATACTTCATCCGTAACTGCTGCCGCCTCTACCTGGGACAGCATGTGGAATCTTGGAAGTGAGACACTTAATACTGCTGTCACAGTTAAACTGACACGTACGCTTGCAATCATTCCGATCACTCTTGTGCTCTCACTGATTCGTGCGAAATCAGACGCAAAAGACGGAAAAACATCCGGTAAGTTCAGCTTAAAAAGAGCATTTCCAATGTTCATCCTGTACTTTATCATTGCGGCTGTCATCACAACTGTATGCATGAGCCTTGGGGTAAGTGCGGATGTATTTGCTCCGCTGAAAGAACTGTCTAAGTTCTTCATTATCATGGCTATGGCTGCAATCGGTCTGAACAGCAATGTTGTGAAGCTTGTCAAATCTGGTGGAAAGCCAATCCTTCTCGGTGCTTCCTGCTGGGTTGGTATTACAGTAGTCAGCCTTGCAATGCAACACATCTTGCATATATGGTAAAATATTGACAATATCGAAATCCAAAGTTTCTATTCCTGATACAATAGTGACTTTGGATTTCTTATTGCTTTTTCCTTTACACGAGATGTATAATCTTCTTTGACTTTAAAACTATTTAGGAGAAAATCGTTATGGACATGAAATCAACTTCTCAGGCGATGGAGACTGAAAAGATTCCGCGCCTTCTGGCACAGCTTGCAATTCCTGCGGTTGTCGCCCAGATCATCAATCTTCTATATAACATTGTAGATCGAATCTATATCGGACACATTTCCGGTGTTGGAGCCGCAGCATTAACCGGCGTTGGATTATTTACACCGATCCTTATGCTGATCAACGCTTTTGCTATGCTTGCAGGTTCCGGTGGTGCTCCGCGTGCTGCGATATCTATGGGAAAGAAAGATAATAAAACAGCTGAAAAAATCCTTGGAAACTGTTTTGCACTTCTCATCCTTATGGCTGTCATACTTACTGTAGTTTTCTTTACATTTGCACCACAGCTGTTGACACTTTTTGGAGCCAGCGAGAAGACACTGCCGTACGGAGTAGCATACGCAAGAATCTATATCCTTGGAAGTGTCTTTGTCTTAATCGTGATGGGAATGAATCCATTTATTACAACACAGGGATTTGCCAAGATCAGTATGATGACTACTGTGATCGGAGCTGTGATCAATATCATTCTTGATCCGATTTTTATCTTCGTATTCAATCTTGGTGTAAGAGGTGCCGCACTTGCCACTGTTTTAAGTCAGGCTGTCGGTGCAATTTGGATTCTTCGTTTCTTATCCGGGAAGAAGACGATCCTTCATCTTAGAAAAGAAAATTTCAGATTACAAAAGGATGTTATCTTACCATGCCTTGCACTTGGTATTTCCACTTTTGTCATGCTTTCTACAGAAAGTATTCTCTCCATCAGCTTTACTTCCAGTCTGTCAAGATATGGTGGAGACCTTGCTGTCGGAGCCATGACGATCATTACAAGTGTCAGCCAGCTTGCCACGCTGCCACTGCAGGGAATCTGCCAGGGCGGTCAGCCGATCATGAGTTATAACTTCGGTGCCGGCAATAAAGAGCGAGTAAAAAAAGCCTTCTTTACACAATTTAAGGTTTGTACGATTTTCACCAGCTGTTTCTGGCTGATCATGCTGCTGTTTCCTAAGCTGTTTGCAGGAATCTTTTCCAACAATACGGATCTGATCACTTATACCGCATGGGCGCTGAGAATCTATATGGCAGGTATTTTCTCCCTCGGATTTCAGGTTGCATGTCAGCAAAGTTTCATGGCATTGGGACAGGCAAAGGTCAGTCTGCTGCTCGCCTGCTTAAGAAAACTGATCTTGCTGATTCCGCTGATCTTTATCCTGCCAGTCTTTATTCAGGATAAGGTTTTTGCAGTCTTTCTTGCAGAACCGATCAGTGATATTGTTGCAGCCACAATCACAACAATCACATTCATGAGCCGCTTTAATGGAATTCTGAATAAAGGCAGTAAAATGAAAACCGTAGAATAAATTTTATCTAACTATTCTTTTGACTCCATTTCATGATATAATTAATTTATCTGAAATTTATGAAACGGAGCCGTTAATATATGAAAAAACTAAAACTTTTATGGATGATCCTAAAACGTACGAAAGCAACCCAGATTCTTTCCGGTTATATCGTATTTCTCTTTGTATCCGCAGCCATCATTCAGCTGGTAGAGCCTGACATCAACCACTATGGAGATGCCCTCTGGTATTGCTATGCGGTACTTTCTACCGCCGGGTTCGGCGATATTGTTGCCATAACTTTCATTGGCAAACTGGTTTCGGTACTTGTCACAATCTACACGATCTTCGTTGTTGCAATCGTTACCGGTGTTGTTGTCAATTATTACGGACAGATTGTAGAGATGCAGCGTCGTGAAACGGCAATGATGTTCCTGGATAAATTAGAACGTCTCCCGGAACTTTCCAAAGAAGAACTGGAAGACATCTCAAAAAGGGTAAAAAAATTCCGCTGAGTTTTCACTCAACGGAATTTTTGTTTTCCACTTTTCTCTTATCAAATAAGGATAGGCATTTGCTGCCTGCTGCCGCAGCCACAAAAATCCATACGAACAATTTCACTGGATAGCATAGAAATAGAAGCATTGTAACGGCTAACGGCTTTTTCATCGTTCCACCTAGAAGCGCCGCTGTAACAATTGCAGATGCGAAAACTAGATGACTCTCTACATTTCCGCAAATCAGCATTCCCACGCCATATCCCATGCATACACCTGCGAAGATAACCGGGAAGAAATGTCCTCCCTTCAAACCGAACTGTATACAAATATTTGTGAGAAGCACTTTCAAAAATGCAACTCCGATCAGTGCTAACGGAAGGTATTGACTATACTCTTTCATCAACACTCCCATCTGTTCTTCTCCCGAAAACATAACTGCCGGGATTAACATTCCACAGATTCCAAGACAAATTCCTGCGAGAACTTCTCGAAGAACTGCCGGTACCTTTTTCGCAGTTTTCTTCGTTATCTGATGTGTCTTTTCATAAAAAACAGCTAACACGCATCCTGCAATAATATAGAGAAGTATTAATGCATAGTCCATCTTTCCGATCTCAACTGCCTCAAAGCTTGGAAAACCGGAAAGTCCTGAACCGAATACTGCGGAAAGTCCTGCATAAATACCTGTTGCAGCAGCAATTGCGATTCCATAAATAAATATCTTTGATGAAATTCCTGCCGGAACAACAGTTTGTTCTGAATTATTCTCTTCTAAAGTGTTCTCTTCCACTTCAAACAATCCAAATAGCGGAGCATGGAATAAAACACTTAAGGATGCTGCTACCCCGATCTGGGAGTATTCCTTCGCATGCTGTCTGGCAAACTTCAGATTATCTCCTGCCCAGTAACACATTCCGACGATAATTCCGGTAAGCCCGGCTTCCGGACCTACACTGCTTCCGATCAAAAGCGGCAGCACTGCTGCGATCATCATGACAAGCATATTTTTGTAATCATAATGCTTTTCCGTTTTCACTTTTGCCATAACAGTTTCCATTTCCTCCGGATAATCTCCGTACACCCTCCGGAAGATACCGATAAGAAATGCACCAATCACACAGACCGCTATCGTATAGTATGGAAATGCAAAATGTTCAGGAATCCATTCCCAGATAAGATTCATCCCGACTGCCATGATCTTCAAAAGTGCCCAGACCAATCCGCCGGCAACTGCACCGATAATTGCACAGAACAGCCAGAGCTCTAACTGGTTTTTTATCTTTATATTTCTAATTTCTTTTTGACTGTTCATCGATCTGTCCTTTACGTTTTCTATTTCTCAGATACTTCTGCATCCGTATCTCGCACCTGTGGAATTAATGAAGCTGCCAATTTCCCTTTTCCGCGATGTTTCAGGTATAAAATTCCAATTGCAGAAAATACAACGGCTCCGACAAAATTCACCATAAGATCTTTCATTGTATCTACGATTCCAATGTCTAAATATCCGCCCAGATTCCACGTCTCACCGTTGATCACAACAGACTGAACATCTACATGGATTGGGATATTTGCTCCTGTCGGATTCAGCTTCACTGAATTGATTGCCGGAACGATCCAGTCTTTCTGCATATCCAATCCGAAAAACCAATCCATACTGAATTCAAAGAACTCCCACAAAACACCAACTGTCATTGAAAAACAAAATGCAAAAAATGCCACAAAGTATGGGGACATCTTAATTGAAAATCGATCACTTCTGTTGAATAAATCAATCAGCGCAAACCCGATTGCCGCCATCAGGAATCCATTCGTTGTATGCAAAATAGTATCCCATACCGGAATCTTTACATAAAATGCATTGATCTCTCCAAGTATCTCTGCTGAAAAGATAAAAATCAGAATAACCGTTTCCAGACCAACCGGAATTGTCACTCCAAGTTTCTTGTCGATAAACTGTGGCACCATAAACAAAATCAATGTTAGAATTCCAAGAAACATATTGTGATAGTTTCCTAAAAAGAATTGTCTGATGATGGAGACAATAACCAACATTGTCAGTACCATCTGGACCCTTGTTCTATTTCTTGCTTTTTTACTTAATTCACTCATTTCTCACTCTCCTTTTCTCTCAACACATTGCGGTCAGAAACACTTTTTATTACATGTTTAAGATATACCGCATCTGTTTTCATAATATACTAATTTTATCTTTTTTTCAACAAAAGGTGTCAGGCCGAAGTTTAAAATAACAGCTTCCACATATGCCTGACACCTTTCTATCTATCGTTTATAGATTCACTTTAATTTTACTTCTGTTTTCTTCTTCTAATAACATAAATCATTCCACCGATCACTGCAATTGATCCTGCAATCATCAGAATCCAGATGTAACTGAGGCTGTCTCCTGTCTTTGCTGTTTTCACCTGTTTTCCTGACACTGAAGTTCCTGTTGGTTTCTTTCCTGCAGTACCTGTCGGTGTTTCCTTTGAATCGGTTGGATTCTTTGTTTCTTCTTTCTTCACAATCTGGTAATCTATCTGATAGTCTGTATCATCTCCGTGAAGCACATAATTATAACATTGCTCGCCTGTCAATCCGACAATACTTGCTGTATATTTTCCAGGTTCCACAGCGTTTCCATCTTCTACTACTGCCTTACATTCATCTTTAAACAGTACTCCTGATAATTCTGCTGTAACATTCACTTCTTTTCCTGTATAGATGATAGTTCCGTCTGTATTCCATACAACATCTACCGGTTTTGGCTGTACGATCAATATTCCAGGTTCAAATGTAACCGCATAGTTTTGATTTTCTACTGTTGTTGGAGCCTTTTCTGTTATTTCATAAGTACCAACTTCACAGGTCTCTTTCTCTGCATCTCCTGCGGTCAATGTGACATTTATTTTCAGATCCTCTATCTGATCATCCCCTGCCAGACTTCCATCACTGATTGACCAGGTATACTCTGTGATCGTCTGTCCATATTCTTTCTCCATACGGTCCGGTCTGATCGTAATGCTTCTTGGTTTTACTGTTACAGGAATATTTGATGTAACTGTCTTGTAGTTCGGATTAGCCGGTGTGAAGATCATCTCCTGTTCACTTTGATTCTCTGCTACTGTAAGCATTGTCGTATCGTCTGCAAAACGGAATACACCTTCTCCCGACTGACCGGAAAGTGTTGCTTTCTTTAAGCTGTCTCCATAAATCACTTCTGCTGCCGGGAAAGTCACTTCTGGATCTGCCTGCAAAATCTCATATTCCCATACATGCACGCGGTTTGTGCCGGAAAAGATATAGTTTTCATTTGTCAGACCTATTGCAAGCGCCTTATAATTTCCAACTTCTGTATGATCTGCATTGAGCAGTTTTTTAATCGCACAACTATCCTTTTCTAAAAGGCTGTCTGCTTTCACGTTTGCCTCTATTCCACATGCATTTCCTGTATATGTATACTGTGCTGCCGCATTCCATTCTATCTCTGCTTCCTTTGGTGATACATTAAGGAATGCCGGAAGAACTACAACATCATAATTCGTATTTGTCGCATTGTCTTTCAGGATGACATATCTTCCTGCGTTTCCATATGCGCCAAGAATGTCATCTCCATCTTCATCTGTTATGCTTCCTGTCAGAACATCTTCCGGTTCGATAGTTGTTGCTTTCAATGTCAGTCCGAGACTTTCAACAGTATCTCCTGGAAGAAGTTTCGCCTTTTCTGAATCACTGATCGTAAATGTAAGATCTGCGCTGGTCAACTCATCTCCATATGTCTTTGTTTTCTTTTCTGCACGGACAATGATTCTCTGTGCACTACTGACTGCTCCATTTTCGAATGTAGTATTTTCTGCTGTGCTGCTTTTGGAACCTGTTGTTTCCATTGTGTTCACTGGATTGATATCAAGATCGTATTCTTTCAAATGAATCCAGTTTACCTTGAATCCGCCTACTGTTTCCGGACAATCAATCTTATAGCTTCCTGCATCGATTGTCTCATTTAATGACTGTCCTGTCTCCTGGATTCTCATTTCATCCGTAACATTTGCAAAAAGTTCTTCCACTTCATCTGCGCTCAGTGTTTCCGTTGGTGCAACAACGTATGACATCTTCGGAGTTTCACCATAGGAAATTTCTTCATATCCGAGATACGCTGTGATCACTTCTGACTTATTCACTGTTTTTACCGGAACCCACATAGTAACAGTTTTGTATTTTTTATTATCTGCCGGCAGGAAGGTCAGTTCAAATTTTGTCTGATCTGCTACTTCCTGATCTGTCACAACATGAGCTGCATCTTCAAACTTCCATGTTCCTGCCGGTGCATTTTCAATCCCTTTCAATGTAGCTTCTGCCAATGTCTGACCATATTCAACTTCTACTTCCGGTGTAGGAAGCTTTGGTTCAAATATCATGTTGCTGTTTGTCTCATAGATCAACCGTGACATTGGTTCATCAATAAAGTTAAGCATTACTGTTCCGAGGAATCGGTTGTCAATACAATTGTCTTCGTCTTTAAATAATCTCGGATTAATTTCCTGTGTCAATCCTAACGGTGCTCCTCGTGAGCAAGAGGTATAATTAAATACCCAAGAATTGTACTCGATCGGATGGCTTGTATCCTGTCCTGTTGTCTGCTTCATCGTTTCTAATATATACGGCCACTTCTCACTTCCATATGTATTATATGCATCCTGAATATACACATGATTTTTTCCATCATCATATAACTTGTACGCATATTTATAATCTTTATATTTTATGTCATCCCAATTCGTAAGGTTAAATCCCATCGCACGTTCAACCGAACTGTCGTAGTTCTTGGTCAGATTAAATCTTCGAAGAAATATGATTTTTCCCCTTGCTTCCTTCATTGATGGGATATCCCCTCCACTGTAGACCTTGTCCTTATTTTTTTCAATAAATTCAGCGACCGCATGCTCTAATCCAATTGTAGAACCGGCATCTGGTTTTACTGTAAGAATGACTGTTTCTGACTTATGCTTCTCTAAGAAACCGAGAGAAGTATTGAGGATTGACTGTAATGTAAGATCGTTTCCGTTTTTTTCCTGACACTGCCATAATTCGCCTCCATGTACAATCTTTACGTCTGCCGCAGAAGCATCATCTTTTGTCGCATTTGCACGGATATCAAAACTGCGAGCCCCCATATTCAACTGCTCATCATAATAAAGATTCTGACATGATGTAATAGATACACTTGGAACCAAATCTTCCACAACCCCTGCTGTCCCGGTATCGTGTGTTGCCGGAATATTAATTGAAGACAGTAGTGCCTCATCTGGGATGCCTGCCATCCATTCATTCGCATAACTGTAAGCTGTTTCAGCTGTATTACCTGCTAAAATAGATAACTCTACATTCATTCCCTCTTTCCCAAACACTAAACTTGGGACTCTATTTTCGATATACCATCCAGTTCTGGCATTCTGAATTTTATATGTACCATCTTTCTGCTTAAAAAATCGCCACAATTGACTTGTATTCTGATTCCTGTCAAATTTTTCAGTCGTCCAGATATTCACGCTTGCCCAAAGTTTTCCTGATTCTCCTTCTACATCTAAAGATAAATTTGTTTTGCTTTCACCATCAGAGACTGCATCTATTTGATAAGCATGATACTCTGGTATCCATTTCAATTTCCATTTACTGGTTATTCCCATTACCTGAAACGTTGGACAAGATCCTGGAACCGCTATATTACTTGCTCTATTTAAAGCATCAAGTTTTCCTGCTTCATGAATTTCACAAATAGCACTTGTATCTTCTTCTTTTAAAACCTGACTTTCTTTTCCTGTGAGTGGAACTACGGATTTTGTGATCAGCCAGACTTTTCTGTTGCTCTCATCTGTCTGGATGATTTTCGGATTGTTATTATTCAGTTTTCCTTCATATCCGATCCATTTTCCACTGTTTCTATTCTTAATATAGTATCTCGCATTTCCATTTGCATCATTACCGATATAATAAAAGGCAAACTGGCGGTGATTATTTCCCTTTACTTCACTGTCTGAAGACTCCCATAAATGAAGTACTGCACCGCTGTCTTTACTTTTACCATCCACGTCTGCAAAACGATCCGTTCCATCTACTTTAATATGTTTAATCCCATACCATTCATTTTCTATATGATCTAAACGGAAACGACAATTATTTCCTTCCGAACTATCCAAATGAACAACACTGTTTTTTTCTGCATTATCATTTACATTCCAACGGTAGTCTTTGTTTTCTTCCAATGTAATAAATAATTCACTATTTGTCTCCATCTCTGTTGACATACTTCCACTGGAATCTGCCGCTTTTACACTGATTGGAATCCCCGTAAGTGCTATCGTCATACATATGAGCGCTGCCATTATCCTTTTTATTGTTTTCATATCCGTTTTTCCTCCTCATTTGTATTTTGCTATATTATCGGCAATCATATTTCTTATTATTATATTTTTGATACCAGATTGTTCAATATTTTTGGCATGAACTGTCTGAAAATGGCACGAATCGTCATTCTGTGGTATACTAATCCTATGATGTTAGGGTCAAAAGCCCTACTATAGTACCTTGAAAATTTTACACAAATCCCTCAGCTTCGCCTAAATGTGGTATACTGTATATATCAATCTAAGTCGGTGGA
>SKEB01000155.1_pt1 | contig 87754 bp, 74 predicted proteins | sample 4826561 | NCBI WGS metagenome assembly SKEB01 (sample SAMN11008820, study PRJNA524170) | human gut metagenome | biome: Human fecal sample; material: Feces; isolation source: fecal sample from pouch patient p17 | host: Homo sapiens | place: Israel: Tel-Aviv | collected 2016-03-29
TGGTGAGCCCGGTTCCATCATGTTCCATCTTGGGGGATGGAAATGAGGCCTGACAAGTCAGACAGTACAGACAGCAAAGTCATGTCAAGCAAATCTGTAAGGAAGAGATAATTTTGACAAGTTGAACAGTAAAACAGAATGAAATCTGACAAGTGAAATCAGGAAAAGACAATTTGTGTTGTGCGGCTGCGCCGCATTCCACTGCAAACTTAGAGCTACCATTTGCTAAATCAAGACACTTTCAAATCGTATCAGGAACTTAAAAAGCGACTATCCATCACGGACAATCACTCTATAATGTTCCATTAGAATCTTGCTTTTCCACACCTGCTCGTTGAATTCGCCAACTATAAAAGATAGACCTAATTCCATAATCAACTAAAGTAAGAGACACACCTTTCTGTCCCCAAAAACAAATATGATATAAAAGGATATGACAAAGCCGAAGCACAGAACAACCATGCTTCGGCTTTTGTTTTAAGATTAAGGCCATAGCCTTTCGGCTGTCAGGACGGACGCTGATACATGGAATCATCCCACTACCTTCGCCATCCGATCAATTCGAATCATTCGCCGAAAAAGCAAAAGAGGACAGGGTTATCTTACTGCCTCCACTGTATATCCGGCCTTCCTGAGCTGTTGCAACAAGCCGTTCTCTCCTCCGAGATAGGCCGCTTCAAGCACCACAAAGGTGGGAGCAGCCTGCATGATGGCCGGCAGGGCTTTAGTCCAACGGGCTATCTTCTTGCCACACACGTGCGAGGTGGCCTTGGTCACGGCATCAATATCCTGTGCCGTGAAGGCATCTGCAGTCTTGTTGAGTTCGGAAAGACGCGCCTGCTCGTTCTCCAAAAAGTTCACAAGACTCTTCACCTGCTTATCGAGCGGAGCCTCATAGCCGCACGCCGTAAACTCCTCACAGGTAGAGAGACCATAGACCGGTTCGTGGTTTTTCTTGGCCTGCGCCTCAAAATACTGGTCAAAGGTGTGCGTGGGGTCATATTCACTCATGTGGTTGGCTACGAAGAGCAACTTCTCCAGTTCCTCCTCCATGCCCGCCGGAGTGATGTCGGCATAGCGGCGCTGCGAGTAGGGACTGTTGAACCCCACCTCAGTGTACTTCTTCAGGAACTTGTCAAGCAGCGCGAGCTGCGAGGGCGTGAGCAGATTTTTCAGCATTTGACCGCCTTTCAGCTTGCGTGCATCGGCCAGCGTATTGGTATAGGCACTCTTGTTCACCTCGAAATACATCTGTTCAGTGTTGTTGAGTGCATCCCGCAAACCAGCCACCCGTTCCACAGTGCCCACTGGGTTGATGAGCCGATAGGTGGCAAAAACATAAGAAGGCTTCCGGAGACTGTCCCCGGAAACCTTGTAAAGCAACTGGGCATGGGTCGCAAGCACTGAAGCCGCGAACACAAATGCCGATAAAACCATTTTCTTCATAACTTTTGAGTTGATGTTATTATTTCTCGGGTGACATCATCACCTCGAGTTTGTTACCGCTCTTGATAACGACATTTTTGATAAACGCTGCAACCTTTTCGGGTGTGAGGGTACTCACCACCTTCTTGTAGTCGGTATAGAAGTCAAGTCCATACTCGTCATAGTCTTCGATGATGCTTAGCCAGTGGCCGTTTTTCTTGGCATCGTCGTCGGCTTGTTTGAGCATGAACTCCTTCACTTTCTGAAGGTCGGCTGCATCGACGGCATTCTCAGCCTCGGCCATGCCCTTCATCATCAGGTCGTAGGCCTGCTGTGCCTTGGCGGGATCCATGGGACAACCGGCAAGCAGCGAGTAGTAGGCTTGGTTGTCGACAGTTCGCTGGCTATACCCGTTGGCCCCTACAGAATAGGCGGCACTGGCCTCCTCACGAATGGTGCGGAGATACTTCATGCTCAGAATCTGTCCGGCAGCATCGGCAAGCACGTTGTTTTCAAGCGTGAGCGGAAGCTTGTCGGAACTCCAAATGGCATAGAGGATGGACTTCGGAGTCTCCATCTTGCGGCTGAAGTGGCATTTCACATCGCCCTTAGCCAGAGTCAGCACCTCCTTGTCAGCCACCTTGGTCTTCTTGGCAGGCAGCGAAGCGATGTACTGCTCGATGAGCGGACGCAGTGTGGCCTCGTCGAAATTACCGGCAAAGGTAAAAGTGTATTGCCCGGCATCGGCCGTCATTTCTTTGGCCATTTGGAGCACACGGTCGGCATTGATATTCTTCAGGTCTGCCATCTCCAATGGAGCGAAGAACGAGTTGTGAGCATAGCGGGCATTCTGCAAAGAGTCGGAGAACACAGCCTCGGGCTGCAGATTCTTGTTTTTGAGCATCAGCTCGAGTTGCTGCATGGTCGAACTGAGGGCTTTCTCGTCTTTGGCCAGTGCCGTGAAGTTGAGGTAGACGAGCTGCATCATAGTCTCAATGTCCTTCGGGGTAGACGAGGCATCGGCCCCTTTATGATAGAGCCCGAGACTGAGACCGGCACTCGCCTGCTTGCCGGCAAGGGCCTTCTGGAGCTCGGTGCTGGAGAAATTGCCCAGTCCGCAGGAGTTGATGACAAAATCGAACGCCTTGAGATTGGTATAGTCAGCGGCTCCATACAGGTCTTTCCCGCCCTTGGCTTTGGCCGACATCACGATTTCATCGTCCTTGAAGTCGGTCTTTTTCAGTATCACTTTGGCCCCATTGGAGAGGATGAGTTTCTTAAAACCGAGTTTCTTGTCTTCCGTCTCCTTGGTAATTTTGCCTTTCTTGGGCAACTGCGAGATGAGCGGCTCGTTCTTCACGTTGTCCACGTAGGCTGCGATCTGCTCCGCACGCACCTTTGCGATGGTGCTCTTCAGGTCGGCCACGGTGTTGTAGGTCTTGCCTTCCTTCTCCTGCACCTGTGCTGTGATCACAAGGTTGGAGTCGCTCTCCGCGATGAGCTCCTTCGCAGCCTCGTTGACAGCCTCCAAGGGAATGTTGGGCACGAGCTGGTTCATGATCTGATATTCGTCCTCTATGGAGGGCATGGGCTCGTTGCCGAGATAGTTGCCCACATACGACTGGTAGTAGACCTCGTTCTTGGTCTTGTCCTTGTTGGTGAAACGCTTCTCGATACGGCTGAGATATTCCTCCTTGGCGCGGGCATACTCGGTGGCCGTGAAGCCGTGGCGACGGGCGCGCAACAGCTCGCGCTCCAGAGTGGCAAGGGCTTCAAGGTCTTTGCCCTCCTTGGGAACAACCACACCCATGAAGCAGTCCTTGGTCTTCGAGATGCCCAGATACTCACCATAGTTGGTGGCTGCGTAGGCGTAGGGGCAGTCGGGCTGATTGGCATACTCGTTGAGACGATTGGTGAGCATCATGTCGATGACGTCGATGACATAGAGGTTGGCCAGATAGTCGAGGCCCACCTTGGCCGAATCAGGGGTGGGGTCGGTCTTCATCATCAGGCTGATAAGCGAATACTTCTGCTCCTTGTCCGGATAGTAAACGTAGATGGCTTCCTTGTTGTCGGGCACCGGTTCAGCCACCACTTTGGCTGCGTTGGCAGGCACCTTCACGCCATTCCAGAGCTTCTTTATTTCCGCTTCAACATGGTCAACATCCACGTTTCCCACCACGATGATGGCCTGATTGTCGGGACGATACCACTTCTTATAATAGTCGCGCAGCACCTGCGGCTTGAAGTTGTCAACGATGCTCATCAGGCCGATGGGCAGGCGGTTGCCGTATTTGCTGCCGGGGAAGAGGTCGGGCAAGTGCTTCTCGTAGAACCGCTGACCGGCATCGGCACCCATCTGCCACTCTTGATGCACCACGCCGCGCTCCTTGTCAATCTCCTTAGCATCAAGCGTGAGACCGCCCGACCAGTCTTTCAGCACCAGCAGACAAGAGTCGAGGGCCGACTGGCGGTAGGTGGGCACGTCGCAGATGCGATACACCGTCTGATCAATAGAGGTATAGGCATTGAGATTGCTACCAAATTCCACTCCCAGTGTACGGGTGAAGTCGATGATACCGTTGCCCGGAAAATGTTCCGACCCATTGAAAGCCATGTGCTCCAAGAAGTGGGCTAACCCGCGCTGGTCGTCGTTCTCGTTGATGGAACCCACCCGCTGGGCGATGTAGAAGTTGGCCGTGTTGGCCGGGAACTCGTTGTGACGGATATAGTACACCAGTCCATTGTCGAGCTTGCCCACCCTCACATTCTTGTCCACCGGGATGGGAGGCATCTGAAACTGCGCCGCAGCCTGTGCCGCATTAAGCAGCAACAAGGCTGCCACAAAAAGTTTTTGAATCTTCATAAATTATAATTTGAAGTTGGATTTGATGCTAATTTACATTCTTGCCCACAAATGTACCGTTTTTATTTTAAACAAACAAGAAACAATCTGTAAAATAATCTACTTGCAATCAACTATCATCATCCAAGCCGGAATATCCTTTCAATGCTTCAAGCTCATTCCTCCCACAACACAAACACCCCCACAGCGAGCTGCGAGGGTGACAATGGGCAGGAGTATTCTTATATATAATAAGGTGGAAAAGGGCATCAAACCGTGGCCGGTTCGGACTTGGGCTTGAGCCCCTTGAGCCATTTTCCGCGGAAAAGGCGGTAGAGGAAGAGCGCACCGCGGAACGTCAACTCCACGGCCATGGCAAACCACACGCCTTTCAACCCATAGCGGGGAGCGAGCAGGGCAGCCATCGTAAGGCGCACACACCATATAGAGAAAAGGTTGAGCAGGGCCGGCTTGAGAGTGTCTCCCGCCCCCACGCACACACTGTAGGCCACGATGCTGGCTGCAAAGAAGGGCTCGGCAAAGGCTTCGATGCGCAATACGGTGGTGCCCAATTCGCGAATGGCTTCCACGGGCGACAACACACCGATCATCTCCGGTGCGAAAACGAACATGACAACTCCCATGAGGGCCATCACGCCCATGCCCAATGCTACCGACATATAGGCAAAATTCTTGCAGAGATTGCGCCTGCCTGCCCCGAAAGTCTGTCCCACGAGTGTGGTGGCGGCCTCACCGATGCCGTAGCCGGGCATGTAGCACAGACTCTCGGCCGTGATGGCAAAGGAGTTGGCGGCTATGGCGATGTTGCCCAACGGTGCCACGATAAGGGTACTCACTATCTGCGCACCACTCATCAGAACCGACTGCACGGCCATCGGCAAGCTGATTTTCAAGGCGTTGCGCACATAGTCCCAAATCCACTGGAAACGTTCATGGTCGAGGTTCAGGGCCAATATCTTGCTCTTGACGGCCGTGAGCCATACCGTGGGCATAGAGGTGCAGACATAGGCGCAGCAGGTGCCGAGCGCCGCGCCCATCACGCCCAACTTACAGATGTAAATGAAGAAGTAGTTGAACATCACATCAAGCACACACAACACCACGCTCATCACGCTTGGTGTCTGCATGTTGCCCGAGCTCTTCAGCATGTCGCACGACAGGTGGAAGAGCAACATGAAAGGCAACGTGAGTGAGATGAGGAGGAAATAGAGCGAGGAGTCGCCTGCTATGTCGGCCCCTCCTCCGAGCCAATAGGGCAACGGCCTGTGGATGGCCACGCCGACAACCGCGAGCAACAGACTGAACACCAGGCCACAAATGAGTGAATGGCGGAACACCTGCCGGGCTTTCACAAAGTCGTTGGCCCCGATAAAGTGAGCCACTTGCACCGAGAAGCCCATAGCGGCCGCCCCCATCACACTGCCCATCAGCCACGTGGTGGACTCGACCAGACCGATGGCAGCCGAGGCTTCCGCTCCCAGATGGCCCACCATCGACGCATCGATAAAAAACATCATCACGTTGGTGATCTGTGCCAGAATGGAAGGGATACTCAATCCAACGATCAGATTGAGTTTTTCGCCACGCGTCATGGGTCGTCCCTCGCGTATGGATGCAAGCAAAGATTCTGTTTTCTTGTTGTTCAGCATATCCGTTGTCTATAGCCCCGGGGAGTGTTCCTTCTCCCATTTGCTTGTCTGGCAGCAGGCCAAGGGCCGTTTTTGACGGCTGCAAAGTTAGCGAGAAAAGCCCGAATTACAAAATTATTCAGATGGGATTTCCACGCTTCGGCCATCGCAAAAGAATAAGTGTGACAACTCGCACATATTCCCCATACGTTTTGCAAAATTCGACAACTGAAGCCAAAACATCATTGGTCATGTCAGCTTTTTTCGACATCGATTTGCATTCCGGCCGTTTTTGTTATACCTTTGCACCAGCAAGGGGAGCGCGCAAGCGTTTCCCTTTTTTGATAACCAATCCACTAAAGGGGCTTCTTCCCTGCTCTGGGTGATAATTCGGCCCAAACAGCGTTGCAAAACGGGCCAAACGACCTTTCAAGTGTGGCCCTTTTGCAAAGTCGGTCGGGCCGAATGGGAAAAGTGGTGGGATGGATGAAGAAAATGGGACGGGTGAAAACGGGCGGCCGGATGGGCATGGAAAAATTGCGTGTAAGGCTTTTTCTCAATCTTAGTAAGTTTCGCACTATATCTTTTTGGGGCTACTACCACCTGCTGAAAGGCAGCTCATCTCCCTGCGGAGAAAGGAACGCAGAAAAAATTCGCTTCATTCGGAACATTCGCCGACGCAAAATATTCTTCGGCGAATGTTCCGAACAAAGCGAATGCCGGCTGTGAAAAGGAATTCGTTTAAGGCAGCTCAGTCTTCTCCCCCATCCTCTTCCGGTGTTTCCGTCTTCCCGGCTTTTGTCTCCTTCAAATATCGCTCCACATCGGCAAGCACACGCTTGAAGGGAGCCGAAGCCATATAGCCAAGATTTTTGCGCAGCAGGGTGGAGATGTCGCCCAGACTGTTGGAGTAGCTGGACAGTTCGTTGCGGCGCTGTGTGCCATGTACGCTCTGGCGCGAAATCTCGTTTTCGCGCTCGCGGATGAGCCGGTCGCACACCTTGTTGAGCATGGGCAACACGACATTATTGAACAGATGGTGGCCCTGTATATACAGATAGGTGGTGTCGGCAGTGACTCCGAGACGCTTCAGGTCGTCTTTCACACGCAGATAACTCTCCTTGGCCTCGGGATGGCGGTGGCGCAGATATTCCACCTTGCGCCCCACCTTGCTGCGCAACCGGGCGAGCGACTCCTCCCAAGTGCGGAAACCGAAGTTGCCAAACTCGACGATGTGGTTAAAATCGGAGATGGTAAACTGGCCGTAATGGGGTGTGCGGTAGAACCAGATGCTCCACACAAAAAGGGGGAAAATGGCTTGGGAGTAGAGCCGGAGAAACTCGGCAAAGTCGAAGATGGCGTGGTCGTTGAGTGTCACGGCCACGCACACGTCGTGGAGCGACGGGCCATAGCACTGGTAGTTCTCGATGGAGTAGACATAGCTGTGGAACACGTAGGGATTGGCTATCACCTCGTGCGAAGTGGCCGTGGCCCCTTGCATGAGATAGTCGTAGTCGGCATCTACACAGGCTATCAGGTGGTCGCCGGTCTTGCCTTCGAGCAGATTCATCAGCACCGCTTTCTTGCCGCGCTCGAGTTTGCTCGAACGCGTGGGCAGCATCACCTCAAAATAGCGTGTGTCGTCTTCAAAACGACTGAGCACCGTGCGCCAGAAGAACACGTCGTCATAGCTCTCCACGTAGGCGATGATTTTGCTGCGCGCCCGCTTCGAGTTCAGTTTGTTGGCCGCCTCGAAATAGCCGGAAGTGATATTGTCTCTCAGTCTTTTACCCATATCCGTTCTCCCCCAAGTGCTAAAAACTCCGTTTGTGTGGCTACTCGTTGTCGGTGATGTCGGTCACCTCGGTCACATGCTCCATCCACCCGTTCATGATGACCGCCGGACTGTGGGTGGTGAGGATGATCTGCACGTTGGGATTGAGTTGCAGGATGAGGTCGATGAGTTCCTTCTGCCAGTCCACATGCAGGCTCACCTCGGGCTCGTCCATGAACAACACGTAGGGACGGCAGTCTTCCACGAGCACCGTGAGCAGGATGGCCAGCATCTGTTTCTCGCCGCTTGAGAGCTGGTAGGGCAACAGTGTTTCGCCTATCTGCGAGAAGCGTATTTCGTTTTCGGTGCGTATGATTTTCTTGCCCGTTTCGGCAAACAGACGGTCCAGCATGTCCTGAAACAGCTTCTTGGGTGCCGAAATGCGCTGGGCGGCATCGGCCGCCTCGCCATTGCCGCTCTGCAAGGCATCGATGATGCGGTTGCCGATGTTCACCTGATAGTCGAGATATTTGCGCTGCAACTGGAACAACTGCCAGTCGAGTTCGGTAGCCAGCGACAGGTCGAGCTTGGTCACCGTCTCGGCATTCATCAGCGGCCGGTCAAAAGAGCGGATGATATCGTAGCGTATCCACTTGGCATCTGCGGGAAACACGCGCAGACGCACACCTTTCTGCAAGTGGCTGGGAAACTCTCCACCGACGGACAATCCCTTCACCACCTTATTTAATATGGTGCTCTTGCCCACGCCGTTGATGCCACTCAGGATGTTCACCCTACGGTCGAGGTTCCACACCACATGGCGGCGGCCGCTCCACAGGGCGTCGATTTCAATCTGTTCGATATAGTCTGCGTATTTCTGCATGATATTCCTTCGCTTGATTAGTTATCGCAAATATACTAAATTATCACGAATGGAGCATGGCTCGTTATGATTTATTTACTAACTTTGCATCGAATTAGACCATTCAACCGACAATGGATAACAAACGACCGCTCATCGCCCACCTCAGCATGTTTGCCGCATGTGCTTTTTGGGGACTGATGGCCCCTGTGGGCAAAGATGCCATGAACCACGGCATCGACGGCATCTCGATGGTGAGTTTCCGTGTGCTCGGCGGGGCCATACTCTTTTGGCTCACCTCGTTCTTCGCCCCCAAGGAGCATGTCCCTCCGAGAGACCGACTGCGCTTTGCCGGGGCCGCCCTCTTCGGACTGGTGTGCAACCAGTGCTGCTACACCATCGGACTGAGCATCACCTCGCCGAGCAATGCCAGCATCATGACCACCTCCATGCCCATCTTTGCCATGATACTCTCGTTTGTCATCCTCAAAGAGCCCATCACATTAAAAAAAGCCGGAGGTGTGGCGCTGGGATGTGCAGGCGCACTGATACTGATTCTGACAAGCGCCTCGGCCCTCAATGCCAAAGTGGGCGACCTGCGGGGCGACTTGCTCTGTCTGGGCGCACAGTTTTCCTTTGCTCTCTATCTGTCGCTCTTCAATCCGCTCATCCGCCGCTATTCGGTGTTCACCATCAACAAGTGGATGTTTCTTTGGGCTTCCGTCCTCCTTCTCCCCCTCACCTCCTCCCACGTGGCAGCCATCGACTGGCCCCACGTGCCCGTCTCCGCATGGATGGAGACCGGCTATGTAGTGCTCTTCGGCACCTACATCAGCTACCTGCTCACCATGATAGGCCAGCGGGTGCTGCGCCCCACGGTGGTGTCTATTTACAATTATGTGCAACCCATGGTGTCGGTCACAGTGAGTGTGCTCACGGGCATCGGCGTGTTCAAATGGAGCCAAGGGCTGGCCGTGATACTCGTCTTCAGCGGCGTGTGGCTGGTAACGAAGTCCCGATCGCGCCGGGACGGACAGCCTCACAAGCCCTGAACAGGCATCGGGAAACCAATATACCACAAATATGGTAGGCCAAATGCCCCAAGTGTGCGATTTCACAGCCAAGATTTTCACCGTACCTTTGCACCGTCCAAAGGAAACAGCGGACGCTTTAATATCAATAAATGTATTACCCCGGCCTACTCCGACCTCTCATTAGGGTCCACGGACGAAGCCTCAACGCAAGAAAGGACATTGAAAATGAGCAACGAAAAGAAACTTCACTTCGAGACACTTCAACTACATGTGGGACAGGAACAGGCCGACCCGACAACCGACTCGCGCGCCGTGCCCATCTATCAGACCACTTCCTACGTGTTCCACAACGCCCAACATGCTGCCGACCGCTTCGGACTGCGCGATGCGGGCAACATCTACGGACGGCTGACCAACTCGACACAAGCTGTCTTTGAACAGCGCGTGGCGGCTCTCGAAGGTGGAGTGGCCGGACTGGCTGTGGCCTCCGGTGCGGCCGCCATCACATACGCCCTGCAAAACGTTGCCCAAAACGGCGACCATATACTCGCGGCCAACAACCTCTACGGCGGTACGACCAACCTCCTCGCCCACACACTCACCACGCAGGGCATAGAGGTCAGCTTCGTCAATCCGTCCGACTTCGAACAGGTGGAGGCCGGTTTCCGGCATAACACAAAGGCTGTCATCATCGAGACTTTCGGCAACCCAAACGCCAGCGTGACCGACATCGACAAGATCAGTGAAATCGCCCACAGGCACCATGTACCGGTCATCGTGGACAACACGTTCGGTACACCCTATCTTCTACGCCCCATCGAGCATGGAGCCGATGTGGTGGTACACTCTGCCACCAAGTTTATCGGAGGCCACGGATCGTCACTTGGAGGTGTCATCGTCGACTCCGGAAAGTTCGACTGGAAAGCCGATGCCGACAAATATCCCACACTGGCCAAGCCCGACCCATCCTATCACGGGGCTGTGTTTGCCGATGTGGCCGGTCCGGCAGCCTTCACCACCCGCATCAGAGCCGTACTCCTGCGCGACACCGGTGCCGCCATCAGCCCTTTCAACGCCTGGATATTGCTCCAAGGACTCGAAACGCTCAGTCTGCGTGTGGAGCGTCATGCCTACAACACACGGAAGATTGTAGACTATCTGGCCCACCACCCGAAGGTGGAGAGGGTGAACCACCCCTCCCTTGACAGCCATCCCGACCACGCTCTCTATACCCGCCTCTTCCCCAATGGCGGAGGCTCCATCTTCACTTTCGAGATTAAGGGCGGTCAGGAAGCGGCCTGGACCTTCATCGATCACCTGCGCATCTTCTCTCTGCTGGCCAACGTGGCCGACGTGAAGTCGCTCGTGATTCATCCGGCGACCACCACCCACTCACAACTCAGCCAGGAAGAGCTGCGCGAACAGCACATCTATCCCTCCACCATCCGCCTGAGCATAGGCACAGAACATGTAGAAGACCTAATCGATGCGCTTGACGAGGCTTTCACCTACGTGGATTGAGAGGCCTATCGCAGGCGAATATAAAAAGACAAAAACAACATAAAAAGAAGAAAGGAATACGTTATGGCAAAGATTGCAAAACAAATCACCGACCTCATCGGTCACACACCGCTGGTCGAACTCGGCAAATACTCGGCTGCGCGTGGTGTGGAGACACCCGTCATCGGCAAAGTGGAATACTTCAATCCGGGAGGAAGCGTGAAAGACCGCATCGCTCTGGCCATGATCGAAGCAGCCGAAAAAGAAGGCAAACTGAAGCCCGGAGCCACCATCATCGAACCCACCAGCGGCAACACCGGTGTGGGGCTGGCTCTTGTGTCGGCCGTCAAAGGCTACCACCTCATCCTCACCATGCCCGAAACCATGAGCGTGGAACGTCGGAATCTGGTGAAAGCATACGGTGCGGAGGTGCGCCTCACGAGCGGCAAAGACGGTATGCCGGGGGCCATCAAGGCAGCCGAAGAACTGCGCGACACCATTCCGGGAGCCGTGATCCTCGAACAGTTTGAGAATCCCGCCAATCCTCAAAAGCACTACGAGACCACCGGCAACGAGATATGGGAAGACACCGACGGACAAGTAGACATCTTCGTGGCCGGCGTGGGGACCGGAGGCACCGTCTCGGGCATCGGCAAACGGCTGAAAGAGAAGAATCCCAACGTGAAAATCATAGCCGTGGAGCCGTCTTCTTCGCCTGTGTTGAGTGGCGGGAAGGGTGGGCCACACAAGATTCAGGGCATCGGGGCGGGCTTCATCCCCAAGACCTACGATGGCGAATATGTCGACGAGGTGTTCCAAGTGGAGAACGACGAAGCCATCCTCGCCGGCCGACAGCTGGCACAGCTTGACGGCTTGCTCGTGGGCATCTCGTCCGGCGCGGCAACCTACGCAGCTACGGAAATAGCCAAACGCCCCGAAAACAAAGGCAAGAGAATCGTGGCCCTGCTGCCCGACACCGGCGAACGCTATCTCTCCACTGTGCTCTACGCATTTGAAGAATATCCGCTGTAAAAAGCGAAAAACAAAATAGAAGCCTCGCCCCCGGCCCCTCTCCGAGGGGAGAGGGGAGTGATATGTCCATCATCTGAAACTGGCACCACTATAGGTTATGTCTGCTAACTTCAGTGTATGAGCATTTTACTCCTCTCTCCCTGCGGAGAGGGGCCGGGGGCAAGGCTTCTTTTGTCCCCATTCTTTTCTCCCACTCAGTTTGGCGGTTTCCTGTTTTTTTTATAATTTTGTCACCAAACTCGAAACCTATGCAAACCAGCAAATATCTTGTTGCCAATATGCGCGATGCACAGTGGGGACTCACCGTGAGCACCGTGGGGCATGAAGAGATTCAGGCCGGAGACCCCTACCCTACACAAGGGCATGCCGACGGCTACTACTTCGACACACGGAAAGGGCGCGAACTGAATGAGTATCAGTTGCTCTATCAGCCCGAGGGCGAAGGCGTGTTCCGCTCGGCCCACAAGGAGGAGACCGTCATCAAGGCCGGCGACATCTTCATGCTGTTTCCCGGCGAATGGCACACCTATCACCCGTCGCCCGAACGAGGATGGAAAAGCTACTGGATAGGATTCAAGGGCAAGAACATCGACGACCGCGTGAGGGCGGGCTTCCTCTCGCCCGAGAAGCCCATCTACCACGTGGGCTACAGCAGCGACATCATACGCCTGTATGAAGAGGCCTACAAGACGGCCTACGAGGAGGCGGCCTACTCGCAGCAGACGCTGGCGGGCATCGTGAACCACCTCATCGGCCTGATGTATTCCCTGGAGCGGAACATCATCCTCAACAGGGAGCAAAACTATGTAGACATGGTGAACCGCGCCCGTCTGCGCATACGCAACGGACTGGAGGAGGAACTCACCATACAGCAGATAGCCGAGGAGATGGGCGTGAGCTATTCCAATTTCCGCAAACTATTCAAGGAATTTACGGGCATTTCGCCGGCTCTCTACCAGCAAGACCTGAGGCTGCAACGGGCCAAGGAACTGCTTTCCACCACCGACATCAGCATCAAGGAAATAGCCTACAGACTGAATTTCGAGTCGCCCGATTACTTCTCTTCGAAATTTAAAATCAAGACGGGCAGCCGTCCCAGCGAGTTCCGCCACAAGATGAGATAAGAAAAAGAGATGCCCGGAACAGTCGCTCCTTATGGGAAATAAATCTATGCCACCGGCCACACGCCAGAAAACCGATAAAAGGTATCTCTACAAGATGCCGGATGGAGACGAATAATATTAACAAAAACACTTCCGACAAAACTCTCCATCCGGAACGGAAAACCGGCTTCAAGCCATCGAAAAAGCTCGCCGAATTCCTCATTCGCCCTCTTCAAACTTGCAAAAGAGCCACACTTGAAAGCCGAAAGGGCCACAGTTGCATCGCAACCGTGGCCCTTTTGCAAGCCCGTTTGGGCCCTTTCAGGCCAGTTTTCGCCCCCCAATATGTGTCAGCAAAATTCAAACGACTGATTATCAGGACTTTGGAAATATCGCAAAAATCGCTTATTTGCACCCGAGTGATTGTGCGTTGCAAATATCGCAAGCAGAGAAGCCGAAAATGAACAAATAGTTTGACAAGATTCTGTCCGGCAGTCTCTTTCTCTCAAGAGACCCACCCCGGCCCTCCCTGTAGGGAGGGAGTGAAGGACAAAGGCTGATTGAAGACCTACCCCGGCCTACTGAACCTCAAGGGCCTCAGCGCCCTGCGGAACCCGAGAAAAAACAAAAAGAGCACCATATTCTCCCGAACACGGCGCTCCAATTTTCTTTTTGCTACTCTCACGAGTAACTTCAAGACGACTAATAACAACCCACCAAAAGGGTGGGTCAACTCAAAGTTTATATAAAATATAAAATGTTCTTAAGAGCTTAATTTGCGTCTACAAAGTTATCAAATAGTATTGAGCGAGCCAAATATTTTAATGCTTTTTTGCATAAAATCTCCATTTTATTGACTCAACTCCTCTCGCGGCTCCGGAATCCGGCGGTTGGGATTCTCTTTTGCACCGAGGCTGACCAGTTCGCGGCCTTTCTTTACGACACTCTGATTACCCGTCACCAGCTTGTTGCCGGCATCATCGAAAGCCTTGTTCACCCGCTGTATCCGCTCACCCAATTCATTGTAACGCTTGATGAAATCGCCCAGGCGGTCGAGCAGTTGCTCGGCCAGTCCGAACACCCGCTGCTGATTTTCGGCCTGCCGGTTTTGCACCCACGCCACATGAATAATATGGAGAATGGCCACAAGATTTTGCTCGCTGGTGACAAACACCTTCTTCTCGAAAGCCTCACGCCAGAGCGTGGCATCATTGGCTAAGGCCACCTGCAACGACGACTCGAAAGGCATGAACAGAATCACGAAGTCGACCGCCTCACGGGGAGCCTTGACATACCTGCTGTAGTCTTTGCGGGCCAGTTCGTTCACATGGCGGCGCACGCTGGCGATGTGTTCCTGCAAGTATCGGGTCCGCTCCTCGTCGGTCTCGGCATTCACATACCGTTCGTAGGCCACAAGCGACACTTTGGAGTCGATGATGGCATCCTGTCCCTGCGGATAGTGCAATATCACGTCGGGCTGCATCTCTGCTCCGGTCTCATCATTCTTGATGGGTCGTCCGTTCTCGTCGCGCAAGCGGGTCTGCACTTCGTAGTGTACGCCCTCGGTGAGTCCCTGTCCGGCCAACAGGTCGCCGAGAATGATCTCACCCATGTTGCCCGTCACCTTGTTGTCGCGACGCAACACATTGGTGAGCGACTCCGCCTTCTCGCCAATCTCGCGGCTGCTGTCCATCATCTGTCGAATCACTTCGCGAAACGACGCATTCTCCCGCGCCGCATCCTTCGAATTGGTGTCGAGTGCCTTGCGCATCTCACTGATAGCCTCTTTGAGCGGAGTGGTGATATGTCCCACGTTCTCGGCATTGGCCTCCTTGAGTTTTTCGGAGCTGTGCTCCAATATCTTTTGTGCTGCCAAGGTCATGCCCTGCTGCGCAGCCTTCAACTGTTCGGCAAACTGCTCACGCTGTTGCGACATCTGCGTTTCGAGCAGTGTACGCTGGTGGGCCGTCTGCCGCTCATACTGCTCACGCTGTTCCTGCAACCGGCGGTTAAACGACTCGGCCTCACGATCAATCTGTTGTCGCATCAAGTCAATCTCGGCCTGCCGCTTACCGGCCTCCACCTTGAGGCCGGCATTCTCGCGACCGAAATAAAGATAGATGGCAATGGCTCCGAGAAGCAATCCGAGGAAAAAACTGACCGCAACCATCATCATGACACGACCAAGATATATTGACGAATCACCCAATAGCAGAAGATGCCCACCAGATAGCCCACCAAAGCTATCCAACTCACATTCTTCATATACCAACCGAAAGTAATCTTCTCCAAGCCCATGACCACTACACCGGCCGCACTGCCGATGATGAGGATAGAACCACCCACACCGGCACAATAGGCCAACAGTTGCCAGAAGATGCCGTCGACAGCCATGTCGCCCGCTGCCTGAATGGGATACATGCCCATGCAACCGGCCACCAAGGGCACATTGTCGACTATGCTTGAAAGTACGCCGATGATGCCCGTCACGAGATAGTGATTGCCATTGAAAGTCGTGTTGAGCGAACCACCCAAAGCAGTGAGCACGCCCACCTCCTCAAGACAGGCCACGGCCATAAGGATGCCGAGGAAAAAGAGGATGGTGCTCATATCAATGTGAGAGAGCAGAGAGGTGACACGCTTATGGAAGGTCTCGCGACCGGTCTGCCGGTGCAACTGGCGGTAGAAAACCTCTGTCACTGTCCATAACACGCCGAGCACAAGCAGGATGCCCACGAACGGGGGCAAATGGGTGATGGACTTGAAGACGGGAACAAACATCAAGCCTCCCACGCCTACACAGAAAATAGTCTTGCGCTGGCGACCCGAAAACTCCAACACCTCTCCGTCGCGGGGATCGTTAGCCATACCGTCGCTCCCATTTTCGAGTTCCCCTTTCAGTCGGGTCTGCATGATGAAAGCCGGGATAATCATCGACACCAGCGAGGGAATGAAAATTTCCTCTATCACTCCGGCAGCTGTAATCATACCGGCATTCCAGAGCATAATGGTCGTCACATCGCCTATGGGCGAGAAAGCACCGCCGGAGTTGGCGGCTATGATGACGAGCGAAGCATAGATGATGCGGTCTTGACGATTGTGTACGAGTTTACGCAATATCATGATCATCACGATGCTCGTTGTGAGATTGTCAAGAATGGCTGACAGGAAGAAGGTCATAAAGGCGATGCGCCAGAGCAGCGAACGCTTGCTACGAGACTTCATCACCTTGCGCACCCAGTCGAAACCACCGTTCTGATCGACAATCTCGACAATGGTCATGGCTCCCATAAGGAAGAAAAGTGTGGTGGAGGTACTGCCCAGATGTTCTTCTATCACGGTGCTCACCTGATGGATGAGGGCTTCACCTGTAAAACCAGTAAGATAACTTCCCGGATCGACCATGAAGAGGGTCCAGCAGAACACGAACATCAGCAGCGCCACGGCAGCTTTGTTCACTTTCGTCACACTCTCCAAGGCGATGCACAAATAGCCGGCCACGAATACGACGATGATAGCAATAGTTAAAGTTGACATTATTATAATTTACTTGAGGTTTCTTCAGTTTGCAAAGATAAAGTAAAAAAACGGTAATCTCAAAAGTTGAGGATTAAAAATCAAATTATGCTGTTAGACAAGGAAAAATCATCCTACTTTTGCACACAGACAACTAAAAACCCCATCATGGAAAATAAGAAATACTTTTTTGCCGTAGATCTCGGAGCCACCAGTGGCCGCACAGTGGTAGGTTCGTTGGCCGACGGCCGTGTGGAACTAAAAGAACTCACCCGTTTCGACAATGCCTTGATCGAGACCGGCGGACACATCTATTGGGACATCTTCGCGCTGTACAATGAGGTGGTCAAAGGATTGAAGCTCGCCGCCCGGCACCGATTGAACATCCGGAGCATAGGCATCGACACTTGGGGGTGCGACTTTGTGTGCGTGGGGACCGACGGTGCCATCCTCCGCAATCCCACGGCCTATCGCGATCCACACACTTTCGGCAAAATGGAGGAATACTTCGAGCAGGTGATGGATAAGAATAAGGTGTACGCCAAGACCGGCATACAGTTTATGAACTTCAACTCGCTTTTCCAACTCTATGCCATGCGCCGGGCCGGCAACACGGCTTTGGAACATGCCGACAAGATACTCTTCATCCCCGATGCCTTGAGCTATATGCTCACGGGCCGGACTGTGTGTGAATATACCGTGGCTTCAACCTCACAGATGCTGAACCCGCAGACGGGGGAACTCGATACGAAACTGGTGGAGAGCGTAGGACTGCACCGCGACCAATTCGGCACTATGCTCCACCCGGGCACCGTCATCGGCACACTCACCGGGGAGGTGCAACGCCTGACGGGGCTCGGAGCCGTCCCGGTGGTGGCCGTGGCAGGCCACGACACGGCCAGTGCCGTGGCCGCCGTGCCGGCAAGCGACCGCGAGTTTGCCTATCTGAGCAGCGGCACATGGAGCCTGATGGGCATCGAAACGCCCCAAGCTATCATCAACGACCGCTCACAGGCCCTCAATTTCACCAACGAGGGCGGCATCGAAGGCACCACACGCTTTCTGAAAAACATCTGCGGCATGTGGCTCTACGAACGTTGCCGCAAGGAATGGACAGACGCTCCGCAGTCGCACACCGAACTGCAAGCCGAGGCTATGAGGCAACCGGCTTTCCGGAGTCTCATCAATCCCGACGATAAGATGTTCGCCAATCCATCGTCAATGATAGAAGCCATCCGCGACTATTGCCGGAAAACGGGGCAGCACGTGCCCGACGCTTATGCCGGGATATGCCGCTGCATCTTCGACTCGCTGGCTTTGCGCTACCGGCAGGTGTTCACTTGGCTCAAGGAGTTTGCCGACTTCGACATCAAGGTGCTCCACATCATCGGCGGCGGCTCGCTCAACAACCACCTCAACCGGTTTACAGCCAACTCCTGCGGGGTCACGGTGCTGGCCGGACCACAAGAGGGTACGGCTCTGGGCAACATCATGTTGCAGGCCAAAGCCTGTGGAGAGGTGGACAACGTGTGGCAGATGCGCAAGCTCATTGCCGACAGCATAGAACTGAAACGCTTCGAACCGGAAGATCGCGAGGTGTGGGATGCTGCCTACGAACACTATCTGCGCATCACCGGCGAATAGTTGCAAAGGGAGCGGAACTCCCCCCGAGAAAGAATATCCATATCAAACAAACTAAAAATAAAAGATTATGAAGACTGACTTAATCGAAAAAAATTACGCGATTGCAAAAGAACGCTATGCCGCTTTAGGCGTTGATACCGACAAAGCTATCGAAACTTTGGAGAAGACTCCTATCTCCCTACACTGCTGGCAGGCCGACGACGTGGTAGGCTTCGAGCGCGATGAGGCTGCCTCGGGCGGCATACAGACCACCGGCAACTACCCCGGAAAGGCCCGCAACATAGACGAATTGCGACAGGACATCGACAAGGTGACATCGCTGCTGGGCGGCCGCTTTCGCCTGAATCTGCACGAGACCTACGGCGAGTTCGGCAACGAATTTGTCGACCGTGACCAAGTGGAGGCCAAACATTTTGAAGGCTGGATGCAGTGGGCAAAGGAGCACAACCTGAAACTCGACTTCAACTCCACTTCATTCTCCCACCCCAAAAGCGGTTATCTGACGCTCTCCAATCCCGACAAGGGCATCCGTGACTTCTGGATTGAACATACCAAGCGTTGCCGGCGCATTGCCGATGCCATGGGTAAGGCGCAAGGCGACCCTTGCATCATGAACATTTGGGTGCACGACGGCATGAAAGACTACACCGTGGAGAAGATGCGCTATCGCGAGATACTGAAAAACTCGCTCGACGAGATACTGGCCGAAAAGCTGCCCGACATGAAGTCGTGCCTCGAAGCTAAACTTTTCGGCATCGGAATGGAGGCCTACACCGTGGGCTCTCACGACTTCTACGCCGGCTACTGCTCTAAAAACGACGTGATCTACACGCTCGACACGGGCCACTACGAGCCCACGGAAAATGTCAGTGATGCTGTTTCTTCGTTGCTGCTGTTCGTCCCCGAGCTCATGCTCCACGTAAGTCGCCCCATGCACTGGGACTCCGACCACGTGACACTGTTCGACGACAACACGCGTAACCTCTTCCACGAGCTTGTCAGGGCCAACGCCCTCGACCGCGCCCATGTGGGGCTCGACTACTTCGATGCCTCCATCAATCGCATCGGTGCTTACATCATCGGTACGCGTGCCGCCCAAAAGAGTCTGTTGCAGGCCTTCCTCGAACCGCTCGACATCCTGCGCCGGTATGAGGATGAAGGCAAGTGGTTTGAACGTCTGGCACTCCTTGAAGAGGAGAAGACCCTCCCGTTCGGTGCCGTCTACGACTATTTCAACATGAAGAACAACGTGCCCGTGGGTGAGGAATACATCGCCGACGTGCAGCGTTACGAACAGGAAGTGTTGGCAAAGAGGGGATGACCACTCCCCTCTCCTCTCGAAGAGGGGCTGGAGTGAGGCTTCCTTTACATTTAAAATGCCAATCCAAGCCATAACATCCTCTACTTTTCACTCCCCCCTCTCCCTCGAAGAGGGGCCGGGGGAGGGCTTTCATTACATTCCATCCAACCATGCAAATTATCATCGGACTACTCATCATCGCGATAGGAGCTTTCTGCCAGTCGAGCAGCTACGTGCCTATCAATAAAGTGAAAGACTGGAGCTGGGAGAGTTTCTGGCTCATGCAGGGCGTGTTTGCCTACGTGCTGTTCCCACTCTTAGGCGCATTGCTCACAGCCCCTGCCGACAGTTCGCTCCTCGCCCTCTACGGAGCACACCCGTCAGAAAGCCTGATGGCCATGTTTTTCGGTATGCTCTGGGGCATCGGCGGACTCACTTTCGGTCTTTCCATGCGCTATCTGGGCGTGGCGTTGGGCCAAAGCCTGGCCCTCGGCACCTGTGCCGGACTGGGCACACTGCTCGGCCCGGTGTTCACCGGACACTTCGAGAAGCTCACTTCTGCTGTCATCATCGGAGTCATCGTGACACTCGCCGGCATCGCCATCATCGGTTTTGCCGGAGCCATGAAGAGTGCCTCACTCTCGGAAGAGGAGAAAAAGAAAGCCGTAAAAGACTTCAATTTCACCCGCGGCATTCTCGTGGCTCTGCTCTCCGGCTTCATGAGCGCCTGTTTCGCCATCGGTCTCGACTTCGGAGCACCTGTGGCTTTCGAGGGCTCGCAGCCCATTTTCGCTTCCCTTCCGGCCACCCTACTGGTCACTTTCGGCGGTTTCATCATCAATGCAGGCTACTGCCTCTTTCAAAACCGGAAAAACCACACTTGGGGCGACTATGGCAAGACTTCGCTCTATGCCAACAACATCGTCTTCTGCGCTTTGGCCGGAGTACTCTGGTACAGCCAGTTCTTCGGTCTGGCATTGGGCAAAGGCTTTCTGGCCGGTTCCGCCACCCTGCTGGCTTTCTCTTGGTGCATCCTCATGGCACTCAATGTAACCTTCTCCAACGTGTGGGGCATCATTCTCAAAGAGTGGAAAGGTTGCAATGCCCGCACCATCTGGGTGCTCGTTATGGGACTGGCCGTACTGGTGTTCTCCACTTTCCTGCCCCAGTTACTGGAAAAATAAAGAAAGAGTTTATTAGGATAATAGAAATAGAACAGGCGATGAGAATCGCCCGAGTCCGATTCCAACAACACGTTGGACGGACATAGGCATTTGCCTTAATAGATTGGTAATAAGAGAATCGGCTGCCAAGCGGGCAAGCCGATTCTCTTTTTTTGTTTCATCAGACAGACCGATCCGCGGCACTGCATCCACGCTACCGGTACACCATCACCCTATCTCGGCAGATTGAAAGCGACGGTCATCTCTTTCATCTGTTCTTCCGACATGCCATCGGGGGTGAAGCCCATGCACTTGGCATCAATATAAATCTTGGCACTTTTGGAAAGCACATCGATCTGGTCGAAGGCATCCATCACATCAAGCCCTTTGGCAAACACCCCATGTTTCTCCCACATCACCACATCGTATTCCTCCAGTGCGTTGAGCGTAGCATTGGCCAGTTCTACACTGCCGGGCAGTTCGTAGGGCACCATACCCAATCCCAGCGGACAGAAAGCCTTGGTCTCGGGAATCATGCTCCAAAGAATGTTCGTCAGCACATCCTTTTTCATAAACTTCTTGTTGTGCGACATGGCAATGAGTTCGATGGGATGGGTATGCACCGTGGCCTTATAGGGACTGCCCTTCTCAATGAGACGGGCATGCACACTCAGGTGGCTGGGCAATTCGGAGGTGGGCAACACCTCCTTGTCGGCTATGATGGCATAGCTCTCGCAGTTGTCGAGCACCCTGATGATGCTGCCATTGTCCATCGGCCGGCGTGCAAGGTCGCGCATACGTTTGCCCGTGCCCTTGCAATAGAAGTAAGTGCCTTTGAGCGCAGGCAATGCTGTCCCGATGCGTTTCACCTCGCCGATGGCCGGCAAGGCTTTGATTCCATCGTCCACCAAGTCGGTAATGTTGACGGTGATGTTGCCACCATTGCGCTCGGCCCAACCGTTCTGCCAGAGATAACCGGCTACTTCCGCTATCTTGTCGATTTCTTCTTTCAGGGCAGGACGGCCCTCTAAAACACTTTTCATATTAGTTTGCTTTGTATTAAATCATTCTTTCACAGGCCACTCTCAACCCTGCCAGTAATATAAAGACAAGGCAAGCGGACACCATCTATCTTTTGCAAAGGTAGAAAGGATATGTTCCAGCCACCACCAAGTTTTGATTTTTTTGCAGAAATATTTGATAAATCTATTATTTTATCTACCTTTGTTCCGATGAAACAAGCGTTGTTATATGCCTTTCTGTGCTGCCTTATGGGTGCTTGTCGAGCGCCGGAGAGGCCACGACAAAAACCTTTTAAACGGTCTGCCTACTACTGGAGCACGACCTTTGAGACCGACTCCGCCAACACCGACCGGTTGCTCGACAAGACAGACCGGCTCTATCTGCGCTACTTTGATGTCGTGCTTGACGAGCAGGGCGAGCCGATGCCCAATGCCACGGTGCGGTTTCGCAGCCGGATGCCGGACTCGTTGGAAGTGGTGCCGGTGGTATTCATCGTAAACGACGTGATGAAGCAAGACACTAAAGGACTGGCCGGAAAAATTCTCCGTCGCACGATGCAGATCAGCGAGACCAACGGTGTGGAGGGCGTGAAGGAACTGCAAATAGACTGCGACTGGACGATGACCACCCGAAAGGCCTATTTCGACTTTCTGCGGGAACTCCGGTCGCTGGCCATGAAACGGGGACTGGCCCTCAGCACCACCATCCGCCTGCACCAACTGTCACAACCCACACCGCCCGTAGACCGTGGGGTGCTCATGCTTTACAACACGGGCGACTTCACCGACCTGCGCCAAGAAAAGCCCATACTCGACATGGCCGATGTGGTCCCCTACCTGCACCGGTTGGCCGACTACAAGCTCGGCTTGAGCACCGCCTACCCGATGTTCGGCTACCGGCTGCTCTTCCGCCGGGGCCACTATGTGGGAGTGCTGCACGAAGACAACCGGCTGGTGAAACTCCCGGGCGACAGCATCGTGGAACGGCGGACCGATCCGGCCGACGTGCTAAAGGCTATGACCGCCATCGACGGCGTCAGGGAAGATGCCAACCGGGAAATCATCATCTACGACATCAGCAACCGACATTCAAAAGAATATAAAATAAGCGATTATGAAAAAATCTATCGTCACCATTAGCCTGCTCCTGACGGCTTTCTTGCCGGGTAAGGCTTGCGGTCCCTACACCCCTACGCACAACTTCTACATGATGAATGTCTTCGGCTACGAGGGGCCGAGGAGCCTGTTCTATGACCAAGTGGACGACTTCTGGAAAGCCTACACGGGACGGGAACCCGAGCAATATTCCGATTATTTCAGCAACAACTCGGAGATGCTGCTGGCCGCAGCCCGACAAAAAGGTGACCGGGAGATGACGACCTACCTCAACTTTCTGAACCAATATACGGCCATTTGCGAGAAAATCAAGGAGACTTGGGACTACCCCACCAAAGAGGAACTGGAGCAGCGCGCAGCCACACTCACCTCAATGCACACTGCCGCCAAAGCCTATAAGGGCAAGCGGTTGAAGCCTCAATATGTGTTGCTGGAAATGCGCACCAACCTGCTGCTTGGCCAAGCGGAACAAAACCTGACCGTATGGAAGAAGCGCGCCTCGAGGCTGCCGGCCGGCGTGTTCCGCGAGATGTGCCGCAATCTCTATGCCAATGCCCTGCTCAAGGCGGGCCGCCGGCAGGAGGCCGCAGCCATCTATGCCGGGCAGGGAGACTGGGAGAGCATCAGTTGGCTGGCCTCGGGGGCCACCTCGGTGGAGGGCATCAAGGCTATGTACGACGAGGATGCCGACTCTCCCGTGCTGCCCTATCTGGTGGAACATTTCGTCAACAGCGCACAGGAGGAGTTCGACTTGCAGGAACAATACGATTTCACATCCGACCAGACCTTCAAACCGCATGTGGACAAGTTCATCGCGCTCGCCCAAAGCATCATCAGGGAGGGGAAAACCAAGAATCCGGCCCTCTGGCAAACGGCCATATCCATGCTGCACTACACGCAGGGGAAATTCTCCACAGCACTGAAAGAAGCCGCAGAGGCCATGAAGATGGAAGGCCCCCAGCGCGTGAAAGACAACGCCCGTTGCGCCCGTCTGCTGGCTTTCACCCGGTGCAACAAGCCCGCGGGGAAGGTGGGAGCGTTCATTGCCGGCGAACTGGACTGGCTGTGGGGCCGCTCCTCGGTCAATAGTGCCTACGAGAAGAACTACTACGGGAGGATGCTTGACAGAACCATGATTCAGAATCTGTATAAACGCTACGCGGAGGCTGGCAATGCCAACATGCAGATGGCCCTCTATGCACTCAGCGGACAGGTGCCCGGAGGAGAGACCGACAACAACCCCGGTCACAGCAACTTCGGAGAATATTTCGCCGAAATGGACAGTCACAAGGCCGAAGACCTCATCGCCTATTGGGCTTTCCTGCAAAGCACACCGACGGATGCGATGGGCCGGTTTGCCGTGAAGCACATCGTCTTCAAGGACAAAGACTATTTCAACGATCTCATCGGCACCAAGTTCATCGCCGAAGGCCGCTTTGCCGACGCGTTGTCCTATCTCTCGAAAGTGCCGCTGAGCACCGTCAACGGGCAGGGCATCAGCTTCTACATGGCCGGGCGCGACTTCACCAAAGACCGTTGGTTGCAGCGGCAGCGGCTGGACGACAGCGAACTGTGGGGAGACACGCTAAAGACCGATGTGAAGACCAACCAGAAGATAGCCTTCTGCCAAGACATGATACAGCTCACAAGTGCCTACAATCTGGCCAACGCCAAGAGCCGCCCGCAGGCTGCTTACACCTTGGCCAGCCGCTACTTCCAGTCGTCCTGCTACGGTGACTGCTGGTATCTGACCCACTACGCTTGGACATGCACTGACAGCGCCCGCACTCAAGAGAAAGATTTCGCCCAACAGGCCTTGCAACTTCTCGGCGAATCAGCCCTCAGCAAGGATGCCCGCTTGCGGGGTAAGAGCCTCTTTGCCAAGGCTTTTGTGGCAAGGAGCGTGGACAGCAGTGGCCAATGGTATGACCTACAGCCTGAAGGCGTGTTGCTAAACGGCGAGGCGGAAATCAAAGCCTACGACGAACTGGCTCTCTTCTGCCGCCGGAAACCGAAGGTGATGACCCCCTACGTGTCCTGTTGTGACGTGCTGCGCCGATATATGGCCAGCAAGTAAACAAACGGACTGACCGGGGAAGACTGTCAAACTATTTGGTGTGTTTAGGGCCTCTCATACTGCGATATTTCCGCCGAGTGCCCAATCGGATGAAAATACGCGAGTTTTGACGACAATTCTAAAACGCTGACAATCAACCGTTTGAATTTTATCAACATCTTCCTACGCTCGTTTTTAGCCCTAAAAAGACCCAAACGAGCTTGCAAAATGGCCACAGTCGCGTTGCGACTGTGGCCATTTCACGACTCAAGTGTGGCCCTTTCGCATCGTCGAAGGGCCCAAACGGGAAAACGGAAGCGACTTTATGGTGTCTTTAGGCCGCCCTTTCCACATAATCGGCAGGCTACATCGGGAGTTTCAAAGCTAAATGCAAGAATCTCAATGACACGAAAATGTCGTGTTTATTCTTACCTTCTTCCCATCACACAGCTTTTAATCTCTTGCCTCATTCAAGTGAGTTTTTCGAGTATTTGCCTTATCCATAGCGCGGCGCACGGCTCAAAACGCAAGACGTGAAAATACATCCATGGCGTGAGAAATGCTACCATAAGAAACGATTCTCTCAGATTTTATTGCTACCTTTGTCATGTCAGATGTCTTGCCCGTTTTGCTAATATGTATGCGTATAGGCTACATTTGCTGAGACGGACTTGCAAAAAAGACATTGATGCAAACGCAAGAAACAGAGCAAATACTTTCCAGTCCCATTAAACGTCTACATCCAACAAACTATGGAAGAAAAGAATAAAATGATCATCTACACCGATGAAAGCGGCTTGACCAAGATAGATGTGAAGCTCGAGGATGACACCTTATGGCTTACGCAGGCTCAGATGTGTGAATTGTATCAGACCTCAAGAACAAATGTAGTGGAACACATTAAGCATATCTATGAAGAAGGTGAATTGCAGGAGGAAGCAACCTGTCGGAAATTCCGACAGGTTCGACAGGAGGGTAGCAGAATGGTCACCCGTGAGATACCTTTCTACAACCTCGACATGATAATCGCTTTAGGTTATCGGGTGCGCAGCATCATTGCCACTCGCTTCCGCCAGTGGGCAACGCAACGTCTGAAGGAGTATATAACCAAAGGCTTTACACTTGATGACGAACGCTTGAAGGCATTGGGTGGCGGCGGTTATTGGAAAGAACTCTTGGAACGTATTCGAGACATCCGCTCTACGGAGAAAGTGTTGTATCGCCAGGTATTGGAAATCTATGCAACCAGCATCGACTATGATCCCCGTGCCTCGGTGTCGCAGACTTTCTTCCAGAAGGTGCAGAACAAAATTCATTACGCCATCCACGGACATACGGCAGCCGAACTGATCGTAGAACGTGCCGACGCAGAGAAGGATTTCATGGGACTCCTCACTTTTAGGGGGAACCAGCCAACACTGGCAGAAGCGCGCACAGCCAAGAACTATCTGAACGAGAAGGAGCTCAAGGCAATGGGACAGTTGGTTTCGGGATACTTAGACTTTGCGGAACGACAGGCAGAACGAGAGCATCCCATGACAATGGAGGACTGGGCAAACTATTTGGACAGAATCCTCACGATGTCGGGAGAACAGCTCCTGCAAGATGCCGGTAAAGTGTCGCACGCCGAAGCTATGGATCATGCAACGAATGAATATCGGAAGTACAAACAACACACTATCAGCGATGTGGAACAAGATTACCTTAACGCTATCAAGCGGTTGGGCGAGTTGTAGCGGTTGGGGGAATTAAAATAAGACACCCGTTGACGGAATTAATTTAGTGCGTACTTAATTCCGCCAACGGTCTAGAGCGTGCCCACAAAAGAAAAACACGCTTTTCTTTTGCAGTTCCGTTGGTTTGCACTATCTTTGCATCTATGAACGCATTAGATGCAAACAATATCAAATGGAGCGAAAATGTCATCATTGCCGATGCCGACTATCTTGACAGCGTGGCTTTCAACCTGACGGTGAACTTCGAACGCATGATAGGCCGCTGCATACCGCCTGCCGACATGGCGCAATGGATTGTCTGCACGGCACTTGACGGCGGGTTGCGAGAGGGAAAACACGACACACAGGTGGTCTTCATACACAACAGGAGGAACTCACGGATGGAGAACTTCAAACCGGCTGACTATGAAAAGGAACTCAACGGACAGGCGTTCACGGACGAGCGGTTGGGCGAATTTGCGCTAAGTGCATTTCCCGTGGAGGAAGACATGGTTGGGAAAGCCGACTTCCTGCTCGACATTGCCCGCATCGTATGCGACCAGAAAGGCGTCAGGCGTGTGATGATTGTGCCCGACAGCGAGACAGGCGACCTCTACGACCGCCTGCGCGACATGCTGAAAAAAGTGGATGATGACGACAAGCGCGTCACACTCTTTGCCATGAGCCCCATGCCGGGTGGTAATTTCCGACAGGAGATTCTCGGCTACTCGCTGATGAGCGCACTGGGCATCAAGGCAGACGAAATAAGATAAAATAAAAAACAACATAACTGAAAGATGAGTAGAATACTGATGATTGGTGCCGGTGGCGTGGCTACCGTGGCGGCATTTAAGATAGTGCAGAATGCCGATGTGTTTACAGAGCTGATGATAGCCAGCCGCCGCAAGGAAAAATGCGACGCACTGGTGAAGTCTATCCACGACAAGGGTTACAAAATGGATATCAAGACGGCCCAAGTGGATGCCGACGACGTGGAGCAGCTGAAGGCACTTTTCAATGACTTCAAGCCCGAACTGGTGGTCAATCTGGCTCTGCCCTATCAAGACCTCACCATCATGGATGCCTGCTTGGCTTGTGGAGTAAACTATCTCGACACGGCCAACTACGAGCCCAAAGACGAGGCACACTTCGAGTACAGTTGGCAATGGGCCTACAAAGAAAAGTTTGAGAAGGCCGGTCTTACGGCCATTCTCGGTTGCGGCTTCGACCCGGGGGTGAGCGGTATCTACACGGCCTATGCTGCCAAGCACCACTTCGACGAGATACAATACCTCGACATTGTGGACTGCAATGCGGGCAACCACCACAAGGCTTTCGCCACCAACTTCAACCCGGAAATCAACATCCGCGAAATCACGCAAAAGGGGCTATACTACAAGGATGGCGAATGGATTGAGACCGAGCCACTGGCCGTGCATCAAGACATCACCTACCCCAACATCGGCCCCCGAGACAGCTATCTGATGCACCACGAGGAACTCGAATCGCTCGTAAAGAACTATCCCACCATCAAGCAAGCCCGCTTCTGGATGACCTTCGGACAACAATATCTGAACTATCTTGACGTGATCCAAAATCTCGGTATGTCGCGCATTGACGAGATAGAATACGAGGCTCCACTGGCCGACGGCTCGGGCAAGACGGCACGGGTGAAGATCGTTCCTTTGCAATTCCTCAAGGCCGTGCTGCCCAACCCGCAGGATCTCGGAGCCAACTATGAGGGGGAAACTTCCATCGGCTGCCGCATACGCGGACTCAAGGATGGCAAGGAACACACCTATTATATATACAACAACTGCAAACATCAGGAGGCTTATCAGGAAACGGGGATGCAGGGGGTGAGCTACACCACCGGTGTGCCGGCCATGATCGGTGCCATGATGTTCTGCAAGGGGCTGTGGCGCAAGCCGGGAGTGTGGAACGTGGAAGAGTTCGATCCCGATCCATTCATGGAACAGCTGAACAAGCAAGGGTTGCCTTGGCACGAGGAGTTTGACGGAGACTTGGAACTCTAAGCTTCACCGACATCTCCGAAGAGAAAAGACACTCACAAAACAAACATACAAACCATTAAACAAAGAAGTCCCGAGTCGCAGTAAGAGTTCAAACAGCTCTTTCTGAGAGGATGGGAGACACTGAATATGGCAAAAGAAGAAACGACTGCACAAAACGCCAACGAGGGCAAACTGAAAGCCCTTCAGGCGGCAATGGCCAAGATAGAAAAAGACTTTGGCAAGGGTTCCATCATGCGCATGGGCGACGAACAGATAGAGAATGTAGAGGTGATACACACCGGCAGCATCGCCCTCGATGTGGCACTGGGGGTAGGCGGCTATCCGCGGGGGCGTATCATCGAGATATACGGTCCGGAGTCATCGGGTAAAACGACACTCGCCATCCATGCCATCGCCGAAGCACAAAAGGCAGGAGGCATTGCGGCGTTTATCGATGCCGAACATGCTTTCGACCGCTTCTATGCCGCCAAACTCGGGGTGGATGTGGACAATCTGTGGATTTCGCAACCCGACAACGGCGAACAGGCACTTGAGATAGCCGACCAGCTCATCCGCTCCAGTGCCATCGACATTCTGGTCATCGACTCCGTGGCTGCCCTCACGCCTAAAAAAGAAATCGAAGGGGACATGGGCGACTCGGCCGTGGGCCTTCAGGCGCGCCTCATGAGTCAGGCCTTGCGCAAACTGACCTCCACCATCTCAAAGACCAACACCACTTGCATCTTCATCAACCAGCTGCGCGAGAAGATCGGCGTGATGTTCGGCAACCCGGAAACCACCACCGGTGGAAACGCCTTGAAGTTCTACGCCAGCGTGCGCCTTGACATACGCAAGACCACCAGCATTAAGGATGGCGATCAGATCATCGGCAATCAAGTGCGCGTGAAAGTCATTAAAAACAAGGTGGCCCCGCCTTTCCGCAAGGCCGAGTTTGAAATCACTTTCGGAGAAGGCATCTCCAAGGTGGGCGAAATTCTTGACTTGGGCGTGGAGTATGACATCGTGAAGAAGAGCGGCAGCTGGTTCAGCTACAACGGTTCCAAACTGGGACAGGGGCGCGATGCCACGAAAAACCTACTCAAAGACAATCCCGAACTCTGTGAAGAGCTCGAAGCCAAAATCAAAGAGGCTATTGCCGCGAAACAGGCATAAACCGTCAGCCCCCCACGTGGGAAACTGACAAACCAGTATAACAACATCCAAAAACAAAACATTATGAAAGAACTTAAAGGAACAAAGACAGAGAAGAATCTGATGGAAGCCTTTGCCGGTGAAAGTCAGGCACGCACCAAGTACACTTTCTATGCCTCCAAGGCCAAGAAAGAAGGTTATGAACAGATCGCAGCCCTCTTCATGGAGACCGCCGAAAACGAGAAAGAACATGCCAAGCTGTGGTTTAAGTATCTGCATGGCAACGACATGCCCGACACGATGGCCAATCTGGCCGATGCCGCTGCCGGTGAAAACTACGAGTGGACCGATATGTACGAACGCATGGCCAAGGAAGCCGAGGAGGAAGGATTCACGGAAATCGCTTTCAAGTTTCGCGGTGTGGGAGCCATCGAGAAGCACCATGAGGAACGCTACCGCAAGCTGTTGAAGAACATCGAAGACGGTATCGTGTTCAGCCGCGATGGAGACACCATCTGGCAATGCCGCAACTGTGGACACATCGTCATCGGCAAGAAGGCCCCCAACGTCTGCCCCGTCTGCCTGCATCCGCAAAGCTTCTTCCAGATTGAGGCTTTAAACTACTAACGACTACCTTTCTTAAAGGTGCGACTTGTACCGACAAAGGAAGAATCTTCACTACACACAAACTGCCAAGTTGTCACCGCGACTTGGCAGTTTCTTTTGTTGGCACACCATTTGTTATTTCTTAGGCGAACGCAAGTTCCAAGGATGCGGATTCGAAAAGAGGCATCCCGGTTTTCATTAAAGTAAAATAACAAAAATAAAATATACGATTATGGGAAAGATTATTGGTATCGACTTAGGAACCACCAACAGTTGTGTTGCTGTATTTGAAGGCAACGAGCCGGTGGTCATTGCAAACAGCGAAGGCAAGCGCACAACTCCTTCCGTTGTAGGTTTTGTGAAAGATGGTGAGCGTAAGGTGGGCGATCCTGCCAAGCGTCAGGCTATCACCAACCCTACCAACACGGTTTACTCCATCAAGCGTTTCATGGGTGAAACATACGAGCAGAGCCGCAAGGAGGCAGAGAGCATGCCTTACAAGGTGGTCAACGAGGGTGGATTCCCCCGGGTGGACATCGAAGGACGTAAATATACACCGCAGGAGATTTCGGCCATGATTCTCCAGAAGATGAAGAAGACTGCCGAAGACTATCTCGGTCAGGAGGTGACGGATGCCGTGATCACGGTTCCGGCTTACTTCTCCGATTCACAGCGTCAGGCTACCAAGGAGGCCGGACAGATTGCCGGACTGAACGTACAACGTATTGTCAACGAGCCGACAGCCGCAGCTTTGGCCTACGGTGTGGACAAGGCTAACAAAGACATGAAGATTGCCGTGTTTGACCTCGGTGGAGGTACGTTTGATATTTCCATCCTTGAGTTCGGTGGCGGTGTGTTTGAAGTGCTGTCTACCAACGGTGACACCCACCTCGGCGGTGACGACTTCGACCAGGTAATCATCAACTGGCTGGCCGACGGTTTCAAGGCTGACGAGGGCATCGATCTCCGCAAGGATCCGATGGCTATGCAGCGTTTGAAGGAAGCTGCCGAGAAAGCTAAGATAGAATTGAGCTCTTCGACCTCTACGGAGATCAACCTGCCTTATATCACAGCTGACGGTGGTGTGCCCAAGCACTTGGTGAAGACACTCACCCGTGCTCAGTTCGAGCAGTTGGCTCACGATCTCATACAGGCTTGTCTGGTTCCTTGCCAAAACGCCATCCGCGACGCCAAACTCTCTACCAGCGATATCGATGAGGTAATTCTCGTAGGTGGTAGTTCTCGTATTCCCGCCGTACAGACACTCGTGAAGAACTACTTCGGCAAAGAGCCTTCAAAGGGTGTGAACCCCGATGAGGTGGTGGCCGTAGGTGCTTCCATTCAGGGTGCCATCCTCAACAAGGAAGGCGGTGTGGGCGACATCGTGTTGCTCGATGTGACTCCGCTTACTCTCGGTATCGAGACAATGGGCGGCGTGATGACCAAGCTCATCGACTCCAACACGACCATTCCTTGCAAGAAGAGCGAAGTGTTCTCTACTGCTGCCGACAATCAGACCGAAGTGACCATCCACGTGCTTCAAGGTGAACGCCCGATGGCCGCACAAAACAAGAGCATCGGTCAGTTCAATCTCACAGGCATAGCCCCGGCCCGCCGTGGTGTTCCTCAGATTGAGGTTACGTTTGACATCGATGCCAACGGTATCCTCAACGTGAGTGCCAAGGACAAGGCTACCGGCAAAGAGCAGAGCATCCGCATCGAGGCTTCAAGCGGCCTGAGTGAGGATGAAATCAACCGCATGAAGGCCGAAGCCGAACAGAATGCTGCTGCCGATAAGGCTGAGCGTGAGCGCATCGACAAGCTCAATCAGGCCGACTCGATGATCTTCACCACCGAAAACTTCATCAAGGACAACGGTGATAAGATTCCGGCCGACCAGAAGTCTGGCATCGAGAGTGCCCTCCAGCAGCTCCGTGATGCTCACAAGGCTGGCGACGTTGCTGCCATCGACACAGCCATCAACAATCTCAACACCGTGATGCAGGCTGCCAGTCAGCAAATGTATCAAGGTGCTGGTGCACAAGCCGGCCCTCAGCCCGGTGCAGACACTGGTCAGCAGGAGCAGCCAAAGCAGGATGACACCATCCAAGATGCAGATTTTGAGGAGGTTAAGTAAAATAATAATTATAACCAAGCCCCCAATGACATTGCTGTCATTGGGGCTTTTTAATTATCAAACACTATGAAAAAAGAAATAAAAGATATACAATATTTTCTTGATAAAGAAAACGAGTATATATCAAAGCATAAAAACGATGGTACAAGATTTGAGTATGGGACTGGAATAATAGATGTTGATTTTTATAATCCAGAGTACTTTCTTAAAGAAGGGAAAATACAATGGTATTATAATGGGATGAAAGGATACAATGAAAATGAAGCTACATTTAATTTAACGAAAGCTGAACGTACTATCTTAAGAATGTTTTATGGTGATATGTCTAAGATATTCAGAGATGATAGTTACAACGGAAATATACCTGAAGTTGCAAAAGAATTATTTAAAGTACTGAATTCCGTTGTTTTAAAGGCTCCACTATGTAAGAGCTCTCTTCTACGTCGATATTGCGTTTCCCAAGATAAAACTGATTTTTGTGAAGGAGATATATTTACTGTAGCTCATTGTCTTACATGTACAGAAGGCGATTGGAAGCAAGAAGATAGAAAGAATGTGTATATAATTGAGCCATTGAAAGATGGAAGTACTAAGGCACACAATCTTTATGAAATATACAACCATGGGGAGGAAAAACAAGTCAATTTTACTCGTGGAACATCTTTTAAGATAACGAAAGTTATTACGCAAAAGAATGGTTTTAAATTAATATATATGAAAGAATTACCATAAGTCAAGCGCAAGAAATCTCTATGACCCAAGAAGAATACAACCAATTAGACGCCGACTTCGCCCATTGTGCAGGTACTCGTTACGAGCAGGCTGGCGAATGCCTGCGCCGCGTGGCACACACGATGCTTGTGGGAAATGAGTATGAAACCTATACGGTGATAAAAACTGCCGTGATAACAGAGGCGCACAGCTCTGTCCGTTCTTCGAGCCCGACCGAAAGGAGCGCTTAGCGTGGGGCATCTCGCGCATCTACGACAACGTGTGGTCGGCTGACTTGCGCCGTGCACGATACAAAGTAATGGCGTGCTTCGGCTCGGAAGTCTACTACAAGGTGAAGCAGCAGCGACGCGCCATTTCCGAGGCAGAACAGAAAATGGTTCGCCTTTCATTTACCGAAATGGGTTGCGACGACACTGCCATAGAGTTCGACCGCTACGAAGAACAATACCCTGCGCTGATGCGGTTGGCGAGGTACAAGTTGGTGTCTGCGCTCGCCACACTTGACGTACTCCGACAGTTCCTTAACAGCTTCTTAGAGAAAGACACGTAACATACAGTCTTGGACACGTTTGTCCAATCAGTTGGATTAGTTTGTCCAACGCATTGGACAAACGTGTCCAATATCGTTAGCTCGGAAGAAATCATTCAGCAATATGAATAGACAGAAGATAGCAGACATTATCGACCGACAATCGCATACCGATTGGATATGCACAGCTTACGACTGGTTCATGGCACTTGTCATTCTCGTAAGCCTTCTTCCCCTTATGTTCATGAAGCCGCACAAGGCGTTTTGGTACATAGAACTGGGCTCTGTGTTCGTGTTCATCATCGACTACATGCTGAGGTGGGGGACGGCTGACATAAGAAACAACAATCGCAAGATAGCATTCCTTACCTATCCGTTTTCCGTCATGGCTATCATAGACCTGCTGTCCATCTTGCCTGCTGTTACGCTGCTCAACCCTGCGTTCAAGCTGTTCCGCTTCGTGCATCTGCTGAGGCTGACAAGGGTGCTGAAAATATTTGGAATATCGAGCAAGATGCGCCTGTTCCTGTCCATACTCTACAAGGAACGGCAGGTGCTGTCCTCCGTTTTACTGTTGTCTCTGCAGTACATCTTTGTAACGGCATTCATACTGTTCAATGTCGAACCGCACGTGAATCCATATACCCATCAGCCGACATTCCGTTTCTTTTTGATGCCATGCATTGGACAACCGTAACGCTCACCACCGTAGGCTATGGCGACATGTTGCCCCGTTACCGACGTTGGTCGCTTCGTAAGCATGCTGTCGTCGCTATTGGGCATAGCCATCATCACACTGCCTTCCGGCGTGATAACCGCCCGTTATCTTGATGAGCTGCGAAGGGGGCGAGTATAAAACCACCTCCGTGATGATGAGAAGAAAGGCACTATACCTATTGTACAAAGCCTTTCAGACCACCAAATAACAGAATAACACACAAACCTATTGTGTTTTTATAGTGTTTCTTCAGTGTCTTAGGACACAGAGGAAACACTTTTTTCATTTGCACCGTAAAAATCAATAACGAGTATTATGGTACAAAATGAAATCACTTTTGAGAACTTGCCAAAGGCAGTTGCTCACTTAGTCAGCGAAGTTGCTGAAATCAAGAATTTAGTATGTAAAGGACAAACACCTGTTGCCCCTCCCAAATGTATTCCTATAGGAATAGACGATGCGTGTAAACTTATAGGGAAAGCCAAACCCACGGTTTACACCTTAGTACGTAAACGTTTACTACCTTGTTATAAGAATGGTAAGCACCTCTATTTTTTTGAAGATGAGTTATTGGCATGGATTGAAGGAGGAAAGAAAAAGACTGTTGCCGAAATCAACGAGGAGGCAAAAACTTTTATCTCTGAGAAACATTCTGATTCTTCCCTTTTATAACTATATGTATTATGGAAAAGGAAAGAGCTGAAGGGCGAGCCAAGCAATCTAAGAATGAACGCATAGAGCAATTCTTGAAAGAACATTATGCTTTTCGTTTTAATACAGTTAAAAGTAGAACAGAGTTTCGAGAACAGGATTCTAATACTTCATTTCGTCCTCTTACTAAATATGATATTAATTCTATGCGTCGGCTGGTGGATGGGACTTTGGGAATATATACTCCAGCTGATAATATTCGAGCAATATTGGAGAGCGACTTTTGCAATAAAGTTAACCCAATTCGTGAGTATTTGTTGAATCTTCCAAAGCCTAAAGGTGAAGATGAATCTGAAATCATAAGGTTGGCAAATTGTGTTGTGGTCAGAAATCCTGATAAATGGAAACACTACTTTGTAAAATGGTTGGTTGCTGTCGTAGCCAATGCTATGGATGATTTACAGTGTCGTAATCATACTTGTTTAGTTCTTACAGGTGAACAAGGAAAATTCAAAACAACTTTCCTTGATTTACTCTGTCCAGAAGAACTGAAGAGTTATCTTTTCACAGGAAAGATTGACCCACAAGGAAAAGATGTACAAACACTGATTGCGGAATACATTTTTATCAATATTGACGACCAGCTAAAGGCACTCAATAAGAGAGATGAAAATGAATTGAAGAATCTGATAACGACACCAAGAGTAAAATATCGTAGACCATACGACACTTACATAGAAGAGTATCCTCACTTAGCAAGCTTTATGGCATCTGTTAATGGTAATGATTTTCTAACAGATCCGACAGGCAGTCGTCGCTTTCTACCTTTTGAAGTTGAACATATTGATATTGACGCTGCTAAAGAGATTGATATCAACAAGGTGTACTCCGAGGCAGTTGAATTGTGGAGAGTTGACTATCATTATTGGTTCAATGAAGAGGAAATAGCCGAACTGCATCAAGAGAGCGAAGGGTTTCAAGTGCAGACTGTGGAGTATGAAATGCTTCTTAAAGGCATGGAAAAGCCAGCAGCAACCGAAGAGAGTTATATGACCACTTCTGAAATCCTAAACTATTTGCGTGGATATACAATGCTTAACCTAAGTGAAAGGAGAATGGGAGAAGCCTTGAAAAAGGCTGGTTTCTTGCGGAAATCCAAAAGGATAGGTGGTAATCCAATGTATGTCTATCATATACGCAAGATTGTTCCAAATCCCTTTATTCAAAGTTACAATACTAATTATTAATACTACTTTACTACAAAGAGGGATAAGGCATTGAAAGAAAAAAGGTTAGACCGTAGTAAATAATGATATAAGGTATTACTACCTCATTACTACCAACCGACCATATACATGTGCAATGATTACTACAAAGATAGTTAGTACTACATATTTTTCTTTCATTGTCAATGACTTACAAGAATATCACATTGTAGTAAGTACTAAACTTAAAAGTTACAAGTATGACAATAGATAAAATTAAAGCAATATCGATTAAAGATTACTTAGGTAGTATGTCTATATACCCTATAAAGAATTATGGCTATTACGGAATGTATAAAAGTCCATTCCGAAATGAACATACTCCAAGTTTCAAAGTTGATTATAACCAAAATCTATGGTATGACTTTGCACTTGATGAAGGTGGAAGTCTTATAGATTTAGTTATGAAATTACATAATTGCAGTTTAGTACAAGCTATAGAGTTGTTTAATGGCAAACAAAATAACCTACCAAAATTCTCCATAGCTAATAGCAAAACAATTTCTCCAAGCCAATCACGTATAGAGATTATCGGCTCTACCAACTTATGTCATCCGAATCTCATAGAATATTTCACACATAAAGGAATCAATCTGAACATTGCGAAAAAATATTGTAGGGAAATCCATTATAGAATTGGTGATAGGAGTTTTTACGCAATAGGCTTTCCAAACAATTCTTATGGGTATGCGTTGCGCAATCCATACTTCAAAGGGTGTTTGCCTCCTTCCGATATCTCGTATGTTCCCAGTCCTTCAGAACAAATCAATCTGTTTGAAGGTTTTATGGATTATCTTAGTTTGCTTACGAAGAGTCTAGATGAAGAGAAGAAAGCTGCACTGATACTGAACTCGATTAACAATATCAAAAAGTCAATATTTTTTCTTTCAAAGCACAAGTTCATCTGTTCATATTTAGATAATGATGAAGGAGGAAAGCGAACTTTAGAACAACTTAAAAGAGATGGTTTTACTGTCCAAGACTGCTCTTCCGTCTTCCAGAATTATAAAGACCTAAATGAGTATTTATGTGCTGAATTCAAGCATTCAGAGAAAGCTGAAATCAAGAAAACTAAAGGGATTAAGCAATGATTGTAGGATATGCTTCGCATAATCTATTTTTCGGAGAGCAAGTTTATGTTTTGGGCATACCAAAACCACTTGCTTCACCTCCTGACAGTCGTTGCAGAGGATTATCCCTTTGGTCTCCATAAAATCAAATAAAAGAAACAAGTATGATAAAAACAGAATATAAAAAAGGTGGTCGTCCAACCAAGGGCGTAGCCGAAAAGAAGAAATACCGTATCACGGTGAAACTGAATACGCAGGATTACTATACGCTCAAAGGAAAAGCCAAAAGCGCAGGAGTAACCATGAGTGAGTTTGTAAGGAAAGTTCTTGATAAAGGAAATGTCATGGAACGACTGACCATAGAGCAAGCAGACTTCATCCGTAAGCTGTGCGGCATGGCAAACAACCTCAATCAGTTGGTACATCGTGCTAATGCGGAAGGATTTCATACCATTGCTCCTTTCCATAAAATCATCATTAGCAAGATTGATGAAATCCTAAATCTGATACGAAGATGATTGCAAAGATAATGAAAGGTTCGGACTTCAAGGGTGTAATCAATTACATCCTTGACCCGAAGAAAGGAACGGAACTTATAGACAGTTCCGGAGTGAGAACAGACAGTATCAACCATATTGCCCAAAGTTTCTTCGACCAAACAGAACTTAATCCGCGAGTGGGTAAGGTTGTAGGGCATATTTCCCTAAGTTTCTCTGTACAGGATTCTTCCAAATTAAGCAATGAGTTCATGGTACAAACGGCTCGTAAGTATATGGAGAAGATGGGGATAAAAGATACACAGTACATTATCGGTCGCCACTTTGACAAAGAGCACCCTCATGTGCATATAGCTTTCAACCGAATAGATAACAACGGCAAGACCATCTCTGACCGTAACGACAGATTCAGAAGTGAGAAGATTTGCAAGGAACTGACCGCCAAATACGGTTTATACTTTGCCGATGGCAAGGAGAAAGTCAAGGAACATCGCTTAAAGGAGCCTGACAAGACCAAGTATGAAATCTATCAGGCGTTGAAAACAGAAATAGCTCGGTGCAGAGTTTGGAAAAACTTGCTTACCCACTTAAAAAAGCAAGATATTGATGTCCGCTTTAAGTATAAAGGTAACTCACAGGAAGTACAGGGGATCATCTTTGAAAAGAACGGCTATCATTTCAATGGCTCTAAGGTGGACAGAAGTTTCAGCTATTCTAAAATAGACTTTGCCCTGCAACAGAATAACTGGGAACACGAACAGCAGACACAAGGAATGATAAACCTCATATCCAATGTTGCAAGTGTTACGAGCGAAATTACCAACAACCTCATAGAAGGAGGATTGGATTTGTTTCAAACTCATGGTACTGTCCCTGCGGAGGTTTACAACACACTCGATAAAAAGAAGAAAAAGAAAAAACGTAAAATACATTTATAACTATGGCTGATAATAATACATTTGTCCTCTTTGAGGAAATCAAAAACAAGCTGGAGACAATTTACAGGGAGCTAAAGGAGTTGAAAGAAAAGGAGAATGGTTCTGTTTCTCTCCCTGTTCAATCTACACCAGCACAAAGTGATGAGCAGAAAGAACAGGAATTGCTCAATCAGTATGAACAGCGAACAAAAGAAGTGATTAACAAGTATATTGGAGTACAAGTACGCATCAAGGACGAGGAGGCTAAATCCATGGACAAATTGGTGGCAAGTGTCTTGACCATGTTGCACGAATGGCAGGAGAAGAAAGAGCATCCAATACCGCAGGAACATATTCACAGGCACAGCTTTGACATCAAATCCTCGAAAGTCTTTACTTATATGGTAGCAGTATCTGTCCTTTGTTTTGTTTCTTTGGTCGGCAATTACTTCTTGTGGCAAAGCAAACAGCAATACAAAGACGATGCCTTGAAATTTCGTATCATCAGAGTTTGGAGAGGATGTAGCCCAAAGGAAATCCTATGGCTTAACGATGTGTTTGACATTCATCGCAATGAAAAGATTATCAAGCTAATCAAGGAAAAAGCCGATGATTACGACATGGAATTAAAGCAAAAGGCGGATAGTTTGATGCAGAATAACCTGCAAAATAAGAAAAACAAATAGTGTTGAACACATAAACTTTAATAAGAGGGGAAAATTCCCCTCTTATTGAGTATTTTATACAAGAATATTTACTATATTTGCAAACAATCAGATGATATTTATGGAAAGTCCAACTAATAGAATTAAAGAGGTGCTTATCGAGAAAGGGATTAAGCAAACATGGCTTGCAGAAAAACTCGGTAAGAGTTTCACTATTGTGAACTCATATGTTTGCAATCGTCGACAGCCAAGCCTAGAATTGCTATTTCAGATAGCAGAGATTTTGCAGGTTAATCCAAAGGAATTGATTAACACCCCTGATGAGTAACTTTATTATGGTAGAGCATAAAAAATCTATTCGTTTTTTCAACGACCGTGAAGTTAGGGCGGTGTGGGACGAGGAACAAAACTGTTGGTGGTTTTCAGCAACAGATATTGTTCGTGCCATTAACAATGAACCGGACTATACTAAAGCAGGTAACTATTGGCGATGGCTTAAAAAGAAGTTGAAGCAAAAAGATGTTGAACTCGTGAGTGCCACTCACGGCTTCAAGTTTGAAGCTCCTGATGGGAAGTTACGCGTGGCAGATGTTCTTAATAGTGAGAATGTTGTATTGTTGGCAAAGAACTACCCCAACAATCGTGCTAATGACTTTCTCGATTGGTTTACCTACAGCGACAACACCATTGATGGGCAGAGTAAGAAAAAAGCCTATCAGCTTTTTGAGAGTGGACTTTTGAACACGGCAGAGCCTGGTAGTATCAAGTGTCTGCAACAGATACACGCTTATCTCTTTGGAGGACTGTACGATTTTGCAGGGCAAATCCGCACGAAGAATATTTCAAAAGGAGGTTTCACCTTTGCTAACTGTATGCACTTCCCCGAAACCCTGCAAACAATAGAGCGAATGCCAGAAACAACCTTTAATGAGATTATGGATAAGTATGTAGAGATGAACGTAGCCCATCCTTTTATGGAGGGTAATGGTCGCAGCACTCGCATTTGGCTCGACCTCATGCTGAAGCGTTCTCTCAAGCGGTGTGTGGATTGGAGTCAGATAGACAAGAACGAATATCTATCGGCAATGCGTGAGAGTGTTTCTGATAGTACACACATCAAGGCTTTGGTACAGCCTGCACTCACCACCAAGATTCATGATCGAGAAATGTTTATGAAAGGTATTGATTATTCGTACTATTATGAACAAAATGAGTAAATATAAGAACATAACAATATCAAAAATCTCAAATAGTACTCCTATGCTATCAACTAAACAACAAATTGTATACGATATCTATAGCAATGAGGGGTTAGTTTCAATGACAAAAGAACTCACCGACTCTTTACGTAAAAATCGCACAATTGATTGGCAAAAGAAAGAATCTGTCCTTGTCGGTATGCGCAGAATGATTAAGTTTCTTCTGAAAAGATATCATTACTCACCAGAGGAAGCAGCCAATGCCTTAGAAACCGTCATCAAACAATGTGAACAATGGACAGACAATGAGCAGATAATTATTCAAAAAATCAGCCAAGATGTATGAAAGTCATGAGGATGAAATACAGATGGCAGCAGAACCATAATTTCTTAAGAGACAGATATTGTTAAAAGAATTACGAGGGAAAATAATCAGTATTAAATAAAAAATATTTTATGAAGTGTAGATGAATGCATATAAATAGATTTTCGAGATTCGATCAGTGATCAATAAATAATTTTTTACCAAAAATAACTATATGAATACTTTAATTATATATGTATCTGACATACATTTTACTGGCAGAAAAGCAGAAAATGAAGGAGTTGTTCTCAATGCATTTTTAAAAGACGTAAAAAAACAACTTGATACAATACCACATAAAGACACCTTTATTTTTATAGGGGGCGATTTGGTTCAAATGGCTGATGATAAAGGAACATACGATTTGTTTTGGAATAATTTAATTGTTCCATTGCTGGATTTTGGTATTCCTAAAGAACATATTATCTGTGTTCCTGGTAATCATGATATTCAGAGGACTAAAATTGAAGAAAAGAAATTCTTGTATACCGCTTTTTTAAACCAAAAAATTACTGAAGGAGATTTTAATGACTTTATAGAAAATCAAGATAATAAAACCCTTTTAATTAATAAATTTGAAAATTTCGAGTGTTTCATAACACAAAAAATGGAATGTGCTAATTATAATTCAATCGGCTTTAATATAGAGTTAAATGACGAATGGAGTGTATATTGTATAAATTCTTCACTAACCTCATTTGCTGGTATAGATGATCCTCAGTATCCGACATTGAAAGATGATAAGGGACATCTAAATATTGCGACAAGAGAATTGTACGACTGGGTAAAGATTAATTCAAAGAAAAAAATATTAATACTACATCATCCGTTCGAATTCCTAACAGAATGGTCTTCCTCTGAACTAAAAAAAATAGTAAAATTACATTTTGATTTAGTCTTAACGGGACATACGCACGAACAAAATATCCTTTGTAACAATAATAATATAGACAGCTTTATTTGGTGCATGGCACCACAACTTTATACAGATAAAACAGACAAATTAGGCTATTGTCTTATAGAATTAAAGGAAAAATTCGTAGATAAGATAACTTATCGGGAATGGTTTTCAAGCAGAAACTCTTTTCGTAAAGGCATAGATTTTACTGAAGATGAAGATGGGGTCATTAAATTTGATAGCTCAAAGCCATTTATAACAGATCCCATTACAATAAAAATGGAAGAACGTTTCAGGGATACGATGAATGTTTACGGTGATCAACCACTTATATGGATTGATCGTTTCTTTAGTAGTCAAAGATTTGATCATTCTTATCGACTTAAAAAGGATTGTTTACTTGATGAAGCTGCTATTATGTCTAACAATCAAAATATAAAAATCATTACTCCAGCTCAATATGGGTTATCCTCTTTTGCTTGGCATTTTATATTGAAGTTGTGGAAAGAACGCAAGGAGTTCTGTGTATATATTGATGGAGGATTAATAAAAAAAGCCGCAGTGACTAAAAATATTAATTCACAACTAAGCGTATTTAATGTCAAACAGGAAGATGTTAAACGCATAATTATTGATAATTGGACACTTTCAAACAAAGATTCTAAACAGATATTGACAACAATAACACAAGATTATCCTCAAATCCCAATACTTATACTATGTCCGATGCTGGAGAAAACATTGTTAGAAACAGAGAATATGACAACCTCAGAATTTAATTTTTCCATTCTGTATATGGCACCGTTGCAGACCTGCCAAATTCGTTCTATAGTAGAAATATACAATCGTCATAAATATATTGGGCAAAACGACATCGTATTAAAGAGATTGGATGCTGATATACAAAACTTTAACATGCACCGAACCCCTTTGAACTGCATTACTTTATTGGAAGTGTTCAGCAATTCATTTGATGAAAATCCTGTAAATAGAACAGCAGTAATAGAAAAAGTATTGCGAATTATCTTTGATAATGCCGATGTGCCTAGTTACAGATCCCTTCCAGATGTAAAGGATTGCGAGTTTGCACTTGGCTATTATTGTGAGCATATGATAAGAAAAGAAGATTTTTACTTCACTGAAAAACACTTTTGTGAGACATTATATAAATTCTGTGATCAGCAAAAATTGACAATAGAAGTTAGTTATTTATTTGAATTATTACAAAAGAATCATATAATTTGTCAGTATGAACCAAATCTTTATGGGTTCAGATTTGCATTTTGGGTGTATTATTTTGCAGCAATGCGTATGTCAAAGAGTCCTGAATTTAGTAAATTCATACTCGACAAAGAAAATTATGCTCATTACCCAGAAGTCCTTGAGTTTTATACAGGTAGTGATCGAGCTAGAAATGATGCCGCAGATATTGTGACAGAAGATATTATGCGTATATCAAAAATAGTACACGAAAAGGTTGGCATACCCGAAGGTATTAACCCTTTTTCAAAATTACGATTAGAGACGACAGATGAACAAGTGACGAAAGCAATTCAACAATTAGAGTCCAATCTTCAGAAGACAAAGTTACCAAATGAAATAAAGGATGCTATTGTAGATCAGAACTATATTCCCTCAGCCCCCTTTAATCAATCTGTCTATAAGGTCTTTGAGAATTATTCGGTAAACTATTTACAGGAAATGATAGGTGTGGCTTCCAAAGCTTTACGTAATAGCGATTATATTGAACCAGAGAAAAAAATAAAACTTTTTACAGCAATTACCAATGCATGGTATGACACAATAAGAGTTATATATCTTATGGCTCCTGCATTAGCACACGATGGCTTTGCCAGATACGATGGCTTTAGTTTAGTTCTAACTGATGGGTTTAACGAACACAGGAATAATCCTAACAGATTGCTCATAGCAGTTATATCAGCTATGCCTTATAATTTGGTAAGATGGTATAAAGACAATTTCTATTCATCAAAATTGTCACAACTGATATTTGATCAAATTAAATTAGAAACAAATTCTGTTATTAAACACCTTCTCATCTGTATCGTTATCCATGAACAGCCTGATGGATGGGATAAAGTTGTGAGAAATTATTTATCAGATTTGGATAAGCATTCATTCTATTACGGGGATTCTTTGGATACATTGAAATCAATGTATTCGAATGGTAATATGTCAGATGCGAATATTCAGAGGACAAAAAGCTTAATTCTTTTATGCTATACAAAACTTGTATCGAATGACGATAAAATGCACCCAGGAGAAATAAAGCATATCAATAAAAAAGTATTGCCAAGCAGAGAACAGACAGGAAAGTGTGAAGACTGCATAGGACAAGAATAAAGATAATTGCATCCTTTACCATATATCACGAACAGTTGATACATCAGGACATTAAAAAAGATTACAATGAAATAGATTGGCTTTAAATTTTTAGAAGACTGTCAACATCCAAGATGTTTTCTAATCAATACTACTCAAATTGAGGAAACATTTTTGTACCATGCAAATATAATTTACTGATAATCAATGTTGGATATATTTGAGGAAGAAAAACGAGCAATAGCAGCTAAAGGAAAATTAGCTACTATTACTTGTTATTTTAGTTTCCTGTTTTTCCTGTCATGCTGTCATATTCTCCACAAGGGAATGATTATCAAGGCATTACGGATGAAGGGAAATATGACAGCATGAAAGGAAAATGACAGGACGAGAGGAATGGGGGATAGAGAAGAGAGAGGAAGGTGGACTGGAAAAGGAGGTCAGCGAACCGCTACCAGATATTCCGTGCCACGGGTGGTGTGCTTGCTTTTCAGACCGTCGATATTGGCGAGGACCCGGCCAAAATGGGAAAGGGCGGAGAGGTGGAGTTGGGAACCTACTTGCTGCTTGAGCCGGGCGAAGATGGCAGCGGCCGTCATGTAGGTGCCGGCAGACTCGGTGGGCGGAATGGCAAAGGAGTCGAAGAAGAAAGCTTCAACAGGAGTGCGCTGCCGGTAGCGGCGGTTGTTGGCAATGATGGCCTGCGTGTCGGCCTCATCAAACCAATAGCGGCGACCGGCTTCCAGTTCGTCGACAACTTGGGCATAGATGCCGGTATAGTCGAGACGGGAGGGCAAGGAGATAGGAGCCGTCAGCGTCACGGCTATAAACCGGCGGCAACCGCTTGGGTCGGTCAGCACATCATCCATGTTGGCTGTGGCGATGAACGAAGCCGTGCGAGGCAGTGTCTCACAGCGCAAGGCGTAGGGCCGCTTGATTTTGACATTGGCCAACTGCAATACGTTTTTCAGGAAACCGGCTTGCACGTTCGGGGCCACGGCATTGAACTCGTCGATATTGATGAGCAGATATTGCGACATGGCCAAAAGTAGGTTACGCTTCTCGCTGATGATGAGGTTGTCATTGTAGCCCCACTGTAGCGCATCAGGCAAGAGCCGTTTGCAAAAAGTGGACTTGCAAAAGCCTTGTTTGGAGATGAGCAGGGGTGCAACGCTATTGCCGTGAGTGGCATCGAGCCCCATCCATTGCGCCACCATACCTAGCATCCATGTGTGAAACCACTCACGCCAAAAGGGCACATCAACGGGCACGCAGTCGGCCAAGTCGCCTATGTGGTCGTGCCCGTCCCAACGCCCGCGCACACTGTCGAGGTAATCGCGAATGGGATTGTAGGGCTTCACCATATTCGACTCGGTGTATCGCCTGATGTCTTTGTCCCACACATCGATGCCGTCCAGACGGGCTTGGATGGCAATGGTGTTGCGCATACGCTCGTCGGCCGGCAGGAAGTCGGACTGCGCTCCCAACGGACGGAGTTCGGTATATCCCTGCACCGTGTTGTAGCGCATCTCATAGTGGCTCCGCAGATAGTCAATCAAACGGCGGGTGATGTCGTTTCTGACACGTTTTGGGGTGTGTTCGCTCAGTGGTTTTCCTTGATAGAATTTTACGATTTTAGTCTCGGTCTTAATATTTTTTCTCTTTTTCATATTCAGTTTTTTAGCAAGTAAACAAGTTGACGAGTGAACAAGTAAACGAGTTGAGTGTCTTTCTCGGTGAAAACTACTTGTGGACGCTCTTGCATATACCTGTCTACTCGTCCACTTGTTAACTCGTGTACTTGTTCATCTGTCTACTCACACCAGCCCTGCACGGCCGGTGCGAAGGGTAGGAACCATCGGTGCAGAGCCCATGCACAAAATGTGCGAAGCCTACGCACCGATGGCATGAGGGGACTATGAGAAGATGGCGGCAGTCTCCGCGTGATCAAACACGGGCTCCTGCGTGTAGCCGTACCGGCAGAACAGGCGGGCAATCTCACGCTGCTGACATTCACGCAACTTGCGAACGCCCTTGTGGTAACGGTAATACTCGTATCGGCTTCCGAGAAAATCCGTTATCTCATGCCGCAGCGGTGCATAGTCTTTATGGCTAACGGCATCAAAAAGATGTGTGAATCCCCAGACGAGCCGTTCGGTCTTCAACGGGCAGCGCTCACGGCATCCGCTTTCTGTCAGTGCCTGCGGCAAAACGCTCGGGGCCACGGTTTGTCCGGCCGGCAGCGACTCTCCGGCCAAATAGCGGAGACAATCGCCCCGCCAAACACATTGGTGCATGAAACACAGTGCCCAACCGGTGGGCACATCTTTAAAATCAATTTTGTTCATCGTTTTTGGTTAAATTAGTTATAGCAATATAAGTTGACGAGTTTGCAAGTTGACAAGTCAACGGGTCGTGTGTCTTTCTTCGGGTATGGCCTAATCCAAAAATGGGGCAAAGTGTCCCCACAATGCTTTTCGGCTGCAAAGATACAACATCGGAGGGCCCTTGTCAAGAGTTTGGGGCAATTATTTTTTCGGCTGACATCATTCGAAATGTTTCCTGTCATAGTGCAACATATTAACATACTGACAGTTACAGTGAAAAATGACAGCATGACAAGAAAAACAGAAAAAATCAAAAAAGGGGGAATAATGAGGCGTGAAAAGGTAGAAAAATAAAGACTCAAAAAGGGAGCACGCTCATCGGGCCAAACTTTTCTGCACACAAACGCCAAAATTGTCGCCGACCTGAAGACGCCCAAATCGTACCGACAAGTATATATCCCCCTTCTTGAATCTTTAAAACTTATTGGTATGATCAAGAACAGAAATGCATGGCTTTACACCCGCTTGTTGAATGAGCCAATCTTTCCCCTACTCTCCCCTACCCGTCTAAACTCCTAAAAAAATAAAAAATCGTTGTCAGACTCCTACTTTTACATTATCTTTGCTATCAGAACAAATTTTAAAAGACAGAATATGGAGACTTGGATTATCATTTCAATCGTTGTGGTTTTACTGTTCGTGTGGATGATCTCCATTTATAACAATTTGGTAAAACTCAGAAACAACCGGGAAAACGCATTTGCCAACATCGATGTGCAACTCAAACAGCGTCACGACCTCATTCCGCAGCTTGTAGCTACGGTCAAAGGTTATGCCGATCACGAAAAGGAAGTCTTCCAGCGGGTGACCGAAGCACGTGCTGCGGCGATGAATGCAACAGGAATCAATGAAAAAGTACAGACCGAAAATGCATTGACGAGTGCCTTGACCGGCCTGCGGGTATCGTTAGAGGCTTATCCGGAGTTGAAAGCCAACCAGAACTTTCTGCAATTACAAAACGAGATTTCGGATATAGAGAACAAGCTGGCAGCCGTTCGTCGCTTCTTCAATTCAGCCACACGAGAACTCAACAATGCCGTACAGACATTCCCTTCGAATATTCTTGCCAATATGTTCGGCTTCCACACAGAGCCGATGTTTGATATACCCAAAGACGAACGGGCAACTTTCGACAAGGCTCCCGAAGTAAAATTCTGAGCGGATGAGATACGTCGGGATGCAGACCCAGATACAGCGCAACAACCAACTCAGCTTGTTGCTGCTGCTGTTGTTCCCTCTGATTATACTGGCTACAGTGTGGGCTTTCCTCGCTTTAGTCGATCTCGCAGACGTGTCATATTACAACGAGTTCGGTGAATCTGTTCACGAACTGAATGTGCAGGTCGTAAACGCCCACTTTCTGGGTGCCTTTCCTTGGGTAATCGGGGGCGTACTGCTGTGGTTTGTCATTGCATTCTTCACCAATACGGCAATGATTCGGCAGGCTACCGGTGCCCGTCCACTGTTGCGAAAGGAGAATCCGCGCGTCTATAACATCGTTGAAAATCTCTGTATGACGTGCAATATGGATATGCCCAAAATCAATATCGTGGACGATCCGCAACTGAATGCCTTCGCCAGCGGCATCGACAAGAACAGCTATACGGTAACCGTAACCACCGGTTTGCTCAATTTGCTCACCGATGAAGAACTTGCCGGCGTCCTCGGACACGAGCTTACGCACATCCGCAATCACGACACACGCCTGCTCATCACCAGTATTATCTTCGTGGGAATCGTCTCAACGGTGATGGGGGCTGTCGTTCGCATCTTATACGATATGTTTCTTTTCGGCGGTGGCAGTCGTCGGTCGAACAGCAAATCGGGCAGCAATGGAGCCGGAATCATCGTCGTGATAGCCATCGGAGCAGTGTGTTGCGCCGTGGCTTACTTCTTCACACTGATCACACGCTTTGCCATCTCCCGCCGTCGGGAGTATATGGCCGATGCGGGCGGTGCCGAACTCTGTGGAAATCCGCTGGCTTTGGCCTCGGCATTGAGGAAGATTTCGGACAATCTCGGCCTTGACAAGGTAGACCGAGAAGATGTAGCACAACTCTTCATCATCCATCCCGACGAGATGTCCACCGGTTTGTTAGGTTTTATAAATTCGCTTTTCAGCACGCATCCCGACACCGAACGCAGAATCAAAATATTGGAACAGTTTTAGAAGAAAGCATTCAAAATCAGTTTACCGACCGCTTTGACAATATGGATAAACGGTGCTTCGGGCCGTTAGAAGTGCAAAAAACTTTGATGGGGAGAATCTATGAAAACCACCACGGAGAGTCGCCTTGCGACTTGGGTGCGAAGTCTCCCAAGAGTCTCAGCAGATTATTCTCCGATACTTTGAATCTTTCAATACTTGAACATTTGAATGCTTGATTTTTTGAATTCTTAAATTTCATCTCACTGTTTCCGTTTCTTCCAGTCATCTTTCACATAGCTTGTAGGATAGGTGGTCTCATAAAGCACACGACCGCTACGCTCACGAATCCAAGTGTCGAACTCGCGACGGCCCTCTTTGAGCACAATGACACGGGCACCGTTGGACAGGTGGTTATACTCCGTGTTGCCACCCGAGAAACGGCCGTGAGCCAGCATCACATGATAGAACATGAGGGAATAGTCGTTGTCGTGGTCATGACCACAGAACACGCCCATCACGTCACCACACTCCTTGAAAGCGGCAAACATGCCCGAATTGAGCTTGGGCGCGTATGCCCTCTCCATGCGTGTGCCGTAGAGCACCACCTGCGTGTTGGCCACGGCCTCGTTGTATTCAGGCAGCGGATAGTGCATGAAAGCCAGTGCCGGCACCGTCTTGCCACCATTGGTGGCTTTGGCCTCGGCACACTTACGCCGATACCATGCCTGCTGGCTCTGCGTGATCCAGGCATAGCCCCCTACCCCTCTCATGGCCGACTTGCCATGCGTGTCGAAGCCGTAGAGCTGTGCCCTCAACGTTTTGCCGTCAGCCGCATACACGGGCAGCACATAGTCGAGCAATTTGCCACGCCGAGGGGGCATCACACAGCCCGGTGCCTTCTGCATCAGGTCGTAGAGCGCCGTCGCCGACACACCCTGTTCGGGGTCGTGGTTGCCCAACACGAGGCAGTAGGGTGTCTGCTGTTGGGAGAGCACATTGAGCACAGCTTGCATGGCAAAGTCACCGGGCTTGGAATAGACGATGTCACCCGTAACAATGATGAGGTCGGGCTGTTCGGCTTTCACCACCTCCTGTATGCACTCCACGGCCGCCCGCGAGGCAGGGTCGCCAAGTTTATAGTGAAGATCGGTGAACTGCACGATTTTGAATTGTCCGTCGTGGAAACAGAGTCCCTGCGCGCTCATGGAGAGTGTAGAGAACAAAGCAAGAAGCAGACAGATAAATGGACGATGGTTCATATACTGACAATAATTTGGTTTATACACGTGCTGCAAATGTAGTGAAAAACTGCGAAACAACCAAAAAAAGGATGCACCGACCATCACGGCCGATGCATCCACACAGAGTGTATTACTCTTCCCCACAACCGGAGAAATTATATAATAATAATGTAAACATAAACAAACCTCCGGTTGCCGGGGAATCACTCCTCTGCATCACAGTGCCATCGCGGCACACAATTCCACTAATATGTGGAAAGGACACAGTGAGTTAAGCAGAGTCACATGAATGAATTAAATTTTGTCAATCATGAGTCTAAAACGTAACGAAAGACATGTGAAGCGAGAAGATAAGCCACTTTCGGAGGCACACTCCCCACCGTCTACTCGTCACTTAGAAAGTAGCCTCCACGTATCTCAAGTTCCACCGGCTCTTTCGAGGCGTTGGTGAATATCCTGCACGACTTCCGGAACAATCCCTGCGTGAAGCCGTTGCCGTCGTAGACTACTTTGATGTACGCCCGCTGTCCGGGGGCCACCACCCCACGGGTGAAAAACACACCGGTGCATCCGCACGATGTCTCCGCCTTGTGGAACACAAGCGGAGCCTTGCCGGTGTTCTTGACAATGAACACTACGGCTTTGGAGACTCTCTCATGATAGATGCCGAAGTCGTGTGACCGGACGGTGAGAAAAGTCAATGACGGACGCGCTGTCTGCGCCGGAAGCACCGACGCTGCAGTCCAGAGCAGGACCATGACCGGCAGGCGCCATATTTCGTTCATCAGTTCTCGATTTGAGTTCCGCCTTTGCCGCTCGTGTCGGTAATGTTGTCTGGAGTGGTAAGATACCAACGCCCATTGCGGCGGATGGGTTTGAGATAGAGGGAGATGGTGTTGGGGCGAGTGTCGCCGGGTTTCTTGTCAAACAGCACCACGTCTACCTTCACGATATTGTCTTTTTCTTCATTGAACACCATGCGGTCGATGGTGTAACGCACACCTTGGATATTTTTCAGCGCATTGGCCTGCCGCCTCATCAAGTCGGCCGGCAACGGCACAATCGTGTCGCCGTCGAGAAATGACAGCATGCCCACTGCCGAGCGGATGTCTTTCTGGTTGAGTTTATACACAAACTCCTTAGCCAGTGCCGCCACTTCGGCCGTATCAGTACCGGTGAACGAGTCTACGGGCTGGGCAATATACTCCTGCTGCAGCTCCTGCACGGTTTTCGAGCGCTTGCCGCAAGACACTGCCATCATGACGAATGAAAGCAGAAAGAGATATAAATAAGTTTTTCTCATAGACCGAAATTGTTTTTTAGAAAGAGAGGGGTGCCAACGAGTTGACACCCCTCTGATGGTTAGTTATTGAATTGATGTTTCAATTATTTGCCTTTGGCCTGACCACTGTGGTTAACAGTCTTGTTGATAGTGATGCAAACCCAAACCTTCTGCGTGTAGTCGAGGTTCTTCTTCACGCCGCTGGTGTTCTTGTCAGTCTCCTTATACTGTACGTTACCCCAGTTGTATCTTACTGCAACAGGCACGTAGATGTGGAAGATCTGAGAGGTAGAACCGTTGTTCACATACTCAACGCGACCGAAGCTCTTGTGGTCACCCTTACCGTTGGTCCAGATACCGCCGGGGCCGTGGCCGAGTTTAGCACTGTTGTGAACCTCCTGGTTGTTACCGTTGTAGAGCTTGAAGTAGGTGGCCGTTGTGATACCGGCATCCTTCTTGTAAGCTGTGAGCGACGGAATCTCATCAAGATTCTGGAGCTTCATGATGTCAGCAGGATTGGTCAGAGGTGCACCCTCACGAACGTCGATACCATAGTATGCATCGGTGCGGATTTCTTCACGAATCACTGCGAGATCGCTGATGCCATAATACTTGTAAGGAATCTGGCCTTCGCTGAAGTTGGCATTCACCTTAACTTCATAGTTACGCCAGTCGACAATCTTAACCATGTCTTCGAGGTTCTTCTTCTCAATCTGGTTGAGAGCGTCCGTCCATGTCACGTGTACCGGCCATACGCTGATCGGACGGAGGAAGCGAACGTTGAAGAGGTTGTTGCCAATGCGCGGAGCATAGCAAGGTTCCTTCGAGAAGACAACTTTCAGATAGGCCGTGAAGGTCTTGTCGATGTTGTCGTCGAGATAAGTGCTCTCAATCACCTTACCGGTGTTGTCGCGATAGCCCATGAGGTTGAGCAGGTCGGTAGCGGCATTGGTGTTGATGCCTTCCTCGCCGAAGTAGTGTACGATAGAGTAGCTGGTGTTGTCAGGATTCATGCGGAGCTCAGCCACCTTCTCAGGATTAGCCAAGAGCTTACCATTCTGTTGCGTAGCCCAGATGATGTGCTTGTTGTCAGAGAGCTTCAATGTCCATACAGAGCCGGAAGCACCCTTCACATTCCAAGAACCATTGGTAGCAGCAGTCACATTCTTGCTGTTGACACCCTTAACCGGAGTTGTGAACTCGAAGTCAACTGTGGTGAGAACATTCTTGTTTGCATCATAGAACTTGGTGAACTTGGAAGCATCGCCTTCAAGAGTCGGAATCAAACCTTCCTTGAGCCAGAGTTCGCGGAGATCCTTATCAAACTTGTTAGCGGGCAGCTCGGTGGTGATGGTAGACTCACTCGGAGTCGGCAGGTTGGCGTGAACGTCAAATGCCTCGTCGCGCTTAGCCTCAGGAATAGCGTTGTGAGAGTTGAAGAAGTACCAGTGTCTCAGCACCTTGTTACCAATCTTACCATATTCGAAGTGGAGCTTGTCAACAGGAATCGTCAGGTGTACCCAAACGCTGGTCTTGTTCTCCTTGTTGATGAAGCGTACCCAAGTGTCAACAGCCTTCTTGTTGAGACCCTTAGAAGCGTAAGTAACCTTAGCTGCTTCCATGAGCTGCTCATACTTGTCTGCATTCATGTTACCCTCGTGAGTAGCACTTGCGGGCTGGAGGTTCCAAAGCAGCACGTTAGTCTGGTTGTCCCAAGCGTGAGTATTGGTATTGTTGTCATGCGGAGTGTACCATACGCGACCGAATGTATCGGCATCGGGCACCTTGGTAGTAACGTCGGCCTTGGTGTAGCGCACGCCATACCACAAGTCGGTATAGAGTTTGCCGTCAGCCTCGGTAGGCATGAAGTCCTTACCATTCACAGCCTCGAAGTAGTACATCCGCTCGAAGTCTTGCTTGCTTATGCCGCCAAGCTTGCGGAGAATACCAGCCTCAACCTGTGACCAAGTGAGAGCACCTTCGTCACCGCAGTTCATCCAGTAGTCGGAGAGGTTGAACTCAACGATGGTGTCCTTCAACGGGCTCTTCACGATGCGAATCTTGATGTAGCCGTAGAGGATGATGTTACCCTTAGCGTCAACGAGGTCAACACGCACGAGGGGTTCGCGGTCTACCACTTCTCCGGTAGCCTGCTTGTCCTTAATCTGCACACCGTCTTCCGTTACGGAACGAGGAGCAAACTTACCGGACTTCTTGTCGCCAATCTGCTGGATGTGAACAGTCTCACTGGTCTTGTTCTTACCCTTCACCCAGTCAATCGGAGTGAACTCGTAGTGCAGACCGAGCACTGCCATCTGCTGCTTGCTCATGATCTTGTCATGGTGAGCCTTGCCGTACTGGGCCCATGTCTGATAGTCGAAGTGGGTCTCGATGAACGGCTCGAGGTCGATGGTGTCGGTGTAAACCACGGCGTGGGTAGCGGGCATGGTGATCACACCATGAGTCTCGGCATCGGCCAAAGTCTTGCCAAACTGCTCACCATCAACACCATAGAGTGCAGTGTAGAGGTGGTTCTGGCCAACCTTACCGTTGTCTTTCTTGATGAATGTACCCTGGTCAAGGATTTCGTCGGGCTCATTGTCAGCAAGAGCTACGAAGGTGTACTTGGCAGGTGTGAGCGCAGCATAGTCGGAAGTAACCGTGGTGTCGCCTACATGAGTCTGGAGAGCAATAAACGGCAGCTTCTCGCCATAAGAGGTATTGTCTTCATCATCATCCCACATGTTGTTGTCTTCCACGGGATCGGTGCTGTTTTTCTTCCACCAGTTCTTGTACATACGCATGAGCTTATCCACGTCATTCACCTTGAACGGTACACTCAGAATACCATTCTCAACCTTGTTAAGACCACCGGCCTTGAACTTCGGCTCCATAGGAGCAACGAAAGCTTCACCTGCACGGGTGTAAACGTTAGCCTCATTGGTGAAGAAGCTGAACTGGGCACCCTCGAGGTTGGCAGTGGTGGGATTCATGTGGTAGCGGGCAATGGCACCATTGGAGATGATCACGCGATTATTAGAAAGCTTCAGATGCTCAGCCACAGTAGCGGTAACAGTCTCCCAACCTTGAGAGGCAGGAACCTTATAAGTAAAGGTGCGCTTTCCGTCTTTCACATACACGAGAGGATCAGCCCAAGGCATTTCGATGCCTGCAAGACCTTCCCAATAGAAGTCGGGCTTCAGCATGATTGAAGTGAGGCGCTTGCTGAGAAGCACGGTGAGCATGTTGATGTCACCACCGAAAGTGGCCACCTTCTCATCGAGTTTCTTCATAGCCTTCTTCAGATCGCTGATAGAAGCCACATCACCAACGCTTGTACCGGTAAGTTCGGCTTTCAGCTTGGCAATTTCAGCCAACACGAAGTCTTGGTCGGCTTTGCCCTGAAGGTTCTTGATAGCATCACCCAACTTGTCGAAAGCAAGTCCCTGGGCAGCGAGGTTGGCCTCGGCTGCCTTCACGGCTGTTTCGAGCGAATTGAGGGTGGTACCCAACTTGTTCAGCGTGCCGTCAATACCGTCTACCTTGGTAGCGAGTGCGGTCAGCTGCTCAGTGGTAACATACTTTTTGGCTATTGCCTCTTCACAATCGGCAATGGCCTTTGAGAGCTGATCAGCTTTCACCAAGCTCTTCATCTCAGCCTGCAAAGCCTTGTAGGCTTCCGAGTTGGCCAAAGCAGTAGAAAGTTCCTGCTTTGCCACGAAATTAGCGTGTGCAGCAAGCGTCTTTCTGTGCTTGATCCAACGCACTCTTTAAAGTGGTTACCTGCTCTTGTAACTTGGTAATGGCACTAGTATTGGTACTAATGTCATCATCATAGTCTTTACAAGAGGTCAACATGCCTATGGACGTAACAAAAAATACGCCCAACAGCAACGAACTCAAAAAACTTTTTTTCATACGATAAACTTTTGTTAATAATATTAATCTAAAAACTCTGAGTATCTCTATTTTACATGGTACAGCCTCTTGGAGGAGCATACCTTTGAGTTGTCGATTATATTTATTATAATGCCTCTACACAAGAGGACTTTGAGTCTATTTTATGCCGTTAACCTCATCATGTGACAGGTTTTCAAGTGCAAATATATAATTAATTCTTAAAACTCGCAAATAAAAACGAACTTTTTTTTATTGTTTCAGATTTAAGGCGAAGCAACAAGGTGGCGGACAAGGGAACAAAAGACGCTATTACAAGTTTTTAACACGTTATACCTTATTTATATAAGAGAACCGGAAGACAATGTAACGGGATTTTATTTAAGACAAAGTAGAGAGAACATAAGTTTAGAGACAAGGACTGCTGTTTTTAAAACAAAAGGAACAAAAGACAACGCAACAAGGTTCTTATGAAGTGGCTCTGAAAAAAAGCAGACCGCCTCTTTATGGGCAGTCTGCAAGATTATTCTGTTGACTCTGTTACTTTGTCTTTAAAACCTTATGTTCCTTCTGTTACTCTGTCTTAAAGCCTTTGTTACTCTGTCTTAAAAGTTCTCGTTACCTTGTCTTAGCCGGCTCCGGCCTAAAACTCGGCGTTTTTCGGCGTACGGGGGAAAGGTATCACGTCGCGGATGTTTTGCATACCGGTGACGAAGAGGATGAGACGCTCAAAGCCCAGACCGAAACCGGCATGAGGGCACGTACCATATTTGCGAGTGTCGAGATACCACCACATGTCTTTCATCGGAACATTGCGGCGCTCTACCTCGCCCATGAGCTTGTCGTAGTTTTCTTCACGCACCGAACCACCGATGATTTCACCGATTTGAGGGAAGAGCACATCCGTACCCTGAACGGTGCGGCCGTCCTCATTGATCTTCATGTAGAAAGCCTTGATGTCTTTCGGATAGTCGGTCATGATGACAGGCTTCCGGAAGTGGTGTTCCACCAGATAACGTTCATGCTCGCTGGCCAAGTCGACACCCCACGACACGGGATTCTCAAACTTCTGTCCGGCTTTGACTGCTTCCTCAAGTATGCGAATGCCCTCGGTGTAGGTGAGACGCACGAAATCCTCCTTGAGCACTCCTTCGAGACGGGCGATGAGACCCTTGTCTATCATCTTGTTGAGGAACTCGAGGTCGTCCTTGCAGTTGTCGAGGGCCCATTTCACACAATACTTGATGAAGTCTTCCTCCAGATCCATCAGTCCCTGCTGCTCGAGGAAAGCCACTTCGGGCTCTATCATCCAAAACTCGGCCAGATGGCGGGGCGTGTTGGAGTTCTCGGCACGGAATGTGGGGCCGAAAGTATAGATGGCACCAAGTGCCGTGGCACCAAGTTCGCCTTCGAGCTGTCCGCTCACTGTGAGCGAAGTGGTCTTGCCAAAGAAGTCGTCATCATACTTGATGCGCCCTTCCTCGTCTTTCTCAAGGTTGTAGAGATTCTTCGTGGTCACCTGAAACATCTCGCCGGCTCCCTCACAGTCGCTGGCTGTGATGATGGGTGTGTGGAAATAGAAGAACCCATGCTCGTGGAAATAGCGGTGGATGGCCATAGCCATGTGATGGCGAATGCGGAATACGGCTCCAAAGGTGTTGGTGCGGAGACGCAAGTGGGCATACTTGCGCATATATTCGAAGCTCTGCCCTTTCTTCTGCATAGGATAGTCACCCGGGCAAAGACCGTAGACCTCTATCTCTTTGCATTGGATTTCGGAAGCCTGTCCGGCACCCTGACTCTCCACCAGCGTGCCCACAACGCTCAGGCAAGCACCGGTGGTGATGCTCTTGAGCAAGTCGGCATCCACCAAGGAGGGATCGACAACTATCTGTATATTCTTGATTGTAGAACCGTCGTTGAGAGCAATGAAATCAACGGCTTTACTACTGCGATGGGAACGCACCCATCCTTTCACATTGATATCTTTTCCAAAATCGGTGCTGACAAGAGCATCAACAACTTTTGTTCTTTTCATCTTCAAACTGTTTATTTTCTGAGAAGTTAGAGGAGTTAAAGACAATGTCTCAAGCGACGGGAGCAACCACCCTGAGGATGTAGCCACCCATCATCTTACGACTCGGAACATGTGGAATGAGAGTGCCAAAGATTCAACCTCTTCCCCCCTGCTTCCTTCAAGTCTTTAACTTCCCGCTCCTAACTATTCAAACGCTCCCATGCGCAGCATGTTGACTTCCTTCTCGGTGAGGAAACGCCAGTCGCCACGACGGAGATTTTTCTTGGTGAGACCGGCAAACTGCACACGGTCGAGTTTGGTCACACGATAGCCGAGACTTTCGAAAATGCGGCGCACGATGCGGTTCTTCCCGCTGTGAATCTCAATACCCACCTGGCTCTTATCGTGCTCGTCGGCATACTCCACGGCATCGGCATGTATCTCACCGTCTTCAAGCGTCACGCCCTGAGCTATCTGTTCGAGATCGTGAGCAGTGACATTCTTGTCAAGATGCACATGATACACCTTCTTCTTCAAGAACTTGGGATGGGTGAGTTTGCTGGCCATATCGCCATCGTTGGTGAGCAGGAGCACACCGGTGGTGTTGCGGTCGAGACGGCCCACGGGATAGATGCGCTCGGGACAAGCATCCTTCACGAGATCCATTACGGTCTTGCGCTGCTGCGGATCGTCGCTGGTGGTGACGTAATCTTTAGGCTTGTTGAGAAGCACATAGACTTTCTTTTCAAGGCTTACGGGATTGTCGTGGAACTTCACCTCATCGGTGCGGAGCACTTTGGTGCCCAGCTCGGTAACCACCTCACCATTGACCGTGACTACACCTGCCTGGATGAACTCATCAGCCTCCCGACGAGAGCACACTCCGGCATTGGCCAAATATTTATTCAAACGAATAGGCTCATTGGGATCGATGTTTTCCTCGCTATACTCAATGCGCTTTTTCATGCTGTACTTGGCATTGGGGTCGTAGTCGGCCGTGCGGGGACGGAAACCGCCGGGACGATTGTTGCCATAACCGCCGCGGTTGTTGTAGCCACCACGGTTGTTATAGCCGCCACGATTGTTGTAGCCGCCTTGCTGACCATAGCCACCCTGCTGACGGCCATAGCCGCCACGGTTGTTGTAGCTACCCTGCTGACGACCGTAACCACCCTGCTGACCGTAATTGTTGCGAGGCTGGTAACCACCCTCCTCGGCATTGCGGGGCTGATAGCCGCCCTCTTCATTGTTGTAGCGGGGGCGATAGCCACCCTGCGGGCGCTGCTGGCCGTAACCGCCATCCTCGTTGTTGTAACGGGGGCGATAGCCGCCTTGCGGGCGCTGCTGGCCATAGCCGCCACGGTTGTTATAGCCGCCCTGCTGCCTGTTGTTGTAGCCGCCACGGTTGCCATAACCGCCTTGAGGACGATTATAACCGCCACGCTGCTCCCGGTCGCCTCCGCCAACGGAGAGGCCGGCCCCGAAGCCTTCGGGGCGGAAACCGCCTTCCTCTCTATTGCTCCGGTCTGTGCTGTAGGCACGGGTATTGTGAATACGTGGACGCTGCGGGCGTCCGGTGCTTCTGTACTCTCTCGAATAATTGTCTGCCGGCTTGTAACCTTCGCGGTTGCTCTCGTTCTCGGCCGGCTGTTCCGGTGTTTTGTTCTCGAATTCTGAATCCATTTTCTTTCTTTTGTTATTTTAGCCTCACGGCTTGGTTAATATTTTTGAGGAGTTAAACATTGTCTGATGTCAAAAGGGCAGAACCTTCTTCGCCCGCCAAGGCGAACGCCCTACTTTAGTTTTCTCACCTCACGCTTCCTTATACTCCCGTATAGTTGGCCGGAGTGATGGCTCGCAACTCTGCTTTCACACCGTCGCCGACCTGCAAACCATCGATAAACTCACGAATAGTGGTTTCGGTCATCTTGCCGTTGGTGCGGGTGAGGGCTTTCAGCGCCTCGTAGGGATGGGGATAAGCCTCGCGACGGAGAATGGTCTGTATAGCTTCAGCCACCACGGCCCATGTGTCATCAAGATCGCGACGCAACTTCTCTTCGTTAAGAATGAGTTTACGCAGTCCTTTCAGCGTGCTCTGTATGGCGATGATGCTGTGACCGAGGGGTACACCCACATTGCGGAGCACAGTGCTGTCGGTGAGGTCGCGCTGCAAGCGGCTTATGGGCAACTTCTGCGCCAGAAATTGCAGGATGGCATTAGCCATACCGAGATTCCCCTCGCTATTTTCATAGTCAATGGGGTTCACTTTATGGGGCATGGCACTGGAGCCTACCTCGCCGGCCTTGATCTTCTGCTTGAAGTAGTCCATGGAGATATACATCCAAAAATCGCGGTCGAGGTCGATGATGACCGTGTTGATGCGACGTACTGCGTCGAAGATGGCACCCAAATGGTCGTAGTTGCTTATCTGAGTGGTGTACTGCTCACGCTGCAAACCAAGCTTCTCGCAGACGAACTTGTCGCCAAAAGCGCGCCAGTCTATCAAGGGATAGGCCACATGATGGGCATTGTAGTTGCCGGTGGCTCCGCCAAACTTGGCCGTAAACTTGCAAGACTTCAGCGTGGCGAGCTGTTCGTTGAGACGATAGACAAACACCATGATCTCCTTACCCAATCTCGTGGGAGAGGCCGGCTGCCCGTGGGTCTTGGCGAGCATGGGCACATCGCGCCACTCGTCGGCATACTGCTGCAACTGGGCGATGAGTTCTTCCAACTGCGGACAGAACACCTCTTCAAGAGCCTCCTTGATGGAGAGTGGCACGCTGGTGTTGTTGATGTCCTGTGAAGTGAGTCCAAAATGGATGAACTCCTTGTAGGCTTCAAGTCCGCCTATCTTGTCGAATTCTTCCTTGATGAAGTATTCAACAGCCTTCACATCGTGGTTGGTGACTTTCTCTATATCCTTCACGCGTTGCGCACCTTGCTCGTCGAAGAGACGGTAGATGTCACGCAAACGGCTGAAGAGGGCATGGTCAAAACCGGACAACTGCGGCAAGGGTATCTCGCAAAGCGTAATGAAATACTCTATCTCCACACGCACCCGATAGCGGATGAGCGCATATTCGGAGAAATAGGCTGCCAAAGGTTCCGTTTTGCCACGATAGCGCCCGTCAATGGGCGAAATGGCTGTCAACAAATCAAGCTCCATAACCAATACGTATCATTTGAGTTGCAAAGATAACCATTTAAAACGATATACTAACGAGGACAAATGATAAATTAAATTAAAAGTTATCAACCGGTCAAAGTGGCCGATGATTGAAAGAATGCCATATATAGCATGAAACTTACTCAGATTATGAAAAAGCCTTACACGGCATTTTCCTGAGTCCATTTTTCCGTCCCGCTCCATCCGACTCATTAAATCCATCCGCTCCATCCATTTTCTTACTCGGCCCAAACAACATCGCAAAAGGGGCACACTTGGAAGCCCACTCGGCCCTTTTTGCAAAGCCATCCGGGCCGAATGACAGCCTATTTTCGGATGGAAAAGCCTCTTTTGGGGAGCTGGGGACTGGTGGATAAAAAAAAGAGGAGCACCAGAATGCTCCTCTTGCCAATGCAAAGATATACAGAAAAACGGCCAAATGCAAATCGGCAACAAAAAACATTGACAACCTCCCCACCCTATCTCCAACCGAACAAATCTTCCGCTACCTGCTGAAATGCGAGAGCTCCCCCTGCGGGCTCAATGCCATAGCTTTTCCCGCTTACGAAAGTCCTACACCTTCCGACAGACCTTTTATGGTATAAACAGGTACAAAAAAAAGTACTTCACAAAATATTTTCAGAAAAAAACGACAAAACATTTGGTAGTCTCATTTAAAAGTGATACCTTTGCAATCGCTTTTAAGAAGCAAGGGCGTTTAGCTCAGCTGGTTTAGAGCATCTGCCTTACAAGCAGAGGGTCGGCGGTTCGAATCCGTCAACGCCCACTAAGGGGTGTTTTCCCTGTGATCCTTCGGGATTGCAGGGATTTTTTATGTCCCCTCCCCAACCCCTTCCTTGCAGGGAGGTAGAAAAGATATACCCCGGACTAAACCGGCTATCACGCATCCTCCCCTCCCCCACAACCGAGATGATGAAACATAAAAAAGAGTGCCAACCCGAAGGCTGGCACTCTTAATTTGGTATATAATCTGTGTATATTATTCAGTAACCTGAACAGTAGCACGACGGTTGAAGGAGATCGGAGAGAGCTCATCTACACCACCATTACCCTTGGTAGTGATGTTGCTGCTGTTGATACCCATCTTCTGAAGTTCACCGGCAACAGTCTTGGCACGCTCTTCAGACAACCACTGGTTGTGTGCGGGCTTACCCGTAGCACTATCAGCATAACCGTTAACGAGGAGTTTGGAGTTGTTCTCCTTTGCATACTTAGCAAGAGCCTGTACGTTTACGAGGTCCTTTTGAGAAGCGATGTTGGTCTTGTTGAGGTTGAAGAATACAGAGATCGGAGTCTGAACGAATTCCTTAACAGCTGCGGGAGTTTCAGCCTTGGGCTGGTTGGCAAGCATGTTGCGGAGACGATCGTTCTCTGCATTAGCATCGTTGAGCTGGTTGCGGAGACCGTCGATTTCGTTCTGATACTGAGCCTTCAAAGCGTCAACATCGGGAACCTTGTTCCAAGTAGCCTTGCCAAGGTTGAAGGTCAGACCTACTTCAGCATAGAGGTTGTTGTCGTGAGAATCCCAACCACGGTTTGTACGAGTTACAAGCTCGTTACCATCGATGTCACCCTCAAAGCGGTTCCAACCACCTTCAAGATAGATGTTGAGAAGCTTGCTCACCTTCCATGTAGACTGGATACCTGCACTGAGGTTCATGGCATAGAGGTTGTGAGTCATGGTGCGACCAACGCCACCACCAACGAAAGGAACCAAGTTCCACACGCGGTTCTCGTTGTAACCCATGAGCAGGTTGCTCAGGTTGAACATGATGTGCTCGTCAAGCACCCAATACTTGTTACCATTGCCGGCATTGTTGCCGTCGGTCACAGTCTTACCCCAGATACCCTGCACCTTGGTACGGAGACCGAGACCGGGAGTGAACCACTTACCGATGGCGAAAGCGGCACCGGGATTGGCACGGAACTTCTTAATGGGGCTCTTAGCCAAATCCAGGCCGTGTTCTTCACCGGAATACCAAGCATTCCAGTTGCCACCAACCTGAATGAACCAATTGCTCCAGAAAGAGTTGGTTGCCACGCTGTACTTCTGTACAGGATCTGCATCCTGAGCCATGGAGCTCATAGAAATACCGGCAAATGCCAGCACAATCATTAATTTTTTCATAACCTTTTTTTATTTTAATAATCGAAAAAATACATCTTTTTTAACTCTCTGTCACATTTATATTTCGGTGCAAAGGTAATAATTATTTTTAAATATAGCCACTTTTTCTAAAGAAAATGTCATTTCCGGCTCAAAAAAACAGCATTTCTCTGCCGGAGCAGGCTTTTCAGTCGAGCAAATGGTCTATTTCCTGTTGTCTGAGGATGGCCAGTACCTTGCGCCCGTCGGGTGCGTAATTGACATTGGAGCAGGCAAAAAGCGAGTTGACCACATTCTCCATTTCGGCATTGCCAAGCACCTGGCCATAAGGAATGGCCATGCTACGGGCCAGACTCAGTGCCAGCGAGCGACGGATGGCTTCGGACGAATCGGACGACTTGTCGGCGGCATCATCGAGCATCTCTGCGACAAGCCGTACATAGTCGACACCATCGACACCGGCGGGCACAGCGTTGATGGCATAGCTGTTGCCGCCCATAGGAGTAAGTTCGAAACCAAGAGCTTCCAGTTCGGGCATCATTTTCTGCATCAGCACACCTCCGGCGGCGGAAAGTTCAACGACTTCGGGGAACAGCACCTTTTGAGACTCACATTTGTGAGCTTGTAGACGGTCGAGATATTGTTCATATAATATACGTACATGCGCGCGATGCTGGTCTATAATCATCAATCCCGACTTGACGGCGGTCATGATGTATTTGCCTTTATACTGATAATGTGCAGGCGATTTTTCGGAGATGACACTGTGAGCATCGGCACCGGAGGCGGCGGAGCGTACTTCTTCATCGGCAAAAATGACGGTCTCTCTGCTTTGGGATGAGCGGCCAAGCCCTTCGTAAAGTTCCTGCCAACGGTCGGGCACAGAGGATTCACGTTGCCACGAACCAGGTGAAGCAGACAAAGATGTAGCCGGAGAGGGCTGACTGAAAGGATTATAACCCGGATTATAGGCTACCCGTGGAGCCGAGACTTCAGCATCACTGCCACTGAAAACGGGAATATCGGGCTTGCCCACCGTGTCAAAATCGATGGCAGGAACATCATTGAACATACCCACAGCCTCTCGCACGGCGGCAGAGAGTATCTGCCAGATGGCCTGCTCGTTCTCAAACTTGATTTCTGTCTTGGTGGGATGGATATTGACATCGATATTTTCGGGAGTCACCTCAAAATAGAGAAAAAACGGCACTTGCTCGCCTTGGGGCACCAGACGCTCGAAAGCCGACATGACGGCCTTGGCGAAATAGGGATGCTTCATGTAACGGCCATTGACAAAGAAATATTGATGGGCACCCTTCTTGCGAGCTGATTCGGGCTTGCCCACAAAGCCATGAATGCTACAAAGAGTGGTCTCCACATTCACGGAAAGGAGGTCTTGATTCAGCCGCTTGCCAAAAACGTCGACAATGCGCTGGCGAAGATTGCCGGCACGGAGATTGATGAGTTCGGTATCATTGCTATGGAGGGTAAACGAGAGGGCGGGATAGACAAGGACGATACGCTGAAAAGCAGCAATGATGTTGTTGAGTTCGGTGGTGTTGGACTTGAGAAACTTGCGCCGGGCGGGCACATTGAAAAAGAGATTCTCCACTTTGAAATTGCTTCCCACGGGACATGAGCAAGGCTCCTGTCCTAAAAATCGGGAACCGGCGATGGTGAGCTGAGTGCCCACCTCATCGCTCTGCTGCCGAGTTTTCAGTTCCACTTGGGCCACAGCAGCTATGGAGGCGAGGGCTTCGCCACGGAAACCCATAGTGTGCAGGGCAAAGAGATCGTCGGCCTGCCTAATCTTGGAAGTGGCATGGCGCTCAAAAGAGAGACGGGCATCGGTATCGGACATGCCCTTGCCGTTGTCAGTCACTTGAATGGAAGTGCGCCCGGCATCAACCACCAGCACATTGATGACTGTAGCACCGGCATCGACGGAGTTTTCGACCAACTCCTTGATGACGGAAGCAGGACGCTGAATGACTTCGCCAGCCGCTATCTGATTGGCCACGGAATCGGGAAGTAGCTGTATGATGTCGCTCATATTTTATACAAATTAAAGGTTCCTCCACACTTTATCTCATTGCCCCCAACAGCTTCCAGAACACTTTTTCACGCGAGTGGGTGAGAACACCATCAATGGGAAGAACAAGAAAAAACGGTATGTTTGCTCCTATCGTGCCGGCCAACTTCCACCGAGAGAGTCTTTGTCAGCCCAGCCAATAGCAGAAGGCAAGCAGCAAAAAGAGCATGACTATCAGCACCACAACATGCTGAGGACGGGCAGAGGAGCGGCTGCCGGACATAAACCTGATGGGGCGACGCCGGGAATAGACCTCCTGATGGCGAAAGCCCCGTGGCCGACGGACAGAAAAGGACTTCATGGCGCAGTCGACTTATGTTTGCCGCCGCCCAACTGCTGGAGGGGAGCCTCATGGCGGGGGATATTCTTCAGTTCCTGACCAGTCCCTTTGCCACGCCACACAAAGATATCATCCTTGCTCTTGGGACGGATGTCATCAAACCAAGCAAAATTGGACAACTTGAGCTTGGACGGTGGAATCTGCGTAAGAGGATAAAGAGTGCCGGTGGCTTTGGGCATCCAAATCTTCTCAAGTTCACGCTTGGGCGACATGAACATGCGCATGGTGTCGGTCTCGGTGTAGTTGAGTCCGATAATGGCACTGTCTTTATCGGATATGGGGAAATAGACAGCCTGCACATTGCCTATCGCCTCCGTGCGTCTCACGTCACCATCAACAAAAAAGGCCTTCATTTCTTTAGACGACACTTGATTGTAGTGTACAGAGTCACCCATCAACTCGACTGACAAAGCCTGCCCTATGACATCGGCCCGGCGAACGGTGGAATCATTCATATAGACTTTGATTTGCTCACCCAGCAACTGGCGGTTGCCGTTCCACACAATGGGGTCGCGATACATTGTCATACAAGAATCTTGGGAGTCGAAGACCATCGAATCGCACACGGCCTGCATGTCCGTGCGATAGGCACGCACTTTATGAAAAGCATGCACCTTGCGATAAACTGAGTCGGTGTTGATATTGAAGGTATAAATCTTCATTGAGTCAGAATGCACGTAGAGCGTATCTTTCTGTGAAAACTCCTTGGCAACCGGATCGCGGGTGGCAAAGCCCATACCGGTCTTCTCATTGTAGCGCAGATAACCACAAGTGAGGGCGTTTTTGTGGTCGCGATCCACATAAATCACATTACCGTAGCCGCGGCTCTCACCGTCTTTCACATAATAAAGACTGTCGCCAGTAATGGTGCGATTTTTGTCGACAACAGTCGAACGGCTGAAGAGTTGCGCCTTGTCGGTGTGTGTATCATAATAGGCATCTTGTGTATCAATGACACTCTGGCCCGAAGTGATACGGGAATTGGGGCCGACAACATGGGCCACCGAAGTCTTCACATCATAATATAAGGTATCGGTGGAAATGAGACGGGAGGCACTTTTGAGCTTCACATTATAGTAGAATACAGCCTGCCGCGTATCAGTGTTATACTCTCCCCAATCGGAAATCAACCGGTCTTTACCGTCGATGAGCGTTCCGCCCTCAAAGAAATATGCATTGTTGTAGAGCCTGTCGAAGTTGAGACTGTCGGTGCGGAGCACCTGCCGGCGGTGGTGGAGCACCACATTCTGGCGGGCTTCCATCATCTGTGCCTGGCCGTCGTAAAGGGCTCGTTCGCAGGCTAAGGAAAGCGTGTCGCCCTGCTTGAGGAACACATGCCCAAAGGCTTTCACCGAGTTGGACTCCTGAAAGAAGTAGGCACTGTCACAGGTCAGGCGGGCTCCCTGATGCCGGAAAGCCACATGACCTTTGACTATCTGGGCCATGGGATTATTGCCAAACTGGTCATAGAACATCTCGTCGGCATGAATGAGATAGACACGCTCATCCGACTTCTTGCGCGGGCCTTTCTTACGGGGCGAAGCCACAGCCTGCAGCAGGTATAAGCCAAAAAGGCATAAAACCACAATGGTTGTGGTTCTATGCCCGATAAGATATTTATTTATCGTTTGTCGAAATGTCATTTAATCCATCCTTGATATTCGAACTTACAGCCTTTGTAGCGGTCGTTCATCCACACGTAGGTGTGCTTGATCTTGTCCATCACCCAGTCATGAATGAGTTCCTCACGCTCCTTATTGGTCACCAGATTTTTCATCACTTGAAAATCTTCCGTAATGGTAGCGCGATGCCCGTCAATACGGCTCTTCAGCCGCACAATGGCACAAACAGTTTTTCCCTTGGAATTGATCATGCGAAAGGCTTTGGATACCTGTCCCACTTTCAAGGTGTCGACCACGCGCGCCACCTCGGAGGGAAGGTCTTTCATCTGGAACTTTGAAGTGCGACTGCCTTCCTCTGTCATATTGGACATCAATCCATGATTGTTTTTAGTGTCCTTATCGTCGGAGAGATAGGAAGCGGCTGCTTCAAAAGAAAACTTACCTGCACGGATATCGTCACCAATGGAGTCCAAGCGATGGATGGAAGCATCTAAAGCCTCGGAAGAAACAACCGGTTTACGGAGAATATGGCGCACCTTGATTTTATCACCACGCTTGTCAATGAGCTGGATGATGTGGTAGCCGAACTCACTCTCGACAATCTTGGAAATCTTCTTTGGGTCGGTGAGGTTGAAAGCCACATTGGCAAAAGCCGGGTCGAGCATGCCACGACCGGTATAGTCGAGCTCGCCTCCCATGCGCGCTGTACCGGGATCTTCCGAATAGAGTCGAGCCAGCGTGGAGAATGTCGTCTCCCCCTTGTTCACACGATCGGTATAATTGCGCAGTTCATCTTTCACCCGATTGATTTCTTCCTGCGAAATCTTGGGTTGGCTGGTAAGGATTTCCACCTCCACCTCGGTGGGGACGAAAGGCAGACTGTCAGCCGGCATATCGCGGAAATAGGCACGCACTTGGGCGGGAGACACCTTGACATCTTCTACCAGTTTCATCCGCATCTTCTGAATCAGCAAGCGATTGCGGTAGTCATCATGCATCTGCTGACGCATCTGCGTGATGCTCTGCTTGCGATACTCCTCCAGTTTTTCACGCGAACCGGTCATCTGTATCCAACTGTTGATTTGTCCCTCGATACCTTGGGCCACTTCCGACTCGGACACTTCTATACTGTCAATGGCTGCCTGATGCAAGAACAGTTTCTGCACAGCTATCTGTTCGGGAATGGAACAATCGGGATCACCGCTGAAAGTGATGCCTTCGGCCAGCCCTTGCAAGCGCATGACTTCAACATCCGACTTCAAGATGGGCTCATCGCCAACCACCCACACGACCTCATCAACCACACTGGCCGGATTAACAGCCAGCCCGGTTTGTCCGGAAGCCATCCGCTGCATGGAAGCTGTGTCATCAACGAACGTTGAGTCGGTCACAATCGATGAACGAAAAACGGCTCTGTTGGCATGGACACTCAGACCAGCCAAAAGGGAAAGGGCGGTAAAGCCCAACAGTATCTTATTGTTTATTCTCATCTATCCGGTTATTGGTGTTTATTCACTGTAGCCAGCACTTCCTTATTGATGACAACAGTATATTTTTTGCGGAGGCTTTCCACCCACTGCTTCTCAAGTGCATCCTGATAGTCGGCCACGACAAGGGCGCGCACATCCTGATAGTCTTCAGGTTTGTTTTTAAGCACCTTACCAAACGTGGCATCGATGGGATAACCTTCAACGGGTTTCACCGTTACGGGAACTTTGAACACTTCTTTGTCAACCACCGCATTGTCACCTTTCTTGAAGATACCTTTCTCTACACGGATACGAAGCACAGAATCGTTGTTAAACGTGGTACGCAGAATATCGGCCCATTCGGCAAACGGCTTTCCTTTGATGCTGCGCTTCACGGCATCTACATCAGAAGCGGTCTTCACATGATAGGCAATTCCTTTGAAACGAGGTTCCTCCCAGCGATATTTCTTCTTGTTTTTAGCGAAATAGGCAGAAAGACCGGCCTCATCTTTAGCCGCCTTATCCCACACCGTGCGATTGCTAATCTCATAAAGCAACAGGCCGTCATGGTATTCTTTTATCAGATATTTCAGCGCATCGTCTTTGGCTGTCAGTTCTTCCGTCTTGGCATCAAGCAACTGTTCAGGGCTGGTGTTGCCCACCTTGGCCTCCTCCTGCAACCGATCGGTCACGATGGCATCGCGCAGACCACGACTTTCAATGAACTGATAGATGGAAGTTTTCACCGAATCGTATGGGAAGAACGGCTGCTTGTCATCCAGTTTCACAACATGATAACCGTATTCGGAGAGGAATGGCTTGCTGATTTCTCCTTTCTTCAAGGCATAAGCCACATCCTCATAAGCCTTAACCAACTGGTTACGCTCAATCCAAGGCAACTGCCCGCCATTGACAGCCGAGCTCTTGTCATCGGACAACCGACGCGCCAAATCGGCAAAATCGGCACCTTTTTTCAATGCGTTGTAAACAGAGTCGATGCGCACCTTGGCTGCGTCCTGCTGTGTCTTGGTAGCATTCTGGTCAAGAAGCAACAAGATGTGTGATGTCTTTAACAATCCACCGCCACCATCCACACGCTGTTGTGTTTCGCGGTAAATATCCCGTGCCTTAGCCTCAACATCGGCATCAGTCACCAGCGTGGGGCGCACTTGCTGGTCACGATATTCACGAAACTCTTTCTTAAAAGAACTCATCGTGTCGAGACGGGCATCAAGGGCGGCCTGTACTTTCAACTTGTAATTGACAAACAAGTCGACATATTCGCCAACGGTCTTCTTGTCGATGACACCCTCTGAGTTGTTCTTATTGTAAGAATACTCAAATTCAGACCGGCTCACGGGAGCTCCGTTGACCGTCATTACCACGGGATCATTCTGCGCATAAGCCATGCTCCCACAAAGGAGCATGGCCACCAACAATGTTGCTGTTTTCATTGTCTGTTATTCATTCTTCATTATGTCCGGCATCAGAAACTGGTTCTGACCGGGCAAGTGACTATTCCGGACGACTATAATTCGGGGCCTCACTCGTGATGGAGATGTCATGCGGGTGGCTCTCCATGACACCAGCGTTGGTGATGCGGGTAAACTTAGCCTCATGAAGCATGTTAATGTCGGCTGCCCCACAGTAGCCCATACCTGACCGAAGACCGCCAACGAGCTGATAAATCACCTCTTGCACCGTTCCTTTATACGGCACACGACCTGCGATACCTTCCGGTACGAGTTTTTTCACATCTTTGGTATCCCCCTGGAAATAGCGGTCTTTCGAACCGTTTTTCTGTTCCATGGCTTCCAATGATCCCATACCTCGATAGCTCTTGAACTTACGCCCATTGAAAATGATGGTATCACCGGGACTTTCCTCAGTGCCCGCAACGAGCGAACCAATCATGACGCTTGCCCCACCGGCAGCCAACGCTTTCACGACATCACCAGAATAACGAAGTCCACCATCGGCAATGAGCGGCACACCTGTACCTTTGAGAGCCGAATAAACATCATAGACGGCACTCAGCTGGGGAACACCGACACCGGCTACGACACGCGTTGTACAAATGGATCCGGGACCAATGCCCACCTTAACGGCATCGGCACCATTTTCAACAAGCAGTTTGGCTGCTGCCCCAGTAGCCACATTGCCCACAACAACGTCAATGTGGGGAAAAGCAGCCTTCACTTCACGAAGCTTCTCAATCACACCTTTAGAGTGTCCATGAGCCGTATCAATGACAATGGCATCGGCACCAGCCTCAACGAGCGCACGGGCACGGTCGAGCGTATCAGTCGTAACACCGACACCTGCAGCCACCCGCAACCGGCCTTTCTCGTCCTTACAAGCCATCGGTTTGTCCTTGGCTTTGGTAATATCTTTATAAGTGATAAGGCCCACGAGATGGTTTTCATTATCCACAACGGGCAATTTTTCGATCTTGTTTTCCTGAAGAATCTGTGCTGCTGCCGCCAAGTCGGTCTGCAAATGCGTGGTCACGAGATTCTTGCTTGTCATCACTTCGTCTATTTTCTTGTCGAGATGGAGTTCAAATCGCAGGTCACGGTTGGTCACAATGCCCACCAAATGGTTGTCTTCATCCACCACAGGGATACCACCAATATGATATTCGGCCATCATACCGAGTGCGTCTTTCACCGTGCTGCCGCGACGGATGGTCACAGGATCGTAAATCATCCCGTTCTCAGCACGCTTCACGATAGCCACCTGACGGGCCTGCTCTTCAATAGTCATATTCTTGTGAACCACACCGATTCCCCCTTCCCGCGCAATGGCAATAGCCATGGCAGCCTCGGTAACGGTATCCATAGCCGCAGTCACGAAAGGCACATTCAACTCGATATTGCGAGAGAACTTGGTTTTCAACTCCACCGTTTTAGGTAGCACCTCTGAATAAGCAGGAATTAGAAGAACGTCGTCAAAAGTCAGACCGTCCATTACAATTTTATCAGCAACAAATGATGACATAACGTATTAAAAAATTTATTGCGTGCAAATATACCATTATTTTTCCACATAGCATTTGCTTTTCGCCTTTTTCTAACCGATATTAAAGCAATTTAACGGGTATTTCACGGGCTGTCCGTCAGTTAGCCATTTCAGAGAAGAACTTGATACGCACCAGTCTGATCTCGTCTTCTGAATAGTCTTCGCCCAGTTCCTCCATAGCCGTTTCGAGATCATCGGTTTCGCTTTCCCGGAAATAGTCGTAAATATCGTCCACATGGTCCTCATCCATCACCTCGTCGAGGAAATAGTCGATGTTGAGCTTGGTGCCGCTATACACAATAGCCTCCACCTCGTCGAGCAATTCGCCAAAATCAAGCCCCTTGGCATCGGCAATGTCATCGAGTGCCATCTGGCGGTCGATGCTCTGGATGATATACACTTTGAGCATGGATTTCTTGGCCACCGTCCTGACCCTTAATTCCTCCGGACGCTCTATGTCGTTCTCTTCGCAGTGCCGTTTGATCAAGTCGCAGAATTCCTTACCATAACGCTTGGCCTTACCGCTGCCCACGCCCTGTATCTGCTGCAACTCCTGCAATGAAACGGGATACACCGTTGCCATCTGTTCAAGCGATGAGTCTTGAAAAATCACATACTGGGGAACTTTTTTCTTGCGTGAGATTTCCTTACGCAAACTCTTCAGCATCGAGAAGAGAGTCTCATCGAGTGCAGCACCTCCGCCCATGCCACCGGCGGCCTCATCATCATAGTCGTCATTAAACTCAACATCTTCGACCACCATAAACGATTCCGGACTCTTGATAAACTTCTTGCCGAGAGCCGTAAGTTTAAGCAGTCCGTAATTTTCCACGTCTTTCTTGAGATAGCCTGCGATGAGTGCCTGACGGATAACGGGGTTCCACACTTTGGGGTCTTCATCTTCGCCGGAGCCGAACTCTTCCAGTTGGTCGTGCTTGTGCGACACAATATCGTCAGTGCCACGCCCTTTCACAAAATCGACCACATAGTCTTGCCGGAAGTCTTCTTTCAAGGCTTTTACGGCCTTGAGTACTATGAGTAGGGCCTCCTTGGCTTCAAATTTGGTCTTGGGATGCAGACAGTTGTCACACATGCCACAGTTGTCCTTGGTATATTCCTCACCGAAATAGTGCAGCAGCATCTTTCTGCGACACACGGACGACTCGGCATAGGCTTTCGTCTCTTGCAACAGCTGACGTCCGATGTCCTGTTCGGCCACGGCCTTTCCTTCCATGAACTTCTCCAACTTTTTCAAGTCTTTAGGAGAATAGAACACCAGACAATAGCCCTCTCCCCCATCCCGACCGGCACGCCCGGTCTCCTGATAGTAGCCTTCAAGACTTTTAGGGATGTCATAATGGATGACAAAACGCACATCGGGCTTGTCAATGCCCATGCCAAAGGCAATGGTGGCCACAATCACGTCGATGCGCTCCATAAGGAAATCATCCTGTGTCTGCGAACGCGTGGCCGAATCGAGACCGGCATGATAGGGAGCCGCCTTGATCTCGTTGACTTTCAATACAGCCGCCAACTCTTCCACCTTCTTTCGGGAAAGACAGTAAATGATGCCACTCTTGCCGGCATGTTGCTTGACAAACTTGACAATCTGCGTGTCGATATCGGCCGATTTCTGACGCACCTCATAGTAGAGGTTACTGCGATTGAAAGAACTTTTAAATTCCTTGGCATCAGAGATGCCCAATGTCTTTTTGATGTCGGTGCGCACCTTGTCGGTGGCTGTCGCCGTGAGGGCAATGATGGGGGCACGGCCTAATATGTCGATAGCCTTGCGGATATTGCGGTATTCCGGACGGAAATCATGTCCCCACTCCGAAATACAATGCGCTTCATCGACGGCATAAAAAGAAATCTTCACTTCTTCCAAGAAAGAAAACTTGACCTTTTTGGCTCCTTGCCCGCCCCCTTCGCAAGCCTCGTCATCTTTGAGCAGTGACTCAGGGGCCACATAGAGCAGTTTGGTGCGACCACTGAGCACATCGGTCTTGACACGCTCTATCTCGGCTTTGTTGAGCGAGGAGTTCAGATAATGGGCTACGCCTTCCTCTTCGCTCATGCCGTTGATGACATCCACCTGATTTTTCATCAACGCTATCAGCGGCGACACAACAATGGCTATGCCGTCCATGATGAGTGAAGGTAGCTGGTAGCACAGGCTCTTTCCCCCGCCGGTGGGCATCAGCACAAACGTATCATTTCCCTTGAGCAGATTGCGGATAATAGCTTCCTGATCGCCTTTGAAAGCATCAAAGCCGAAATAGTGTTTCAGTTGTTGTGTAAGATTAACTTCTTTCGCCATATAACAAGCAGTCTACAGGCCACTGCTCCCATTTATGTTGTTTTCAGGTAAGCCCTGCCCGGAGCCCCAAAAGGCCCGGACAAGGGATATGATTAAGCTGTCAGCAGATTGTTCAGATGAGCTTTTTCGAGTTGCTCCTTTGCATAGTCTGCGGTGATTTCAAATTTCTTGATACGTTTCGACGGTATGTCAAACATGGCGTCCATCACGACCGTCTCCACGATGGAACGCAGTCCGCGTGCACCGAGTTTATACTCCACAGCCTTGTCTACAATGTAGTCGAGTGCACCCTCGGCAAAAGTCAGCGTCACCCCATCCATCTCAAACAACTTGATATATTGCCGGATTATCGAGTTTTTAGGTTCGGTGAGAATGCGGCGCAACGCCTCCCTGCCCAACGGATTGAGATAGGTGAGCACGGGCAGGCGGCCCACCAGTTCGGGAATAAGTCCGAACGACTTCAAGTCTTGTGGCTGGATGTACTGCATGATGTCCTCCTTGTCTATCTTGCGCACATGCTGAACAGAATTATACCCCACCACGTGGGTGTTCAGACGCTGCGCAATCTTGCGCTCAATGCCGTCGAAAGCCCCGCCGCAGATAAAGAGGATATTCCGCGTGTCCACATGAATATAATCTTGGTCGGGATGCTTGCGTCCTCCCTTGGGCGGCACATTAACCATCGTCCCTTCCAGCAACTTGAGCATGGCCTGCTGCACCCCTTCACCGCTCACGTCGCGCGTGATGCTGGGATTATCGCTCTTGCGGGCTATCTTGTCGATTTCGTCAATGAAGACGATGCCGCGCTGGGCCGCCTCCACATTGTAGTCGGCCACTTGGAGCAAGCGGCTAAGGATACTCTCCACATCTTCTCCCACATAGCCGGCCTCGGTAAACACCGTGGCATCGACAATGGTGAAAGGCACTTTGAGCAATTTGGCGATGGTGCGGGCCAGCAGGGTCTTGCCCGTACCGGTGCTCCCCACCATAATGATATTGCTTTTCTCTATCTCCACACCTTCGTCACTCGCCGGTTGCTGAAGTCGCTTGTAATGGTTGTAGACAGCCACGGCCAAATGGCGCTTGGCATCGTCTTGTCCGATGATGTATTCATCAAGATATTGCTTAATTTCGCGGGGCTTCGGCAGTTTTTTCAAATCAAACTGCTCTTGCTCTTCCCCCGCCTGCCCTGTTTCTCCAAGCACACCCGAGGTGGTCAATATCTCGTAAGCCTGCTGCACGCAGTTGTCGCAGATATAACCGCTCAATCCGGATATCAGCAGCTTCACATCTTTTTCACTTCTTCCACAGAAGCTACAAATCTTCTTTGTCATCAATCCCTTTCCTTACGCCTTGTTTTTAAGCACCATGTCGATCATCCCATATTCTTTAGCTTCGTCGGCCGTCATCCAATAGTTACGGTCACTATCCTGCCACACCTTGTCAAACGGCGTGTGGGAATGCTCGGAAATAATGTTATAGAGTTCTTTCTTGAATTTCTGAATCTCCTTAGCCTCGATTTCGATATCGGAAGCCTGTCCTTGCACGCCGCCGAGCGGCTGATGGATCATCACACGGCTGTGGGGCAATGCCTGCCGCTTGCCTTCTTTACCGGCTACGAGCAGCACGGCAGCCATAGATGCAGCCATACCCGTGCAGATAGTAGCCACATCACTGGACACAAACTGCATGGTGTCGTAGATGCCCAAGCCGGCGGTCACGCTGCCACCGGGACTGTTGAGATAGATGGAAATATCCTTACCCGGGTCAGTGGAATCCAAGTAGAGAAGCTGGGCCTGCAAAGTGTTGGCCGTATAGTCGTCAATCTCCGTACCCAAGAAAATGATGCGGTCCATCATCAGCCGGGAGAACACATCCATCTGGGTGACGTTCAGCTGACGCTCTTCAAGAATATACGGATTAAGATAGCGCGCCTGCGCCTTCACAACATCGTCAATCATCATTCCACTCATGCCCAAGTGGCGAGTGGCATATTTTCTAAAATCGCTATTCATATTTTCTAATAACCTTAAAATTATTAAGACGAAAAGAGAGGTTGTCGGCCCTCTTTTTTCTTGTTTGTGGAACAAAGATAAGAAAAAAAGTCGACAACCTCCTTATATCAAGAAGTTTTTTTCTTAAAAAAGCTTATTCGCTCATCAGCTTGTTGAAGTCTTCGAGTGACACCTCTTTCTCGTTGAGCTTCACGACGGTCTTCAACACAGCCGTGAGTTTACGGTCGATAGCCCGGTCTACGAGAGCATCGTTACTGTCGCCTTTCTTCAACACCTCATTGGCATAATTCTCGATATAATCTTCAGGAACATTGTTCATGCCATACTGGGCAAACTGTGCACGGGCAGCTTCCTTGGCAGCCTCCTTCACGTCGGCATCCTCTATCTTGATGTTTTGGGCCTTCACAAGCTGCTCCTTGATGAGGTGCCAAGTGAGTTCCTTGATGCTTTGTGCATAGTTTTTCTCCACATAGTCCTCGCCTTTGTCCTTGTTGTTACTGAGCATGATGCGCTTCAGCAGGGCATCGGGATAGGTGAGTTCGCCCACTTTCTTCTCGCAATGGGCGCGCACGTCTTGGATGAATTTGAAGTCGGAGTCGGTGGCGAGTTGCCTTTTCAGGCCTTCGGCTATCTTCTCACGGAACTCTTTCTCGTCTTTCACGACACCCTCGCCGAAAGTCTGGTCGAAAAGTTCCTGATCAACAGCATGCTTGGCGAAACGCTGAATTTCGGTAATCTGGAAGCTGAAGTCGGAAGTCATGTCCTTCACCGTATCACGCTCTATTTTCAACAAGGAAGATACCTCAGTATCGTTGTCGGGATAGGCTTTGCGGGGATTGAAGGTGATGATGTCGCCGAGCTTGGCTCCATCGAAGAGTTTCTTCTGGTCGTCCACCTTGATGTAGGTCGGCATGAGCACGGCTGCCTCAACGGTGATACCGCCCTCCTTGGTATTGCCGGCCTCGTCAAGTTCGCGCAAGTCGCCTTTCAACATGTCGTTGTCCTTATAGGTTCTTGCCTTCTCGTAGCTGCCGGCACGGGAGGCGAACATATCCACCTGTTGGTCGACGAGCTTGTCGTCCACGATGATGTTATAGTAGTCCACCTTGTCGCGGCCGGTGAGTGACACCTTCATTTCGGGAGCCACGGCAATGTCGAAATAAAAAGTGAATTCAGTTCCGTTCTCCAAATCCTGGGGCTCCTGCTTCTCGGAAGGCAGAGGTTCGCCAAGCATCTGGATATTGTTGTCTTGCACATACTTGTAGATTTCCTTGCCTACAAGTTTGTTGATTTCATCCATGCGGGCAGCGGCACCGTACTGGCGCTTGATCAGGCCCATCGGCGCCTGTCCCGGACGGAAACCGGGCATATTGGCTTTTTTGCGATAATCCTTCAATGTCTTCTCGACATTCTCTTTGTAGTCAGCTTCTTCAACGGCGATGGTCATCAGACCGTTCACCTTGTCGGGATTCTCAAATGAAATTTTCATCTCTGATGTTTTTGTTATATTTATTATTGTTTTTATTTTCAGCTTTGCCGGTTAGGGGTGCAAAAGTAATGATTATTGGTGTAAACACCTAATCTATAAAAGAAAAATTTGTTTTTTTAACGCAACGAGGCTACAAAGTCCAAGTCTTCTTCATTGGGCTTGAACTTGCGATAAACGAAGTTCTCACTCAAGTAGTGCTTGCGCACCGTGGGATCGGCGGCAATTTCTTCAGGGATGCCTTTGAAAAGTATCTTTCCTTCGAAAAGCAGGTAGGCGCGATCGGTGATGGACAGGGTTTCCTGCACGTTGTGGTCGGTGATAAGGATGCCGATGTTGCGGTATTTCAGCCGCCACACGATGTGCTGGATATCTTCCACAGCGATAGGATCGACACCGGCAAAAGGCTCGTCGAGCATGATGAACTTGGGATCGATGGCCAGACATCGGGCTATCTCCGTGCGACGTCGCTCACCGCCGGAGAGCTGGTCGCCCTTGTTCTTGCGCACCTTGTTGAGCCGGAATTCGCTGATCAGGCTCTCCAGCTTGTCGAGCTGGTAGCGATGCGGCCTGCCGGTCATTTCAAGCACCGACATGATATTGTCTTCCACGCTCATTTTGCGAAACACGCTGGCCTCCTGCGGCAGATAGCCTATGCCGGCACGGGCACGTTTGTAGACAGGATAGTCGGTGATTTCTTCATCGTTGATGTAGACGTGTCCCTCGTTGGGCACCACCAGTCCGGTAGTCATATAGAACGAGGTGGTCTTGCCGGCTCCGTTGGGGCCGAGCAGCCCCACGATTTCTCCTTGCTTCACATTGATGGTCACGCCGTTGGCCACCGTGCGGGCCCCGTAGCGTTTCACCAGTCCTTCTGTGCGCAGCACGGCCCGCTCACCGCCCGGCTGTGCTACACTCATGTTATTTTCGTCCATAATGATGAATTTGGATGCAAAATTACTAAAAAACAACCGATTATCCCTTATAAAATCAAAAACTATTCCACAAAATGCAGTTTTTAAGTAGATTTTGGTTACTTTTGCAACCATAAAACAGAATTAAACCTACATGCTGATTTTGAAATGGCTTACCACCTTTGGTAAATATCTGATATTGATGGGGCGTTCGTTCTCCCGGCCCGAGCGCATGCGCATGTTCATGAAACGCTATGTCAAGGAAATGTCGCAGTTGGGGGTAGACTCCATCGGCATCGTGTTGCTGATATCGTTTTTTATCGGGGCAGTGATATGCATCCAAATGAAGCTGAACATCCAGAGCCCGTGGATGCCGCGGTGGGTGTCTGGCTACACCACGAGAGAGATTATGCTGCTCGAATTCTCCTCCAGCATCATGTGTCTGATTCTTGCAGGAAAGGTGGGCTCGAACATTGCTTCGGAACTCGGCACCATGCGCGTCACCCAACAGATAGACGCACTCGACATCATGGGTGTCAATTCTGCCGGCTATCTCATTCTGCCGAAAATCCTCGGACTGGTCACCATCATGCCGTTTCTCGTCATCTTCTCGTCGGCTATGGGCATCATTGGTGCCTACGCCACGGCATACGTGGGGCATATTCTCTCTCCCGACGACCTGACGCTGGGTCTGCAACATTCGTTCAACGCGTGGTTTGTGTGGATGAGTATCATCAAAAGTCTTTTCTTTGCTTTCATCATCGCCTCAGTGTCGTCCTATTTCGGCTACACCGTGGAAGGCGGTTCGGTGGAAGTGGGCGAATCTTCAACCGACGCCGTGGTGTGCTCAAGCGTACTCATCCTCTTTTCGGATGTGTTCCTGACGCAGGTGCTGAGCTGATACCCCCCTAAGTTAGGGGGTTGGGGGTCTGAACATCCACAAACGCCCAACCTCATAAAATAAAAACATCCATCCTCACCACCTCCCATGCGCAACTCCAACCTTCCCTATGACAAGGCGTTCCGCCAACAACTTCGCAGAGAATCCACCCCGTGTGAGCGTATACTTTGGAGGCATATCAACGGCAGACAAATCAACGGGCTCAAGTTCCGCAGGCAACATGGCTTCGGGCCTTATGTGATGGATTTCTACTGTCCGGAAATCAAGCTGTGTATAGAGGTGGACGGGGTTGTGCATGAAAGCGAGGAGGCTAAGCGGCACGATGCTGAACGCACAGATTTTTTGAACACCCAAGGCATCAAAGTATTCAGACTGCAAAACCAAGAAATTGAAGACAATGCAGCAAATGCTATCAAGAGACTAAAAGACTTTATTGAAAACAATGAGTTCTTTCATAGATACAAAAAGAAATAATACATACCCCATGAGGCGTAAATCTTATTCTCAGGAATATATGCACATGGGACATCGGGTTGGGAGCGTACTGCTTGTTCAGACCCCCAACCCCCTAACTTAGGGGGCTAATATGATCGAAGTAAAACATCTTACAAAATCCTTTGGTGACAAAACGGTGTTGAACGACATCAATGTCAAGTTTGAAACCGGCAAGACCAATCTGATTATCGGCCAGAGCGGTTCGGGAAAAACCGTGCTGATGAAGAATCTTGTGGGCCTGCTCGACCCCACAGAGGGCGAAGTGCTCTATGATGGGCGTAACTTCGTGCAGATGAGCAAGAAAGAGAAAGTCAGAATGCGACGCGAAATGGGTATGATTTTTCAGAATGCAGCCCTATTCGACTCGCAGACTGTACTCGAAAACGTGATGTTCCCGCTCGATATGTTCTCCACGATGAATCTGCGCGAACGCACAAAGCGGGCGCAGGAATGCCTTGACCGGGTGAACCTCATTGACGCACAGCAGAAGTTTCCGGGCGAAATATCGGGTGGTATGCAGAAACGTGTGGCCATAGCACGGGCCATCGTGATGAATCCCAAGTATCTCTTTTGCGACGAGCCCAACTCCGGACTCGACCCGAAGACTTCGCTCGTGATTGACGATCTGCTATCGGGCATCACCAAAGAGTTTGGCATGACGACCATCATCAACACCCACGACATGAACTCGGTGATGGGCATCGGGGAGAACATCTGCTTCATCTATAAAGGACGGAAAGAGTGGCAGGGTACGAAAGACGATGTGATGAACTCCACCAATGAGAAGCTCAACGACCTGGTGTTTGCCAGCGACCTGTTCAGAAAAGTGAAAGAAGTGGAGATGGAAGAAGAGAAAAAAGAAGGCTGACCATAGGAAGGAAAGAAAAGCGGCGACATAGCTGTGGATAGGTGATTCGGCCTGACCGCTGAAGCTGACACCATACATCCCTCCGATACGATGTCAAACAAATTCGCTACGCATTTGCATTCGGGCTTTTTTAGGGTTATCTTTGCATAAGCAAGAGAAGTACGCAGGTGCTTCTCTTTTTTTTTGTTTCCGGGTTTTCCAATATCTCGCAACAGCCATTCGAGGAGCTAAAAGGGCCTCTTTCAGTTTCTCACTACGGCCATTTCGAACTTTCAGTGTGGCTCTTTCACCTTATCAAAGGGCTACACTGGGAATACTTTTCCGATATTTTTGGCATTTTGGACGGTCGTTTTCATCTTACGCACCGGGTGTCCATGTTTTTCATGTCATGCTTTTTCATTTCTTTTAATACTTCCCACTATACACCCCGTCTACTCCGGAAACGTGCAGCATACGGGAACAAGCGAGTGGGTCATTTCATTTTCCAAACTCCCCGATGCTCCACCATAGGCACCATGACCTCCTCACTCGTGCTGTCACCGTATGAGAACACCAGAAACACTTGGGCCGTGTGGCGTGCCGTATCGGCCTTGGCATTGACGATTCTCACCTCTTTGATGCCACGATGCTCGTCCTGCTGCTGGCTGGCAAACATCTTGGCATTGGTGACGAGCTGTTCACGATAGCTGTCGGGAATGGAGTCGGGGGTGTACCGGCCGGCCACATAGTCGTCGTATTTGCCTTCAATCAACAGGTCGTAACAGCCCTTGGCAGCCACAGCGGCCAACTCTCCGGCATCGGGAGCGGACGTGCATGCCAAGGCAAGTATAAGTACCGGAAAATATAAAAGTCTTCTCATCGCCTTCTCTTTTTACATAAGGTGTCGCAAAGATACGGATTTTATCCCGGAAAAAGCAACTTTTGGCCGGCAGTAATGCCGGTTGTGTCATTTTTTGTTAGCTTTCCGCTTCTTGCCTCCTCCCTTTTCCAATGCTCTAAAAGTGGCGGCAACTAAAGCAGAGACATAGTCGCGGTCGTCAAGATCGGGAATATAGAAACAGGGCTTGGCACCATCGTAGGGCGGTTCCAGGAGCTTCTCTTTCAGCAAGGGTGCAGCCTCCTCCGTCACTTTCAGAAAGAGTTTGTCATCACAAATCACTCCCACGAAAACGGAGTTACAATACATTCCGTAGCCACCGAACATCTTCCGGCAGAAGATTTCTCCCGCTGCAGAAGCCTGTTCTGCCACAAAATCTACAAATTCTTGTCTACAAGCCATAGGGACATGTTGTTTATTGGTTTTGTTATCACAAATGAGTGGGGGGCCTCCCTTCATCTCACACCGACAGGCATAAAGGCTGGAAGCAAATCACCCGAAACACGGCAAATATACTTTTTTTTCCTGAATCTCGCAACAAACTGGCCACAGAAAAGCGAAATGCACATCTACCCATGACGGGCGGATGTGCATTGATGGGACGCAATATGATGCCGCGAGAGCTATTTCTGCCGCACGAACACATTGATGGGGCAACCATGCATCGACCAGTTTTCGCGAATCTTGTTTTCGAGAAAGCGCCGATAGTTCTCTTTCACATACTGCGGCAGATTGGCATAGAACACAAAAGAGGGGATCTGCGTGTTGGGCAACTGCGTGCAATACTTGATTTTGATATATTTACCCTTGATGCTCTGCGGTGGATAGGCCTCGATGATGGGCAACATCACTTCGTTGAGTTTCGATGTACCCACACGAATCTTACGGTTGAGATACACCTGCTTGGCCGTTTCAAGTACCTTGAAAATGCGCTGCTTGGTGACAGCCGATGAAAAGATGATGGGGAAATCCACAAATGGAGCCATGCGCGCACGGATGGCATTCTCGAAGGTGTCGATAACCTTCTGGGTCTTGTCTTCCACCAGATCCCACTTGTTGACAACAACAACAAGCGACTTGTTGTTCTTCTGTATCAACTGGAAGATATTCATATCCTGAGTCTCAATGCCCCTCGTGGCATCAATCATGAGGATACAAACATCCGAATTTTCGATGGCCCGGATGGAACGCATCACGCTGTAGAACTCCAAATCCTCACTCACCTTGTTCTTGCGCCGTATGCCGGCAGTATCAACAAGATAGAAGTCGAAGCCGAACTTGTCGTAACGGGTATAGATGCTGTCGCGCGTGGTACCGGCTATTTCGGTCACAATATTGCGGTCTTCGCCGATAAAGGCGTTGATGATACTCGACTTTCCCACATTAGGACGCCCAACCACGGCAAAGCGGGGAATATCGTCTTCGAGTTCCTCCTCTTCCTTAGGCTGCATCTTCTCAAGTATCAGGTCGAGCAAGTCACCCGTACCACCGCCTGTGGCGGCGCTGATGCAATGAGGATCGCCAAGTCCCAGTTTGTAAAATTCGGCTGCCTCGTAATATTCGGAACTATTATCCACCTTGTTGGCCACGAGGATGACGGGCAGCTTCGTGCGACGCAGAATCATCGCCACGTCTTCATCCCAGTCGGTCACACCGGTACTGACATCTACCAAAAACAGCACAAGGTCGGCCTCCTCTGTGGCCACAAGCACCTGCCGTCGGATGGCATCTTCGAAAATATCGTCTGACTTGACCACCCAACCGCCGGTATCGACAACCGAAAATTCACGTCCGTTCCATTGACACTTGCCATACTGGCGGTCGCGAGTCGTACCGGCTGTGTCGCTGACAATGGCCCGGCGACTTTGGGTCAATCGATTGAAAAGTGTTGACTTACCCACATTGGGGCGGCCAACAATAGCTACTAAACTTGCCATTTTTTGTTGTTTTAATTTCTGAAGTTATACATTCTTCGGCCCTCGCTTAAGCAGCGAGAGTAATACCCTCCATACATTCAGGGCCAAAATTATATTTCTTTTTGTGGTGAGACTTTTACTTTCTCACTCCGGATTATACCCGAAATGCTTCAATTCCTTTTGCGAACTGCGCCAGTCCTTATCCACCTTCACGAAAGTTTCAAGGAAAATCTTCTTGTCGAAAAACTTCTCCAGTGCCTTACGTGCTTCACTGCTCACTTTCTTGAGGGCCACACCCTGATGCCCGATGATGATACCTTTTTGGGAGTCACGTTCCACATAGATCACCACATTGATATGTATCTTATGCTCGTCTTCCTTGAAACGCTCCACACTCACTTCAACCGAGTAGGGAATCTCCTTGTCGTAATAGAGCAGAATCTTCTCACGGACTATCTCTGAAACGAAGAATTTAGCCGGTTTGTCCGTCAGCTGGTCTTTGTCGAAATAGGCAGGTGACTCGGGCAACAGCTCCTTAATACGGCGCATGAGCATATCCACGCCAAACTTATTCTTGGCCGAAATGGGCAGAATCTCCGCATTGGGCAACAGCGAGTGCCATTTCTCCACCAGATCGCCCAGCTTTTTCTGGTCGCTCTCGTCAATCTTATTGATAAGCAGCAGCACCGGAATGGACATTTTCTTCACCTTATCAAGAAAATCCACATTCTTTCCGGGATTCTCTACCACATCAGTCACATAAAGCAACACATCAGCATCGGCCAAAGCACTTTCGGAGAAAGCAAGCATCATCTCCTGCATTTTGTAATTGGGTTTCAACACGCCGGGCGTATCCGAGAACACTATCTGTGTGTCTTCAGTGTTCACGATTCCCATAATGCGATGCCGCGTGGTCTGTGCCTTGAATGTAGCGATCGATATCCGCTCGCCAACGAGTTGGTTCATCAATGTCGACTTACCCACATTCGGATTGCCGACGATATTCACAAATCCTGCCTTATGCATATTTTCCTTTATTCGTTCGTCCTCTATTCTTATTGGGATTTACCTGTCTTTTCCAAACAATACCCACAACCGAAAAACGCATCCTTCCCGATTTAGCAAGAAAGGATGCGTTATCTGTAGTTCTGTTTAATGCGTTTATTTCTTTGTCACAGCCTTTGCACCGTCGTAAGCCCACTTGTAGAAGGAAGCTCCATGCACAAAACCGGCTCCGAAAGCCGTAAAGATGATATTGTCACCTTTGTTCAACTGGCTTTCATAATCCCAAAGGGCCAACGGAATCGTGGCGGCACTGGTGTTGCCGTAATGGTCGATGTTGACAGCCACCTTGTCCATGGGCAAACCTGCACGCTTAGTCACGGCCTCGATAATACGAAGATTGGCCTCATGCGGCACAACCCATTTCACATCGTCTGCCGTCAGGTTGTTGGCCTCCATGACTTTCATCACGTCGTTGCTCATGTCCGTCACAGCATAGCGGAACACCGTCCGTCCCTCTTGGTAGAGGTAATGAAGACGATGGTCTACCGTAAACTGAGAAGTCGGACAAACAGAGCCACCTGCTTTCATGTGTAAGAACGGAAGCCCGATACCATCGGTACGGAGAAAAGAATTCTGATATCCGATGTTCTCCTCTTCCGTAGCCTCTAAGAGTACGGCGGCTGCTCCATCACCAAACAATACACAAGTGGCACGATCGGTATAGTCAACCAGCGACGACATCTTGTCGGCACCTATCACAACAATCCGCTTGTAGCGACCACTCTGTATCATGGATGCGGCAACATCAAGCGAATAGAGGAAACCACAGCAAGCAGCCTCGAAATCGAAAGCAAAGGCATTTTTCAGCCCCAACTTTCCAATCACGATGGAAGCCGTGGAAGGAAACTTATAATCAGGAGTGGTGGTGGTCACGATGAGTGCATCTATCGTGTCAGGGTCAACGCCTGTCTTCTGGATGAGTTGCTTGGCTGCCTTACGGGCCATGTAACTCGTGCCGAGACCTTCTTCGGTGAGAATACGCCGTTCCTTGATACCCACACGCGCCATAATCCACTCGTCATTGGTATCCACCATGCGCGACAGTTCCTCGTTGTTGAGGATATAGTCAGGCACGTATCCGCCAATACCCGTGATTATTGCGTTGATTTTGCCCATTATTCAGCTGTTTCCTTAACAATAGCGACCTTGCCTCTATAGTAGCCGCAAGTGGGGCAAACTGTGTGATACACATAATAGGCACCGCAGTTAGGGCATGTGGCCAATGTCGGGGCTACTGCCTTATCATGAGTTCTTCTCTTGAGTGTACGGGTCTTGGACTGTCTTCTTTTAGGATGTGCCATAATTGTAAATCTTTAATTTTTATTTTTTTAATCTTCAATTTTCAAATTGGAAAGTGCTGCCCAGCGTGGATCCATAGTCTGCTCATCATTATCCTCACCGCTTCGGGCGGCAGACGGCTCTTCACCCAAAGGCGAAAAGTGGTTCAGCACGTCAATCATGGCAGAGTTACATTTTCCAGGTGCATGCACATGCCTGATGGGAATGTTGAGTACTATAAATTCATAGATGAACCATGCGACATCGAGTATTCCTTCGTCCTCAGCCACCGTCACGAGCTCATCTTCTTCCGAGTAGTTTTCTCCAAACTTAGCTATAAGACGGTTATCCGTCTCTATCGCCTGTTCCATGTCGTCCAAACAGACATCACATGGGATGTGTACAAAACCCTTTGTATGGAAATTCAGCTCAAAGAAATCTTCCGAACGGCGTACAGATACGTGGCACGACAAAATTCCCCGCTGAATCTCAGGGGCTTCAATAGCCTTAAAATATTCATCGGCAAGCTGATACTCAAAGGTGTTTTCACCTTCTTTCAAAGCTTTCAAATCTATCTTAAAAGACTTTATACTACACATTTACGGGCTGCAAAGTTACGAATATTTTTTGATTTATGCTATACTACGAGTAAAAATATTTAGATGCTTCCCAATTTTCCACATCTTTCCATACCTTAGTACTACATACGGTGTCACGAAGTTTCCCATTGGACAGCTATCATCGCACAGGTTCAAAACCGTCCGAACAGGATGGAAAAGCACTTACTCTCCTTTAGGAAGTTCAATCCGAAAAGTGGTTCCTTTGCCAAGTTCCGAACTTTTAACCCATATTTTGCCGTGGTGGTATTCTTCTACGATACGCTTGGCCAAGCTCAATCCAAGTCCCCATCCCCGTTCTTTGGTTGTAAAACCGGGACGGAAAACATTACCCACATCCTTCCTCCGGATGCCTCTTCCCGTGTCCGAAACTTCTATGACTGCCTTCTCTCCGGCATCTTCCACCCGCAACGTCACTGTACCGGGAACTCCCCCCATAGCATCAATGGCATTCTTGGCCAGATTTTCAATTACCCATTCAAACAGAGAAGCATTGAGTTTGATGATAATGTCGTCCTTGGGCAGTATTTTAACGATCTTCACCTTATTGGACGTACGCCGAACCATATAATCCATCACATGGTCAAGAACATTATGCAAGCTCGCTGGAACAGGCTCAGGAAGCGACCCTATCTTTGAAAAACGGTCGGCAATCAGCTGTAATCGCCCCACATCTTTATCCATCTCCGGAATCAGAGCATCCTCCGGATAGCTCTCCTTTAGAATCTCCATCCATGCCATGAGACTTGATATGGGAGTTCCGAGCTGGTGGGCTGTCTCCTTTGAAAGTCCCACCCAGATTTTATTCTGCTCTGCCCGCTTGGAGGTCAAGAGGGCAAAAATGGCAACGACGACAAATATCATGACGACTCCCAACTGCACTATGGGGTACACAGCCAATCGCTTGAGCATCAGGGACTCGTCGTAACACACTTGTATATAGTCATGCCCGACAGCATTAGATGTTTCGCCAACTTTTCCACCAAGTTCTATCTTGATATTATTCCCGGCCTCCAACCATTCTCTCCCCAATTTCGAAGCCTTCTTCAGACTATCCACATCATCTACGCCTTCCAGTCCCACAACGTTTCTGAAGGTCTGGGCCTCCCCTTTGGAGTCCAGCACTATGACAGGAATAGTATTATTCTCATTGATCACTTTCAGTACCAGATTCAGGTCGGTATTCTCATCAGCCATATTCAATGAACGCATGGCCTCGGCCCAAACCTCCATGCGATGACGCTCCTCTGAAGCTAAATCCCTAATAAGAAAATGTGAAACAAGCAGACTGGCAACTGCTATCATCACAGCAGCTGCAACAAGAAGTATCTTCATTTGCCGTATTCGGTCAGTCCATTGCATACAACACCATAACGCCATTATCGCAACAATATTGCATCAAGCACCAAACGAAGAAAACCTAAATACCTGTTATTAGGTTTTTCCCGTTTTTCCTGTCATGCCGTCATTTTTGCCTGCAACGGACTGAAAACCAGAATGACGGCGGATGACAGGAAGGCGTGCCGGTGATGTCAGGAAGGGAAGGGCGGCCCCCCGGCCCGGGACACACACACGAAAAAAGCCTCCCCGGCTGCCCTACGGGCTGCCGGGGAGGCCGGGGCCGGAACGACCCCAAAAAAAGGAGGCGGCTGCCTACTCTCCCGCATTGCATTG
>SKEB01000156.1_pt1 | contig 87358 bp, 84 predicted proteins | sample 4826561 | NCBI WGS metagenome assembly SKEB01 (sample SAMN11008820, study PRJNA524170) | human gut metagenome | biome: Human fecal sample; material: Feces; isolation source: fecal sample from pouch patient p17 | host: Homo sapiens | place: Israel: Tel-Aviv | collected 2016-03-29
ATATAGAGAAGGGGGTGTAAGACGAGACCAAGAAATTTTAATTGGAGGGAGGTGAACTCTTATGGGACAACCTTCTTCTAAGAAGAATAAAACGACTATTCGCCATCAATTTGATAGATTCTGTCAAAAAATATTGCATGATGAAAAAGTAGATTATATCAGAGAACAGGAATATCTTAAACAACATGAAATTACATTTGATGAAATTCCAGAAAAAGAGTTGGATAAAGTGCATGTCTTAGATGAATACGATGTGGAATATGATCATTTTCAAGTGCTTGGGTATGACATTGCGGTAAAAGATATATTGCTTGCAGAGGCTCTGAAAGAACTTTCAGACAGAAAAAGAAATGTTATTTTACTTTCCTATTTTATGGAGATGAGCGATTCTGATATTGCAAAAGAAATGCAGCTTGTTCGTGAAACCATTTATCTACATAGAAAAGGATCAATAAAAATTTTAAAGAAGATTATAGAGGAAATAAAAAATGATGAAGAAAATGAATTATAGGCGAGAAGAAATGTTACCATCATATTCTGTTATACAGGCAGCAACAGAAGGGGATGTTGCTGCAATCAATCTTATATTAAAGCATTATGAAAGATACATTCTAAAATTATCTACTAGAATGTTATATGACAAAACCGGGCGTTTATGTTATGAAGTGGATGAAGCGTTACGCCGGAGATTAGAAACTAAGCTGATTACAAAAACACTAACTTTTAAGTTGGATTCTGATTGGAAGAGCGATTCCAAAAACTAAGAGAAAAGAGGATGAGAGTATGGAATATGAGTATAATGATAAGAGACGATTTGTTAAATACAAAACTGCAGCAAAGCGTTATGATGTATGTCTGCCAACTTTAGAAAAATGGGCAAAAGAAGCAGGTGCAATTTGTAAAATTGGACGAGCAGTTCTTGTAGATTGTCAGGCTTTGGATAAATACATAGAAGCATTTAGATTACCACCAGAATAAGAAGACAGAAGATCAACTTTTGATACACAATGAGTATAAAAATACAATAAAAAACTTGACGTTTTGTATTACAAGAAAGTATAATAATGGTAGATGAAAGAAAGGAGTATGCCTATGAAAAAGATAGGACGCCCTAAACTAGATGTGACAAAAAATAAAGTAGTTACACTTAGAATGTCTGGCGAGGAATACAAAAGACTTAGGGATTATTCTGAAGATCATCAACAAACAATAACAGATACCATTAAAGAAGGAGTTTTCTTATTGTATATGACTTATGATTGAAAGGTGAGGTTCTCTTCTTTCTGAAAAGGAAGGAGCAGACAATGGCAAATTCAAGAAAAGACAGTAAGGGACGAGTATTACGAACAGGAGAAGCAGTTCGAAGCAATGGCTTGTATCAGTACAGTTACACTGATCCATATGGAAAGCGAAGATATATATATGCGAAAACGTTGGTGAAACTTCGACAGAAAGAAGATGAGCTAACAAGAGATCGGTTGGATGGAATTCATGGTTATATAGCGAGAGAATTAAGTTTGAATGACTTGTTTGATAAGTATATGAATACGAGAAAAGATTTAAGTAAAACAACTTATGCAGGCTATATGTATCAGTACAATACCCATGTGCGATCGTCATTTGGAAAACGTAATATTACTACTATTAAGTATTCAGATGTTTTACAGTTTTACAAGTCCTTAATGGAAAAAAAAGAATTGAGTTATGGAACAATAGAACATTTGCAAAGAGAATTACATCCAGCATTCGAGATGGCAGTTCGAGATTGTCTCATTAGAACAAATCCAACATCCCAAATTTTAGGACAGCTAAAGCAACAGACAAAGGTGAAAAGAAAAATAAGAAAGGCACTTACACCAGAACAGCAAAAAGCATTCTTACAATTTATGGATGGACATCCAATATATGATCACTGGAAACCACTCTTTACCTTTATGATTGGAACCGGAGTCAGAGTAGGAGAATTAAGTGGTCTGAGATGGGAAGATGTGGATTTGAAAAATGGATACATTACAATTGATCATGCAATGGTTTACTTTGCTGGAAAAATGAATCCAACAGAACAAAGAACTTTTATATCTAAGCCAAAGACAGAAGCTGGTATTCGCAAGATTCCTATTGTACCAGAAGTACGTAAGGCACTTGATGAAGTGAAACAGTATCAGTATGAAAATGGTATTTTCTGTAGAACAGAAATTGATGGTTATACAAATTTTATCTTTCTAAATCGTTTTGGAAATGTTTATCTTCAACAAGCATTAGACAGAACGTTAGCAAGGATTATAGATGCCTATAATGACATGGAATTGCATGATGCAGCAATGAGAAAACGCAATGCAGTACTTTTACCACATTTTACATGTCATGTCTTAAGACATACCTTTTGTGCGAGACTATGTGAACATGAGACGGACTTAAAAATAATTCAATCGATCATGGGGCATATTGATATAGGTACTACAATGAACATTTATGCAGAGGTTTCTGAGGAAAGAAAGAAGGAATCAATGGATAGTTTAGCTGACAAACTAATGTTATTCTAAAAAACAACATAATCAATGGAATTATAAACATATCTGCCAAGGTTCAGAAGAAAGAAAGTGGTGATGAAAACCTTGGCAGAATTACTATACAAATTATATAAAGGGGCATAGAAGAGTTGTCAGACGGCACATTGTGGGAGGGGCAAATCGCACTTTATTTTCGGTGGACTTGCCTCCCCGATTGTGCCGTACCGGAACTTGACGCAGACTACAGACGGAATAACCGCAGATTGTCGTAGCCTTGTTTGAAAGGCAGCCGTGCTGCTTTTGAAATAAGGCCATGACAGGAGTCACAGCCTTAGAAATGTACTTTGAAAACTTCATCAATACAGTCCCTGATTGTCAACTGCAGCACGGATGATTTCAGCATCGATGACTTTCTTGTCCTGCTGGGAGCCAATGGTCAGGGCATCCGTCATCAGGTTATCAATGAGGCGGGGATTGCCCTGTGTAAAGCTGTGCGCAGCTGCAAGCGCCGCCGGATCAATGATGGTGGATGAGGCACCAGCCAGCTGAAGCTTGTGCAGGATGTACTTTGAAACCTCATTATCAGAAAGCCCGGCATAGTTATAATGGACAGTAATCCGCTGACGGAGTGCTTCATGCACCGGCTTGCGGAGCGTGTCGTTGAGATGGGATTCCCCACACAGAATCAGTGTAAAGTAGTTCACAGAATCATAGCCGTAGTTCATGAGCATCTTGATATCATTCAGGATTCCGGTACTCAGATACTGGGCTTCATCAATGGCAAGAAGCAGGGGCTGTCGTTTCTCTTTGTAGAGATAGGTGATCTGCTCCTGAATGGCCTTGAACATGCCGGTTTTGCCGCCTTTATCAGAAACGCCGAGGATGGAACAGAGCTGTTTGTAAAAGTCTGCCACGCTGATGGTGGACAGGCACAGGTATTCCATGTGGAACAGGCTGGGATTCAAACCTGCAGCAAAGCATCGCAGGGCATAAGACTTTCCCATACCGGGTCTGGCGGTAAACACACCAATCCCCCGGATATCCTTGAGATAGTTCAGGCGGTTTGTCATTTCCCGAAAGTCATTGGATACAAAGTGATCCTTCTCCTTTAACTGCTGTTTGTCAAAAGGATTAAAGGAAAGACCATAAAAAGAGTTATACATCAGGTGTTTCCTCCAATCTTTGAATAATCGATGGCCGGGTTGCTGCGCTTTGTATGGCAGTTCTCATTGCGGTTGGTCCGGCGGATGGGGAACTTCTGATTTTCAAACAGAATGAAAGCAGAGTCCATGTCATCCGGGAGAAATCGGATATCTACTTTGGCAGAGATGAACTGCATGGGCACATCATAGCAGACCTTGTCGATGGTAATGGTAGAGTCCTTGCGAACCTTGCGTGTGATACGGTTATAGAAACAGTCCTCCAGCCACTGCGACGACTGCGGTTTACGGGGATGATCCTTTGAATTCTGGTAACGTTCCAGAGGAGTGGAGTCAATCCCCCTGTGAAAGGTGGTATTGTAGGAACGCATGTAATCCTTAAGCATGGTATTGAACTGTGCAAGGGAGGTAATGGAGCTGATATCAAGAGTGTACAGCCAGCGTTCTTTTAATGTGCGGAAGTGCCGTTCCACCTTGCCCTTACTGGCGCCATCACGGATTTTTGTATGCAAAAGCAGGATGCCAAGGGATACGCAGATCATGGAAAGCTGCTCATTCGAGTAGCTACAGCCATTGTCTACATAAAGTTTATCGGGAATTCCGTAGGTGGCGATGGCATTTTTTAACACTTTCTGAAAGTTGCAGGCATTGTCATTGTAGAACAGTTCGCCTCCGACCAGAAGTCTGGAATGGTCGTCAATGATCATGATGCAGTAAACGCGCCTGGTCTGACCGTCTTCTGTGATGTATGGGAGATAACAGGTATCAGCCTGCCAGATTTTACCGAATTCGTCTTCTTCATAGGCCTTGCGGTCACGGAGGTTAGGGTCTCTGGCAGATTTGAGGTCGTTGTTGCGGATGAAGCGCTGTACGGAATCCACACTGACAGTTGCCGGGAGAAAGGATTCCTTCACGAGATGCTCATAAATCTGTGTGGCATTCATGCGTGGATGGTCATCTTTCATACGATAAATTTCAGCAATGGCTTCATCATTCAGAGCCCGGGAAATGCCTTTGTCAGACCTGACACTGGGCATCAGGGCATCCAGCCCGCCGAGGTTGTACTGGGATTTCCACTTTTCCAGTGTTTTGTAGCTGTAGCTGACCGTGGAACCATCCGGAAGGGTCAGTGGAGAGGCGGTAACCCGCTTGTAGTAGGCCGTAGCCGAGGCATCAGGATAAAGCCCCTGGATGACAGGAGCTATGAGAGCGAAGCGGAACTGTGCCACTTCAGCGTCATGTTTGAGAGTTTCAGTATCTTTGCTCATGGAAAAGACCTCCTTCTTATGTTTTTCTTCATCATAAGGGGAGAACGGGCAGCCATCCATCCCATGGTCGTGTGGTCAGAAGATGGAGATATCCGGAGCAAACACCTTCTGGTGATACTGTGCGTTTTTCAGGGACACCGGAACGGGGTTCCTGTGAGACTGGAGAAAGGAATAAGCAAAGCGCAGGACAAATCCCATGGCAAAGGAGGAGAAGGAATCCAACAGGAGGATGCTTCTCAAGAAAGAAACATCAGAAGTTTCCAGATCAGATAGAATACCAAGCCATTCCTGCTTGTGCGTTTTCCATAGAGAAAGCCACTTATAGAACTGGTTTGGTGAGACTTCATACCTTTCACAGAGCTGCTCTATGGTAAAACGACCTGCAAAGTACTGTCCAAGAAGGCGCAGAATGAAGAGCAGGCTGTAGCTGGAATAAGGGATAATGACATCCGGAAGAATGGCGTGGGCATGCTCACAGCTGTCACAGAAAACTCGCATCACACAAAGGTCGGACTTTTCTCTCTTACCTGCCTGGAAGTCAATGATGGAGCGGCCATAGTAGTCGTGGATGTGACAGTTACCGGTGCTTCCGCAGATGGGACAGGTTTCAATGTGGGGCTGAAACATAGCCATATAGGAATCAAAAAGAGATTTTGATGAAGTTTTTATACGAAATATCTTGCACAACAGTAAGTTTTTTCTTATCATAAGTATTGCATAACAATGCGAAGTGACTGCTTATATGACAGGCAACCATTTATTAGGGCATGACCCTGCAGAGGACCTGCTTTGCAGCACTTGAATTGGTGAAGAGAAAGAACGAACTGTAGGAGGGGCTGTTCTTTCTCTTTTTCTATTGGTTACGAAAAGACTATATGGGAAAGAATGGGAATGGTCAATAGGGCAGATAAAAACGTGCCGTAAAAAACAGCACGTTGAGATAGATGATATAAAGGAGATGTCGGATTTAATCTGCGGTAAAGCTGCCGTAGGTGGGAACTATAATTCGACGCGTGACAAAGAGTCTTTTAGGGACTCTTGTACATCAAATATTAAAAGGTACACCAAAATTTACAACAAATTGATTCAGAATAATTGATGATAATTTGTGTGAAAGAAATATTTTGCATTGGTAGCACTTGAAAAATCTCTTTTGATTAGTGATAATTTGTTTTCTTTTATCTTAGTGTCTAAGCATGGGAGAACTTTGGAAGAACGCCAGACAATTATTGCCTGCGGTGCCGGATCTACGACAAAGCTTGTTTTGCCGGAGAAGATCAAGACAAGCAGTGGCAAAGAAACAAATCTGATCCGTGTAGAAAATGTGAAGAATATTACAGAGTATATTGACCGTATCGATGAGATGATAGAACGAAAAAAAGCACTTTTTGAGAAGGATTAAAAGTGAAAATATAGCTGAAAAAAGTAACAAAAGGACGGTTCCACCGGGAGGTGGACCGTCCTTTCGTTGTATTCTAGTTGATGAACAGGAAAGATTTCAAGCCCCCTCCTAACCATCGATCTCAGCTTTCTTTTTCCGCTTCATCTCAGAAACCTTCGGTATTGACTGCTGTGTAATGTTTGGAAGTTTTAATCCCGTTATGCTCTTTAAGATCCATACAAAAGTCAGCATCACAAGAACTGGGATTGCGCAGGTTGTCACAATCATTACAGCCACGCCTTCTAAGATCTTGTTCAAGCCCTTCTCAATAGCATCGATTTTTTCTGAGGCAGCTGTGCCGACGGTATCGACAGCATCACTTACCTTGTCTTTTAAGTCGTTGATAAAGTCGGTGATAGAAGAAGGTGTATTATTGTTTTCAATATCATTTGTTTTGTTACTGTTGGCAGCAGAGGCAGAGTCATTATCTTTATCCAATAATTTTTCAGTATCTTCTAATGTAAAATTCATATCGTAGGATTTTGCATAAGTTTCGTTCACCTTATTCGTCATCCAGACGCTGGTAGGAACCAGTCCCCAGAGAAGGATTCCAAGAATGATACTTTTGATCCCGATTCTGTAAATGAATTCCTTCCATCCGGCTTTCATAAAATTACCGGTTGCCATCAGAATACATCCGATAGGAAATAAGATTTTAAAGGCAATGTATCCTGTGATGGTCAGTAAATATTTCTCAATAATGATCACAGCATAAACGATCACCATATAACCTGCAACATCAGCAAGCTTATTCGCAATAGGAGTTGTTGCATCTCCTGGTATTGCAGCTGCTCCGGTTGCAAGTGCTGTTGCAGTACCTGTAAGCTCTAAAGCCTTTTTCTGCAATTCATTCAAAGTATTAATAATCCTGCTGTATGTATCAGCGGAAGTTGCCCAGTTTGAGATTGCAAAAAAAGAGATTAATGCAATTGCAATGCATATAAGACTATAAATTAAATGCTTTTGCATGGATTTTTTGTTATTTTTAATCGCGACATCTGTACAGTTTGTATTTCTGTCATTATTCATGTCTTTTGTTTCCTTTCATAAAATTTAGCTGTTTTTAAATACGCAATAAATTAACGTAGATTCAGATTTTTTAATCCAAATAAAGTGTATCATTCTGAAAAAGGCATTTCAATTAGAACAAAAATAAACAGAATCAAAAGTAGTTGACATTTCGTATTACGAAAGTATAATAGTATAGGTGAGAGAAAGGAGAAGGCCTATGGCTAAGATGGGACGTCCGAAGTCAGACGTGATCAAAGATAAAATTGTGACAATCCGAATGTCTGCGGAGGAACATCAGAAACTTAGGGACTATTCTGAGAAGCATCAACAGACGATAACGGAAACCCTTAAAGAAGGAGTTGACTTATTATATAAGACTCGTGATTAAGGTATATTTTTAGTTGAAGAACATTACGAAATCAAGAGATTATAGTAATGAAAAGATAGAACGAAAAGGAGAAGTGCTATGGCATTAAAGAAAAAACCGGTAACAGGAATGAAAGATATTCTTCCTGCAGAGATGGAGATCAGAGATTATGTGATCGGTCTGATCAAAGAGACATATAGAAGCTTTGGATTCTCATCCATTGAGACTCCATGTGTAGAGCATATCGAGAACCTGTGCAGTAAGCAGGGGGGAGATAATGAGAAGCTGATCTTCAAGATCTTAAAGCGTGGAGAGAAGCTGAGACTTGCAGAGGCGAAAGAAGAAGCTGATCTTGTAGACGGAGGACTCCGCTATGACCTGACACTTCCGCTGTCTAGATATTATGCAAATCATTCAAATGAACTTCCGGCACCGTTTAAAGCACTCCAGATGGGAAGTGTATGGCGTGCGGATCGTCCACAGAGAGGTCGTTATCGTCAGTTTATGCAGTGCGATATTGACATTCTTGGCGAGCCGTCTAACCTTGCTGAGATCGAGCTGATCCTTGCTACTACATCCCTGCTTGGAAAACTGGATTTCAATAACTTTACAATCCGTATCAATGACCGCCGTTTTCTGAAGGCAATGGCAGCTTACAGTGGATTTGAAGAGAAGGATTATGACAGCGTATTTATTACACTGGATAAGATGGACAAGATTGGTCTTGATGGTGTTGCAGCAGAGTTGAAGGAAAATGGATATGCAGAGGAATCTGTTGAGAAATATCTTCAGCTCTTCAAGGAGATTACAGGAGATGTAGAAGGTGTGCGCGCATGTAAGGAGAAACTTCAGGGATTCCTTCCGGAAGATGCGGCAGACTCTCTTGAAATGATCATCACAAGCGTAGAAAGTGCGAAAGAAGCAGATTTCCGTATGCTGTTTGACCCGACACTGGTACGTGGAATGTCTTATTATACAGGAACTATTTTTGAGATTTCTATGGATGAGTTTGGCGGATCTGTAGGTGGCGGCGGACGCTACGACAAGATGATCGGTAAGTTTACAGGACAGGATACACCGGCAGTTGGATTCTCTATCGGATTTGAGCGTATTGTCATGCTTCTGATGGAGCGTGGATACAAAGTTCCGACAAGCAAAGAGAAGAAGGCATTCTTGATCGAGAAGAATATGCCGAAGGAAGGTATGCTCAAGGTTCTTGATCTTGCGAAGAAGGAGCGTGCAGCAGGCCGTCAGGTAATGATCATGAACATGAAGAAGAACAAGAAGTTCCAGAAGGAGCAGCTTGCAGAACAGGGATACACAGATATTACAGAGTGCTACAGAGATTCTGTTGATAATATATAGGAAAAAAGGAAAGGAAGTAAATAACCATGGCTGAATCAATGCAGGGGCTTAAGAGAACACACCGTTGTGGTGAACTTTCAGCAGCCAATGTTGGGGAAACTGTAACTATCATGGGATGGGTACAGAAGAATAGAAATAAAGGAGGACTTGTATTTACAGACGTAAGAGATCGTTCTGGAATTATACAGGTTGTATGTGAAGAAGGAACTACAGATGCAGCAATCATTGAGAAAGCAGCATCTTTACGTGCAGAGTATGTAGTTGCTGTTGTCGGAAAGGTTGAGAAACGTTCCGGTGCAGTGAATGATAAGATTGCAACAGGTGAGATCGAGGTGATCCCTAGCGAACTTCGTGTACTTTCTGAGTCACAGACACCTCCGTTCCCGATTGAAGAAAACTCAAAGACAAAGGAAGACATCCGTCTGAAATATCGTTATCTTGACCTTAGAAGACCGGATCTACAGAGAAATCTTCGTATGAAGAGTCAGGTTATGACACTGACACGTCAGTTCTTCTCAGATGAAGGGTTCCTTGAAGTAGAGACTCCAATGCTTGGAAAGACAACTCCGGAAGGCGCGAGAGATTATCTTGTACCAAGCCGTATTCATCCGGGATCTTTCTACGGACTTCCACAGTCTCCGCAGCTTTATAAACAGCTTCTGATGTGTTCAGGCGTAGACCGTTACATCCAGATTGCAAGATGTTTCCGTGATGAGGATCTTCGTGCGGACAGACAGCCGGAATTCACACAGATCGATATGGAGCTTTCTTTCGTTGACGTAGATGATGTTATCGAAGTAAATGAAAAGTATCTTAAGAAACTTTTTAAAGAAGTTCTTGATGTAGACGTACAGCTTCCAATCCAGAGAATGACATGGCAGGAAGCAATGAACCGTTATGGCTCTGACAAGCCGGATCTTCGTTTCGGAATGGAACTCAAAGATGTATCTGATGTAGTGAAAGACTGTGGATTTGCAGTATTTACAGGCGCGCTTGAGAATGGCGGAAGCGTTCGTGGTATCAATGCCAAAGGACAGGGCAGCATGCCGAGAAAGAAGATCGACAAGCTGACAGCATTTGTTAAAGATTACGGCGCTAAGGGACTGGCTTATGTTGCACTCCAGGAAGATGGAACAGTGAAGTCTTCATTTGCAAAATTCATGACAGACGAGCAGATGGATGCACTTGTAAAAGCAATGGATGGAGAGCCGGGAGACCTGCTTCTCTTTGCAGCTGACAAGAACAAAGTGGTATGGGATTCTCTTGGAGCACTCCGTGTTGAGCTTGCAAAACAGCTTGAACTTCTTGATAAGAATGAGTATCGTTTTGTATGGATCACAGAGTTCCCGCTGCTTGAGTGGAGCGAGGAGCAGAATCGTTTCGTTGCAATGCACCACCCATTTACAATGCCGATGGAAGAAGATATCCAGTATATCGAGTATGATCCGGGAAGAGTTCGTGCGAAAGCATACGATATCGTTCTGAACGGAAATGAGATTGGTGGCGGTAGTGTCAGAATCTTCCAGGATGATATCCAGGAAATGATGTTCAAGGCACTTGGCTTTACAAAAGAGCAGGCTTACAGCCAGTTCGGATTCCTTCTGGATGCGTTTAAATACGGAGTTCCGCCGCACGCAGGACTTGCTTACGGTCTTGACCGTCTTGTTATGCTTATGGCAAAACAGGACAGCATCCGTGACGTAATCGCATTCCCGAAGATCAAAGATGCATCCTGCCTTATGACAGAGGCTCCGACACCGGCTTCTGAGAAGCAGCTGGAAGAGCTTAGCCTTGCTGTGGAGGCACAGGAAGAAACAGTTGAAGAATAAATAGTGATATTTCAGCAGGAAAACAGTAAACAGAGTTTTCCTGCTGTTTTTCTACACGTTCTCGCAGTGATTTTTCTGACAATATCAAAAGAAATTTAAAATATAATAAAATTTCTCTTGACAAATAGAAAGTGAACGACTACAATAAGACACATCAAAAGCAAAAACCGATGAGAAAGAGAAGTAGGTTTTAGAAGAGATCACAGAGAGCAGCAGATGGTGGGATTGCTGTATGGATTCTGATTCTGAATGGACTTTCGAGGGCGGCCTGAAATGAAAAGAGTAGGAACCGCCGGGAACCGAACCCGTTATCAATCAGGAGCGTATGTTAGTACGTGAGAAAGTGGACGAACGTCAATTTGAGTGGTACCGCGATAATAATGAATTTTATTACCGTCTCAAGCAATAAGCTTGGGGCGGTTTTTTATATGTTAGGAAAGTTAATTTATAAAAAGAAATCCACAGCTTATTGACAAGAATCCCAAATCGGCTCCTTTGCTTTTGCAGATTTATTTAAAAAGAAAAAAGGAGACAACAATTATGAAAAAAAGAGTATTAGCAGTTATTTTAGGAGCAGTAATGACAATGAGCCTTGCAGCATGTGGATCATCCGATGCAGGAAAGACATCTTCCAACGACAGCGAGAAGAGCTACACAATCGGTATTTCCCAGTTTGCAGAGCATGGTTCTCTTGATAATTGCCGTGAGGGATTTTTAGAAGGACTGAAAGAAGAAGGAATCGAGGAAGGTAAGAACCTGACAGTAGAAGTGAAGAATGCGGCAGCAGATCAGGGAACAGCAAAACAGATCAGTGATGGATTTGTTTCAGACAAAGTGGATCTTGTATGTGCAATCGCAACACCAAGTGCACAGGCAGCTTACAATTCAGCAATGAACTCCGACATTCCGGTTGTATACACAGCAGTTACAGACCCGGTTGCAGCAAAGCTTGCGAAAGAGGATGGAACACCTGCAGGAAATGTAACTGGAACAAGTGATGAACTTCCGATCAAAGCGCAGCTTGAGATGATCCGTGAGATGCTTCCGGATGCAAAGAATATCGGAATCCTTTATACGACAAGCGAAGCAAACTCTGTATCTGCTCTTGCAAAATATAAAGAGCTTGCCGGAGACTATGGATTCACGATCGTTGACAAAGGAATCGCACAGACAGCCGATATCTCTCTTGCAACAGATGAGCTTTTAACAGAGGTTGACTGCCTGACAAATCTTACAGATAACACAGTAGTTGCTTCCCTTGCAACAATCCTTGATAAAGCAAACAAACAGAACATTCCGGTGTTCGGAAGTGAGATCGAGCAGGTAAAGATAGGATGTCTGGCAGCAGAAGGACTTGATTACGTGGCACTTGGAAAACAGACAGGTAAGATGGCAGCAGAGATTCTGAAAGGTGAGAAGAAAGCATCTGATATGAACTTTGAGACAATCACAGAACCAGGTTTCTATGTAAATGAAAAAGTTGCTGAAAACCTTGGAGTTACAGTTCCACAGGATCTTGCAGATGAAGCGGTAGAGAGCTTTACAGAGATTACAAAATAGTATTGAAACAGAGAGGTTAACACATTATGGGGATTTATATTACGATTTTAGAACAGGGACTGATCTACGGAATCCTGGCGCTTGGGGTATACATCACTTATAAGATCCTGGATTTCCCGGATCTGACAGTAGATGGAAGCTTTCCGCTGGGAGCCGCACTGACAGCGACGATGATCACAAGAGGCGTTCATCCAATCCTGACACTGCCGGCATCATTCCTGATCGGTGTGCTTGCCGGAGTCTGCACAGGTCTGATTCACGTAAAATTTAAGGTAAGAGATCTCTTATCCGGAATTATCATGATGACAGCACTGTGGACGATCAACTTAAGACTGGCAGGAACAGCAAATGTCCCAATCTTTGGAGATGACAGTATCTTTGATAATGCATCCGTAAATGGAATCTTCCATGATGGCCTTTCAAATTACAAAGTACTTGTGATCGTGCTTGTGATCGCAGTGATCAGCAAAGTGTTATTAGACCTTTATATGAAGACAAAATCAGGTTTTCTGCTCCGCGCAGTAGGAGATAATGACGTATTGGTCACATCTCTTGCAAAAGATCAGGGCAATGTGAAAATCTTAGGACTTGCAATTGCAAACGGACTTGTTGCTCTTTCGGGAAGTATCTTCTGTCAGGAGCAGCGCGTATTTGAAATTTCGAGTGGAACAGGTGCAATCGTAATCGGTCTTGCAAGTGTTATTATAGGAACAAGCTTATTTAAAAATGTATCCTTTATGAAAGCAACAACAGCAGTGCTGATCGGATCTGTGATCTATAAAGCCTGTGTTGCAGCAGCGTTGAAGTTCTTTGAACCACAGGACATGAAACTGATCACAGCAGTATTATTCCTTGTGATCCTGGTGATCGGTGGAGAACGCAGAAAGAAGGTGAAGAAGAATGCTCGAGCTTAGAAATATTGAAAAATACTACAATCCGGGGACCATCAATGAGATGTGCCTGTTTGACAAATTCAATTTGACCGTAGACAAAGGAGAATTCGTCTCCGTAGTCGGAAGTAATGGTTCGGGTAAGACTTCTATGCTGAACATACTCTGTGGAAGTATTCCGGTAGACGGTGGACAGATCCTGATGAACGGGGAAGATATTACAACCAAGAAAGAATTCAAGAGAAATCAGAAGATTGGACGTGTTTATCAGAATCCGGCAATGGGAACATGCCCGACAATGACGATTCTTGAAAATATGTCTCTTGCAGACAATAAAGGAAAATTCTTTGGCCTCAGTTCCGGAATCAATAAGGCGCGTAAAGAATATTATCGTGAGATTTTAAGCCAGCTTGGACTTGGACTTGAGAATAAAATGGATGTGAAAGTAGGATCTCTTTCCGGCGGACAGCGTCAGGCAATCGCCCTTCTGATGTCTACGATGACGCCGATTGATTTCCTGATCCTTGATGAGCATACAGCGGCTCTGGATCCGAAAACAGCAGAGCTGATTATGAAATTGACAGGAAAGATCGTAGAAGAGAAAAAGCTTACAACGATCATGGTTACACATAATCTTCGCTACGCGGTGGAATACGGAAATCGCCTGCTGATGATGCATCAGGGTGGAGTTGTGATGGATCTCAAAGGAAAAGAAAAAGAAGAACTTCAGGTAGAAGATATCTTGAGCAAGTTCAATGAGATCAGTATAGAGTGTGGAAATTAAATACTCAAAAATACAAAGAAAGGATTGATAGCTGTCACTTAGACAACTGTCAATCCTTTTTTAAAGCTTTTTATTCGTCCCATCCTTCGTAGAATCGGATATTTACGGAAATATTTCTTACAATCTCATCTTCAGCAAGTTCAATATCTTCCAGATCAGATACATGTGGGAAGATTGGCTCCTCTTCTTCTAATTCAACAGTGATCCATGTTCTTGCAGCTTCATTTGCATTGTCGATCGCGTCGTCCAAAGTTTCACCGGATGCCTCGCAGCATTCGAGATCCGGGAAATGTGCGTCATAGCCTCCATCTTCCTTCTTACGGAATACGGCTGGATATATAAATTTCATTTCATAATTCCTCCTGGTTTCTAAAACATAATCTGTTACTTAGTATAGTTGATAAAAAATAAAATGGCAAGAGGGGAACGTTTTAGATATGAAAAAAGCACTTAAATCTTTAAAGATCTAAGTGCTTCAGAGCGACAGACGGGGTTCGAACCCGCGACCCCAACCTTGGCAAGGTTGTACTCTACCAACTGAGCCACTGTCGCATAACTTATTGTTCCGACGAACAATAAATATGTTACTACAAGATCGTTAAAATGTCAACAGAAAAAATAAAAAAAATCAGAGAAAATGAAAAAAATTAAGTCTAAGACTTCCTAGTGAAAGAAAATCATGCTATACTGTGGTTACTGTGACGAAACACAACAGATGTGAAAAGAAGGATGTTGTAAATCTTTGTTCTATAATAAAAGAACAAATTACACAGAGATAAGAGATGAAAGAGGTGTCCATAATGAAAACAGTAAAGGTAGCAATTCTCGGACTTGGAACAGTAGGATCCGGTGTCTATAAACTGATTCAGAAGCGTGCAGATGTGATGGAGAAGACAATCGGCGCTCAGATGGAAGTGAAGAAGATCCTTGTTCGTAATATGAATAAGAAGAGAGAGGGCGTAGACGCTTCTCTTTTAACAGATAATTGGAACGATATTATTGAAGATGATGAGATTCAGATCGTAATTGAAGTTATGGGCGGTATAGAGCCGGCGAAGACAATGATCCTTGAGGCGCTCAGAGCCGGTAAGAACGTAGTTTCTGCGAATAAGGATCTGATCGCAGAGGAGGGACATGTACTTCTTGCAACAGCTGAAGAGAATCGAGTGGATTTCCTGTTTGAGGCAGCAGTTGCCGGAGCAATTCCGATCATTCGTCCGATGAAGCAGTGCCTGGCAGTAAATGACATCTCTGAAGTTGTCGGTATCGTGAATGGTACTACAAACTACATCTTGACAAAGATGACAGAAGAAGGAATGGATTTCTCAGACGCACTTGAGAAAGCACAGGAGCTTGGATTTGCTGAGGCTGACCCGACATCGGATGTAGAAGGTCTTGATGCAGGACGTAAGGTAGCAATCATGGCTTCTATCGCGTTCCATTCTAGAGTCGTATTTCCTAACGTATTTACAGAAGGAATCACAAAGATCACAGCGAAAGATATCGAGTATGCGAAAGAATTTGACAGTGTGATCAAGCTGCTTGGCGTAGCACATAACACAGAGAGTGGAATTGAAGTAGGTGTTTACCCAATGATGATCCATAAGGAACACCCGCTTGCATCTGTAAGAGATTCCTTCAATGCAGTTTTTGTTCATGGAGATGCAGCAGATGATGCAATGTTCTATGGACGCGGTGCAGGAGAGTTCCCAACAGCCAGTGCAGTTATGGGAGATGTGATCGATGTTGCGAGAAATATGGCATATGGCTGCAATGGAAGAATCAGCTGTACATGTTATAAGAACCTTCCGGTAAAAGACATTGGGGATGTGAAGAATAAGTTCTTTATCCGTATGCAGGTGACAAATGAACCAGGTGTTCTTGCAGCAGTTGCAGAAGTATTTGGTAATCATAAGGTTAGTATCACAAGAGTTGTTCAGGAACATACACAGCCACATCAGGCGGAGCTTGTTATTGTAACTGAGAGTGTGAAAGAGAAATATATGAAGCAGGCGTTAGAGGAGCTTCTGGCACTGCCTAGCATTCTGGAAGTGAGCAGCATTATCCGCGAGTATTAATCAGAAGAAGTAGAAATCAGACGGAAGCTTACAGGTTTATCAGATGTGATGTTTACTGTTCACACGATGTGCGACCAGCAACGCATCTCGCCATTTTAAATCGCCTTTGGCGATGGGGCGAGATGCATTCAAGTCAAAACACGCATCCTCCGTGTCAATCAGCGGAGTGATTGACACGGGAGTGAACAGTAACGATGTGATGTTTCTATATGAAAGAAGAATCATTGGTCAAGAAGGAGAAAAATAGTTGAGTTACGCAGATAAAGTATTTATTGATATGTGCAGAGACATTATAGAGAATGGAACAAGCACAGAGGGGGAGAAGGTTCGCCCAAGATGGGAGGATGGAACACCGGCATATACCATTAAGAAATTTGGAGTGGTCAACCGCTATGACTTGTCTAAGGAATTTCCGGCACTGACTCTTAGAAGAACCGGGATCAAGAGCTGTGTGGATGAGATGCTCTGGATCTGGCAGAAGAAGTCGAATAATATTAATGATCTGAACAGTCATATCTGGGACAGTTGGGCTGATGAGGATGGTTCAATCGGAAAAGCTTATGGTTATCAGATGCAGGTGAAGCATCAGTATAAAGAAGGCATGATGGATCAGGTAGACCGCGTGATTTATGATTTGAAGAACAATCCGTATAGCCGTCGTATTATGACAAATATTTACGTGCATCAGGATCTTCATGAGATGAATCTGTATCCATGTGCATATAGTATGACATTTAATGTGACAAAGGAAAAAGACAGTGACAAGCTTACACTAAATGGAATTCTTAACCAGCGTTCTCAGGATGTCCTTGCGGCAAATAACTGGAATGTGTGTCAGTATGCAGTATTGCTTCATATGTTGGCGCAGGTATGTGACATGAAGGTCGGAGAGTTTGTTCATGTGATCGCAGATGCACATATTTATGACCGACATGTTCCGATGATTGAGGAACTGATCTCAAGAGAACCGCTTCCGGCACCGAAGTTCTGGCTGAACCCGGAAGTGAAAGACTTCTATGATTTCACACCGGATGATGTGAAACTGGAAGGATATGAGACACATCCGCAGATTAAGAATATACCAATCGCTGTGTAAAGGAGAAGAAGTATGCAGGCAATCGTAGCAGCAGATAATAATTGGGGAATCGGTTACCAGAACAGACTGCTGGTGAGCATTCCATCAGATATGAAGTTCTTTCGTCAGAAAACAACAGGAAATGTTGTAGTTATGGGACGAAAGACACTGGAAAGTTTCCCGAACGGACTTCCTTTGAAGAATAGAGTGAATATTGTTCTTACGAAGAATAAAAATTATCAGGTGAAAGATGCAGTGATCGTTCACTCAGAGGAAGAACTTTTAGAAGAATTGAAGAAGTATCCGAGTGAGAAGATTTATGTGATCGGTGGCGAGAGCATTTACAAGATGATGCTTCCATATTGTGATACTGTATATGTAACAAAGATAGACCGTGAATTCCAGGCAGACACTTATTTCCCGAATCTGGATCAGATGGAAGATTGGAAGATGACGGAAGAAGGAGAAGAACAGACTTGTTTTGATCTGGAATTTGCTTTTACAAAATATGAGCGCTGCTAAGACAGATGCTGTGAAAGTGTAAAAGCGTAAAAGTGAGAAGATGAATTTGAAGATGAAGAAGAGAAGAGTAAGAGACTTTCTGCTTGCAGGAAGTCTTATTCTTGGAATGATGCTGACCGGGTGTGGAATGTCCGGGCAGCAGAAAGAGGAAAACGGGGGAAAAGAACAGAATACAGTAGAAAATGAAAAGATTAGTGTTGTAGCGACAATCTTTCCGCAGTATGATTTTGTGCGTCAGATCGCGGGAGAGAATGTGGAACTTAAGATGCTTTTAAAACCGGGTGAGGAGACACATTCTTATGAGCCGACGCCACAGGATATTATTGCGATCCAGAATAGTGATCTGTTTATCTATGTGGGCGGCGAGAATGATGCCTGGGTAGAAGACATTCTTGAATCAATGCCGGACAATGGGAGAAAGACTTTGAAGCTGGTAGACTGTGTCGACACAGTGGAAGAGGAACATGTGGAAGGAATGAAAGAAGAACGTGGTCATGATCATGACGAGGATGATGCGGAGCATGAAGAGCACGAAGTGGAGCATGAAGAGGATGAAGCAGATCATGAAGAGCATGGACAGGAAGAAACACATTCTGTACATGAAATTGATGAACATGTGTGGACATCTCCGTTAAATGCGGTGAAGATCGTCGAGCAGATCAAAGAAGAGCTCTGCGAGATTGATTCGGAAAATGCATCTGATTATGAAGAAAATGCAGAAGCTTATGTAGCACAATTGAAAGAACTGGATCAGGAATTTCAGGATGTGGTGGATCATTCAAAACGAAAGCTGATGATTTTCGGAGACAGATTTCCGTTCCGTTATTTTGCAGAAGCGTATGGTCTGGATTATTATGCAGCATTTTCAGGATGTGCTTCGGACACAGAGCCAAGCGCAGCTACAATGGCGTTTTTAATCAATAAAGTACAGGATGAGAATATTAAAACAGTATTAAAAATGGAACTTAGCAACGAAAATATTGCGAAAGCTATTGCAGAAGCAACAAATGCTGATGTAAAAGAATTTTATAGCTGTCATAATCTGACAGCAGAGCAGTTTGCAGATGGAGAGACATATCTGAGTCTTATGGAGAAAAATGTTGAAACATTAAGGGAGGTGTTGAACTGATGGCGTTGATTAAATGTGAAAATGTATCCATTGGATATGAAGGACAGATGGTCGTACATGACTTGAATTTTGAGATTAATCAGGGAGACTACCTCTGTATTGTCGGAGAAAATGGTTCCGGAAAAAGTACACTTGTAAAGAGTCTTTTGGGACTGAAGAATGTGGACAAAGGCAAGATTGTTTTTGATGATGGATTAAAACAGACAGAGATCGGATATCTTCCACAGCAGACAGATGTGAAGAAAGATTTTCCGGCCAGTGTTTATGAAGTGGTTCTTTCCGGCCGGTTGAACAGCAGAGGGATGAAACCGTTTTATACAGCAGAAGATAAGAAGCAGGCGTGGGAGAAGATGGACATGCTTGGAATCCGTGACCTCGCAAAACAATGTTTCCGAGATCTGTCCGGTGGACAAAGACAGCGTGTTCTGCTTGCAAGAGCATTGTGTGCGACCAAGAAACTCTTGCTTCTTGATGAACCGGTCACAGGATTGGATCCAATTGTGACAGCTGAATTCTATCAATTGATCAGTCGAATCAATAAGGAATCCGGGATTGCAGTTGTTATGGTTTCACATGATATCGAGAGTGCTGTAGAATATGCAAGTCATATCCTTCATTTACAGGAAACAGTGCTGTACTTTGGAAAGGCAGATGGATACGAGAAGAGTCGTGCCGGCAAGACATTCTTAGGAGGTGAGACACATGTTTGATACAGTGATTGAGATGTTGTCTTATCCTTTTATGACAAGAGCGTTCCTTGTTGGATCACTGGTTGCATTATGTTCTGCATTACTGGGCGTCAGCCTTGTATTGAAACGGTATTCCATGATCGGTGACGGACTTTCTCATGTGGGATTTGGTGCCATGGCGATTGCGGCTGCGATGAATGCCGCTCCGCTTACAGTAGCAATCCCGGTTGTTATTGTAGCAGCGATTCTGCTTCTTCGAATCAGCGGGAATGCAAAGATCAAAGGAGATGCGGCAATTGCACTGATTTCTACAACGTCACTAGCAGTTGGCGTGATGGTGATCTCATTGACAACAGGAATGAATACGGATGTATATAATTATATGTTTGGAAGCATTCTTGCGATGAGTGCGGAGGATGTGAAATTAAGTCTTGTACTTTCCGTTTTTGTACTCATCCTGTTTATTGTTTTTTATCACAAGATATTTGCGATTACATTTGATGAGACATTTGCCCGTGCAACAGGTGTAAAAGCAGGAGTTTACAATACGTTGATCGCTGTACTTACAGCAGTGACGATCGTGCTTGGAATGCGTATGATGGGAGCATTATTGATCTCGAGCCTGATCATTTTCCCGGCATTGACATCAATGAGAGTGTGCAGGACATTTAAAAGTGTTATAATAAACGCAGCAGTGATCTCTGTGGTGTGTCTGATTGCAGGAGTAACTCTTTCATATGTTGCGGCAACCCCGGCGGGAGCCAGTGTTGTTCTTGCCAATCTTGTAATGATGGTTCTGTATACAGTAGTCGGAGCTGTGAAAAATCATATGTGATAGATTAAATAAGATCAAGAACTCGACGTTGACAAGATATTTTTTAACACTTATAATTAATTTACGCTTTACGCAAATACGAAGACAGGGAGTAGTACACAGCTTGTGGATGTACAGAGGCTTATCTCTGAATTCAGGTGATGACATGGATAGATCTGGCTGTTGACACAGGTACTGTGAACGGTAAATACTGGATATTCGCCCTGGGCATGAAGGTCATGCTTGGGGCTTTCTTTTTTGAAAAGGGAGGTATATAGATTGAAACAGATTTCAGGAAACAAATTACTTGTAAGAGCGCTGAAGGAAGAAGGCGTGGATACCATTTTCGGCTATCCGGGAGCATGTACGATTGATATCAGTGATGAATTGTACAAGCAGGATGATATTCGGATCATTCTGCCAAGACATGAGCAGGCACTGGTTCATGAGGCGGATGCTTATGCCAGAACAACGGGTAAGGTAGGTGTCTGTCTTGTTACAAGCGGACCGGGAGCTACAAACCTTGTTACAGGTCTTGCAACAGCGAATTATGACAGTGTACCTCTCGTATGTTTTACAGGTCAGGTAGCAAGACCATTGATCGGAAATGATGCATTCCAGGAGGTTGATATTGTAGGAATTACACGCAGTATTACGAAATACGGTGTTATTGTACGAAACAGAGAGGATCTTGGAAGAATCATTAAAGAAGCCTTTTATATCGCGAGAACAGGAAGACCGGGACCGGTACTGATCGATCTTCCAAAAGATGTGATGGCAGAACTTGGAAGTGCGGATTATCCGGATACAGTCAATATCCGTGGCTATAAGCCAAATACGAATGTGCATATGGGACAGTTAAAACGTGCGCTTAAGATGCTGAAAAAGGCAAAGAAGCCGTTATTCCTTGCCGGAGGCGGTGTGAATATTGCACGTGCGAATGAAGTGTTTACAGAAGTTGTAGAGAAGACAGAAGTTCCGGTTGTTACAACGATCATGGGACGTGGAGCAGTTCCGACAGATCACCCACTTTATATAGGAAACCTTGGAATGCACGGAGCATATGCTTCGAACATGGCAGTCAGCGAATGCGATCTTTTATTCTCGATTGGAACACGTTTTAATGACCGTATTACAGGTAAGCTGCATGAATTTGCACCGAATGCACAGATCGTTCATATTGATATCGATACAGCATCTATTTCAAGAAATATTCATGTTGATGTGCCGATCGTTGCGGATGCGCTTGAGGCAGTAACAAAGATGAATGAATATGTAGAGCACTGCGAGACGAAGAAGTGGAGAAAGCAGATTGCCGAGTGGAAGGAAGAACATCCTCTGACAATGAAGAACCGCGTTGACATGGGACCACAGGATATTATTGAAGAGATCAACCGTCAGTTTGACAATGCGATCATTGCAACAGACGTAGGTCAGCATCAGATGTTCACAACACAGTATATTGAGATTACAAAGAACAAGCAGCTGATCACTTCCGGCGGACTTGGAACGATGGGATATGGTTTCCCGGCTGCGATCGGAGCGAAGCTTGGTAATCCGGATAAGGACGTTATTGCAATCTCCGGAGACGGTGGTATGCAGATGAACATTCAGGAATTTGCTACAGCAGTATTGGAAGAACTTCCATTGATTCTCTGTGTATTTAACAATGAATATCTTGGTATGGTACGTCAGTGGCAGAAGCTGTTCTATGGAAAACGTTACAGTATGACGAACCTGAAATCAGGAGCACTTTTCCGCAGAACAAACGGGCAGGAGATGCCGGAGTACACACCGGATTTTGTGAAGCTTGCAGAGAGCTACGGAGCTAAAGGAATCCGTGTTATGAAGAAAGAAGATATCGCAGCTGCATTTGAAGAGGCGAAGAAGAATACAAAGACACCGACACTGATCGAGTTCGTTATCAATCCGGAAGAACTTGTATATCCGATGGTTCAGCCGGGCGGAACACTTGAAGATTTGATCATGGATTGTTAATCGATTAGAACAGAAAATATAGGTTAGCGAGGAAGAGATATGGATAATAATATGAAAAAGAGATGGATTTCTCTCTATGTAGAAAACCAGGTTGGTGTACTTTCGAAGATTTCCGGTTTATTTTCCGGTAAATGTTATAACCTGGACAGTCTGACAGTTGGAACAACAGAAGACCCGACCGTTTCCAGAATGACAATTGCAACAGTCAGCGATGATGAGACATTTGAGCAGATCAAGAAGCAGCTTAACCGTATGATTGAAGTAATTAAAGTAATTGATTTTACAGACGTATTTGTAAGAATGAAAGAGATCCTTTATGTAAAAGTCTTAAAATGTACACCGGAGGATAAGGTTCAGATCTTTCAGATCGCAGAGACATTTAAGGCGAAAGTAATCGATTACGGAAAAGACAGTCTTCTGGTTGAGTTTGTACAGACTGCGACAAAGAATGATGCGGTTGTGAAGTTGATGAAGGAAGAATTTAAGAGCATTGAAGTTGTCCGAGGCGGAAGCGTTGGAATCGAGTCGATTAGCATGATGGAAAGATAATTAATAAAAAGAAATAAAAAAGTATCAGAAGCTAATTTAAAAGTTTCTGATACTTTTTTATTTATATGTTTTTTGATTTTGTATCCATTTGTGATTTGCTATTACAAACGGAATAATACTGTCGCAATATTAAAGTAAATCAGGATTGAGAAGGTATCCACCAGTGTTGTGATCAGTGGAGATGCCATGATCGCAGGGTCGAGATTTACTTTCTTGGCAAGAAGTGGGAGGGTACATCCAACCAGCTTTGCCATGATCACGGTTCCCATCAGGGAGCAGGCAATCACAACTGCAAGTCCCGGGTTATGGTACTGTATAAAGATACGAATTCCATTGGCAACAGCAAGAAAAGCACCGACGATCAAAGAGATACGGAATTCTTTGAACATGACTTTGAAAAGATCTGTAAAACGGATCTCATCCAGTGCGATTCCACGGATGATCAGTGTTGCACTCTGGGAACCACAGTTTCCACCGGTATCCATCAGCATTGGGATGAAGGATACAAGAAGAGGGATGGCTGCGAATGCATTTTCATATCTTGTAATGATCGTTCCTGTGATGATGGAAGTGAACATCAAGATCAAAAGCCATGGGATACGGTTCTTTGCATGCTGAAGAACGGATGTTTCAAAATATGTCTTCTCACTAGGGTTGATGGCAGCCATCTTTGTGATATCCTCTGTGGCCTCATCTACCATAACATCCATAGCATCGTCGAATGTAACAATACCAACCATGCGGCCGTCCTGGTCAATAACAGGGAGCGCAAGCAGGTCATACTTTGTGAACAGCTGTGCAACCTGTTCCTGGTCAGCGTGTGTATACACGGAGATGATCTCTGTCTCCATCAGGTCTTTGATCGGAACATTGTCATCTGTTGTCATCAAATCTTTTGCACTTACGATACCGACCAGTTTTCTGCGTTCTGTGATATAGCAGGTGTAAATGGTCTCTTTATGGATTCCGGTCTTCTTGATATGTGCCATCGCCTGTCCGACAGTCATTTCCTCACGCAGGTCTACATATTCCGTTGTCATGATACTTCCGGCACTGTCTTCCGGATAGTTCAGCAGCTGGTTGATCATGCTACGGTCTGACGCGCTGACGGTAGCCAGAATTCGCTTTACAAGGTTTGCCGGGAGTTCTTCCAGCATATCGACCGTATCGTCCATATAGAGGTCGTCTAAGAGCTCTTTCAGCTCTTTCTCAGTAAACATTGTTACCAGATAAGTCTGCATGGAAGTATCCATATTGGAAAATACTTCAGCAGCTTTATCTTTTGGAATAAGACGAAAAGCAAGAGCCAGTTCTTTATCACTTAAAGTTGAGAGAAGGGAGGCTATGTCCACTTCGTTCATTACATCGAGAATACTTCTGACAGCTTTGAATTCGCGCTGCGCCAGAAGCTTTATAAAAATATCTTTGTCCATGATAATTACCTCGCATTATTTTATTTTTGTCTATTGAGCCACATATGTGGTAACTACTGGCACCAGAGTCCATAACCTCACCTCCCTTGTTCGTATTTTTATGAGAAACAAAAAACTCCATCATTGCCTGAACAATGACGGAGTCGTATTGACTTCTTATAAAATGCATCGTTCAAGCTTTAGTATCACAGGGCATATCAATTGCATTAGGTTGTGCCTTCTCGACACAGCCTGCTGACCAACTAATCGTGTCTCCACAATCTCGCGGCAGCAATCTCCGGGTCCTATCGAATGCTTAAGCATGTCAAATATCCCAATCCCTGTGGTAACCTCACCTACCGAAATGATGTAGTTGTGTTGTTTTTACCATAGATTATTGTATCCCACGCAGCGGGGCGTGTCAAGGAAAAATGCGATAAATCTGTGTGAATTGGTGTAAAAAGAAAGAAAAAAGTGGAAAAAGATGAAAAGAAAAAAGAATATCTGTCAGAGTAATCATTACTTCTGGCAGATATCCTTTTTGTTTTCAATCCTTGCGGATCTGATATACAATTTTCCCATTCACTTTTTCCTCAGTGATCATTTTTTGCTTTACCATATAGGGAAGAATTGAATCAAGAAATTGTCTTGGATTCGTCACATTGATTTGTTCCTGCATAAATGGCTGTTTCGCCGTCAGATCTTTCACATATGGTTCAAGAGCTGTGCGGGTCATAGGACCATTTTTCTTCAATGTCTTTTTGACTTTGGAGATTCCTTTGGAACTGAGCATATTAGCAAGATCGCTTCCCTGTCTCATCGTACGCCACAATCCCCATCCGTAGACGATCATTGTAGCAACTGCAAAGAGAAGTACATAAGGAAGATATTTCAGAATCGTATGCATCATTTCCGTTTCTCTCCTTTCCAGTAGATCAGGTGATTATCATGAAGGATCTCAAGGTATTTGATCAGTCTTGTCAGCGGCTGTTCCATAGAAGGAAACTCTGCTTCAAGCTCTTTGGAGATTGCATGTACATCCTTTTTATCATCGATGGAGTTCCACACAAAAGTTCCAAGCTTGTCTAACTTGATTTCACTTACACGGGGACGACGGAAGAAGCGCTGAGCCAACTTGTGATAAAATCCCTTCCATTCGATAAGGACGGTAATAATACCGTCCTCACCTGTTTCATATTCAATTTCCGGATTCTTCTCCGGGATAAAGTCAAGATAGTTTTTACTGTCTTTCTTTTTCATTGAATTATTTTTCCTTATCAGCTTTCATACATACAACGTACAGAAGTACGAGTAATGCAATGTAAAGCACCAGACTGCCAACCTGTGGTAAGTGGAATGGCAGAATGATCTTAGAATCAATCTTAACTACTGCAAATACAGCAAGAAGGATACCGATGATACCTTCTCCGGCGATCATACCGGATGTAAAGAGAAGACCTCTGTCTGTACGTGCTTTTTTCTCTGCCTCTGTACCTTTTTTCTTCTCAACGAAGATACGTACAATACCACCAGCCATGATACCAGCACTCAGAGAGAATGGAAGGTACATACCAACTGCGAATGGCATAACCGGCATCTTGAGGATCTCAACAACGATTGCAATAAATACACCGATCAGGATCATAGCCCATGGAAGTTCTTCATTCATGATACCTTCAACGAGCATCTTCATCATTGTAGCCTGAGCTGCCGGAATCTTTTCTGTTCCGTATCCCCAAGCCTCATTCAGAAGGTAAAGAACGAATCCGATTGCTGCTGAAGAAGCAACAACACCGATGATCTCACCAACCTGCTGTTTGGAAGGTGTAGCACCTACGATGAAACCTGTCTTTAAGTCCTGAGAAGCATCTCCTGCGATTGCTGCAACGATACAGATGATACCACCGATAGAGATGGCTCCAACCATACCTGTAAGTCCTGTAGTACCTGTTACTTTCAGGATTACTGTAGCAAAGAGAAGAGTAGCGATTGTCATACCTGATACCGGGTTGTTAGAAGATCCGATCAGTCCAACCATACGAGAAGATACAGTTGCAAAGAAGAATCCGAATACAACGATGATCAGGGCACCAATCAGGTTAACCGGGAAGATCGGAAGGATCCAGATCAGAACAGCGATCACAAGGATAACTCCGATCAGTAATGGGAATGGAAGATCCTGCTCTGTACGAAGCTGATTGCTGGATCCGGCATTCTTTTTCATACTTCCAATGGCCTGCTTAAATGTTCTTACGATCAGAGGAAGGCTCTTAATCAGACTGATGATACCACCAGTTGCAACAGCTCCGGCTCCGATGTATTTGATGTAATTAGCCCAAAGAGCAGAAGGACCATCCACAAGTAATTCATTTACAGTAACTGAAGCAGGGAAGATTGTAGCATCTCCACCGAACAGTGCGATCATTGGCATCAGTACGAACCAGCTGAGTGTACCACCGGCGAACATGTAGCTGGAGATCTTCGGTCCACAGATATATCCTACACCACCAAGTGCCGGAAGAACCTGCATACCAATCTGTGCTCCGCTGTAGTTCTTGAATGCATGTCCAATCTCACTTGGGAAGAGCTGCATTCCGTCTGCAAGGAATTTGTAAACGGCTGCGATACCAAGTCCTGCGAATACTGTACCAGCCTTAGATCCACCTTCTTCTCCGGCCAGAAGAACCTCTGCACAAGCAGTTCCCTCTGGGAAAGGAAGTGTTCCGTGCTCTTCAACGATAAGAGCCTGACGAAGCGGTACCATGAAGCATACTCCGAGTATTCCACCAAACAGGGCAATCAGAGCGATGGAAAGGATGCTTGGGAAAGCAATCTTTCCTTCTTCAGCCCAAAGGAATAATGCAGGAAGTGTGAAGATAGCTCCTGCTGCAACAGACTCTCCGGCAGAACCGATTGTCTGTACCATGTTGTTCTCGAGAATAGAATCCTTACGGAGAATCACACGAATGATTCCCATAGAAATTACGGCTGCCGGGATGGAAGCGGAAACTGTCATACCAACGAGAAGTCCGAGGTATGCGTTAGCAGCTCCAAATACGATAGCCAGAAGGATACCAATCAAGAGTGCTGTCACCGTAAACTCAGGAACGACTTTGTCCGCTGGAATATACGGCTTGAATTCTTTCTTGTTGTTGTCCATTTTTTCAATGTCCTTTCTTTTGTTTTTCTACTATCCTGCTGTCCCCACAACAGATAGCAACGCTTTTTGCCAATACCAAAAAAATTTTTATTAGCACAGCTTTATGATTATAGCATATTAAAGTGCTAAAAGAAAGAATAAAACGTAAAAATGTTATGGAAATATGTTGTAAGTGTGAAATTTTTATAAAAAATGGTAGATTTTGGAACAAAAAAGAGACGAAAATGAGAAAAAGTTTCAAAATCCTTGACAAAAATAGGAGTTTCTAGAAAAAGAGACAGGAAATTGAGAAATACAATAGAATGTAGAAATGTTTGATGTCAAAAAAGAGAATTTGTGGTAAAATATAATGGATTATGTAGAAACAGAAAAGAACGGAGGTCAACAGTTGGAAGCTTATACAGGGTTTGCGGCGGTCTACGACATTTTCATGGATAATGTACCTTACGAAGAGTGGGGCGAATACATTCACAGTCTTTTAAAAGACCGTGGAATAGAGGATGGCATTCTTTTGGATCTGGGCTGTGGCACAGGAACAATGACAGAGAAGCTTGCGGATTATGGATATGACATGATCGGTGTGGATAATTCAGAAGATATGCTGGAGCTTGCGATGGAGAAACGTATGGAGTCAGGGAAGGACATTCTTTATCTGCTTCAGGATATGCGTGAGTTCGAATTATATGGAACAGTAAGGGCAATTGTCAGTGTCTGTGATTCGGTCAACTATATTACAGAACCGGAGGAACTGGAAGAAGTATTCCGTCTGGTGAACAACTACCTGGATCCAAAGGGAGTCTTTTTGTTTGATTTTAATACCGTATATAAGTATAAAGAAGTCATGGGAGATACTGTGATCGCGGAAGACAGAGGTGAATGTAGTTTTATCTGGGATAATTTCTATTATGAAGAAGAACGGATCAATGAGTATGATCTGACTCTGTTCATTCAGGAAGACGCAAGTGAAGATTTGTATCGGAGATATCAGGAGACACATTACCAGAGAGGGTATACCTTAGAAGAGATGAAAGAGCTGGTAGAATGTTCGGGGCTTGTTTTTGAGGCGGCATATGACGCAGTTACACACGAGGAACCGACAGAGAAGAGCGAGAGAATCTATATCGTTGCCAGAGAATCCGGAAAATGAATTGGATACAATTCTTGAATAGATAAGAAAGACGAGGAGAATAAGACATGAATGATTATATTGTAAGAGCAACAGCAGGAAATGCACAGATCCGTGCATTTGCGGCAGTGACAACAAACCTGGTTGAGGAGGCAAGAGAGCATCACGGAACAAGTCCGGTTGCGACAGCAGCGCTGGGAAGACTCCTTACAGGTGGAGTGATGATGGGAAGCATGATGAAGAATGATACAGACATGCTGACGATCCAAATTCAGTGTTCCGGTCAGATCGAAGGTCTGACTGTGACAGCGGACAGCAAGGGAAATGTAAAAGGATATGCATTTAACCCAGATGTTATGCTTCCGGCGAAGAATGGAAAGCTTGATGTCGGTGGAGCACTTGGACAGGGCGTCATGACAATCATCAAAGATATGGGACTCAAGGAGCCATATTCCGGACAGACGATCCTGCAGACAGGAGAGATCGCAGAGGATCTTACGTATTATTTTGCAACATCTGAACAGGTACCGTCTTCTGTCGGACTTGGAGTTCTGATGAACAAAGATAATACAGTGAAATGCGCCGGTGGATTTATCGTACAGGTTATGCCTTTTATCGAGGATGAAGTACTTAATAAGCTGGAGGCAAACATTCAGAAGATCCAGTCCGTAACATCCATGCTGGATAACGGACATACACCGGAGCAGATGCTTGAGCAGGTTCTTGAAGGACTTGATCTGGAAATTACAGATACAATGCCGGCACAGTTCTATTGCAACTGCTCTAAGAAGAGAATCGAGAAAGCAATCATCAGTATCGGAAAGAAAGAGATTCAGGAAATGATCGATGAAGGTAAAGAGATTGAAGTGAAGTGTCATTTCTGTAATACAGCATATAAGTATACAGTAGATGAATTGAAAGAATTGTTAAAACAGGCTCGATAAGTATTGCCGGGGCTTTTGCCCTGACATCAAATATAGAAGATGGGGTGAAGATGAGATGAAAAATGGATTTGTGAAGGTTGCGGCAGCGACACCGGATATCCGCGTTGCAGATGTGGAATTTAATACACAGAATATCATCAATGCTATGGAAGAAGCACAGAAAAATGGCGCGAAGATTCTTGTATTTCCGGAGCTTTGTGTAACAGGATACACCTGTAGTGATCTGTTCGACCACAGCGTACTTCTGAAAGCTTCCAGAAAAGCATTGCTTGAGATTGCAGAAAATACAAACGACAAAGATATGCTTGTATTTGTCGGAGCACCGCTTGAAGTGAATGGAAAGCTTTACAATGTAGCTGCGGCAATGAACCAGGGCGAGATCATCGGATTTACGACAAAGACGTTCCTGCCAAACTATGGTGAATTTTATGAGATGCGCCAGTTTACTCCGGGACCACAGACAGTGAGAGAGATTACATTTGAAGGAAAGAAGATTCCATTCGGTCCGCAGATTCTCTTCCAGGCAGAAGGAATGGAAGAACTGGTAGTGGCAGCCGAGATCTGCGAGGATGTCTGGTCACCGATCCCGCCGAGTATTCAGGCGGCACTTGAAGGTGCAACAGTGATCGTCAACTGTTCCGCAAGTGATGAGACCATCGGAAAAGACACTTACCGTCGTGCACTGATCTCCGGACAGTCTGCAAGATTGATCTCTGGATACATTTATGCAAATGCCGGAGAAGGGGAGTCAACTACGGATCTTGTTTTTGGTGGACACAATATCATTGCTGAAAACGGAACCGTTCTGAAAGAAAGCAGTAGATATGTAAACGAAATTATTTACTCAGAGCTGGATCTTCAGAGAATTACAGGTGAGAGAAGAAAGAATACGACATTCCAGCCATTGGATGAAGAGACTCTGGTACGTGTTCCATTTACTGTGGAAGAGACAAAGACATTTTTGACAAGAACATTTCCGAAGAAGCCGTTCGTTCCTTCTGATGAACAGACCCGTGCACAGCGCTGTGAGGAGATCCTGACGATCCAGGCAATGGGACTGAAGAAACGTCTGGCTCATACGAATGCAAGAACTGCTGTTGTCGGCATTTCCGGAGGTCTGGATTCTACACTTGCACTGCTTGTAACGGCACGCGCATTTGACATGCTTGGAAGAGATAAGAAGGATATCATTGCTGTGACAATGCCTTGCTTTGGTACAACAGACAGAACTTATCAGAATGCCTGTGAGATGTCGAAGAAAGTCGGAGCAACTTTGATCGAGGTTCCGATCGCAGATGCCGTGAATGTTCATTTCCGTGACATCGGACATGATCCGGAAGATCACAGTGTAACTTATGAAAACTGCCAGGCAAGAGAGCGTACACAGGTACTGATGGATATCGCAAACAAGACTTGGGGAATGGTTATTGGAACAGGCGATCTGTCAGAGCTTGCGCTTGGATGGGCAACTTACAATGGAGATCATATGTCCATGTACGGAGTGAATGCTTCTGTACCGAAGACACTGGTTCGCCATCTTGTAAAATATGCTGCGGATGATACAAAAGACGAAGCTCTTAAGAATGTACTTTACGATGTGCTTGATACACCGGTAAGTCCTGAGCTTCTACCGCCGAAGGACGGAGATATCGCGCAAAAGACAGAAGATCTTGTAGGACCTTACGAACTGCATGATTTCTTCCTGTATTTCATGCTTCGTTTTGGATATGAGCCGAGCAAGATCTTCCGTATTGCATGTATGACATTTGATGGTGAATATGACAAAGAGACCATTTTTAAATGGCTGGAAACATTCTGTAGAAGATTTTTCTCTCAGCAGTTCAAGCGTTCCTGTCTGCCGGATGGACCGAAGGTTGGTACTGTGGCACTTTCTCCTAGAGGGGACTGGAGAATGCCAAGTGATGCCTGCGTGGCAGTATGGATGAAGGATCTTGAGGCTTGCAGAGTATAAGAAAATAAAAATTGCGGGATGCAGGAAACATGCATTCCGCACAAACTTGGGGAAAGAAAGGGAGAGGATAAGATGAAACTAATCAGAACAGAGGATGCGGTCGGCAGTGTGCTTTGCCACGACATTACACAGATTATTCCGGGAGTTGTGAAGGATGCGGTCTTCCGTAAAGGACATGTAGTGACAGAAGAGGACGTTCCGGTACTGCTTTCTGTAGGAAAAGAACACCTCTATGTATGGGAGAAGCAGGAAGGCATGCTTCATGAAAATGATGCGGCAGAGGTGCTGCGCCAGGTCTGCCAGGGAGAGCATATGAATGCATCCGAGGCGAAAGAAGGAAAGATCGAACTGACTGCACAGTGCGACGGCCTTCTGAAGATCAATCGCGAGAAATTGAATGAAGTAAATGCGCTCGGTCAGATCGTGCTTGCATCCAGACATGGCAATTTCCCGGTGAAAAAGGGAGATAAGATCGTAGGCATGCGTGTTGTTCCGCTAGTGATCGAGGAAGAGAAGATGAACCATGTGAAAGAACTCTGTGGGGAAGAGCCGATTTTCACAATTCTCCCGTTCCATCAGATGAAAGTCGGAATCGTGACAACGGGAAGCGAAGTTTATCATGGAAGGATCACAGATAAATTTACTCCGGTCGTAAAAGCAAAATTAGAAGAGGCAGGCATGGAAGTACTTGGAAATGTACTCTGTGACGATGACTCTCAGATGGTAACAGATGCGATCAATGAATGGATCGTTAAGGGTGCGGAATTTGTAGTCTGTACAGGCGGGATGAGCGTTGATCCGGATGACAGAACACCGTTATCTATCAGAAATGCAACTGATGAGGTGATCACTTACGGTGCACCGGTACTTCCGGGAGCGATGTTCATGCTCGCTTATAAAGGTGAGATTCCGGTTGCAGGCCTTCCGGGATGCGTAATGTATGCAAGAAGAACAATCTTTGATCTGGTGCTTCCGAGAATTGCAGCAGGCGAGAGATTAAGTGTAGAAGATTTCACAGTGCTTGGAGAAGGCGGACTTTGCCTGAACTGTGATGTATGTACTTATCCAAATTGTGGATTTGGGAAATAATAAGATGAAGGAGAATTGGGGAATGAATTCATTTTACATTCAGTTGCAGGCCGAGCTTGCAGATGCAAAAGAAGAGCTTTGGGCACAGACTCGGATTGATGGTGCTGAAGCAGGAAAGAAAATTCTGTTAAAAGGTGAACCGAAGGATACAGACAGTGTTTTTGTAGATGAAAAAGGTGAACGCATTTTCCGGGAGCGTATCAGCCGTCCGGCGAAGCTGGTGATCTGTGGGGCAGGGCATGTATCTATGCCAATCATTCGCATGGGAAAGATGCTTGGATTCCATGTTACGGTGGTAGAAGACCGTCCGAAATTTGCCGATGATGCGAGAAGAGCAGAGGCTGACCAGGTCTATTGCGAACCATTTGAAGATGGTCTTGCAAAGATCAAAGGAGATACAGATACATGGTTTGTTATTGTTACAAGAGGTCACAGATATGACACAGATTGTCTCAGAACAATCCTTGGAAAGCCAAGAGCTTATGTTGGAATGATGGGAAGTAAGAGAAGAACTGCGATCGTAAAAGACCAGCTGGAGGCAGAAGGGTTTGAGAGAGATGTGCTTGAAGCAGTTCATACGCCGATTGGGTTGAAGATCGCTGCTGAGACGCCGGAAGAGATCGCGGTGTCTATTATGGCAGAAATCATTCAGATTAAAAACAGCCGTGCAAAGAGCGGCGGATATTCCAGTGAACTTCTTGAAGAAATTCTGAAAGAAGATGAGTGTGGAAAAGTGCTTGCGACAATTATTTCCAGAAAAGGTTCTGCACCACGTGGCGTAGGAACAAAGATGCTTGTATGCGGAGATGGAAGGATCATCGATACAATCGGTGGAGGATGTGTGGAAAGTGAGATTATTCAGAAAGCACTCCTCATGATCCGTACGGAGCAGGAAGGATTCCAGGTATGCAAGGTAGACATGAAAGCAGAGGCAGCCGAGGATGAAGGTATGGTCTGTGGCGGCGTTGTTGAAGTTATGCTCGAAAGGATAAAATAAGCGCTCTGAAAAAAGTTAAAATGATAGTAGTAATTTAGATTGGAGAATAAGAAAGATGGATGATATCAAAATTTTAAAAGGAAATATTATCTATACAAAGACGAAAGATGAATTTGAGATATGCGAACACGGTTATCTTGTGTGTAAAGATGGAAAAGTAGAAGGAATCTATCAGACACTTCCGTTCCGACTTGGAGGGGAACCAATTGAGGATCATGGAGATTGTCTGATCATTCCGGGAATGACAGATCTGCATATACATGCACCGCAGTATACATTCCGCGGTACAGGGATGGATCTGGAACTTCTGGAGTGGCTGGAGACGAATACATTTCCGGAGGAAGCAAAATACAAGGATGTATTGTATGCGAATGAGGCGTATGCGAAGTTTGCCAAGAACTTGAAACATAGTTCAACAACAAGAGCATGCGTCTTTGGGACAATTCATAGAAGACCGACACTTGTTCTGATGGATCATCTGGAAAGAAGCGGTCTGGTCACGATGGTCGGAAAAGTGAATATGGACAGAAATTCACCGGATGAACTTCGTGAAGGTACACAAGAGTCTGCGGAAGAAACAGTTGAATGGATGAAGGATGTGCAGCATAAAAAGTATAAGAATACGCTGCCGATCCTGACACCTCGTTTTATTCCGAGCTGTACGGATGAGCTTCTAGATATGCTGAAGATGGTTCAGATGCGTTACCAGATTCCGGTGCAGTCACATTTATCAGAGAATTTATCAGAGATCGAATGGGTAAAAGAACTTTGTCCGTATGCAGAGTTTTATGGAGATGCATATGATCATTTTGGTCTGTTTGGAGCAGATGCACCGACGGTTATGGCGCATTGCGTATACAGTACGGAAGAAGAGATCCAGAGAATGAAAGAGAACGGTGTGTATGTAGCACATTGTCCGGAATCAAATGAGAATCTTTCTTCCGGAATTGCACCGGTAAAACGTTATCTGGAAGAAGGACTTTCTGTAGGACTTGGAAGTGATGTAGCAGGGGGATCGACAGAGAATCTTTTCCGGGCAATGGCACATGCAATTCAGATGTCAAAGATGCGCTGGAGACTTGTCGATCAGAAATATCCGGCATTGAAGTCAGAAGAAGCATTCTATATGGCAACTAAGGGTGGCGGATCCTTCTTCGGAAAAGTCGGAAGTTTTGAAGAAGGATATGAATTCGATGCTGTTGTATTAGATGACAGCAGACTTGAATCCTCCCGTCAGATGAGTGTGAAAGATCGTTTGGAAAGAATGATTTATCTTGCTGATGAGAGAGAAGTGAAAGCAAAATACGTCAGAGGAAATAAAATTATATAAAACACATGAAAAAACCTCAGGTTCGGGTGTTGCAGCACCGTTCTCTGAGGTTTTTTCATTTTCTATTTTAGGAGTTTTAAGTAATTGACTTATTCAATCGATTTTTCAATATTAAAGGTGGATTCTTGTTCCAGTCTCACCAAGAATTCCGTCTTTTGCTTTCTCAAGCAGTGTAATCAGTGACTGTCTTCCAGGTTTGGATTCAGCAAAGTCAAGCGCTGCCTGTACCTTAGGAAGCATAGAACCAGGAGCGAAATGTCCTTCTTCTACATACTGTTTCGCTTCTTCAACTGTCACATCGTCAAGCCATTTCTCATCCGGCTTTCCGTAGTTCAGTGCAACTTTCTCAACAGCAGTCAGGATGATGAGGAAGTCTGCGTCGAGCTCTTTGGCAAGGAGAGCACTTGCAAAGTCCTTATCAATAACTGCACTTGCACCTTTCAGGTGGTTACCCTGGCGCATAACCGGGATTCCACCGCCACCACAGGCAATAACAAGGTCACCGGAGTCAACCATTGTACGGATTGTACCGATCTCAACGATCTCCTGCGGTTTTGGAGATGCTACAACACGACGATATCCGCGTCCTGCATCTTCTTTCATGATATAATCATATTTCTCAGCCATAACATCAGCTTCTTCCTTAGAAAGGAATTTACCGATTGGCTTGGATGGTGTCTCGAAAGCCGGATCATCAGCATCTACACGAACCTGAGTGATCATTGTAGCAACCGGAATATCATGAATTCCTCTGTTGAACAATTCTTCTCTCAGAGCATTCTGCAGGTCATATCCGATGTAAGCCTGGCTCATTGCAACACATACAGAAAGTGGTGTGTTTGGCTGTTTCTCATCCTCATGTGTCAATGCGATCATAGCGTTGTTGATCATACCAACCTGAGGACCATTGCCGTGTGCTACGACTACTTCGCAGCCTTCCTGAATCAGGTCTACGATCGCGCGTGCTGTAATCTTAACAGCAGCCATCTGCTCAGGAAGAGTATTGCCAAGGGCATTTCCGCCGAGGGCAATGACAATACGTTTTTTCTTTTCCATTTTAGGATCCTCCGTATTTACTGTAAAGGTATTGTACAGGTCTGAAAGATTCAGGCCTGTACAATAAGTTACTAATTAAGGTAACTGTGAAACTATTTTTGTCTGAGAAATTTAAACTTACTCAAAAATTCTGGACATTCCTCTTTCTTCGAGTTTCTTCAGGATTTCCTGTGGGTTCTCGAATTTAGCAAGGAAGATCATAGCTGCGATGATGTATGGTTTGAAGCTAGCTTCTTTGTAAAGTGGATCTCTGTAACGATCGAATACGGAAGCGTCAACTTCACCTTCTTCACAGCTTACGCCTGAGATGTCAGCTGGCAGACAGTGCATGTAAAGAGCTTTTCCGTCTTTTGTTGTAGCCATGAGCTCTTCTGTACAAGCCCAGTCTTTGTGCTCTGCATTCTGAGCAAGAAGTTCTTTCTCAAGAGCTTTGATACCTTCTGTATCTCCGTTTCCATAAAGCTCTGTACGTTTTTCCATAGCTGCAAATGGAGCCCAGCTCTTTGGATATACGATATCAGCATCTTTGAATGCTTCAGCCATGTTGTTAGTCTTCTTGAAGGATCCGCCTGATTTCTTAGCGTTCTCTTCAGCAACTTTCTCAACATCCTCGAATACTTCGTATCCTTCTGGATGAGCAAGAACAACGTCCATTCCGAAACGTGTCATCAGACCGATGATTCCCTGTGGAACAGAAAGTGGTTTTCCGTAAGATGGTGAGTAAGCCCATGTCATAGCAAGTTTTTTGCCTTTCAGGTTCTCAACTCCGCCGAACTCATGGATGATGTGAAGCATATCAGCCATAGCCTGTGTTGGGTGGTCAATGTCACACTGAAGGTTTACAAGTGTAGGTTTCTGCTCAAGAATTCCGTCCTTGTTTCCTTCTGTTACAGCGTCAACAACTTCGTGCATGTATTTGTTACCTTTTCCGATGTACATATCATCACGGATACCGATAACATCAGCCATGAAGGAGATCATGTTAGCTGTCTCACGAACTGTCTCACCATGAGCAACCTGAGATTTTCCTTCGTCAAGATCCTGAACCTCAAGACCAAGAAGGTTACAAGCAGAAGCGAAAGAGAAACGTGTACGTGTGGAATTGTCACGGAACAGAGAAATTCCAAGTCCGCTCTCGAATACCTTTGTGGAAATGTTGTTCTCTCTCATGTAACGAAGAGCATCAGCTACTGTAAATACAGCCTCGATCTCGTCGTCTGTTTTCTCCCATGTAAGGAAGAAGTCACCATTGTACATCTCTTTGAAGTTGAGTGCGTTCAGTTTGTCAATATATCCCTGTAATTTTGCGTCCATCTTTAAAATCCTCCTGATTAAAATGAATTATTTGTTTTTAGGTTTATTAGCCAAGGCAGTTCCGGCCGGAAATTATCCGGTCAGAACGCCATAGGTTCAATGAATTGGTTGCGTGATCACACGCAAATGCGTTAGCAAATACTGAATTACTCAGCGTAAGACAGTGGAAGTGCAGCGTATACTGCAGCACATGTTACGAGATCCTGTTTCCATGTCATCTCGTTTGGTGCGTGAGCCTGAGCCTCAGCTCCAGGTCCGAATCCGATACATGGGATTCCGTTTCTACCCATGATAGAAACACCGTTTGTAGAGAATGTCCACTTATCTGTCAGAGGACGAGCCTGACGCATCTCAAGTGTGTCAGCAGCACCGATTCTCTGATCTCCGTAAAGTCCTGTGTAAGCTTTCTCAAGAGCCTTAGTTACTTTGTGATCCTTCGGAATAGCCCATGTTGGGAAGTAGCACTCGATCTCGTATACACATCCTGTGTAGGACGGACGATCATAGTTGTACATAGAAACAACAACGTCATCACCGTATTTCTTAACGCTTGGCAGGTTACGGATCTCATCTAAGCAGCTCTCCCATGTCTCTCCGAATGTCATACGACGGTCAAGAGATACAGCACAGGAATCTGCTACTGCACAACGGCTTGGTGATGTGTAGAAGATCTGAGATGTTGTAACTGTTCCACGTCCAAGGAAACGAGCCTCTTCGTAGTCAGGGTTGAATTTCGGGTTAAGCATTTTAACAAGACCTTTGATCTCTGTCTCGTCAGCGTCATCGTTCTCGTTAAGAGCGCGAACATCCTGAAGAATGTCAGCCATCTTGTAGATCGCGTTGTCTCCACGCTCCGGAGCAGAACCGTGACAGGAAACTCCCTTAACATCGATACGGATTTCCATACGTCCTCTCTGTCCACGGTAGATACCACCGTCTGTAGGCTCTGTAGAAACTACGAACTCCGGACGAATCTTGTCTTCGTTGATGATGTACTGCCAGCAAAGTCCGTCACAGTCTTCTTCCTGAACTGTACCAACAACCATTACTTTGTATCCTTCTGGAATGAGTCCGAGATCTTTCATGATCTTTGCTCCGTATACACCAGATACGATACCGCCGCACTGGTCAGATACTCCACGTCCACCGATCTCTGTCTCTGTCTCGTATCCATCGTATGGATCGAATTTCCAGTTATCGATGTTACCGATACCTACTGTATCAATATGTGCGTCAAATGCGATGATCTTGTCGCCAGTTCCCATGAATCCCATAACATTTCCCTGTGGGTCGATGATAACTTCGTCAAATCCAACTTTCTTCATCTCAGCAGCGATTGTCTCTACGTGAGCTTTCTCATCACAGCTTTCTCCCGGATTTTTTACGATAGCACGAAGGAAAGCAGTCATGTCTTTCTCATAGCCTTTTGCATACTCTTTGATTTTGTTAAGATCCATTGTTCTTCTCCTTTTGAAATAAAATCTTGTTTTGGTGTTACAGTTTCTTCTTATTGTATTGCGAGAAATGATTATCTCTCATTTCCGTCCCAGACAATTGATTTGTATCTATCCGGATCAGTGTCTCCCTCAGTAGAGAAGAGAAGTACTTTTGAGTTCTCATCCAATCCGAGGTGCTCTCTGAGCGGTTTGTACTCATCCATTGTCATGATGCACGCAAGTGTTCCAAACGGTGCGGCTCCGGATTCTCCGGAAGTAACAGGCTGATCACCTTTGAAAGGTGCAGCAAGCATACGCATACCTTTGGCAGCAACCCAGTCAGGTGTTGCGATAAATGTATCAACGTGGTTTTTCAGGATATCCCATGAAATTGTGTTCGGCTCTCCACAAGCAAGACCAGCCATGATTGTAACCATGTCTCCGTCTACGATGCGGATAGCTCCGTCCTTAGCACATGCTCCTTTGTAAAGACATGCAGCAGGCTCAGCTTCAACAACAACAACTTTCGGTGGATTTTCCGGATAGCGGTTAGCGAAGAATCCCTGAACTGCTCCGGCAAGTGAACCAACACCAGCCTGAATAAATACATGTGTCGGACGCTCACATCCAGCTTCATGAAGCTGATCATCAGCCTCGTTAGCCATTGTTCCGTATCCCTGCATGATCCATGCCGGAATCTCTTCATATCCGTCCCAGGCTGTATCCTGAACCATTACGCCGTTCTCTGTCTTCTCTGCCATAGCGTTAGCCATACGAACACATTCGTCGTAGTTTTCCTCTTCGATTGTAGCTTTCGCTCCTTCTTTCAGGATGTTGTTCAGTCTTGTCTGAGTGGATCCCTTCGGCATAAGTACTACAGATTTCTGTCCAAGCTTGTTCGCTGCCCATGCAACACCACGTCCGTGGTTACCATCTGTTGCAGTGAAGAAAGTAGCCTGTCCGAATTCATTACGCAGTTCGTCAGATGTAAGAACGTTGTAAGGAAGTTCTGAAACATCCTTTCCTGTCTGCTTTGCAATGTAGCGAGCCATTGCGAAAGATCCGCCGAGTACTTTAAATGCGTTCAGTCCGAAACGATAAGACTCATCTTTTACATAGACCTCTTTGAGTCCAAGGTATGCAGCCATGTGATCCAGTTTTGCAAGTGGTGTAACACTGTACTGCGGGAAGCTCTCATGGAATGCGCGAGCTTTCGCTACATTCTCAAGTGACATTACCTGAAGCTGAGAGTCATCTGTTTTTGGCATTTCGTTTACTGCCCATTTGATAGTTTCCATTATAGTGACCTCCTTAAATTAATACGTGTCATTTGCCCATGTAACTGTAAAGTGTGAATTTCGATATCCCCAAATACGAAGAAACTTTATCGCCGGACTTTGTAATAAGAAAAGCACCGGCATGATCCAGATACTGGACAACAGCAACTTTGTCGTCTTTGTTCATCATTGCAACTGGCTTTCCGACCTTTGCAACGGCCTGCTCGATCAACAAATCCAGAAGTTCATTTACATTATGTGTGATCTGCCGTGGCGAATCACCTGTAAGATCCGGAAGATTGTCTTTCGTAGCAATCAAAGACTGAATTGCTGTACTCGCAGCTGTAAAAGCTGTGATGTCATAGTTTAATGAGAAGATGTATGAGATTGATCCGTCATCGTCTCTTATATAGAAGGTACTCGATTTCAGGATCCGTCCATCTTCTGTTTTAGTAAGATAGGAAAGCTTATCATGAATCGTTGACGGATCCGACTGAAGTGTCTCAAGAACAATTCCTGAAGGACCATCTCCGGTCTGTCGGTTCGATACATGTCCGTTCTCGATGTACACGATTGATTTCTCCAGATCTTTTGTCTTCAAATCATGAATTGCAATCTCACAGGAACTTCCAAATTGAATTGCAAGTCCGTGTGCAAGCTGCTTAAGAAAATCTAAGGTATGACGCATATGTCCACCTGCCTTTCTACATGCTTTCTGTCTTCATAATCCCATAATATCATAAAAATCACGATAGTCAATACCTTTCCTAAAAATTTTTTAGGTAACAAAAAACTTTTTTAGATTTCTTGTTGCATTTAGACAATTTAGATGTTATTCTATGTGTATCAGAGACGTTGATGTACGAAATGCACATAACAGGCGGATAGCATTTTAACATCAAAGTGTAGAAATTCATAAAAAGGAGAGGTTACAATTATGTTGATCTTAGGTAATGGTAGAGTTGTGACAAGAAACCCTGAATGTCCTTATATGGAAGAGGGCGCAGTAGCAATTGATGGCAAAGTAATCTGTAAGGTGGGACCAACAGATGAGTTGAAGAAGGCTTATCCAGATGCAGAGTTTATTGATGCAAAAGGCGGAGTGATTATGCCGGCATTCATTAATACTCATGAACATATCTATAGTTCTTTTGCAAGAGGACTTGCTATTAATGGATACAATCCAACAGGATTGCTCAGCATTCTTGAAGGAATGTGGTGGACACTGGATAGAAACCTGACACTGAATGATACTTATTTAAGTGCTATGGCTACTTATATTGATTCTATCAAGAACGGTGTAACAACAGTATTTGACCATCATGCAAGCTTTGGAGCTATCAAAGGTTCCTTATTTGAAATTGAGAGAGCAGCGAAGGAAACAGGAATTCGTTCCTGTCTCTGTTATGAAGTTTCCGACAGAGATGGAAAAGACAAGGCCAGAGAGTCTGTAATGGAGAATGCAGAATTTATTCGTCATGCACTGAAGGATGACAGCGGAATGATCGCCGGAATGATGGGTATGCATGCACAGTTCACAATCTCAGATGAGACAATGGAACTTGCAGCAGCAAACAAACCGGATGAAGTTGGTTATCATATTCATGTTGCAGAAGGAATTGAAGATCTGCATCACTGCCTGAAACATTATGGAAAGAGAATTGTTGACCGTCTGATGGACTTCAATATTCTTGGAGAGAAGACACTGCTTGGACATTGTATCTACATCAACCCACATGAGATGGATCTGATCAAAGATACAAACACAATGGTTGTTCACAATCCGGAATCCAATATGGGAAATGCCTGCGGATGCCCTCCGACAATGGAACTTGTACACAGAGGAATCCTTACAGGACTTGGAACAGATGGATATACACATGATATGATGGAATCCTTCAAAGTGGCAAATATTCTTCATAAACATCACCTTTGCGATCCAAATGCAGCATGGGGAGAAGTTCCGACAATGCTGTTTGAGAACAATGCAAAGATTGCAGGACGTTATTTCGACCAGAAGCTCGGAGTTCTTGAAGAAGGCGCAGCAGCAGATGTGATTATTGTTAATTACAATCCGCTGACACCAATGAATGAGAATAACATCAATGGTCACCTTGTATTCGGAGTAACTGGACACGATGTTGTGACAACTGTTGCAAACGGTAAAGTATTGATGAAAGACAGAAGACTGACAGAGATTGACGAAGCGAAAGTTATGGCAGACTGCAGACAGGCAGCAGCCGAACTTGGAAAACGTATCAACAGTCGTTAGGCTTAGATTGACGGATACTGTTCATTAATGTTAACATATATAACAGATGTGGACAGTATCTTTGATCGCACATTTCGTCAAAACTAACCGGAAAGGACAATAAAATAATGAAAGAAAAGAAATCAGAAGCACCTCGCAGAGGAAACGAAGAACTGTTTAAGTGGGATGGTAATCCGACATTTGGTCAGATACTTCCGCTTGCTGCCCAGCATGTACTTGCAGCAGTTGTAGGATGTGTTACACCGGCAATTCTGGTTGCAAATGCAGCGAATAATGCAGGCGGAAATGTAAACATGGGTCTCTTGATCCAGATGTCACTTGTATTTGCAGCATTATCAACATTCCTTCAGCTGTATGGAAATAAGATCCATCTTGGATCCGGACTTCCGGTCATCATAGGTGTAAGTTTTGCTTATGTTCCGACAATGACAGCAATTGCAGCACAGGCTCAGGACGTTAACACGATTTTTGGCGCGATGATCGTAGGTGGTATTGTAGCAATTATCGTTGGACTTACTATTAAGCAGATCAGAAAGGTGTTCCCACCGCTGGTAATCGGAACTGTTATCTTTGCGATCGGTCTGTCTCTTTATAAGACAGCCATTAACTACATGGCAGGAAACTCCGCGAACACATATGAAGTGATCGTAGAGCAGAGAGGTCAGACAGCAGCACTTGTTTATGGTTCCTGGCAGAACTGGCTTGTATCTCTTGTAACACTGGCAATCGTAATCGGTCTGAACCATTACGGAAAAGGACTTTTCAAACTTGCATCTATCCTGATCGGTCTGATCTGTGGATATGTACTTGCATTGTGCTTTGGAATGGTTGATTTTTCAGCACTTTCAAACGCAGGTTGGTTCCAGCTTCCACAACCGTTCGCTTTCGGTGTAAAATTCGATATCTCAGCGATTATCCCGCTGGCGATTTTGTTCCTTGTCAATTCCATTCAGGCAATGGGAGATTTCTCCGCTACAACAAGTGGTGGTATGGATCGTCTTCCTACTGACCAGGAGCTCAACGGTGGTATCATCGGTTATGGTATCAGTAATATCGTAAGTGCATGTTTCGGATGTCCTCCGACAGCAACTTACAGCCAGAACGTAGGTATTGTTGGTTCTACAAAAGTTGTAGCAAGAAAGGTATTTTCACTTTCAGCATTTATCCTTCTGATTGCAGGACTGATTCCGAAATTCTCAGCACTTCTGAGAACAATTCCTCAGTGTGTACTTGGTGGAGCAGTAGCATCTGTATTCGCAGGTATCGCAATGACAGGTATCAAGCTTCTTGTAAGTGAAGGTATGTCTACAAGAAATACAACAGTTGCAGGATTATCTATTGCAATCGGTATGGGTGTATCCTTAAGTAACGGATGCTTAAATCAGATGACATCAACAATTTATGATGGATTAGGAATGACAATGGGACTTGAGAACTTCCAGTCCATCATCAATAACACATTTGCATCATCACCGGTTGTACTGGCGACAATTTTTGCAGTTATTTTGAATCTGGTTCTTCCGAAAGATCCAAAGCCGGAGGCAAAATAAAAGGAAACAGATCTTTGAGAAAAGACAGGTTCTTGGGGAATGATCTGTCAGAGATTTCAAAGATTTAATCATTACGGAAGAACCTGCCGATGGCAGGTTTTCCGTGATAAAAGAAAAAAAGAGAGGTAAAAAGTATGAGTGAAATTATGAGACCTATGTCATTTGAACAGCTTTTAAACTGGACATTGACAGAGTACAAAGAGAATGGAACAGTATTTGGAGAGCGTCATCCATATCATGCGGACAGCAAGTTCAACCGCACAATCTTCGGACGCGATCTTGAGACACCAATCGGACCGGCAGCAGGTCCAAACACTCAGCTGACACAGAATATTATCGCAGCTTACTACACAGGAAGCCGTTTCTTCGAACTGAAGACAGTTCAGGTAATGGACGGAGACGAGCTTGCAGCATGCATCAACAGACCATGTATCAAGGCTGATGACGAGTGCTACAACTGTGAGTGGTCTACAGAGCTGTTTGTTCCACAGGCAATGGAGGAGTACATCAAAGCATGGTTCCTTCTGAAAGTGATCTCAAAAGAATTCGGACTTGGAAGCATGGACGGATTCCAGTTCAATATCAGTGTTGGATATGATCTTGCCGGAATCAAATCAGAGAAGGTTGACACATTCCTGAACACAATGCAGCATGCACAGGATTCAGAGATTTTCAAGCACTGCAAGGCTTATCTTCTTGAGCATGTTGACCTGTTCGAGAAAGTGACAGTAGAAGATATCGAAAGCATTTCCGGTGATATCTGTAATTCTGTTACAATCTCTACACTTCACGGATGCCCTCCGGAAGAAATTGAGAAGATCGCAATGTATCTGATCACAGAAAAGGGATTCCATACATTTATCAAATGTAACCCGACACTTCTTGGATACGAGTATGCAAGAAAGACAATGGATGACATGGGATACGATTATATCGCATTCGGTGACTTCCACTTCAAAGACGACCTGCAATACGAGGATGCTGTTCCGATGTTGAACAGACTGATCGCTGTCTGTCAGGAAAGAAACCTGGAGTTTGGTGTGAAGATCACAAACACATTCCCGGTTGATGTAAAACAGAACGAACTTCCAAGTGAAGAGATGTATATGTCAGGAAAATCTCTGTACCCACTTTCCATCTCCGTAGCAAATATGCTGGCAAGAGATTTCGGTGGAAAACTGAGAATCTCCTATTCAGGTGGTGCTGATTTCCATAACATCGAAGGAATCATCGATGCAGGAATCTGGCCGGTAACAATGGCTACAACAATCCTGAAACCAGGCGGATATGACAGACTTTGCCAGATTGCAGGACTTCTTGAGAAAGAAGGCGTTGTATTCACAGGTATCGACGCTGCCAAGACAGAGAAACTGGTTGAGGAAGCAAAGACAAGCCCATATCATGTAAAGGCTGTAAAACCGCTTCCGTCCAGAAAGATCAACAAACAGGTTCCGCTGATCGACTGCTTCATCGCTCCTTGTAAAGAAGGATGCCCGATCCACCAGGATATCACAACATATCTGCAGCTTGTAGAAGCTGGTAAATATGAAGAAGCTATGGATGTTATCACAGAGAAGAATCCACTTCCATTCATTACAGGAACAATCTGTGCACATGCTTGTATGGGCAAATGTACACGTAACTTCTATGAGTCACCGGTACATATCCGTGAGATGAAGCTTGAGGCAGCTCAGAACGGATACGAAGCACTGATGAACAAGCTGACAGCACCTGCAATCACAAAAGAAGGTAAGGCAGCAGTGATTGGTGGAGGACCGGCTGGTATGGCAGCTGCTTACTTCCTGCGCAGAGCCGGAATGGCAGTTACAGTATTTGAGAAGAATGACGCTCTCGGCGGTGTTGTTCGCCACGTGATCCCAGAGTTCAGAATTCCGGGAACATCTATTGATAAAGATGCAGCACTTCTTGAGAAGATGGGCGTTGAAGTTCGTCTGAACACAGAAGTAAAAGATACAGCAGCGCTGAAAGCAGAAGGATTTACAACAGTGATCCTTGCAGTAGGAGCTTCTGAGCCTGGAGTATTAAGACTTGAGCAGGGTGAAGCTAAGAATGCACTCGAGTTCCTGGCTGACTTCAAGGCAAATGACGGAAAACTTGATATCGGTAAGAACGTTGTAGTTATCGGTGGTGGTAACACAGCAATGGATACAGCAAGAGCAGCAAAACGTACAACAGGCGTTGAACATGTATATCTTGTATACAGAAGAACAAAACGCTATATGCCGGCAGACGAAGAAGAGCTGGTAATGGCAGTAGAGGACGGCGTAGAATTCATGGAACTCCTTTCTCCTGTTAAACTTGAGAATGGAAAACTGATCTGCGAAGTTATGGTTCTTGGCGATATGGATGCTTCTGGAAGAAGAGGCGTTGTTAAGACGGGAGAACTCAAAGAGATCCCGGCTGATACAGTGATCGCAGCTGTTGGTGAAAAAGTTCCGACTGCTCTTTACGAGGCAAATGGAATCAACGTAAATGACAGAGGACGTGCTCTTGTAAATGAAGAGACATTAGAGACAAACGTAGAGAACGTTTACGTTGTTGGTGACGGACTTGGCGGACCGGCTACAGTAGTAGAAGGTATCCGTGATGGTCTCAAAGCTGCTCAGGCAGTGATCGGAGAGACTCTTGTAAGAGATTTCGATGCAGAGACAGATGAAGCTGTTGTATACGAGAGAAAGGGTAACCTCGAAGACGTACGCGAAGACAGCACAGAGGCTAAGAGATGTCTTAACTGTGCAGGAATCTGTGAGAACTGTAAGGAAGTTTGCCCGAACAGAGCAAATGTAGCAATCAAGGTTCCGGGACTGGAGAAACATCAGATCATCCATGTGGATTACATGTGCAATGAGTGTGGTAACTGTAAGAGCTTCTGTCCGTACGACAGTGCTCCGTACCTGGATAAATTCACATTATTCATGGACGAGAACGATATGGCAGACAGCAAGAATCAGGGATTCACAGTACTGGATAAAGATGCAGTACACTGCAAGGTTCGTTTCTGTGGAGAGATCCTCGACTGGACACTTGGAGAAGGGACAAAGATTCCGGAAGCACTTCAGAAAGTAATGGAGACTGTTTGCAAGGACTACACATATCTGTTAAGATAATAGCAGAAGGTTTATGTGAGATTGCTCCGGTGGAAATTGAGTGAGACCAGAGTGATAATATGTGAGATAGATAGCTCACAGGCATCTGCCTGTGGGCTATCTTCTTTTCAAAAGACGCAGAAATATAGAAAGAAGGGATCTGTAAAATGATAAGTTATTTCAGAGATGACAGACTTTGTGAAGCAGACGCTTTCTTATCGGTAGTAAAGCCTGACGATACAGAATGTCCGATGATAGCTGCTGTCGGTGCGGGAGGAAAGACCTCTACATTGAGAAGGCTTGCAGAAGAGTATGCGCTGATGGGGAAAAAGGCAATTGTTCTTACAACAACTCATATGAGAGAAGAGACGACTCCATGGAGTTGTGTGGCTGAAGAGGAAGAGTGGATTAGTAAAGGGAACGAGCTGCTTGAACGAGTGAAGGAATGCCTTAAACAATATGGACAGGCCTGGATTGGGGCAAGAGCGAGAAAAGGGAAAATGAGCTGTGTTCCGGAGTTGATTCTGGCAGAGATAGAAAGCTGGAATGTGCCATTACTTGTTGAAGCGGACGGAGCAAGGATGCTGCCGTTAAAAGTACCGGGAGAACAAGAACCTGTGATCCTGCCACAGACAACACATGTATTTTCTGTTTATGGAATGGATGCCTTAGATCAAAAGCTCGAAGAGATTTGTTTTCGAAGCGAAAAGGCGGCAGAGCTTCTTGGAAAACAGCCGGAAGATCAGGTGACAGAAGAGGACCTGATAAAGCTTGCATGTCATGAACAGGGCGGGCGAAAAGGCTGTCCAAAGCAGGCGGAGTATATTGTTGTGTTGAATAAGGCAGATACAAAGGAGCGGCGAGACAGAGCGTGTAAGATTGCAAAGTGCTTGTATGAGAATGGAATCAAGAATATATTTGTGACATCTTATATGCTGTGATAAATATTGTAAAAAAAGCGCAGAGATTATTCTTGAACGCAAATAAATTAGAAAATAACGGAGAATCATAAAAGATTCTCAGGAAAATAGATGGGAAGTATTGAGATGAAGATATTGATTAAAGGTGCGGGAGACCTGGCAACAGGAATCGCATCCAGGTTATATGGCGCAGGGCATCAGATCATGATGACAGATATTGCTGTGCCATTGACGGTCCGCAGACTGGTTGCATTTTCCAGAGCAGTTTATGAAGGCGAGGCAGTTGTAGAAGATATGACAGCACGCCTGGCAAAGAATCAGGAAGAAGCAGAGGAGATTATGGAACAGGGAGATATCCCTGTGATCGTTGATCCAAAGGCAGAATGTATACAGTGGTTTCAGCCGGATGTAATCGTGGATGCCATCCTTGCAAAGAAAAATCTCGGAACAAAGATCACAGATGCACCATTTGTAATCGGAGTCGGACCTGGATTTACTGCCGGGGAAGACTGCAACTGTGTTGTAGAGACAAAGAGAGGACATACACTGGGTAATGTGATCTGGGACGGAAGTGCGATTCCGAATACCGGAGTTCCGGGAAATGTCGGAGGATATTCCATTGAGCGTCTGATCAAAGCATCTGCAGATGGAGTGATCGAACCGAAGGCTGTGATCGGCGATCTGGTACGAAAAGGACAGATCGTTGCAATTACAGGCGGAGAGCCGGTTTATGCGCTGATGGACGGTATCGTTCGCGGAATGCTTCAGCCAGGTGTTCAGGTGACGAAGGGGCTAAAGATCGGAGATATTGATGCTCGTGCAAAGCAGGAGCATTGCCGGACAATCTCAGACAAAGCAAGGGCGATTGGCGGCGGTGTTCTTGATGCAGTCTGTAGTTATGAAAAGAGCAGAGGAAAGTATGCACTGATCTTATTGGCAGCAGGACAGAGCGTACGGTTCGGTTCAGATAAACTGAAAGCTGTTGTAGAAGGTGAAGCAATGTATGAAAGTGCGATCAGCCGGTTTGAAGCATTTCAGGGATTCAAGTCTTATGTAGTGACAGGAAAAGAAGAGATTGCACTTTCAGCAGAGTCAGCCGGTTGCACGGTGGTATGCAACAAAGAACCGGAGAAGGGAATCTCTCTTTCTGTAAAGCTCGGTCTGACAAAGGCAATTGAGGATGCGGATGAAAATGGAACACCGCTTCGAGGAATCCTGTTCAGTGTCTGCGATCAGCCAAGATTAAAAAAATCCACGATTCAGAGAATCATAAATACAGCATTTCATAATCCGGGAAAGATCGTTTGTGCAGGAGAAGGAACAAGAAATGGCAATCCGGTCTTGTGGGATAAGAGATTCTTTGATAAACTTTTGGAGTTAGATGGAGATATCGGTGGAAAGAAGATATTGAAAGAAAACTTAGATTCGCTGAAAATTGTGCCGGTACAGGCGGGAGAACTTCAGGATATTGATCGCAAAGAAGATCTCGGAACGGCATAATGATAGAATTGCTGGTTGCATATAGTGTGAACAGTAATAAAAATAGCAGCGGTGAGCTGAAAGGAGAATGCAAATGCGGGTAGGAGCAGTGATTGCGGCAGCAGGAAAATCTGGTGGATATAAGAGTTATGATAAGATGAAGTCGGTGGATGGAATCCAGGTTCTGCGTCAGATGATTTTAAATTTCAAGAGAGCAGGCGTGGATGAGATCGTGCTGATCACAGGATACCAGGCGGAGCAGGTGGAGAAGAAACTGGCGAAGCTTGGTGCAGTATTCCTTCGCAGTGAAGATTATGAGAAGGAAGAGATGATCACGTCAGCAGTTCGAGGGATGAACTACCTGAAAACGCGCTGTGAGAAATTCTTCTTCTGTCCGGCAGGAGTTTCTCTTTTCACAGAAGATACCGTACGTGTGTTGATGCAAAAAGCGAAAGAAAATGAAAACGATCATGAGAAAGTCTATGTACCGGTCTGGGAAGAACGAAAAGGACATCCGATCCTGATGGATCGCAGTATGATCGATCAGTTTGCTTCTTATGAAGGTGAAGGTGGACTTAAAGGCGCCATGGATGTGCTGAATGTAGAACGCATTTTCGTTCCGGTGGAAGACAACGGTGTAGCGATTTACTCCGGACAGGGAGAACCTTTCCGTGAGATTTTCAAAGAGAAGGAAAAGGAGAGAAGAATCCGTCCGAGAGTGAAGCTTCAGTTGGAGAAGAATGAGAACTTCTTCGGTCCGGGAATTGTATTCCTTCTGCGTCAGATCAATACACTTGGTTCGGTAAGAGACGCCTGTGCAAAGACAGGAATGTCTTACAGCAAGGGCTGGAGCCTGATCAGAAGTGCAGAGAAAGAACTCGGATATACCGTCGTAGAGCGAAGTCCGGGAGGCAAGCATGGCGGTGTAGCCAGTGTAAGCGAAGCAGGGAAAGACATACTCAGAAAATATGAACTGCTGGAAAAAGATGTGGTGAAATATGCAGAGAAGAGATATAAGGATATCTTTGAATCATAATTTAGTCAATGAAAAAAAGTTGTGTAAATCACAACTTTTTTTAGAAAAGCGATTGTTAAAATAAAACTAATCGGTTATAATTAAAACATCATTTAGAAAGAAAAGACAGGAATAATTTTATGAACGAGGCGCCTGTCAGGAGGAGACAAGATGAAAAAGAGAATTTTAGCAGCAATGATGGCAGCCGTAATGGTGTTTTCTATGGCTGGATGTGGATCCAAAGCCGACAAAAAGACAGACGACACAGCAAAAACAGAAGCAACTGACAACAAAGGCAGTGATGAAGAAGAAACAGAGATCCAGGTATTTATTGCAGCCAGCTTAAAGAATGTAATGGATGAGCTCGCAACACAGTATAACGAAGAGCATCCGAACGTAAAGATCACATACAATGCAGACAGTTCAGGTACACTTCTGACACAGATTGAAGAAGGATATGAGTGTGATATCTTCTTCTCAGCAGCACAGAAGCAGATGGACCAGCTTGAGTCCGACGGTCTTGTAGTAGACGGAACAAGAGCGAATGTTGTTAACAACCAGGTAGTAGTTGTGACAAGAAAAGACAGCGGAACAAAGGTAACAGGACTTGATAACTTAAGCGAAGCAGAAAGCTTTGCACTTGCCGGTGGAAGCGTACCGGTAGGTAAGTATACAAGAACCGCACTTATGAATATGGGAGTTCTTCCTAAGGTGGATGATCCTTCAGCAATCAAAACAGAAGAAGTATCAGAAGCACTTGGCGGACTTGAGATCAGCGAGCAGGACAACGTAAGCAAGGTTCTTTCCGCAGTAGTGGAAGGATCTTGTGAAGTTGGAACAACTTATTACTCTGATACATATGGATTCGAGGACGAACTCGATATTCTTCAGACAGTAGGGTATGATCTGACAGGAAATGTAATCTATCCGATCGCACGTGTAGTAAATGATGAGGCTGATGATGCACAGAACGCAGTAGCAGATGATTTCATCAAGTTTGTTCTGTCAGACAATGCAAAGAAAGTATTTGAGTCTTATTACTTCGATACAAATGTAGAATAAAGATAGTGTGATAGTAACGGATGTGTTACTATAGAAGCAGAGGGTTACTGTTCACTCCCGTGTCAATCACTTTGCTGATTGACACGGAGGATGCGTGTTTTGACTTGAATGCATCTCGCCCCATCGCCAAAGGCGATTTAAAATGGCGAGATGCGTTGCTGGTCGCACATCGTGTGAACAGTAACAGCAGAGGCTGCCAGAAATGAAAAGTTTCGGACAGCCTTTTTCTTATAGTTGTAAAGGAGAGTGAATGATAGAATGGATGAAATGATGGAAATCCTGAAGAATCTGGATTGGAGCCCATTATTTATTTCAATAAAAACAGGAATCGTAGCTACGATATTTTCCTTTTTTCTTGGAATCTATGCGGCACGCAAGGTTGTGAAGACAACTCCGGGGAAAAAGGCGATCATTGATGGAATATTAACCTTGCCAATGGTACTTCCGCCGACAGTGGCCGGCTTCTTTCTGTTACTGATCTTCAGCAGGAGAAGACCGTTTGGAATCTTTTTATTTGAAAATTTTGGAATCAAAGTAGTACAGACATGGCTTGGATGTATCATTGCTGCCACAGTAATTTCATTTCCGCTGATGTACAGAAATGCCCGTGCTGCTATGGAACAGATCGATGTGAATCTGATCTATGCAGGAAGGACACTTGGCATGTCTGATACAGAAATCTTCTGGAAAGTAGTGATCCCGACCGCAGGACCTGGAATCGCATCCGGAACGATTCTTACATTTGCCAGAGCACTCGGAGAATATGGGGCGACATCTATGCTTGCCGGAAATATTCCGGGAAAGACAGGAACAATCTCGCAGAAGATTGCAATGGTCATTCAGGACGGAGACTATATGACAGCGGGCGTGTGGGTTGCGATTGTCATGGTGATTGCATTCCTGGTGATCTTCCTGATGAATCTGATCTCGGGCAAGAAAATGAAGAATGTCAAGAGGTGGTAAGAGATGGCGATAGAAGTAAAGATTCAGAGAAAACTGAATACATTTGAGTTGAACATAGACTTTAAAAGTGATTCTAAACGAATCGGAATCCTCGGCGCATCCGGATGTGGAAAGAGCATGACACTAAAGAGTATTGCAGGAATCGAGCCGCCGGAGAGCGGATTGATCAAGATTGAAGGAAAGACAGTTTACGACAGCGAAAATAAAGTGAATTTAAAACCGCAGAAGCGTAACATTGGCTATCTGTTTCAGAATTATGCACTTTTCCCTACAATGACGGTGGAAAAGAATATCGCCGCCGGATTAAAAGGGAAAAAGCAGGAGAATGCAAAGCGTGTGCGTGAGATGATTGAGAAATTTCAGCTGACAGGACTGGAAAAACGATTCCCAGCAGAGCTTTCCGGAGGCCAACAGCAGAGGGTAGCCCTTGCAAGAATCATGGCTTACAAACCGGATGTGATTCTCTTAGACGAACCATTTTCAGCACTTGATATGTATCTGAAGGACCGTCTGCAGCAGGAATTACAGGAGCTTCTCGAAGATTATGAGGGTACTGTGATCATGGTGTCTCACAGCAGAGATGAAGTGTACCGGTTTAGTGAAGAACTGCTGATCATCGACCAGGGGCAGATTGTGGCAGCAGGGAAGACGAAAGAATTGTTCCAGAATCCGCAGAGAAAAGAAGCGGCACGTCTGACCGGATGTAAGAATTTCACAAGAGCAGTTTATGTGGATGAGCATACCGCAGAACTGACAGACTGGGGGATTACGTTGTGTACAGAGCAAAGAAATATCCCAGAAAATATCAACTATATCGGTTATCGTGCGCATGATTTTGTCCCGATCTGGGGAGAAGGTGGAAAGAATCAGATCCCATTTCTATTAGAGAGTAAGGCAGCACTCCCTTTCGAAGATAACTATTATCTGAAGCCTGCAAATGAAGAGGCAGATCCGCCTGTGATCTCCTGGTTTGTACAGAGAGAGAATCAGGAGAAGATCCGGGAAAAAGGAATGCCGGATGCGCTGGAGCTGGTGGAGGAAGAAGTGCTGTTCCTGGAATAGCATCTTCCCATATAGATGATTTTTGAGTGAACCGTTACGTTTTGAAAGAAATGTAAAAACTCCTTTTCAGGATATTTACATCAGGGAAAAACTAGTATATAATAAGCACGTTTTTTCGAAAAAAGGAGGACATCATGAAATCAGTACAGAATGATATGACTGTTGGAAGCCCAATGAAGATGATCTTAAGTTTTACATTTCCAATCTTTCTGGGAAATGTTTTCCAGCAGTTTTATAATATGGCGGATGCTGTGATCGTAGGTAAGTTCGTTGGAACGAAAGCGCTTGCAGCAGTTGGAAGCACAGGAACAATCATGTTTCTGATCTATGGATTTGTAGTTGGAATGACAGCCGGATTTACTGTTCTCACAGCGCAGAAGTTTGGCGCAGGAGACATGCAGGGGATGCGGCGCACCGTTGCGGGGGCAGGAATCCTCTCATTCTTGATCGGACTGTTTCTTACGGTTACCTTTATGTTATTTATGAAACCGCTGTTACATCTGATGCACACGCCGTCTGATATCTTTGCAGATGCATATAAGTATATTATGATCGTCAGCGGAGGAATCCTGGCGCAGATGCTTTATAACTTGTTATCCAGTATTTTAAGAGCACTGGGAAACAGTAAGATTCCATTGTATTTCCTGATCATCAGTGCGTTGCTGAATATCGTGTTGGATCTGGTTTTAATCATTGTATTTCAGATGGGCGCACCGGGTGCGGCAATCGCGACGGTAGTAGCACAGGGCATATCAGGTGTACTCTGTCTTATTTATATTATGTGGAAGATTCCGCTTCTTCATCTGAAAAAGGAAGACTGGCATGTTGGCGGGCAGATTTGCGCGATTCAGTTAAAGATCGGACTTCCAATGGCATTGCAATATTCTATCACGGCAATTGGAACTATGATGGTTCAGTCTGCCCTGAATATTTTGGGATCTACGCTTGTGGCGGCATTTACTGCGGCAAGTAAGATTGAGCAGGTTGTGACACAGGCATATGTAGCGATGGGAACAACAATGGCAACTTACGGAGCCCAGAATATCGGAGCCGGAAATGTACCAAGAATCCGTCAAGGTTTCAAGGCGTGTACGATTCTTGGTATCGGTTACTCTCTTGTAGCAGCAACATTTATCATGACAGTAGGAAAATACATGACCTATCTGTTTGTCTCAGAGGATGTGGATATTATCATGAGTTCTGTGGATATCTATCTGAAATGTATCGGACTTTTCTTCATTCCGCTTGCAATTGTGAATATCTACAGAAATGGAATCCAGGGACTCGGATATGGACTGCTGCCGATGATGGCCGGTGTTGCTGAACTGATCGGAAGAGGTGTGGTAGCACGGATCGCAGCAAGAGAGAGAAGTTATCTTGGTGTTTGCCTGGCCAGCCCGGCTGCATGGGTGCTGGCAGGAGGCCTCCTGATTGCGATGTATTATTATATTATGAATGTCCATATGAAGAAGATGTTTGGGGATTATAATCAGAAGGTCTGATTATTTACAATGTGCATTGCATCGCGGCTCGCATTCAACCATTTGGATTTCTCAGTTTCAAAGCGTTCGAAAAGCCAGGCAATGGCTTCATCCATTCCCTCATCGGAGAGCGGAAATGTCTTCTGTTCTTTCTCTTCTTCCGGTGTATCTTCAAAGCACCACGGTTCTGGATAAATGAATACGGTGAAGGTTGTGCTGCTTTTTCCGTCATCTCCGCGAAAGAAATAGCGCATTCCATGATGTGTACCTGAAAATGGTTCTTTCTTAAGTCCCCCGTAAGGAATCAGTTTTTTATCAATCATAGTAATACAATGTCCTTTCGAAAAAAGTAATTTGTTTTGTTATTGCGTTTTTGAAAAAAGGAAGCCAGAAGTCTGGCTTCCTTTTTATTATAGTGGAATGCGTTTTCTTCTGCAAGAAATGATTTATTCCATCGCTTTTTTGGCAAATTCAGTTGTGACAAGTTTTTCATAAGGAGCGCGTGAATCCAGTTCACCGGCACTTTCCAGAATATCCTGAAGCAGCTCGAAACTCTCTTTTTCAAATATAAGATCTGCTTTCCAGGTGTCCTGTGTATAATAACGGTTTACAATCGCTGTGATGGTTTTAAGATCTGTTTCAGGAAATTGAGGGGCAATCACGGAAGCAATCTCCTCTGGCGTGTGAATCTGAACAAAGTCCATACCTTTTTGAAGCGCATTTGTAAAGGATTGGATAATCTCAGGATGTTTGTCGAGATAGCTCTTCTTTGCGCTGTAGGCAGTGTAAGGAACATAGCCGCTGTCAGTACCAAGTGAGGCTACAACATATCCTTTTCCTTCCATTTCCAAAGCGGTTGCACTTGGCTCGAATTCAACAGTAAAGTCTCCACTTCCCTCTGAAAAGGCGGCAGCAGTGGAACCAAAATCAATTCCCTGGTTGATGTTGAGGTCTGTTTGTGGATCAATTCCATTTTTCTTTAAAATATATTCAAATACCATTTCCGGCATACCACCTTTTCTACCACCAAGAACATCTTTCCCCTTTAAATCAGTCCACTGAAACTCTTTCATCTCTTCTCTGGCAACAAGAAAATTACCGGCTCGCTGAGTCAGTTGGGCAAAGTTGACGACAGAATCGTTAGCACCTTCGTTATATGTGTAGATGGATGCTTCTGATCCCATGAATCCAATATCAGCTTCACCGGAGATGACAGCAGTCATTGTCTTGTCGGCTCCAAAACCAGTTACGAGAGTGAGTTCAATTCCCTCATCTTCAAAATATCCATTTTCAATGGCAACATACATAGGGGCATAGAAGATAGAATGGGCTACCTCGTTCAATGTCACAGAGACAGGAGCAGAACTGGTATCTGATTTGGTTGTGTTGGAGCCGGTTTCTGTTGTGTCGATTTTGGAATTTGCATCATTATCTTTGGAAGAATCAGAACCGCAGGCTGATAACAGTCCAACAGTCAGAGCAGAAGCGAGTATTACGGAAATCAATTTCTTTTTCATAAATCCTCCAGAGTGATATAAGATTCTCGTTTAAAATATGCAAGAAAAGAGAATAGGTGTCAAATTCTACTCCAAAGGGGTGTTCATTTTGGGAAATATCCTTTATGCTTAGTATAAACAGAAAGTAGGTGAAGCGTATGGATCTTGTTAAAATCGGAAAATATATTGCAGGGAAACGGAAAGCCCTGGGAATGACGCAGAAACAGCTTGCAGAAAAATTAAATATGAGTGACAAATCAGTATCAAAATGGGAACGAGGCATTTGCTTACCTGATGTGTCGGTTTATATGGAACTATGTGAGATATTGGGAATCAGCATAAATGAATTTCTTGCAGGGGAGGATATTGACGCAGAAAATGTAGAAAAAAAGTCAGAAGACAACATTATACAAGTTACGAAAGACAGTAAAAAGAAACAGAAAAATTTAAAGAGCATTTTAGCAGTGGTAACGACATTTGCAGTGATCATGGTTCTGGTTTTAGGAGCAGTTTTCGTTCATAAGGTGATGCAGCCGAAGAATTATATTACAGCAGTTGACCGGACAAGTGCAGAAATGAAAACCGCAGAATTATTGTCGGGAACAGATGGGGCATATCTTTTTAATTTTTATGTAAAAGAAGAGTATAAGACATTGACAATTTATTTGTCAGAGTATCAGGCGGGAGAATTGATTAATAAAAGTAAAGTGGCAGATTTGGACTATGATGGGATCGAATCGGCTAAAAGAGGTGTGATTGCGGTGATACCGGATTTTGAATTGTTTCGAGTGAAATTGATCATAGCAGACGATTATTCTAAATGTTCTACAGATTTTCCGATTCTGGAAAATGTAGAAAACAGAGAATATTATGGAAGAAGTGCGACACAAGTGGAAGGTGAAGTTCCGATTCAGCGGGATACAGAACAGGGTCTGGTGGCATTGATTTACGGAGAAGATGGATTGGAAACAATTCCGGTAAAAGAAATGGAGCAGGGAAATTTTAGGGAGAAGAATGATTATGTCTATTATCTGTCCTTCCGGTTTGAAAAATAATTACGTAAATGAAAATATGAGAGGTAAGATGAGATGAAAACAAGAGAGGAAGCTGCTGCCTATGGATTAACTTTCCCGGACAGCTATGAAGACAGGCCTTTCAAAGATCAACGATGGCAGGTGATCCGTGTAAAGCCGGGGAAAAAGATATTTTTGTGGATCTATGAAAAAGACGAATTGATTCATTTGAATGTAAAGACGGATCCGAGATGGAGAGATTTCTGGCGTGCAGCGTATCCAGCGGTAATTCCGGGATATCATCAGAATAAAGAGCATTGGAACACAATTATTCTGGATGGATCTGTTCCGGACAAGGATATTGAACGGATGATTGGTGAGAGCTATGATCTTGTGACAGACAGTCCTACAAAAAGAATTTATGAAGCTGTAAAACGGATTCCAAAAGGGCATGTGGCAACTTATAGACAGGTTGCGAAGATGGCAGGAAATGAAAAGATGTCAAGAGCAGTTGGAAATGCGCTTCATAAGAATCCGGATCCGGATCACATTCCATGTTTCCGTGTTGTGAATGCGAAAGGCGAGCTTGCCGGAGCATTTGCATTTGGCGGAGCAGATGTACAGGCAGAGCTTTTGAGAGAAGACGGTGTGGAAGTAGTAGATGGAAAGGTTGATCTGACAAAGTATCAGATGGCGGAGGAAAATGGAAGAGAATAGAAAGAACGAACCGGTTTACATAAAGGTGTATCATCAGATTAAGGCAGAGATACAGAAAGGAACATATCCAATCGGAAGTTTTATTCCGAAAGAAAGTGAGCTGGAAGATATTTACAAGGTGAGTCGTACAACAATTCGTAAGGCAATTAAACTGTTGGTAGAAGAGGAGGCTTTGGAAGTTCGACAGGGACGAGGTACAAAGGTTTTGAATTATAAGGCAAAGCAGAATTATTCTCGTGTGTGTTCGGTAACGGAAACGCTGAGAAAACGCGGATATGATGTACAGATTGGAAATATGGAGATAGATATTATTGAAGCAGAAGGACAGATTGCAGAATATTTGGAGTTACCATATGGAGAAAAGGTTGCAAGAATTCAAAGACTTGTATTAGCAGATGGCCGGCCGGTTACGATCATGGAGAATTATATCGCTTATGAGAAGGTTCCAGGCATTGAAAATTTTAGCAATAAATTTGTCGCTTTGTATCAGTTTATAGAGGAACAGTATAGACTTAAAATTGAAGAGACAAAGGATAGAATTTATGCAAAGCAGGCAGATTTTCTGGAAGCGCAAGTACTTCAGACAGAGCCAAAAGAAGCCTTGCTGGTTGTTCAGCGTGTAACTTATTATAAGGATCATCCGGTTACGATAGATCATGTTCGAATTATCGGAAGTGAGTATGAAGTGGAAATCATGGGAAGAGGCAGATTAAAATGAGCAGAGAGGAATGGAAAAGACTGGCTGCACATATCGATATCAGCTGCGTGCAGGCTTTTCATACAAGACAGGAAATTGATCAGATGATCACGTTCGCAAAAGAGGAGGGCGTTGCTGCAGTGTTTACGTTTCCCGCATATAGTAAATATGTGGTGGAAAAGCTGCGAAATAGACCTGGAATCCATGCAGGCGGTGTGGTCAGTTTTCCAGGAGGCGGTGATACTGGCAGTCAAAAATGCAGGCAGGCGAAAGAATTGTATGAATGTGGCTGTCAAGAAATTGATATGGTTATGAACTTGACGGCTTTAAGAAGCGGTGAGTTACATTACGTTCAGGAAGAACTCTGTGCGGTTCGTGAAAGTGTTCCGGATACAATCTTGAAAATAATTGTAGAGGCGGGGCATTTGTCAGAGAAAGAGCTGCGTCAAGCGGTAGAGCTTTGTGTGGTGGCAGGAGTAGATTATGTGAAGACGAGCACTGGCTGGTATCCATCTTATCCAACGACAGTGGAACAGATTCGAATTATGTGCGAACAGGCTTCCGGACGGATTAAAGTAAAGGCAGCAGGAGGAATTAGAAATATAGCAGTGATACGTCAGATGAAACAGCTTGGATGCGACCGGTTTGGCTTAGGTATGAATTCTGCAATAAATATCTTAAATGAATTAAAAAAGTAATCTTTTAGAGATATATACTGAAAAGAGCATGGAAAGATTGTGATATTTTTCGATGCTCTTTTCGTTGAAAAAAGTACCTATCAGTAATATACTTGCATTAGATAAATAATTAACAATCTGAAAGGAGCCAAAAAATGAAAGGTTACGCGATGTTAAAAATTGGAGAATCAGGATGGATTGAAAAGGAGAGACCAAAATGTGGACCGATGGATGCCATTTGTAAACCACTGGCAGTAGCTATCTGTACATCAGATGTGCATACTCTCTGGGAAGGTGCAATCGGAGAAAGAACAGACATGATTCTTGGACATGAGGGATGTGCGGAAGTAGTAGAAGTTGGAGAGATGGTAAAAGACTTCAAACCGGGAGACAGAGTTCTTGTTCCGGCGATCACACCTGACTGGAATTCTCTGGAGGCACAGGCCGGATATTCTATGCATTCCGGGGGGATGCTGGCAGGATGGAAATTCTCAAACTTTAAAGATGGTGTATTTTCAGAATACTTCCATGTGAATGATGCTGACGGTAATCTTGCACTGCTTCCAGATAATATCAATGTAGTAGATGCGTGTATGCTTTCTGATATGGTGCCAACAGGTTTCCATGGTGTTGAACTGGCAGATGTACAGTTTGGTGATACTGTTCTTGTTATTGGAATCGGACCTGTTGGGCTGATGTCTGTGGCCGGTGCAAATATGCGTGGTGCTTCAAGAATTATTGCTGTTGGAACAAGACCGCTTTGTGTTGAGGCTGCAAAGGGATATGGAGCAACAGATTTTGTAAGTTATAAAAATGGACCGATTTTCCAGCAGGTTTTAGATATGACAGATGGAAAAGGTGTAGATAAGATTATTATCGCAGGTGGTGGTGTAGAGACATTTGCAGAGGCGGTAAAATGCCTGAAACCAGGTGGAAAAATTGGAAATGTAAATTATCTTGGATCCGGTGATAACATTGATATCCCACGTGTTGAGTGGGGTGTTGGAATGGGACACAAACAGATCAATGGTGGATTGATGCCGGGCGGACGTCTTCGTATGGAGAAATTAGGAGCACTTGTTTCATCAGGAAAATTAGATCTGGCTCCGCTTAGTACACATGTATTTGAAGGATGGGATCATCTGGAAGAAGCATTATTCCTTATGAGAGATAAGCCGAAGGATTTAATCAAACCAGTTGTAAAATTAGCAGATTAAGATATCTTTATGCTGTATAAGACAGTAATAAAAGAAAAGAAACGCAGGTAACATATGAAGATATTGATTGTATCAGGCTTCCTGGGAGCAGGAAAAACTACATTTATTAAAGCACTTGCCAGATGTACAGGTAAGAAATTTGCTGTACTTGAAAATGAATATGGCGCTGCAGGAATTGATGGAGACAGGCTGAACCAAAGTATGAAGAATGGAGAAGTGAATCTGTGGGAAATGACAGATGGATGTATCTGCTGTTCAGCAAAAGGGGATTTTGCAACATCAGTGCTGACAATTGCAAATGCAGTAGATCCAGAATATCTGGTCGTAGAACCGACAGGAGTAGGGATGTTAGGGCATATAGTGGAGAATCTTCAGCAGATTGAGTATGAACGAATATCCATTTTGGCACCAGTGACGATTGTGGATATTCACAGTTATCAAAGATATCAGAGAGAATATCCCGAGTTATATCTAAATCAGATTAGAGAGGCTGGAACAATCATTGTATCAAAGACGGAAGAAAGTGCAGAATCAGAAAAAGATGCACTGAAGAGATTTCTGCGAAAAGAGAATCCGAATGCGGTAATCGTAACTCAGCATTATACTTCAATGTCAAATGAAATGTGGGAACAGTTATTGCTGACAAAATATGACGGTACTGTGATCTGCACAGAAGACGAGGCGTCACAGAAAATGCCGGAATCATTTTCTGTGAACAATGTTGTGACAAGCTCAGTGGAAAGAATAATTCTTTTCCTTGAAGACCTGATCCGTGGAAAGTACGGAGATGTGATCCGGGCGAAAGGGCAGATGTATGCAGGAAAGATACCAATTCAATTCGATGTTGCAGATGGAAGATACTGTATCACAGGTATAGATGGAATTACAACTGGAAAAGCTGTATTTATCGGAAAAGAACTAAAGAGACAGAAGATTCGAAGATATTTTATAACTAAAAATAAAATGAGGATTTAAAAATATAAGGGCAGTGTTTACAGATTCAAAGAAGTCGGTGAACATTGTCCTTATTCATTTTCTTTCTCTAGGAAAAATCAATCAAATCTGCTATACTAAAACAAGAAAATGTTTCTGTGAAAGGAAAAAAAGATGAATGAATTATACGAAGCAATCGAAGCAAAAATTAAATCAAGCGGTTATCCGAGAGCAATCTCCGGAGAAGATGTATACAATGACATCTGTGACCAGATTGACGGAAAAGAGAATGGAAGTTATGTATTGTTATCCAAGTTCGAAGATGATGTGATTTTTGAGTATCATATCACGATTCAGGATGAAGATTTCAACCTGGGGATTTTGACAATGCGAACACCGGAAGGCGTGTTTGAGACAGATTTTGATGTGGAATAAAAGGGGGAATATGTTATGAAGAAAATCAGCAGAGTTTCAACTATAATTAGCGCAATCATGCTACTTACTTACATTATTGTTCTTATCAGCATCTGGAGCAGGATTCCTGATACAGTACCGACACATTTTAATGCAGCAGGAGTGGCAGATAGTTATGGAAGCAAAAGAAACCTTGTATTTGAACCAGTTCTTGCCGCGTTTCTGTTGTTATTCCTCTCATTGATGGAAAGAATTCCGGCAATCTGGAATTTCCCGGTGGCTGTTACAGAAGAGAACAGAGAAAGATTGTATAAGATTGCCATGATAATGATGGGCGGGATTAAGGTTCTGGTTACTGCCCTGCTGATTGATGTTGGAGTCAGCAGTCTTGTGGAAGGATATCCAATCTGGCCGATGTATATGATGCTTGGAGTGATGATAATATTGATTATCGTATCGACTGTGCAGATGGTTCGAGCGAAATAGTGTGGAATAAGAAAACAAATAAAAACCCTCTTGTGCAATATGTTTATCCAAAATCTTAAAAAAATATAAAATTTATATAAAATCCTTCTTGAATTTAGCATGATGAAGTGCTAAACTCTTAACATAAAAACAGAGTGCGATCTATTTATTGATGAGTGCATCTGAATCATAGTTAAGAAAGAAGGAAAGAAAATGAACGGAGTTATAATGATGGTCATTGCCATCGTTGTATTAGGTGGAGGATATCTTTTCTATGGAAGATATCTTGAGAAGAAATGGGGAATTGACCCGAATGCAAAGACTCCTGCTTATGAGCTGGAAGACGGCGTAGATTATGTGCCGGCAGATACGAATATCGTATTTGGTCATCAGTTCGCATCTATCGCAGGAGCAGGACCGATCAACGGACCAATCCAGGCAGCAATCTTTGGATGGCTTCCGGTACTTTTGTGGATTCTGATCGGAGGTGTTTTCTTCGGAGCAGTGCAGGATTTTGCATCCATGTATGCTTCTGTAAAGAACAAAGGACGTACAATCGGTTATATTATCGAAGAGTATATCGGTAAACTTGGAAAGAAATTATTCCTGTTATTCTGCTGGTTATTCTGTATTCTTGTTGTTGCTGCGTTTGCGGATGTAGTTGCAGGAACATTTAACGGATTCGTAGCTGATGATGCAGGAACTGTAAGTAAAGTAGCAGCAAATGGTGCTGTAGCAACAACATCCATGCTTTTCATTGTAGAAGCAGTAGCACTTGGTTGCATTTTGAAATATGCAAAACTGAATAAGTGGGTTAACACAGCTATTGCAATTATTATGCTTGTCGCAGCGGTAGCACTTGGACTTTATTTTCCAATGTATCTGACAAGAGAGACATGGCATATCCTGATCTTTATTTACATTCTGATTGCCAGTGTCGCACCGGTAACAATGCTGCTTCAGCCACGTGATTACCTGAACAGTTACTTGCTGATCTTTATGATTGCAGCAGCAATTGTCGGAGTATTTGTAGCAAATCCATCCTGTAACCTGAAAGCTTTTACAAGCTTCAATGTAGATGGAAGTTATATGTTCCCAATTCTGTTTGTAACAATTGCATGTGGAGCTGTATCAGGATTCCATTCACTGGTATCTTCAGGAACTGCTTCTAAGCAGATTAAGAGTGAGAAGAACATGCTCCCTGTATCTTACGGAGCAATGATCATGGAAAGTATGCTTGCTGTAATCGCACTGATCGCAGTTGCTTCCTTCGCTGATGGTGAGGCAGCAGCGCAGGGACTGACAACACAGCCACAGATTTTTGCAGGAGCAATCGCAAACTTCCTTGAAGTGATCGGACTACCGCATTCACTTGTATTTACACTGATCAACCTTGCAGTATCAGCATTTGCATTGACATCACTTGATTCCGTTGCACGTGTCGGAAGACTTTCTTTCCAGGAATTCTTTATCGATGATGACACAGATATGGATAATCTGCCATTGTACAAGAAAGTAGCAACCAATAAATATTTCTCAACAGTTATTACACTGGTACTTGCATACTTACTTGCAAAGGTTGGATATGCAGAAATCTGGCCACTGTTTGGATCAGCAAACCAGCTTCTGTCAGTACTTGCACTGATTGCATGTGCAGTATTCCTTAAGAAGACAAAACGCCAGGGAGCAATGCTCTGGATTCCAATGGTCTTTATGATGGCAGTAACATTTACAGCACTTGGAATGACAATCTGTAAACTGGGAGGTCAGTTTATGACAACAGGTCTGAGCCTTGGAAATACATTACAGCTGATCTTTGCTGTTCTGCTTCTTATCCTTGGAGTAATCGTAGCAATTCAGGGAATTAAAAAGCTTACAGAGAAGAAAGGAGCTCAGGCAGATAAAGTTGAGGAGACAACCATTCTGGAATAAGCAGAATAGTTAATAAAGAGTAAGAGACAAGATCTTCATGCAGACTTAAAATGTCTGGCATGAAGATCTTTTTTCTAGTTCTATTTAATTGTACTCAAATAGAAACAGGTTAAAGTATAGAAATTTTACATTCGCCGGGTGTATACTAAGTCGTAATGTGAAAAGACAATCTAAGTAGTAACAAGATCAGGGGGAATATAAATGAACGCGAACATAAATCAAAAACATATGTTCAGTAATAAGATGATCCGTGCTCTTTTAGTACCAATCATACTGGAACAGTTATTGAATTCCATCATGGGTACCGCGGATACGATGATGGTTAGTAATGTGGGATCAGCGGCAATTTCAGCGGTGTCACTGGTGGATTCCATTAACATATTAGTGATCCAGGCATTTTCCGCATTGGCAGCCGGAGGTGCGATCGTCTGTGCCCAGTACATTGGACAGGGGAATAAAGAACGGGCAAATGAGTCTGCACGACAGGTACTATTTATCATCACTCTTATATCAGTAGCTGTCAGCGCATTTTGTCTTATTTTTCAGAAACCGTTACTTCATCTGATTTTTGGAGCAGTTGAAGCAGATGTTATGAGAGCATCTGAAATCTATTTCTTCTACACTGCATTATCATTTCCGTTTATTGCGGCGTATGATGCAGCGGCATCGATCTTCAGGGCACAGGAGAACACGAGAGATCCGATGCTCATCTCAATGGTATCAAACGTGATGAATATTGTCGGAAATGCAATTATGATCTGGGGCTTCCATATGGGAGTCGCGGGAGCTGCACTGGCAACTTTGATTTCACGTATTTTCTGTGCGGTTGTAGTATTGGCAGAGCTTCGTCTGGATCGTCAGCCAATTGTGGTACGAGATTATCTGAAAATCCGTCCAGACTGGAGAATGATCCGCAGGATCCTTGGAATCGGAATTCCATCCGGTGTGGAGAACAGTATGTTCCAGTTAGGAAAGCTGGCGATTCAGTCCACAGTATCAACACTTGGAACAACAGCAATCGCTGCGCAGGCAATGACGAACATTCTGGAGAATCTGAACGGAATCGGTGGTATCGGAGTCGGAATCGGATTGATGACAATTGTAGGTCAATGTCTGGGAGCTGACCGGAAGGATGAGGCAGTTTATTACATCAAAAAGCTTTGCGTGATTGCTGAGATCGTTATGGCTGCGAGCTGTGTGATTGTTTTTGCACTGACGAAACCAATTACGATTCTCGGCGGTATGGAACCGGAGAGTGCGAAGATGTGTTTCCATATGGTAATGTGGATCACGATTGTAAAACCGCTTGTATGGATTATGTCGTTTATCCCGGCATATGGCATGAGAGCAGCAGGAGATGCAAAATTTTCCATGATTACATCCTGCTGTACAATGTGGGCATGCAGATTCTGCCTGTGTGTATTTCTGATCCGTGTAATGGGATTTGGCCCGATGGGAGTATGGATCGGAATGTTTGCGGACTGGACGGTCAGAAGTATTATTTTCACCTGGCGATTCCACAGCAGAAAATGGCTGGAGCATAAAGTAATTTAAATAAGAAGAGAAATCTGAACAAAAAGAGAAATCCAAACAAAAATAGAAACAGCAGGGTTACTGTCGGGAAAGCATTTTAATAATAATGCTTTTGGCAGTAGCCTTGCTGTTTCTTATGTCTGCTATTTTTTAAATTTGATCTTTAATATCCTGATAGATTTATGCTTTGTGTATGATTCTCAAGAATTACTCTTCAGGTGCAAGCTCTGTTGTCTGCTTCTTTGGAGGCATAACCAGTGAGAAGATAAGGAATGCGATCAACGCAGCAACCAGTCCAGGTACGATCGGCTGATTGAAGTGCAGACCGAACAGATTTCCTTTGGAAATATGCTCCAGATATACTACAACAATAGTTCCGGCGATCAGAGAAGCCATGGTTCCTGCCTGGGAAGCTCCTTTCCAGTAATGTCCGAGAACATATGGGAAGAAAGAACCTGCGGCACGAAGGGTGAAGGCAAACATCAGGATTGTAACAATACTTGAAGTATTAAATAATGCAATCAGAGTAGCAAAAACACCTACAGCTGCCATTGTAACACGAGTTACGATCATGATCTCTTTATCAGATGCGCTAGGCTTAATCACAATCTTGTAAATATCATTTGCAAAGATCGATCCGGCACCAAGAAGGTCTGAGTCAGCACTTGACATTGTGGCAGATACGATACCTGCAAATAACAATCCGCAGATAACTGCCGGCATTGCTTCCATAGCAAGAACCGGAAGTGCATAACGGGCACCAACATCCTGGAAGTCCGCAGCATTGAATTTGCCCATGTTGATCAGTGCAAGTACGATGATTCCCATAAGTGTCGGAACAAAAGCGTAGATAAAGTTTACGATCGCAGCAAGGACAGATCCCTGTCTTGCTGCTTTTCCGTCTCTTGCAGCGTAATATCTGGATACAGCTTCCTGTCCTACAGTAAATGTAGCAACATACATGATTGTTAAACTGATAACATCCATTACATTATAACCTTTAAACATGTCAAATGTTTCCGCAGGAACATTAGCTACAACATTGTCCCATCCACCGGCAAGATTCATTCCAAATGGAAGTGCGATGATCATTCCGATCACGATCAGGAATACCTGAACAAAGTCAGTAAGTGTAACACTCCAAAGACCACCCATGATCGCATAAATTGTTACAACGACACCTACGATCAGAACGGCTGTTTTATAATTCAGATTCAGCATAGTAGACAGAATAACGGAAGATGCGATAAACTGTCCGGCTGTTAGTCCGATCAATGGAACGAACATGATCAAAGATGTAATGATTCCTGAAGGTTTTCCATAACGACGGCGGAAATATTCAGGAACGGTTTTAACCATCGCAGCACGGAATTTTGGTGCAAGGAATGTAAGAATCACAAAAGCGAATCCCATTGTGATAATGTACCATGCGGCACTGAGTCCGTGACTTTCCATACCCTGCTGAACAACACCGAGAGAACTTCCTCCACCAATCTCAGTAGCAGCAAGAGTTCCGGCCATTAAAAGCGGTCCGAGTCGTCTTCCGGCAACAACGAAGTCTGTGTTGGATTCAATCTTCTTGGATGACAGATAACCGATCAATAACATAACAAGAAGATAAATAACAACGACAGCGGTTACAATAATGTTTGACTGCATAAAATCTCCCTCTTTCCATTAGTCAAATTTGAAAAAGGTATCAGGAAATAGCGAAACCTGACACCTATGTTCATACGAATAATTATACCATAAAAACTTTCACACGCAACCTGAAAAGAGAAAAAACTTGTTAAAATTTATCGATATTTCCGGAAGATAATCGATTGGTATAGTAGATATTAACAAAAATAATAAAAGACGAGAGGACAGCGTGAAAAAGATCATTTTTTAGGGGGTGGACATTTGACGTTTCTATTATTACAATTATAATAATCGACAGAAAAGAGGGATTGCATATGACACAGATAGATGCGTTAAAAACAGATGAAATACAGAATTATGAGATAGAACATCAGGAAGAAGTGCGCCGTCTCGCAGGCGAGTGTATGGTAATTTTGGAAAATGACGGAGTCCTTCCACTTCAGGCTGGTACAAAGAAGATTGCATTATTCGGAACAGGAGCAAGACATACGATCAAAGGTGGAACAGGATCCGGTGATGTAAATGTACGTGAAAACATTTCGATTGCACAAGGGCTTGAGCGTGCAGGATTTAAATTTGTAACAGAAGGCTGGCTGGATCAGTATGACAGGCTTTATGCGGATGCGCAGGAAGCGTATGCGAAAAAGTTAAATGAATTTACAGAGAAAACAGGAAAACCATCGATGCTATATGCTTTCGAGAACCCTTTTGAGGAACCGGAACAGCCGGAGATTACAGAAGCGGATGTAAAAGAAGCGGATGCGGCAATTTATGTAATTTCTAGAAATTCCGGAGAGGGAAAAGACCGCAGGGCAGAGAAGGGAGATTATTATCTCAGCGACAGAGAACTTCAGAATATCCGTTTTATGACAGAACACTATAAGAACTGTATTGTTCTTTTGAATGTAGGTGGAGTCATTGATCTGACTTCATTGAAGGCAATTGAAGGTGTACAGGCAATTATGCTTGTGGGACAGACAGGAAATATGGGAGGTTATGCAGTTGCTGATGTGCTGACTGCTAAGACGATTCCTTCAGGAAAGCTGACTGATACATGGGCAAAATCTTATGAGGATTATCCATCCTCTGCAACATTTAGCCACAGGGATGGAAATCTTGACGACGAATATTACAGTGATGGAATCTATGTCGGATACCGCTATTTTGATACGTTTGGTGTGATGCCTCTATATTGCTTTGGATATGGAAAAAGCTATACAGAATTTGAAATGAAAACAATGAATGTAACAGCAGATGAAAAGCAGGTACAGGTTGAAGTTGAGGTTACGAACATTGGTGATAAATATCCTGGAAAAGAAGTTGTTCAGGTTTATTATTCCGCACCGGATGGAATCATGGAGAAACCAACACAGGAACTTGCAGGATTTGCTAAGACTAAATTGCTTGTACCGGGAGAAAAAGATGTCGTGACGATCACATTTGCAACGACAGATATGGCATCTTTTGATGCATATGATGCGGCCTGGATCATGGAAGAAGGGGAATACACGATCCGCGTAGGAAACAGTTCACGTAATACGGAGGCTGTGGCAGTCATCGACCTTGATGAGCAGGTGACAACACTCCAACTGAAACGTCTGATGCGTGATACAATTGCAGTCAGAGAGCTTCACCATATGATTCCGATTTTCGATATTGAATTTGATTTCGGTGTTCCGGCGATTCCATTTAGAATTATGCTTCAGGCACAGAACTTTAAGAAAGAACTTGTAGAATATGAAGTGATGCGCAGGACACTTATGGATAAGAGGAAAGATGAAGTTCTGACGCTGGAAGATGTAAAAGCAGGCAACGCGACTCTGGATGAACTAACAGCGCAGCTTACCGTGGAAGAAATGGCAGAACTTTGTGTTGGAACAGAGAGAAGAAATGGCGACGGAAATGTAATTGGTTCAGCATCCTCCTGTGTGCCGGGTGCAGCAGGAGACACCACTTCCAGTTTACTTGAAACACGAAAAGTGCCGAATCTTATTCAGGCAGATGGACCGGCAGGGCTTCGTTTAGAGACACCTTGTACTGCCATTCCAATCGCAACAACACTGGCACAATCCTGGGATATGGATCTGATTCATAGAATGGGAGAGCTTGTCGGAGAAGAGATGAAGCAGTTACATGTAGATCTATGGCTCGCACCTGGCATGAATATTCATCGTAATCCGCTTTGTGGACGAAACTTCGAATACTATTCTGAGGATCCTGTATTGACAGGTCTTTGTGCTGCAACAGAGACGAAAGGTGTTCAGTCTCAAAAAGGAAAGGGAACAACAATCAAACATTTTGCAGGAAATAATCAGGAAGACAACCGTATGTTTACGAATGCACATATCAGCGAGCGCGCGCTGAGGGAAATCTATCTGAAAGGATTTGAGATTGCGGTAAAGACAGCTCAGCCATATGCGATCATGACTTCCTATAATCTGATCAACGGAGTTCATTCAGCAAACAACTATGATATGCTGCAGAATATTGCACGTGATGAGTGGGGATTTGAAGGTCTTGTGATGACAGACTGGTATACTTCACAGGATACAACAGAGATGGGAATGGTATCACCATCCGGAAAATATAGTCATTCCAGCAGTGTACAGTGCATTAAAGCAGGAAATGACCTTCAGATGCCGGGATGCCAGCAGAATGTGGATGATATCGTAGAAGCAGTGAACGAAGGAAAAGAAATTACCAAAGCAGATTTACAACGCTGTGCGAAACATATTTTAAATGTTGCACTTAAGACAATGTAAAACCACCTCGGTAATATGGAAATTGAGAGTCTTTTTCGTATTACTCAAAAATTAATAAACAATATCGTATAAGATCAAGCCTTTTGTGTCGCAGGATGCAGAAGGCTTTTCCTTTCCTTCCAGGATTGCATTGATACATTCGACGGGTCTTTTCCCTATGCCGATATCCAAAAGCGTTCCCAGAATAAATGGAGCCATCTGATAGAGAAAATCATTGGCTGTCATACGAATATAAAGCGTAGACTCTTCTGTAACAAAAGTAATTGTTTTTATTTCTTTTTCGGTTCCTTTCTTTTTTCGAATCGAAGAGAAATGTTTAAAATCATGCGTTCCAAGTAATGAGTGGGCAGCGGTTTCCATAAGAAGAATATTTGGAAGTTCTGCTGTTTGTTCAGGTGGCAGATCAAATAATGAATCTGATAACAGATCAGTTAATCGACCGCGATAGTTTTTGTGGAACAGGTCATAGATCGGTGATAAATCCATGGCATATTCATAAGTGATCTCGCGTGCATTCAAGTCTGCTCGAAAGCGTTCGGGTGTTGATACTGCATCTAAAACGGCAATATCCTGTGGAAGATACTGGTTCAGAACAGTTTTAAATTCTGCAGGAGTCAGTTGGCTTTCCGTAAGAAAATTGACTGTGAGATTCCGAGCATGAACTCCCGGTTCTGTCCGGACTCCGGAAAATAAAGTGACAGGAGTTCCTGTTACTTTTTCTAATACATTTTCAATTTTATAAGATACTGTGCGATCATTGTGGTCTTTTTCCGGGCGTTTCCAACCAAGATAACGTGTACCGTCATATTGGAGTGTTAATTTAATATTCTGCATATATCGTTCTCCATTTATAAATAATGTCTGTTTCCAGACAAGTCATCCTATGTATTTTAACTGATGCAGATGGAAATGTATAGAGAAAAGAAGAGAAATAAGACTGCAAAGGCGAAGAGAGTGATTCTGATTTTATTTAAAATGTTTCCGAAAGATATTTTTGGTCATTTCCATCATGCGGTCAATTTGATTTTGTTCTTCTTTGCTTTTACCTTCTTTTAATACTTCAAGAATTAATGAAACTTCATCCGGATTGAAACGAAGTCCCTGTCGGTTTGCATTTGTGATGAGTGCGAGCATGACCGGGGCAAGTTCATTTCCGGATTTTCCTTTCGTCTGTTTCGCGGCTGTCCTGATCAGTTCCAGCTTGAGCGGATCGATCGTTTTCATTGCAGGATGGTTCATCCAGTTTTCCATTGTTAAGATCTCCTTTCGGTGAGTTATTGTTTATAGTGTCTTCTGGCTCTTCATCAGAAGGTGGAGCAGATGAAAAGAATTGTGTAAACATATCTGCCATAGACATCATCTCTTTTATGTTTTTGAAAGTAGAAAAGAGCTGTTTTTCTTCTGATGTGAGATAAGGTGACAGATGGTCAAAAATAGAATCTGCGTTGTCTTGAAAAAGATTTTCTATTCCTCGTCCAGAAGAAAAGTCACAGGCAGAAAGTGCATCATAACTGACAGGAGCTTGGTGGTGAAGAACATTTTGCAGTTCGATGAATTTAATGAAGACGGCAAGCATGCTCTGTGTAGCTGGCGGGAAAAGAGGAAGGAAAAGTTTCAGCATGCGAAGTCCGGAAGCAGTTGCTTCGTCAAAGGGGGTCATAGGTGTCGGTGTTTTCAAAAAATAAACCCTCCTGACTTTCAGCTGAACTGATACATATATATGAAATGCAGAAAAAATATATTCCTGTTCATGAATATAGATGTGTGAAAAATCGGATCATGCGTATACTGAATTAAAGACCTTTTGTAATCAGGGGCATATCTTAATAATAAGAAGAGGAAAGGAAAACGAAAATGTCCAGAAAGTTAATTATTGATGGGAATGCAGTATATGAAATTGATGAGAAGTGTATGTTAAAGAAAAAGCTTGGAGAACTGAAAGAAAAGAAGATAACATCAGACGAGAAGAGAGCGGAACAGAGTGTTGTTACCGGAAAACCGAATCGTTTGAAAAGATAAGCCAGAAGGGGCATGCGGTTTTTCCGCATGCCCCTTCTGAAGTGGAAGAAGGAACAGATATCAGCATCCGCCACAGTTGCAGCCATTACCGCAACCGCCGCATCCGAAGCCATTATTGCCCCATCCGCCGCAGCAGCAAAGAAGAAGGATGATCCACAGACAACTGTCATTGCCGCAGCCATTACCACATCCGCCACAACTATTACCACCCCAGCCACCGCAGCAGCAGAGGAGAAGGATGATCCACAGGCAGGAGTTATTCAGTCCGCATCCATTTCCGTTTCCGCCACAGCCGCAGCTGTTTGCACATCCGTTGTCACAACCGCATCCGCAGTTTGTAGCTGTTAATTCACTCATTGTTAAATCCTCCGAAAGATTTTTTGATTTACAATGTTATAGTATGCGGAGAAAAAGAAAATGTGAGATGAGAAATTATTTGTAGTGATAAAGATGTGAAGTGGCAAAAATTATTCGAGCAGCCGGGAAAAATCTAAAATTCCCCAGCCGGATTCAGTTCCCGGAATCTGCACACAGGAAGCGTGAAGTTTTAATTTAACTTCTGCATTGGTGAGAAACGGGTATTTTGAAAGAAGACAGGCAATTGCACCGGAAACAACAGGAGCAGCCATGGATGTTCCTGTTTTGGAAAGATAAGGCGGAGCATTTGGAAATTGAGAGTAAAAAGCATTGCAGCTTACAATTCCTGTGCCGGGGGCAAAAACATCAGGTTTGACAATGCAGTCATCTGTAGGACCGCGGCCGGAATAATTGAGAGGATGCCTTTGGGTGTGGATCAGAGGAAAAGTGTCGGGAACACCAACAGTGATAACTTTTGGGCTGCTTCCGGGAACTGTGACGGAACCGGGAGCAGGTCCGTAGTTGCCGGCAGAGACAACTACGACGAGTCCAAGATCCCAGAGGGATTCTACAGCATTCAATAAAAGAAGTTTTTGATGAATGGAAAGATCCGGTCGTGTACCTACGGAAATGTTAATGATCCGGATATGGAATTGCGTGTAGATATCACGGATCCATTGAATTCCATTTATGACATTTTTGATAGATCCGTTTCCATTCTGATCCAATACTTTCCCAATAATAAGATTGCAGAAGGGAGCGATTCCGGCATAAGTTCCGGAAGAGAGAAGTCCGCTTCCCGCAAGAATTCCGGCTACATGGGTTCCGTGTCCACTATTGTCGATGAGAGGGGAGAAATGAGAGAAAGAAAAAAGAACTTTTTCGGAAGAACCAGTGGTACTGGAAAAATCCCGAAAAGAAAGGATACGATCTTTAAAATCAGGATGAGGAGAAATTCCGGTATCAAGAATAGCAACAGTGACATTTTGTCCGAGAAATTTGTGTTCCTTTGTGTCCGGACACCAGTAGTGAATGGATTGTTTTACCAATTTCATGAAGGAAAAGCCTTTGTTTTTTCTTTATTATATGCCTAATACTAAATGAATGACAAAGATGTCTACGCTGAGATGACAAAACATCCGTTTGCCATGTGGTAAGCTCAAGAGCAAGCTCTTTCGCTTAAGGGCGTCCGCCCTATGATAAAAAAGTTGCCGGCTCTCTTATATAAGCGAGCTTATAACGTGAGCCATCAACTTTTTTATCGCATGGCAAACTGTAAAGAAAAAACACTTGACACCATCTTGCGTTTCGTGTATGATAGCAGAGGTGAAGATAATGAATAAGTTTTTAGAGCAGGCATTATTGTTTGATTTCTACGGGGAATTGCTTACAGATCACCAAAAGGAGATTTATGAGCAGTTCGCGCTGGAAGATCTTTCGCTCAGTGAGATTGCTGAGATGAAGGGGATCAGCCGCCAGGGTGTACATGATCTTGTGAAGCGGTGTCAGAAGACACTGGAAGGATATGAGATGAAGCTTCATCTTGTAGAGAAGTTCCTTTCCGTGAAGGAGAAGGTTAGTAAGATTGATGATACACTTGCAGAGTGGGAATGCGAGAAGAATGACCCGGAAGAGATGGTGAAGCGGATCCGTAAGATTGCGGATGCGATCATAGAGGAGTTATAGAATGGCATTTGACAGCTTAAGTGAAAAACTTCAGAATGTATTTAAGAACCTGCGAAGCAAGGGAAGACTGACAGAGGATGATGTTAAGGCAGCTCTGAAGGAAGTTAAGATGGCGCTTCTTGAAGCAGATGTAAACTTCAAGGTTGTTAAGGGCTTCATAAAAGATGTTCAGGAGAGGGCTGTTGGTCAGGATGTGATGAACGGACTGAATCCGGGACAGATGGTGATCAAGATCGTTAATGAAGAGCTGGTTAAGCTTATGGGATCTGAGACAACAGAGATCAAGCTTCAACCGGGCAGTGCGATCACAGTGATCATGATGGCAGGTCTTCAGGGAGCAGGTAAGACAACAACAACTGCAAAGCTTGCAGGAAAGTTTAAGTTAAAAGGTAAGAAACCACTTCTGGTAGCATGTGATGTTTACCGTCCGGCTGCAATTAAGCAGTTGGAGATCAACGCAGAGAAGCAGGGCGTAGAGATGTTCTCCATGGGAGACAAGAATAAGCCGGCGGATATTGCGAAGGCAGCAGTTGAGCATGCAGCAAAGAATGGTAACAATATTGTGATCCTTGATACTGCAGGACGTCTTCATGTAGATGAAGATATGATGGCAGAGCTTCAGGAGATCAAGGAAGTTGTGAAAGTTCATCAGACCATCCTGGTTGTCGATGCGATGACCGGACAGGATGCGGTGAATGTAGCAAGTTCCTTTAACGATAAGATTGGAATCGACGGTGTGATCGTCACAAAGCTTGACGGAGATACACGAGGCGGTGCTGCGCTGTCTATCAAGGCAGTGACAGGAAGACCGATCCTTTATGTCGGCATGGGAGAGAAGCTTTCAGATCTGGAGCAGTTTTATCCGGACAGAATGGCATCCCGAATTCTGGGAATGGGAGATGTCCTTTCCCTGATTGAGAAGGCAGGCGCTGAGCTTGATGAAGAGAAAGCCAAGAAGATGGCTGATAAGATGAAGAAAGCTCAGTTTGACTTTGAAGATTATCTTGACAGTATGGAACAGATGCGTAAGATGGGCGGTTTGTCCAGCATCATGGGAATGTTGCCTGGAATGGGTAATCTCGGAGGTAAGATGCCTGATCTTGATTCCGAAGAGAATGAGAAGAAGATGGCTCAGATGGAAGCAATCATCTACTCCATGACTTTGGAAGAGAGAAGAAACCCGGATCTGCTGAATCCATCCAGAAAGCACAGAATTGCCAAGGGTGCAGGTGTGGATATTGCAGATGTGAACCGTATGGTAAAACAGTTCAACGAATCCAGAAAGATGATGAAGAAACTTCCTGGAATGATGGGTGGCAAAGGTGGAAAAAGGGGCAAATTCAAGCTTCCCTTTTGACATATAAATGAAACAATAACAAAAAATTAAGAAAAATTATGAGGTGAAAAAAATGGCAGTAAAGATCAGATTAAAGAGAATGGGACAGAAGAAGGCTCCTTTTTACAGAATCGTAGTAGCAGATTCTAGATCTCCAAGAGACGGAAGATTCATCGAGGAAATCGGAACATACGATCCGAACCTTGAGCCAAGCGCAATCAAAGTAGACGAGGAAGCAGCTAAGAAATGGCTCAACAATGGTGCTCAGCCAACAGAAGTTGTTGGAAAGATCTTCAAAGCAGCAGGAATCGAGAAATAATCGAATCTGTATGAGTAATGTCTGTAGCTGAGTGATCAGCTGCAGATAAATAACGATGTCTCCGCGGAGGGCGAGTATCATGAAAGAATTAGTTGAAGTTATTGCAAAGGCACTGGTAGATCAGCCGGATGAAGTCTCAGTTACTGAGAAAAAGGAAGGCAGAACTACTGTACTGGAACTTCATGTAGCAGATGGCGACATGGGTAAAGTGATCGGTAAGCAGGGTCGTATTGCAAAAGCAATCCGTTCTGTTGTTAAGGCAGCAGCAACAAAGGAAGACAAGAAAGTCGTTGTCGATATTGTTTAAGAACAGTATCAGGACGAAAGAAAAAAGTAACAGAGTCATTGCTTGGTAAAGCAAGGCTTAAAAAAGGGACAGCCTTCATAAAGAAGAGACTGCCCCTTTCTTTTTACGTGAGCAACGAGTCAAAGTCCGTGCTTGCACGAGACCTTGGCGACTGCCGCGATAACTTGAGAAACTCGCGAAGTGTGTTTCTCATAGTTTCATAAGAAAGGAATCAGGAATGGAACAATTTCTTCAGGTGGGAGTGATTTCTTCCACACATGGTCTGCGTGGTGAAGTTAAGGTATTCCCGACAACGGATGATGCTGCGCGTTTTCAGACATTGAAAAATGTTGTCCTTGATACAGGAAGGGAAAAGTTGGATCTTGAGATTCAGTCTGTTCGTTTTTTTAAGCAATTTGTAATTGTGAAATTCAAGGGTATTGATAATATCAATGATATTGAAAAATATAAAGGAAAAAGTCTCTTTGTAACAAGAGAAAATGCTGTCGAACTGGAAGAGGACGAGTATTATATCGGTGATCTGATCGGTATGGAGGTCTATACAGATGACAGTGAGGAACGCTTTGGAGTACTCAAAGACGTGATGGAGACAGGAGCAAACGAAGTGTATATCATTACTTCTGAGAATCACGGAGAAGTGCTGCTTCCTGCAATTCACGAGTGTATTTTGGATATTGATGTAGAAGCGAAGAAGATGAAAGTGCATCTGATGGAGGGATTACTGTAATGAATTTCCATGTATTGACTTTATTTCCGGAGATGATCGAGCAAGGTGTGAATACAAGTATTACAGGCCGTGCAATCAACAATGGACTTCTTTCGATCAATGCAGTGAATATCCGTGATTATGCATTTAATAAGCATAACAGTGTGGATGATTATCCATATGGCGGCGGTGCAGGCATGTTGATGCAGGCAGAACCGGTGTACCTGGCTTATGAGGCTGTGAAAGAGCAGATCGACAAGAGAAAGCAGGAGAACATCAAGTCGGAAGAAGTCACGTCAACGGAACCAGCGGATTGTTCTGAAGTGCGCAACAGTGATTTGCAGGATGAAAATTCGAAGAAGCGTCCACTGCGTGTAGTCTATCTCTCTCCACAGGGAGATGTATTTAACCAGAAGATGGCAGAGGAGATGGCTCAGGAGGAAGACCTTGTGTTGCTTTGCGGTCATTATGAAGGAATCGACGAACGCGTTCTGGAAGAAATCGTGACAGATTATGTTTCCATCGGAGATTATGTACTGACCGGAGGCGAGCTTCCGGCAATGGTCATGATCGATACGATCTCAAGACTGGTTCCGGGAGTGCTTCACAATGATGTCTCAGCAGAATTTGAGTCATTTCAGGATAATCTTCTGGAGTATCCGCAGTATTCCAGACCGGAAGAGTGGAGAGGGAAGAAAGTTCCGCCCATCCTTCTGTCCGGACATCACGCGAATATTGAAAAATGGAGAAGAGAGCAGTCAATCCTTCGTACAATGGAGCGGCGCCCGGATCTTCTCAAGGAGAGCAATCTGACGGATAAAGAGAAGAAATGGATTCGCCAGGTGAAACGGGAACGCAAAGAAGCAGAAAAAATAAAATAGGGACTTGAAAAAAGCCTGGAAATATGGTAAACTACAAAAGTTGTGAAAAGAAGCGCGATGGTCCTCTGGCACAAAAGTGAAGTGTTAAGAACGTCAAATATTAAGGAGGTCACACAAAATGAACGAAATCATTAGAAAAATCGAAGCAGAACAGTTAAAAGAGAACGCACCTGAATTTCATGTTGGTGATACAGTAAAAGTATATGCCAAGATCAAAGAGGGTAACCGCGAAAGAATCCAGGTTTTCGAAGGAACAGTCCTGAAAAGACAGGGTGGCGGAGCAAGAGAGACTTTCACAGTAAGAAAGACATCTAACGGAATCGGTGTTGAGAAGACATGGCCGGTACATTCTCCACATGTTGAGAGAGTAGAAGTTGTTCGCAGAGGTAAAGTAAGAAGAGCGAAACTGAACTACTTAAGACAGCGTGTTGGTAAAGCTGCTAAGGTAAAAGAATTAGTAAAATAGTAACTATGAGAGGGACAATTACAGAACTTGTATATTGTCCCTTTTCTTATAGCTTACGCGAGCAACGAGCCAAAGTCCGTGCTTGCACGAGACCTTGGCGACTGCCGCGATAACTTGAGAAACTCGCGGAGCGTGTTTCTCATAGTTGGGAAGGAAAATAAGGAACCTATGGGGCAGAATCTGAGTTTTCGAAAGAATAACAGAAGAAAGAAAAAGAAGAAGCCGCAGATGAAGAAGAAAAATCATCTGAAATTTACAAACCGAAGTAAGAAATTAAAGTTTGAAAAGAAGAATTATCATATAACAAAGAATTCTTTGATTCTCGCAGGAGAGATACTATGTGTTTGTCTGGTGGCAGTACTTTTGATTGCATTTTTCGGGCATCGTGTAAGCAATGCAGGAGATGCCATGAGTCCGGCAATTGAAAATGGAGAGATTGTTCTTGTAGATCGTCTGATCGTGGATATGAAGACACCTTCCAGAGGAACTGTGGTGGCATTTCGACCAGACGGAAACCGCGAAGTTCATCTTTTAATTAGAAGGATTGTCGGTCTTCCGGGAGAGACTATCCAAATCAAGGATGGAACTGTTTATATTAATGGGAAAGAGCAGAAGAAACATATTCATGTATCAGAGATAAAAGATGCGGGGATAGCTTCTGATGAGATAAAGCTTGGCAAAGACGAGTACTTTGTGCTCGGAGACAATGAAGAGTCAGGCGAAGACAGCAGATCTGAGACGGTCGGAGTGGTAAAGGCAGATGAGATCTATGGAAAGGTCTGGTTCAATGTAAGCTCCGGGGAACATTTCGGATTTGTAAAAAGATAAAATAGAATGAAAAAATAACAGGAGGAATGCAATGCATTTTCAGTGGTATCCTGGCCATATGACAAAGGCCAGAAGAATGATGCAGGAGAATATTAAGCTGATCGATCTGATTATTGAGTTGGTTGACGCAAGAGTGCCGCTCAGCAGTCGTAATCCGGACATTGATGAGCTTGGAAAGAATAAGGCGAGACTGATTCTTTTGAATAAGGCAGATCTTGCGGAAGACAGAAGAAATGATGAGTGGATGGAATATTTCAAGAAGCAGGGATATTCTGTCGTGAAAGTGAATTCTAAGAAAGGTGGCGGAATCAAGTCGATCCAGTCTGTGATCCAGGAAGCATGTAAGGAGAAGATGGAACGTGACAGAAAGCGTGGAATCCTGAACCGTCCGGTACGTGCCATGGTGGTAGGAATTCCGAACGTAGGAAAATCTACCTTTATCAATGCGCTGGCAGGAAAAGCCTGTGCAAAAACAGGAAATAAGCCTGGAGTGACAAAGGGAAAACAGTGGATCCGTCTGAATAAGAATGTAGAACTTTTGGATACACCGGGAATTCTCTGGCCGAAGTTTGAAGACCAGACAGTAGGTTTGCGTCTTGCGTTTATCGGTTCGATTAAAGACGAGATTCTTCAGACAGAAGAACTGGCAAGTGAGCTTGTGAAATTTTTAAATCAGTCATATCCGGGAGTTCTTGAAGAGAAGTACACGATAGAATCTTCAGAAGATAATTATGAAGTGTTAAGAAGAATTGCAGAAAGCAGACACTGTCTGGTCAGAGGAAGCGAATTAGATGTGGAAAAAGCAGCGGCAATTCTTTTGGATGATTTTCGTAATGGCCGCCTTGGAAGGCTTACACTGGAGCTTCCAGAGGAGAACTAATACGGTATGAAAGAAATTATAAAAGAACTGGCTGGATGGCTTCTGTATATTGTGTTGATCATCGCTTTTACCTGGTGTGTGGTCACTTTTGTAGGACAGAGAACGGAAGTCAGTGGTTCTTCTATGGAAACTACGCTGTCAGATAAGGATCAGCTGATCGTTGACAAAATGACTTACCGATTCAGAGATCCGAAACGATATGACATCGTAGTATTTCCATATCAATATCAGGACAATACCTATTATATTAAGCGGATCATCGGGCTGCCGGGAGAGACAGTACAGATTTTATCCGGAATGGTTTACATTGATGGGATGCGTCTGGATGAACATTATGGGAATGAAATAATGGAGAATCCAGGCATTGCAGAAGAACCATTGACACTTGGTGAGGATGAGTATTTTGTGCTTGGAGATAATCGGAATAACAGCAGTGACAGCAGAGCGTCAGATGTCGGTTTGATCCATAGAAAAGATCTGATCGGAAGGGCATGGATTCGCGTGTGGCCATTGAGTCAAATTGGGGTGATACATCATGAGTAAAAGTATTAGCGAGATCAAGATAGAATTTGAACAGGCAGGAGAACAACAGTGGGAAGCACTTTGTCAGGAATACGAGACGGATTCCAGAACAGGTGTAAAAAATCTGACAGCAAGATATCGGAAGAAGCAGCAGGCACTTGTTCAGGAGAGAGAACGCCTCGAGGTAATGAAAACATTCGAGAGAAAATATGCGGATTATAGTTTTATCTGTGGAATTGACGAGGCAGGAAGAGGTCCTCTGGCAGGACCGGTAGTAGCCGGTGCAGTGATTCTCCCAAAGGATTGTGAGATTCTCTATCTGAATGATTCAAAAAAACTGTCTGCTGCAAAGAGAGAAGAGTTGTATGATGAGATTATGGAGAAAGCGGTTGCAGCGGCAGTAGGTATGGCAAGTCCGGCGAGAATCGATGAAATTAATATTCTACAGGCAACTTATGAGGCAATGCGTGAAGCAATTTCAAAGCTGGCAGTAGAACCAGGGATTCTTTTGAATGATGCTGTGACGATTCCGGAGATGATCATTCCGCAGGTTCCGATTATTAAAGGAGATGCGAAGAGTGTGTCTATTGCAGCGGCAAGTATTCTTGCAAAAGTGACAAGGGATCGGCTGATGGTAGAATATGATAAAGTGATGCCAGAGTATGGATTTGCAGGCCATAAAGGATATGGATCCAAAGAACATATTGAGGCAATCAAGAAATATGGACCGACACCGATACATAGAAAGACATTTATCAAGAAGTTTATTTAATGATATCAGGGTTGTATAAAAGAAAGAGCTGCCAATGGCAGCTCTTCTTAAATCCGAAAGTTCGACGGATTAGAAGAGGGGGATCAGGTAGATGAAGGATCCGAAAAAAGAAAAGAATAACCGCAAGACAGGTGGAAACTATGAGCAGGCAGTAGGTTTTTATCTGGAACAGCATGGCTATCAGATACTACAGTACAATTATCGCTGTCGCATAGGAGAGATTGATATTGTTGCAAAAGAGGGGGAGAATCTGGTATTCTGTGAAGTGAAGTACAGGACGGGTCCTGGCAAGGGGAGTCCGCTGGAAGCTGTAGATGCAAGAAAGCAGAGAAAGATATTTCAGGCAGCAATGTATTATCTGACGGAATATCATATTAGTGATGTCCCATGCAGATTTGATGTGATCGGTATTGAAGGGACAAGGATCCAGCTGGTGAAGAATGCATTTTGCGGATAGAGAAGAAAGGACAGAATATGAGTTTAGGATTGATTTATAAGAACGCGGCACATATTTTTGATGAAGTAGAAAAGAAAACTCCTTATCTGGAATATCCATTGTTTCAGGAGACGGGCATTGTAACGAGTGCTTTTTCTACACGACTTGGAGGAGTCAGTGAGGGCTATTATTCTTCTCTGAATCTAAGCTTTGATCGTGGAGATGACCCGGCAAGGGTATTAGAGAATTTTAAAAGAATCGGAGCATCAATGGGTGTTAATGTCGAAGATATGGTTCTGTCGAAGCAGACACATACAACGAATGTACGTGTAGTTACAGCGGAAGATAAGGGAAAAGGTGTTATGCGGGAACGCAATTATACAGATGTGGATGGGATGATCACGAATGTTCCGGGAATCTGTCTTGTGACTTCCTATGCAGATTGTGTACCACTTTACTTTGTAGATCCGGTGAAAAAGGCAATCGGGCTGAGTCATTCCGGCTGGAGAGGAACTGTTGGAAAGATTGGAAAAAATACTGTTCAGCTGATGCAGGAGAATTTTGGATCCAAACCGGAAGATCTGCTTGCAGCAGTAGGACCATCAGTATGTATGGATTGTTATGAAGTCAGTGAGGACGTAATTGAGCAGTTTAAAGAAGCTTTTGAAAAAAAGTACTGGGAGGATCTTTTCTATAAGAAAGAGAACGGAAAATATCAGTTGAATTTATGGAAGGCAAATGAGCTGATCTTCCTGGAAAGTGGAATTCTGCCGGAGCATATGGCAATCACAAATGTTTGTACACATTGCAATAGTAAGATCCTATATTCTCACCGGACGATGGGGAACAACAGGGGAAATCTGTGTGCATTTCTTGCATTAAAATAAGGAGGTTAAAAGTATGTATCTGACAACAGTGAAAGAACTTGGAACAGCATTACTGACAAAGGGGACAGCCTTTGCACTGGCCCAAACAGCAACGCAGACGAATAACAGCTCCGTCAATGATGTGCTTGATTCTGCACAGGAAGTAACAGCAAGCACAGCAGATGAAGTGAATCGCTTTGTACAATATTTTAATGATAATATTCCGAATCTGATTGCCTTTGGGTTGAAGGTGATTTTCGCGATAGTATTTTACCTGATCGGATCTAAGGTGATATCTGTTATACGTAAAGTGGTAGGCAAATCAATGGAGAGATCCAATGCGGATGTTGGAGTTCGCCAGTTTGTTGATTCTATGTTGAAATTTGGGTTATACGCACTTCTGATCTTTATGATCGCAACAAAATTTGGCGTAGAATCTTCTTCTGTAGCAGCGATCATCGCTTCCGCCGGTGTGGCAATTGGTCTGGCATTACAAGGGAGTCTGTCGAACTTTGCAGGAGGTATCTTGATTCTTCTTCTCAGACCATTTGCAGTTGGAGATTATATTATTGTGAATTCAGAGGGAATCGAAGGAACTGTAAAGGTAATTCAGATCTTCTATACAAAGATGACAACAATTGATAATAAGACGATTGTTGTGCCAAACAGTATTCTGACAAGTAACAGTCTGACAAATGTAACAGCAAGACCGGAACGTCAGCTGGATCTTAAAGTAGGAATTTCTTATGAATCTGATCTGAAGAAAGCAAAAGAGATCGTAGAGAATCTTCTACTGAAGGATGAAGATGTTATTCAGGATGAAGAGATTAAAGTGTTCGTATCAGAACTTGCAGACAGCAGTGTTGTGATCGGACTTAGAGCCTGGGTGAAGACAGAAGCTTACTGGACAACGCGCTGGAGAATCCTTGAGGAGATTAAAATGTCTTTTGATGAGGAAGGCATTGACATCCCATATAATCAGTTGACAGTTCATATGGCAAATCATTAGTTATTATTTATTAGAATGATAAAAGTCTATAGAAGTCTATAGAAGTTGATTAAAAAAGTGGTTGAAATTTATATCCAAACGCGATATAATAACAAAGGTCGTCAGAATTGACGACCATATGCCGAAATAGCTCAGTTGGTAGAGCACTTCACTCGTAATGAAGGGGTCGTCGGTTCGAGTCCGATTTTCGGCTGAAGAGTAAAGACCGTTGTTGATTTCAGTTGTATCTGGAATCAGCAGCGGTTTTTATATATTAGGAAAGTTCTTTCCTAATATATAAAAAACGCTCCGCTTAGGATGCGCACTTATAACAAACTTAGAACGGATACGAAAAAGCATCTTGACGAAGGAAATAAAAATGGATACAATATTGTTACGAGTTTATAAAAAAAGATGAAAAATTTTCTCTAATAAAGTAAAAAGAAATAAAATTAATTCTTTTAAAACAAGATTAGACAGAAGCAGAGAAATAGAAAAAATACAGAGGGTGAAAATATGGCATCAGTACAGACAAAAGATTACATTGTGCAGTTAATTAAAGAGGAGATTCTTTCAGGAGTTATGAAACCGGGAGAAGAGCTGGCACAGGAAGCACTTGCAGAGCGTCTTGGTGTTTCAAGAATGCCGATCCGTGAGGCATTACAGAATCTTGTTCAGGAGGGATTTGCGGTACGTCTTCCAAACCGTCATATCCAGGCAGTAGTTTTGAGCGCACAGCAGATTCATGATGTATTTCATGTGATTGCAGCGATGGCAGCAGAGAATACGATCTTAGTTGCAAAGAAAGAGCAGATGCTTCGAAGGAAAAATGTGGAACAAACGAGTCAGACAGAATTCGAAGAAGATGGACAGAGCAAGCTTTTCCTTGAGCAAGAGATTGAGAAAACTCCAAGCGAGCAGCTTTTTCAGATACTTTCCGGCATGGAGAATGCATTGAGACCAGAGAAGAAGGCAGAGTGGGAGATGGTTTATCAGGAGAGACTCATCAGTTTGTTTGAGAATCCATATCTGTCACAGCTTCAGGGGAAGACGATGGATGGTTATGTAGCTTATGCAATTGAGAAGATGGGAGATAAGCAGCAGAAGTTAGAGCAGCTTCGCCGTATCACAGAAGGTATTGCAGAGAATAGTGAGCAGAAGATCCGAATGGGACTTCGAGAATACTATCTTTCTTATGCTGATGCTTTTGTAGAAAGATGGGAGAAGAAGGCAGAAGAAACAGAAAAATAGGTTGAATTGTTATAGGGGTGATTACATACATATGTAGGTTGTAATCACCCCTTTTTCTATAAACAAAGTCTTATCTAGATTTGTTAGTGAGCAATTGCTATGGTAGCAAAGACACCTCATGTTCGTCATTTTATACAAACTGTGTTAAAAAAAACTGGATTATATCGCAAATATGATGATAAAATATAAATCAGATGATGGGTTAGAAAATTGGAAAGGGAGGACGATGGAAAAAGCACGACAAGTAAAAAGAGTCCTGCTGCAGGCAATTAAGATCGCGGTGGGCAGCAGTGTAGCAATTTATCTAGCGCATATACTGGGATTGGAGTATGAGGCATCTGCCGGAAGTATCACACTGCTTACGTTAGTAACAACAAAATGGGAGACGGTGAAATTATCTTTTTATCGTATGGCGACATTTGTTTTGGCGGTAGTTCTGGCGGCGTTGACATTTGGACATATGACGAGTTCCTGGCTTGCGTATGGAATCTATGTATTTCTGATCGTTGCGGTCAGTCATAGTCTTGGATGGTCGGCAACAATTTCGGTAAATGCCGTTATCGGCACACATTTTCTTATGACAAGAGATTTTAGTCCGGAGTTTATTCGCAATGAGCTGTTTTTAGTAATGATTGGAATCACAATCGCGATTGTACTGAATTTGTTCTATGATTATGAAGGACAGAGACAGGATCTGATTCGTTATATGAGGGAGACAGAGAATCAGCTACAGATTCTTTTGTGTGAACTTGCAGCGTATCTTCATAATAAAGATATGGAGATCAATGTCTGGGATCGGATCATCGCCTTTGAGGGGAGAATGCATGAATTTATCAAGGCAGCGTATGATTACCAGGATAATACATTTCATTCGCATCCGGGATACTATATAGATTACTTTGAAATGCGTCTGGCGCAGCTGCAGGTACTTCATAACCTGCATTATGAGATCAAGAAGATCCGTAAGATGCCGAAGCAGGCACTTGTGATCGCAGATTATATCATGTATATGGCAGATTATGTTGTTGAGATGAATATTCCAGATCAGCAGATCGAGAAGTTGGAAGAGATTTCGGAGCAAATGAAGCAAGAAGAACTTCCAAAGACGCGCGAAGAGTTCGAAGGACGAGCACTTCTGTATCATATTTTGATGGATCTGGAGGAATTTCTTGTATATAAGAAGCGATTTGTGAATGGATTGGATGAGAAGAAGCTTCGTATCTACTGGAAACAGGAGATGGAGCAAAAAGATAGTGCAAACGAGTTGCAGAAATGATGAAAAGAAACGGATTAAAGTCAGAAGAAACAAAAACAAAGTATTTTTCTTATTTGGCGACGCTTAAAAATGAAAATCCAGGAGAACGTTGTATTATATTAGCGGAAGATGAAAAATATAATTTTACGTCAATTGTCCGCATTGTTGTAAATGAGGAGGGACTTATTTCGAAAATCATTATCACAAATAATCCGAATATAAAGTTCAAGATAGATACCAAGCCAATATATTCTAAGGGTTAGGGTGGAATGGATTATGATAGAACGGAAAACGGATATTACACAGATGACAATATCGCAACTGGAAACAAAATTTGTAAGTGTATATACGAAGTTGATTTTATCAGGAACTGCATTCAAGGTATTTCCATCCGTTATGTTGTGGGGACCGCCGGGAGTAGGAAAGTCACAGGCAGTAAAGTGTATAGCGGAGAAAGTGGCAGAAAGAACAGGAAGAAAAGTTGTTGTAACAGATGTGAGATTGTTGTTATTTAACCCTGTGGATTTAAGAGGTATTCCAACAGCCAATGCAGATAAAACGTTAGCAGTATGGCTAAAACCAAAGATTTTTCAAATGGATGAAAGAGAGGATGTTGTTAATATTCTATTTCTGGATGAGATATCTGCAGCTCCGCAGTCGGTTCAGGCGGCAGCATATCAGATTACGCTGGATAGAACAATCGGAGAACATAAGCTACCGGAAAATTGTATTGTAATAGCAGCGGGTAATAGAGTTACAGACAAATCGGTTGCTTATACTATGCCTAAAGCTCTGGCAAACAGGCTAATGCATATTGAGGCTGTAGGAAATCCGGCCAGTTGGATAGAATGGGCAAACTTGCATGGAATTCATCCATATGTAATCGGTTTTATCAGTTATAGTCCGGCAACGCTTATGGAAGT
>SKEB01000162.1_pt1 | contig 85631 bp, 86 predicted proteins | sample 4826561 | NCBI WGS metagenome assembly SKEB01 (sample SAMN11008820, study PRJNA524170) | human gut metagenome | biome: Human fecal sample; material: Feces; isolation source: fecal sample from pouch patient p17 | host: Homo sapiens | place: Israel: Tel-Aviv | collected 2016-03-29
GATGATCAGGTAGATAGGTCAGAAGTGGAAGTATAGTGATATATGGAGCGGACTGATACTAATCGATCGAGGACTTAACCAAAATGACTCGGAAAGTAGAACTTTTCAATGCCAGTTTTGAGTGAATCAATCACTCAAGTAAATAGTGTGGTGGCGATAGCAAGAAGGATACACCTGTTCCCATGCCGAACACAGAAGTTAAGCTTCTTAGCGCCGATAGTAGTTGGGGGTTTCCCCCTGTGAGGGTAGGACGTCGCCACGCAACTTTGAATGGCTAGACAAGTTTTGTCTAGCTTTTTTTATTGAAAGCAATCCGATCTGCTAGGTTAGTGAATATGAATTTAAGTTTGCGTAAATAGAAGAAATCCCTTAAAATAAGACAAGTATAAGAGAATAGAGAAAGATGGTCAAAATGGTTAGATATAAAGCAATCATAGCGTATGATGGTAGTGATTTTTGTGGCTTTCAAAGACAAATCAATGGTCGCACGGTTCAAGAAGAGTTAGAAAAAACATTGAGTAAAATGGCGAATCAAGAAATACTTGTACATGGCTCAGGAAGAACGGATTCAGGGGTACATGCTTTAGGTCAAGTGATTCATTTTGATTTCCCACAAGATAGAGATTTGGAAAAAATGCGTTTTGCCTTAGATACGCAATCTCCTGAAGATATTGCCTGTATCAGTGTTGAGAAGGTTCCAGAAGATTTTCATGCTAGATATCATGTGGTAGAAAAGACCTATGAGTATCGCTTGCAGATTCAAAAGCCCCGTTCACCTTTTAGAAGAAAATATGCTGCTTATTATGCATATCCCTTAAATATTGAAAAAATGCAACGGGCAATTACGGATTTTTTAGGAACGCACGATTTCTCGGCTTTTTGTGCTAGTGGGAGTTCGGTTGAAGATAAGGTGCGGACAGTTTATGAAGCCAATATACGTCAAGATGAGGAAAATGGGGAGTTGGTTTTCACTTTTCGAGGTGATGGTTTTTTATATAAGATGATTCGTATCATGGTAGGAACACTATTAAAAATTGGCAATGAACGAATGCCAGTAGATGCCATTCCAGCTATTATCGCCTCTAAAGATCGTAATCAAGCAGGCCCCACGGCTCATCCTGAAGGGTTATATTTAAAAAGAGTCAAATATGAATAATCAAATAGAGCGCTATGGACTAATGATTAGACATAGCGCTCTTTTATTGTTTAGCGGAGTAGTTTCTTTCGGTGATAATAACAATATAAGCCAAAAAGTACGGTTGCTGTTAAGCTGATTCCTGTACCTAAGAATAACCCTGGTGGATAATATGTCAAGGTTAGTGTGTGTTTGCCTTTTTTGACGGGTATCGTAATTAATGCATTTTTAAAGGCTTTGATTGGTACTTTTTTTCCATCAATTTTGGCTTGCCAACCTTTATCATAAGCTAAGGTAGTAAAGAGAACTTGATCTTCTTTTGCTTCAAAGGTCGCAGTCGCTTGGTTTTTATTCACTTGGAAAGCTACTTCATTTTGTCTTAGTACATTGATGGCTTGCTGATAAGCGTTGGTATCAAGTAGTAGTACTTTAGGCGTTAGGAAGGATAGCTTTTGATTCCCATTTAGGCTGATTGTGAATTGAAAAGTAGTATCCTGATTAAAGTAGCCTAAATTATAATATTGACCATTAATATCGATTTGACTTTCATAGCTTGAATGAGCTGTTGTTACTGTTGCGCTACTTGCATCCAATTGCGAGAAGTCAAAAGGAAACAGACTGACATAAGCTTGGGTATTTGCTGGAATAAATACTTGATAAGTAATTTTTTGTTCTTGGTCCGGATTTTGTTGAATATAGGTAGTAATATTGCCATTCTCATCAATTTTAGTGTTGGTTTGTTGCACTAAAGAGACTGTAGTAAATTTAAAATATTCCTGGTTTTGTCGTGATAAGGCATTGAATAGATTTTTCTGGCTAGCTAGGTTATCGAATTGAGGTTGTTGGACGTTATAGATATCTTTAGGAGCAAGTAGACCTAATTCAAGGGCGTTATGATTTTCATATAGTTGATAATCTCCTACTTTTTGCTTTTGGCTAAAGCCGTACTTTTCCACTGGTTGCGTAGATAAGTTGTACTTGATATCAAAAAGGCTATCCATCAATAGGGTATTGTTTGGGTAACGTAAATTAAGATTGGTGCCACGTGACCGAAATCCGAGTTGATTTAAATAGCTAGAAGCGTGACGATTACGCATAGATGAAAATAAGCCAATCCCAGCATAGTTGTAATGAAAAGCATCATTCACCGAGACAGGATCGAGATTTTCTAGACGATAAAAATCTTGATTATGCTGTTTTGTATAACCAACCAATGCCGAAATAGCTGGATAAGGATCTGTATATAGTGAACGTGAAGCATAGACCCAATCATTGCGAATCCCTAAAATTAAGTAATAGGAATTGATAGACATTTCGCCAAATGTTATGACAAGTAAAACAAGCGAAAATATTTTTTTAGAAAAGTGATTCCGATAAATAAAAAGAATCATGTAAATCGTAAGGACAATTGCAGTTATCCATGCTGAAGAAGGCGTAAGAAAAAGGTATTCTTTTTTAGCTTTTCCAAAATAGGTAATTGCAAATAAAAGTAGCCAAAATAAGCATGTATAGGATAATGTTATTCTTGAATAGTGATAGATATCCGTGAGGCCAAACCCTGCTAAATAAACGACAACAAATGAGAATAAAAAGGCAAAACGAAATAAAAACATATTAGGGGCGTGCATACCTTGCCAAAACAAATTTAAAGGTTCTAAATAAAAGCTTGCTATCAGTATGGCAATTAAAACGGTATAAGCGATTTTTTCTTTAAGTAAAAAACGTTTATTCATATAATATAAGGTTAAGCCAATTAGACTCAGTAGCCCTACAAAAATAAAGGGAATAGAGCCGTATTTTGTCGTATCATAGACACCAATAAAATTTTTGACTAGTAAATCGAGTGCTGCGGTATCTTCGGTTTTCCATTGGGAGATTTTTGTGAGCGATTCACCGTTTGTCTTTAAGTCAATGAGCGTGGGCAATAAGATAAACATAGAAGCGCAGCCACTACAAATTCCCGTCATGAAAAATGGGATAATGGCGGCTTTGGTTTGTCTGAAATTTGCAACAAGTTGAACAAAAAAGAACATTACAGAGAATACACCAATCATAAAACCAAAATAAAAACTTGTGCAAAATAAAAGAAAATAACTGATAAATAATAAGCCAACTTTTTGTTTAGCGATGAGTCGTTGAATACCTAAAATCACTAATGGTAGATAAATAAAGGCATCTAGCCACATGATTAATTCTGATTGCGCAACAGCAAAAGATAAGAGTGAATAGCAAGTGACCAAAGCAAGTCGAAGTGTTTCTGGTAATTTAGGATAAGTCGACTTGGCCAGTACCCCGAAGCTTAAGCCCATCATGCCAAATTTGACTAAAGTTAAGAAGTATAGGGCATCAGGCATGAGTTGATTTGGGAAAAATAAGACGAAAGGTGTAAAGATTCCTCCCAAATAATAGGCAGCTAGTGAAAGATAGTTTAAGCCTAGTGCAGCATTAAATGTGTAAAAAATACTTTGTTTGCCCAGTAAGACTTGCCGAAAACTAGCATGAAAGTTGGAAAATTGGGCAAAAGCATCACTGGCTAAAATGCTACGATCACTTCCAGGATAGATACCATTTAAAAGATAGACAAGTGCCATGATAGATACTGGTATGAAAAAGCTAGCGAGTAAGTAAGTTTTATGTTGTTTTATATATTGCTTCATGAATGAATAACCTCAGTATATACAAAGATAGTGTAAAAACATTGTACCATAAAAATAGGCAAAAAAAAGAAGCCACAATTAAATGCAGCTTCGTTATTTCGTTTATTAATTAAACTCGCTCAACTTTTCCAGATTTCAAAGCACGAGTTGATACCCAAACTTTTTGAGGTTTGCCATCAATTAATACACGAACTTTTTGTAAGTTAGGTTTAACTGTACGTTTTGTAGCGTTCATTGCGTGTGAACGGTTATTTCCACTTTTAGTTTTACGACCTGTAAAGTAGCAAACTTTTGCCATGTGTTTTTCCTCCTTTGCCTTGATGTGGGAGCGATTATTTTCGTCTCATACCAAATTAATTTATCATATACTGAAAAAAAAGGCAAGAGATATTTTAGAATTCATTGACATTTTTTCTTAAACATTGTAAATTAAACAAGGTTAGAGGGATTCATTGAGCTATCCCTTTTCATAAGATAGTAGCTATGATAAAATAAACTTATTGAATAAAAATAAGGTCCAGATGAAGGAGGATTTCTGATGGCTGTAAAAATGATGACGCAAAATGGCTTAATCGAAATGTCCAATGATGTAATCGCAACAGTAGTAGGTGGCGCGGCTACAGATGTATTTGGGATTGTCGGTATGGCTAGTAAAAAGCAAATTAAAGATAATATTGATGAAATTTTACGAAAAGAGAACTACTCAAAAGGTGTGGTTGTCCGTCAAGAAGAAAATGGCGTGGCAGTAGATGTGTACACAATCGTAAGTTATGGGACAAAGATTTCTGAAGTTTCTCGCAATGTCCAAGAAAAAGTAAAATACAATCTTGAAACAATGCTTGGTGTAACTGCAAACTCAGTCAATGTTTTTGTCCAAGGTGTCCGTGTCTTACCAGAATAAACTAGCGGATAATTTTTAATGAGGAGGATTTTTTTCAAGTGGTGGTAAATAAGATTAGCGCTAGTCAGTTCCAAGAAATGGTACAAGCTGGGGCAACACGATTACAAGCAAATGCAGAATATGTCAATTCTTTAAATGTCTTTCCAGTTCCTGATGGTGATACTGGGACAAATATGAGCTTAACAATGACTTCTGGGGCAAAAGCTGTGAGTGATTCAGCTAGTGAGCATGTCGGTGAGTTAGCAAAATGCTTATCTAAAGGCTTACTAATGGGTGCTCGTGGGAATTCTGGAGTGATTTTATCACAATTATTCCGTGGATTTGGTAAAGCAATGATTGATTTTGAGAGCTTAGACGCCAAACAATTAGCAGCGGCCTTTACCAATGGTGTGAATACAGCCTACAAAGCTGTGATGAAGCCGGTTGAAGGAACGATTTTAACTGTTGCACGTGTCGGCGCTGAATTTGGTGAACGTAAAGCAAAAGAAAGTGACGATTGCGTTGAAGTCATGCAAGCAGTGGTAAATGGTGCGAAAAAAGCTTTAGCCAAGACTCCTGATTTATTGCCAGTCTTAAAAGAAGTAGGCGTAGTAGACAGTGGTGGTCAAGGATTATTATTTGTTTATGAAGGCTTTTTAAATGCTTTAACTGGTAATTTTGAAGAAGATGAACAGTTTACGTTAACATTGGCTTCTATGGATCAAATGGTTCACGCAGAACATGAGCGCTCGGTGCAAGGTCAATTAGCCACTGAAGATATCAAGTTTGGTTACTGTACAGAAATTATGGTGAAAATTGGGGAAGGCCCAACTGTAGATAGTGAATTTGATTATGATACTTTCCGTAATTATTTAAATGAACTTGGAGATTCTTTATTAGTGGTGAATGATGATGAAATTATCAAAGTTCACGTGCACACAGAACATCCAGGTGAAGTGATGAATTATGGTCAAAAATTTGGTTCATTGATTAAAGTTAAGGTAGACAATATGCGTTTACAACATGAAACAATTTTAGAGCATGACCAACAACAAGCGAAAACTCAAGCAAAACCAAAGATTCCATTTGGTGTCATTGCGATTGCGGCAGGTGAAGGCTTAAAAGAATTATTTACGAGTCTAGGTGTTCATTATGTCATCAGTGGTGGTCAAACGATGAATCCAAGTACCCAAGATATTATGGATGCTATCGAAGCCATCAACGCGGAACAAGTGATTATCTTACCAAATAATAAAAATATCTTTATGGCGGCTGAACAAGCGGCTGAAGTAGCTGAAATTCCAGTTGCAGTCGTACCAAGTAGAACGATTTCTCAAGGAATGACTGCTTTACTAGCCTTTAATCCAGAAGCTACCTTAAATGAAAATAAAGAACAAATGACTGAGATGCTTGAAAATGTTGTGAGTGGTTCGGTAACTCATGCGATTCGTGATACAAGTATTGATGGTATCGAGATTACAAAGGGCGATTTCTTAGGGATGGTAGATGGCAAGATTGTCGTTTCTAAACCACAGATTTTAGCTGTATGTATGGATACTTTACAAGCCATGATGGATGAAGATACAGAAATTATCACGATTATCATTGGTGAAGAAGGTAGTGAATCTCAAGCAAAAGAAATTGAGGCTGGATTATTAGCAATCAATGATGAACTTGAAATTGAAATCCATCAAGGAGATCAACCAGTTTATCCATATCTATTCTCAGCAGAATAAAGTATAAATGGTGGAGAGTGTGGGAAAACCTGCACTCTTTTTTTATATAAGGTGGTGTGAGATGAATTTACAAGATCCAGTAACAGCTTTAAGTGGCGTGGGGGAAAAACGCGCTGAGACCTTAGCCACTTTAGGGATTGAAACAATTGAAGATTTATTAAGCTACTATCCTTTTCGCTATGAAGATATTCAGGAACGCCAAATTCAAGAGATTAATGATCAAGAAAAGGTAACATTAAAAGGTTTAGTGGTCTCGCCAGCGGTATTAAATCGTTTTGGTTATAAGAAATCCAAACTTTCTTTTCGTTTGATGCAGGAAAATGATGTGTTTCTGGTTAGTTTCTTTAATCAGCCCTATTTAAAGGATAAAGTCGTGGTTGGTGAAGAAATTGCCATTTATGGACGCTGGGATGCCAAACGCCAGACACTAAATGGCATGAAAATTTTGAGCAGTAGTAGTCAAAATGAAGGTTTTTCGCCGATTTATCACGTCAATAAATCCATTAGACAAACAACGCTGATTCAATTAATTAAGCAAGCTTTTGAACAGTATTATGGCTATATCGAGGAGAATTTACCGCAAAATCTCGTGGATAAGTATCGTTTATTTGCTAGAAATGAAGCGATGTGGGCGATGCATTTTCCAAAAACAATGGAAGATCATCATCAAGCCAAACGCAGAGTGATTTTTGAAGAATTCTTTGTTTTTCAGATGAAGATTCAAGGACTAAAGACAAAGGAAAAAGCGGAGAAAAACGGGCTCAGCATTCCTTATGATATCCAAAAATTAAAGGCCTTTATTGCGAGTCTGCCATTTGAATTAACGAATGCGCAAAAGAAAGTGACTAATGAGATTTGCAAAGATTTGTTAAGCCCTAAGCATATGCAACGTCTTTTGCAAGGCGATGTAGGGAGTGGGAAAACTATTGTGGCGGCGATTGTGCTCTATGCCGCAACCACTGCAGGCTTTCAAGGCGCATTGATGGTGCCTACCGAAATCCTAGCACAACAGCATTACCAATCATTGGCTGAATTATTGCATTCTTTTGAAGTGAATGTCGCACTTTTGACAGGATCGACCAAAACCAAAGAACGCCAGCAAATATTAACTGACTTGAAATCTGGAGAGCTAGATATCATCATTGGGACTCATGCCTTGATACAAGATGAAGTTGATTTTGCGCATCTAGGCTTAGTGATTACAGACGAGCAGCATCGATTTGGGGTAAATCAGCGTAAAGTTTTGCGTGAAAAAGGCTATAAACCAGATGTTTTATTCATGACCGCCACGCCGATTCCCAGAACTTTGGCCATTACCGCCTATGGAGAGATGGATGTATCAATTATTGATGAGATGCCAGCTGGTCGCATTCCAATTGTGACGCGTTGGGTGCTTCCTAAACAGCTCGACCAAGTATTGAAATGGGGGCAAACTGAACTTGCAAGCCACCATCAAATGTACGTCATCTGTCCGCTCATTGAAGAATCAGAAAGTTTAGATGTAGAAAATGCTCAAAAAATTTATGAGCAACTACGGGATTATTATGCCCCTGATTATCAAGTGGGACTCTTACATGGACGGATGAAAAATGATGAAAAAGATGCGGTCATGCAAGCATTTAAAGAAAATCAGTTACAAGTATTGGTTTCGACCACGGTCATTGAAGTAGGAGTGAATGTACCGAATGCGACGGCGATGATTATTATTGATGCAGATCGCTTTGGCTTAGCACAACTTCACCAATTAAGAGGGCGCGTCGGTCGGGGAAGTCAAGCCTCCTATTGTATCTTAGTGGCAAATCCCAAAAATGAAGTTGGGAAAGAGCGAATGAAAATCATGACACAGACTAATAACGGCTTTGTGGTCAGCCAAAAAGATTTGGAATTACGAGGACCAGGAGAAGTATTTGGAAATCGTCAATCAGGCTTACCGGTCTTTCATTTTGCCGATATTGTGGCTGATGCGCATATTTTAGAAGTAGCAAAAGAAGAAGCCCAAGCGATTTATGCGCAAAAAGATTGGCAGATTTTACCGATGTATCAGGATTTAGTAAACTATCTAGGGACTGATAAAAATAATGGCGAATTTTTCGACTAACAGATATAATAGAATTATTCCATGAAAAAAGGTGAGGCGAAGAAATGAAGATAGCAGTCGATGCAATGGGCGGCGATTATGCTCCAGAAGCAATCGTTAAAGGTGTGATGTTGGCCCGTGAAAAATTTAATGATATTGAATTTCAACTTTATGGTAAAGAAGCAGAAATTAGAAAATATTTAACAGATGATCGCAATATAACAATTATTCATACGGATGAAAAAATCAATAGCGATGATGAGCCAGTAAAAGCCATTCGTCGTAAAAAACAAGCTTCGATGGTTTTAGCTGCTCAAGCCGTAAAAGATGGACGTGCTGATGCGATTCTTTCTGCCGGCAATACCGGAGCATTATTAGCAGCTGGCTTATTTGTTGTCGGACGGATAAAAGGAATTGAACGACCTGGTTTGATGTCTACTTTACCGGTGATTGGTTCGACAGGCGGTTTTGACATGCTTGATTTAGGTGCCAATGCCGATAACAAGCCAGAACATCTAGTCAAATACGCCATTCTAGGCTCTTATTATGCGGAAAATGTTCGGAAAGTGGCCCAACCAAAAGTCGCATTACTCAATAACGGAACCGAAGACTCAAAAGGCAATGAATTAACCAAAAAAGCCTTTGAATTATTAAAAGCAACACCTGAAATCAATTTTATTGGCAATATTGAAGCGCGTGAACTTCTCGAAGGACGTGCCGATGTGGTAGTTACTGATGGCTTTACAGGGAATGCGGTCTTAAAATCAATTGAAGGAACCGCTCTTAGCATGATGAAATTATTGAAGCATGCGATTTTAGATAGTGGTGTCAAAGGAAAAATGGGTGCACTACTTTTAAAAGGTGGCTTAAAAGACTTAAAAAACCAAATGGATTACTCTAAGCACGGTGGAGCGGTATTATTCGGTTTGAAGGCACCTGTCATTAAAGCCCATGGTTCCTCTAAAGAAGAGGCTGTTTATGCTACAATTAAGCAAATACATACGATGCTAGAAAGTCGCGTAGTAGAAAAATTAGTTGCCCATTTTGAAGAAGAATAGTGATACTTGTCTGCAACGATTGTCACGAAAATAAAAAAAGCTAGACAAAGAGACAATTTATCAGTAAAATGTAGAGTGACTGAACAGTAAGAAGTCACTATTTGGAGGTGAATGCCCGTGACACGAGAAGAAGTATTCAGTAAAGTGGCAGCAATTATTGCCAAACATTTTGAAATCAACGCAGAAGATGTGAAAGAAAATACGAATATTAAAGACGATTTAAATGCTGATTCAATTTCTGTAATGGAGTTTGTTTTAGAATTAGAAGATGAATTTGGTACAGAGATTTCTGATGAAGATGCAGAAAAAATCGAAACAGTGGGTGCGGCAGTAGATTATATTGCTAGTCACTTAGCTTAAAAAGGTTTATGTGAATTCAATCGCGCGGATGATAAGTGAGAAGGTCTTGCTTGTACCGCGCGTATTTTTTTGTTTTTCGGACAAATAGTTTGGAAAAGCCATCAAAAAACTGATAAAAAGTCAATAATATCAAGGGTTTGTTTGCATTTTAAGGGGATTTTAGTATAATAGGAATGTATTTTCATATTAAAAGATAAAGGAATGTTGGTAATGGATCAAAAGCTAATTACAAATTTAAAGGAAAACTATCAAATTATTTTTAATAATGTAAGTTTGTTAGAGCAAGCATTTACCCATTCGTCTTATGTGAATGAGCATCGCAATTTGCATCTGTCTGATAATGAACGTTTAGAATTTTTAGGAGATGCCGTGTTAGAATTGCTCGTTTCACGCTTTTTATTCCAAACTTATCCAAATGTCACAGAAGGTAAGTTAACCAAATTACGAGCAGCGATTGTTAGGGAGGATTCTTTGTCACAATTTGCTAAAGAGTGCCAATTTGACCAAGCCATTCGCTTAGGTAAAGGAGAAGAAAATTCTGGTGGTCGCAAGCGTCCTTCTTTGCTATGTGATTTATTTGAATCTTTCTTAGGTGCCTTGTATTTGGATCAAGGTTTAGAAGTGGTGGAACAATTTTTAAAACAAGTTATCTATCCTAAAGTATTAGCTGGTGCTTTTTCACATGAGATGGATCATAAGACAAAATTACAAGAAATATTACAAAAAGCAGGCGATGTATTCATTGATTATCGTCTGATTAAAGAAGAAGGCCCTGCCCATGATCGACTTTTTTCAACAGAAGTCTATTGTGATCAAGTCTTAATTGGTACAGGCAGCGGTCGTTCGAAAAAACTAGCAGAACAAGCGGCGGCGGCTGATGCTTTAAGCCATATTGAAGAATAAGCGAGGAAACAAGGTGCATCTAAAAAGAATTGAAATTTCAGGATTTAAATCATTCGCTAATCGCACCATTATCGATTTTGAAAAGAATGTCACGGCGATAGTGGGTCCTAATGGTAGTGGGAAAAGTAATATTACGGAAGCGATTCGTTGGGTATTAGGAGAGCAATCCGCCAAGAGTTTACGTGGTGGAAAGATGCCTGATATCATTTTTGCGGGTTCAGATGCTAAAAAAGCCTTAAATCTAGCAGAAGTAACTATGGTTTTAGATAATAGCGACCATTACTTACCGGTAGACTATGCCGAGGTTAGTGTGAAAAGACGCTTATTTCGTAATGGGGATAGCGAATTTTATCTGAATAATCAAAGTTGTCGTTTACGCGATATTCAAGAATTATTTATGGATTCTGGCTTAGGTCGTGAGTCTTTCTCTATTATATCTCAAGGGAAAGTAGAAGCGATTTTTAGTAGCAAGGCTGAAGATCGTCGCGGTATTTTTGAAGAAGCTGCTGGGGTTTTAAAGTACAAACAAAAGAAAAAACAAGCGGAACAGAAATTATTTGAGACTCAGGATAATCTAGATCGTTTAGCAGATATTATTTATGAATTAACCGAGCAATTAACACCACTTGCCCAACAAAAGCAAGCTGCGCAACAATTTTTAACTTATAAAGAAGAATTAACTCAAGTCGATGTTTCCTATGTTGTACAAGAAATGCAACAAAGCAAACAAGTATGGGAAGAAGAAAAAGCGCAAATCGCAAGTCTGAAGCAAGAAGTTCAGAAATTATCCCATGCCTTAACGCAAAGTGAAAATGAATTATTGCGTTTACGTCAAGACCGCGCACATTTAGATGAGCAGTTAGAAGAAAAAAACCAAGACCACCTACATTTAGTAGAAGCCTTGAAACAAGCGGAAGGAAAAAAGGCAGTATTACAGGAGCGCTCATTCCATCAGCAAAAAAATGCCAAAGAATTGCGTCATAATCTTGAACAAGTACAGCAACAAATCGAACAGCTGGAAGAAAATCAGCAAACATTGATACAAAAGATTTCGCAAAAAAATGGACAGTATCAACAAATCGAAAAGCAATTAGTCCAACTACAGCAAAAATTGGCAAAATATCAAAAATCTCCCAAAGAATGGTTGGAAGAATTACGTAACCAGTATTTGGATCAATTGCAGGCTAAGACTAATTTGCAAAATGAATTAACATTTATCGAAAAGCAAAAGCAACAAGATCAACAGAAAAATCAACAGACCGTAGAAAAACAGCAAGATTTACAAGCAACCGTCCGTGAATCAAAAGTAAAATTGGATCAGTTGACTGTTGAAAATGAAGCGTTGCAAAATCAAGTTCAGGCAAAACAACAAGCTTTAGCCGCTGCGCAAAAACAAGTGACCACCCAACAAGAACATTTACAAAAAGCCCAACAGATGATGTATCGTTTGATGAATGAAAGTCAGCAAGTCCAAGCACGCCGCAAGACTTTAGCTGACTTGCAAGAAAATTATACGGGCTATTATCAAGGGGTACGTCAAGTCTTAACCCACCGTAAACAATTATCCGGAATCATTGGTGCAGTGGCTGAATTGCTAGACGTGGATCAACTATATGCTTTGGCTATTGAAACAGCTTTAGGTGCCGCTAGCCAATATATTGTGGTTGAAGATGAAAAAGCTGCCAGACAAGCAATCACCTTCTTGAAACAACAACGCGCAGGTCGAGCTACTTTCTTACCACTAACTACGATACAATCACGAAAAGTTACGGAAAATGTCAAACAACAAGCCGCTAGTATTCCAGGGTTTTTAGGTGTGGCGAGTGAATTGGTGACCTTTGAAGAAAATCATCGTGCCATCATGGAGAATTTACTCGGTGCTACATTGATTAGTGAAGATTTAGAGAGCGCCAATCAACTGGCTCGTCGTCTAAATTATCGCTATCGTGTCGTTTCTTTAGAAGGCGATGTGATGAATGCTGGAGGTTCGATGACCGGGGGTGCGAATAAACGTGCAGGACAAACGACACTCTTAGGCCATCAACAAGAACTAAACCAATTAAAAGCCAAAGAAGCCTCTGTCAAAGAACGTTTACTACAAGCGGAAAGTCAAGTGAAGACGCTCCAACAAGACTTAGCGCAAAAACAGTCAGAAGTCGAAAAAATGCGTCAAGCGCTTGAGCAATTACGTATGAGCCAAACGACAAAAGAAAATCAGGTGACCAATCAAGCGGAAAAACTGGCACGGTTACAACAAGATTTAACCAATTTTGAGTTTGAAAATCGCGAAATTACCGAACTATTAGCAGAATATGACCGTGATTTAGCCGATAAACAAGCACAATTGCAAGTAATGGTACAGCAATTAGCCAAACTCAATGAAGAGATGGAGCAGCTAAACACGCAGGCTGATAATCTAGAACTGAAACGAGAAGGCTTGCAACAGGAATTAGCCGATAAACAGGCCGAATTTGCAGTAACCAAAGAGCAAGTAAACCAATTGCGCCAAAGCTTTACGGCAAATAAAATGGCCCTAGAAGAAGCACAAAAAAATCTAGAGCAATTGAATGTTCAGTTATCGATGCTTGATGCGGACTTTTCTGATCAAGAATTAGATGAAGAGACTTTAGATCAGCAAGTATCCCAATTAAATGAACGTAAATTAGCACTCCAAGAAGAAATGCAGGCCTTACGAGAAAATCGTTATCAAACACAGCGTCAAATCGACGAACTCGATCAACAATATAATACTTTCAATCAAGAACAAAAGGCGAAATTATCTCAGTTAACCAAACTAGAAGTTCAAGCCAATCGTTCAGAAATATTATTGGATAATCGCTTGAATTACTTGCAAGAAGAGTATGAATTATCCTTTGAACAAGCGCAAAAACAAGCACTTGAACTAAGCGATATTGAGAAAGCAAAGGCAAGAATTTATGAATTGAAAAAAGCGATTCAAGAATTAGGACCGATTAATTTATCAGCCATTGAGCAATATGAACAAATCAAAGAGCGCTATGATTTCTTAACTGGTCAACGCGATGATTTATTACAAGCGAAAAATCAGTTGTTTGAAACGATGAATGAAATGGATGAGGAAGTCAAATTACGGTTTAAAACAACTTTTGATGCAATTGCGACTCAATTTGAACGTGTATTTCCAAATATGTTTGGTGGTGGACGTGCACGCTTGAGTTTAACAGATCCACATGATTTGCTGAATACTGGTGTTGAAATCGAAGCCCAACCACCAGGCAAACACTTAAAGAGCTTAAATCTATTATCTGGTGGGGAAAGAACATTGACCGCGATTAGTTTGCTATTTGCGATTATTCAAGTTCGTCCAGTACCGTTTTGTGTGCTCGATGAAGTGGAGGCCGCTTTGGATGAGGCAAATGTATTGCGCTTTGGCAAATACTTACAGACCTATCAAGACGAAACCCAATTTATTGTCGTCACTCACCGTAAAGGGACAATGGAAGCAGCCAATGTTTTATATGGGGTAACGATGGAAGAATCAGGTATTTCAAAAGTATTATCTGTCCGTCTAGAAGAAATTAGTGAAGGCGGTAATTTGAATAGAAAAGAGGACAATCATGATTAAATTAGTAGCTATTGACTTAGATGGTACGCTTCTAACTGATGATAAAAGAATTTCACAAAAAAATTTAACCGTGTTGCAAAAGGCAAAAGAACAAGGTGTTAAAGTGGTTTTATGTACTGGGCGTCCATTAGCTGCCATCACACCATTTATTGAACAATTAGGATTAAACGAACCTGGTGATTACAGCATTACGTTTAATGGTGGATTAGTCCAAAAAAATGATACTGGTGAAATCTTAAGTAAATCAGCGATGACTTTAGAAGATGTACAAAGAATTAGCCAATTGATGATCGAGCTAGATTTACCATTAGATGTCTTATCAGAAGAAGTGGTTTTACAATTACCAACTTCAACGAATCATCCATCCATTTATCCTGAATTAAATGGCTTATTAACTTATAAACCAGCTAAATTAGCAGATTTAACATCAGATGGTCTTTACAATAAGGTCGTCATGGCTTATCATCAAGAATTTTTAGACCAACAAATTGAAAAAATCCCTGTACAATTTAAAGCAGATTATGAAGTCATTAAAACGCGTAGTAATTTATTAGAATTTATGCCAAAAGGAGTGACTAAAGCATTTGGATTAGATCACTTGGCACAATATTTAGGGATGACGAGCGATGAAGTGATGGCTTTAGGTGATGAAGAAAATGACTTATCGATGATTCAATATGCAGGTATGGGTGTGGCTATGGCAAATGCAGTTGAAAAAGTTCGCCAAGCCGCTGATTATATCACTTCAAGTAATGAAGAAGACGGTGTCGCTAAAGCTGTTGAGAAATTTGTTTTAAAATAAAGAAAAGAGGTGTCATAATGGGTTTTTTTGATAAGATTAAACGTGCTTTTACCGGAGAACAACCCACTGAAGAAGTAAGTAACGAACAAGAATTACAGACACAAGAGAAATATGATAAAGGTCTTGAAAAAACGCGTAAAACATTTGGTGAACGCATGAATGAGCTCTTTGCCAATTTCCGTTCAGTGGATGAAGATTTCTTTGAAGAATTAGAAGAGACCTTAATTGGTGCCGATGTTGGCTTTGAAACATCGATGAAAATTGCTGATGCTTTGCGCCAAGAAGTGAAACTCAAAAATGTCAAAAAACGTGCCGAAGTCCAAAATGCGATTATCGAAAAATTAGTCAACGTATATGAAGAAGAGGGGCTAAATGAAAATAATGACTTGAACATTCAAGAAGATGGCTTAACAGTCATCTTATTTGTAGGAGTGAATGGTGTAGGAAAAACAACCTCCATCGGGAAAATGGCGCACCAATATAAAGAACAAGGTAAAAAAGTATTATTGGCTGCTGCGGATACATTTCGAGCTGGAGCCATTGATCAGTTAGTTGTTTGGGGAGAGCGAGCTGGTGTCGAAGTGGTAACTAAAGCACCTGGTAGTGACCCTGCTTCAGTCGTTTTTGATGCGATTCAAAAAGCAAAGGAAGAACAGGCCGATATCTTATTAGTGGATACGGCTGGGCGTCTACAAAATAAAGTCAACTTAATGAAAGAATTAGATAAAATCAAACGGGTGATTCAGCGTGAAATGCCTGATGCCCCTCATGAAGTTTTGCTTGTTTTAGATGCAACGACTGGACAGAATGCGATGGTTCAAGCCAAGCAATTTAAGGAAACAACCGATGTCACAGGTTTAGTCTTAACCAAATTAGATGGTACGGCTAAAGGTGGGATTGTGCTAGCTATCCGCAATGAATTGCATCTACCTGTAAAATTAGTCGGTCTAGGGGAAGGCATAGATGATTTAGAACCATTTAGCCCAACTGATTTTATAGTTGGCCTATTCAGTGGATTACTTGAATAAATAATTTGATTCAAAATTAGAAGAAGCGGCTAGTCCCTTCTTCTTTTTTGTGATGGTGTACGTGAAGTTCGTCTTGTGTTAAAATGGTCCATGACAAATGAAAGTAAAAGATTGGAGATTTTTATGGAGTATCAAATTTCCTTACCACAAATCCAAGAAATATTATTAAAAAAGCAATTATTAAAAGAAATTATTATAGATGGTCAGTGGCATTACGCACCCTCTGACAAAATCAGTGCAAAAATCTTTCACCATATGACTTATGATTCTCGTGAAGTAGGGAGGGATTCTTTATTTTTTTGTAAAGGACTCAATTTTAAAGAAAGCTTTTTAGCTCAAGCCATTGCTCAAGGATTAACTTGTTATGTCTCTGAAAATTATTATGAACACCAAGCTGCCATTGCTGTTGTTGTTACTGATATTAGAGAAGCGATGGTGGTATTAGCTCAAGCCTTTTACCAAAATCCACAAGAGCAGTTATTTACCATTGCCATTACGGGGACAAAAGGGAAAACGACTACCGCTTATTTGACGCATCAATTAATCAACCAGTTGACGAATCATAAATGTGCACTATTTTCTTCAGAGGAAACGATTTTAGATGGCAAAACGAAGATGAAATCCTCGCTCTCGACTCCAGAAGCTTTGGTTATTTATCAACAAATGGCTCAAGCAGTCGAAAATAAGATGACGCATTTGGTGATGGAAGTTTCGTCACAAGCTTACAAGATTAAGCGCGTATATGGTTTGACCTTTGATGTCGGCTTGTTTTTAAATATTGGCCATGATCATATTAGTCCGATTGAGCATCCGACATTTGAAGATTATCTTTACTGTAAGCGGCAATTAATCTTGCACAGTAAAAAGATGATTTTAAATGCAGATATGCCTTATTTTGATTTATTAGTAGAGACCTGTCAGCAAGCAAAAGTCGACTATCTCACTTTTTCAGAAAAATCAGTGACAGCAGATTACCAATATACGAGTAAAAGTCAGCATGATTTTATCTTGAAAGATCAGCAAACAAATCAAGAACAAGCCATTCACTTAGGATTAGTTGGTGAATTTAATCATGCCAATGCAACGGCAGCAATAATGGCGTCACGTCTTGTAGACAGCCAGTTATCTTTAGAACAAGCTGGACAAGACTTAAGTGAAGTGAGTGTGCCTGGTCGGATGAATGCTTTTTATTTGGCAAATGGTGCATTAGTCTTGGTGGATTATGCGCATAACTATTTAAGTCTTAAGGCGGTCAGTCATGCAGCAAAACAACTTAAGCCAGACGGTAAATTGATTATTTTAACAGGTAGTGCCGGTGGGAAGGCCTTATCTAGAAGGCCGGATATGGGCAAGGCGATTAGTGAAGAAGCAGATGTTGCCTTTTTAACAGCGGATGATCCAAATTTTGAACAAGTTGCAAGTATTAGTGAGGAAATCAAAGCCGCGATTACCAATCCAAGTGTCCAAGTCATTCTTGAAGAAAACCGCAAGCAAGCCATTTTGCAAGCATTAGCGATGGCAGATAGTCAAAGCGCAGTTGTATTAGCGGGTAAGGGAAACGAAAATACAATGAAAATAAATGGCAAAGCTATCCCTTATGAAAGTGATATTGAAATTGTAAAAGCTTATATTGCTGAAGAAAAAGCTTAATTTATGAAAAGAACAAGAGACGAGAATTAGTCGTATTGCTAGTTCTCGTTTCTCTTTGTATGCACGTTACAATTGTAGGGAAATTAATAATGTTGGCTTGCAAGTTGCAAAATTTCCTATTAAAATAAGACGGTAAGACAAAATTTTTAGAATGTAAGAGGATTATCAATGTCAGAACAATTTAAACAACAAGCCTCTTTAACCAATGAGGAAAAAATGGCGCGTGGATCAGCCTGGATGACGCTAGGTAATGTCGGTTCACGCTTAATCGGTGTTATATATATTTTACCATGGTATTACTGGATGGGAAGTCATGGACGAGAAGCAAATGCCTTATTTAATATGGGCTATAATGTTTATGCGTTATTTTTAATGATTTCAACGGCCGGGATTCCCGCGGCTATTGCTAAACAAGTCGCTCACTATAATTCCAAACAACAATATGAATTAAGTCATCGTTTATTTAAAAAAGCGTTGATATTTATGGGAATTGTCGGCTTAATCAGTGCTGGAATCATGTATATCGCCTCACCAGCACTAGCAAGGATGTCTGGTGGTGGCGCAGAGTTGATTCCGATTATGCGTTCGTTAAGTGCCGCCATTTTGATTTTCCCTTGTATGAGTGTGATTCGTGGCTTTTTCCAAGGAAATCAAGATATGCGACCTTATGCTGTTTCACAATTAGCAGAACAAGTCATTCGCGTCTTTTACATGCTATTAGCGACTTTCATTATCATTAAAGTGATGCACGGCGATTATTTAAAAGCAGTCGAACAATCAACTTTTGCGGCTTTTATTGGGGCACTTGCTTCGATGGCGGCTTTGATATACTTCTGGAAAAAGGCGGAAGTTCAATTTGAAGTCCAAAAAGAAGTTAGCCTACCTGGTGAATTGCTCGATACGAAAGCTTTAATCATTGATACTATTCGTCAGGCTATTCCTTTTACAATTGTTGGTGCAGGAACGACCATTTATAAATTAGTAGACCAAATGACCTATGTACATATGATGCAGTCATTTACGAAATTCACCAAGGACGAATTAGTGGCACAAATGGCCGTATTTGGCGGAAACCCTGATAAGTTAACCATGGTCGTAATTGGCTTGGCTACTTCAATGGCGTTTACGAGTCTACCTTTAGTGACTGAAGCAGTAACGCAAGGAAAACACCGCGATTTAGCTCGTTTAATTAACAATAATTTCCAACTCTATGCTTTATTAATGTTTCCAGCGACTTTTGGCATGATTTTGCTAGCTTATCCATTGAATACCTTCTTTTATGAACCGGATAAATTAGCAGCAAAAGTCTTGATAGAAGCCTGTCTATCTGGATTGTTTGTCGGCTTATTTATGCTTACTTCTTCTACTTTACAAGGAATGTATTACAATAAAGCAGCGGTAAAATTCTTTGCAGTAGGGATTGTCATTAAATTTATTTTGCAGTATCCATGTATTTTATTATTCCAAATTTATGGACCATTACTTTCAACAACGATTGGCATGGCTGTCTCATGTTATCTAAATATCCGTCAGTTGCAACAAGCGACAAAGTTTAATTATAAATTAACCTTGAGACGCATTTTATTAATTACTATTTTAACAGTGATGATGTTGTTAGCTGCAGCGATTGCAAAAGCTGTTTTTGGTCTCATTTTCAGCCCAGAGCATAAGATGTCAGCCTTTTTACTATGTATTCCGGTTGCAGCAGTCGGAGGGGCGGTTTACTTGTACTTGATTTTGAAAGTTGGTATTGCTGAGAGATTATTAGGTTCAAGTATAACCCGCTTACGTCAAAAATTAAGAATTTAGTATGGTGATTTCATGCGTTTAGATAAGTATTTAACAGATATGCAAATCGGCTCTAGAAAAGAAGTCAAAGTATTTATCAAAAAAGGTTTCGTTACTGTCAATGGTACGGTGATTAAGTCCGATAAATACCAAGTCGATGAAAAAGTAGATGAAGTGACATTTGATGGAGAAGTGATTTGCTATCAAAAAGAATTTTATTACCTTTTAAATAAACCACAAGGCGTCATTTCAGCGACGATTGATGATTATGAAGAAACAGTATTAGATTTATTTAGCGATGAAGATTATCGGGAAGATTTATTTCCGGTGGGGCGTTTAGATAAAGATACAGAAGGGTTGTTAGTGATTACGAATGATGGTGCGTTATCTCATCGTTTGCTTTCTCCTAAGCGTCATGTGCCCAAAGAATACTATGTCCAAGTGAGCGGGTGTCTAACAAAAGAAGATCAAAAAAAGATGGCAGCGGGTTTAAAGATTGATGGTGGGGAGATCTGTTTGCCTGCCGAATTAAAGATTTTAACGGTCGATGAAAGTGAACAAACCTCCACGGCACAGCTTATTTTACATGAAGGTAAATTTCATCAAGTCAAACGGATGATGCAGGCTTGTGGCAAAACGGTGACTTATTTGCAAAGAATTCGTATGGGAAATCTAACTTTACCAGAAAATCTTGCGTTAGGTGAATATCGAGCGTTAACTACTGAAGAATTAGATTTATTACAACAAAAATAGACAAACTGAGAGCCATGTAAAGATAGACCTTTGCATGGCTCTTGATTTTTGGGGTTAAGGATTTATAATTATAGTTACGTTATTGGAAAAATGGGAGATGAGTTTTTGAAATTTAACAAAATAGCGCCCTTAGTTGTAGGAGCAGGTTTCTTTTTATGGGGGAGTCCTGTTCATGCAAGTGAGATTGAACAACAAATGAAGCAAAATCAAGACCAATTAAATCAAGTGCATCAACAAACACAGACTTTTTTATCACAGATTGAACATTATCTTCAAGAAATTAATGAGAATAAGACAAAAGAAGAAGATTTTGAAAAAGTTGTCTTGAAAGAAAAGGACGTTTATCAAAAGAAAGAACAAGAAATCGAAAAATTACAGCATAAGTACAATCGTCTATCTAAATCAAATGATGAAATTTTAACACCAAAAGAATTGGAAAAGAAAACCAATCAGTTAATTGATTTAAAAGATAAGATTCGCTTCTTGGATGAAAAAGCTGAAAAATATCCGAAAATCATTGAAGACCTTGAATCAAAGGTTACTTATTACCAAGAAAAGCGCGTAACTTGCGAGTCCCAACAAGCCATTTTAACAGCTAAAGTGAAAGACTTGAGTGCACAGTCAAATAAATTGCAAGCAGATTTAAAAGTTCTTCAACAGAAAAAAGTAGAAGAAGACAAAAAGAAAGCAAAAGAAGCCGAAGCCAAAGTGACTGGTTTTGCTTCTCCATTAGAAACGCGTCTAGTCGTATCTAGTGGGTTTGGTGGCCGCCCTGATCCAAATGGTAAGTCTGGTACACAGCATGATGGAATTGATTTACCTGGAAGTCTCAATCAAAATATATTAGCTGCTCGTGCTGGTCAAGTTGTGACAACTGGTAGTCATCCAAGCGCAGGAAATTATATCATTGTCAAACACGATAATGGTTTTTATAGCTATTATTTGCATTTAAATCAAATTTTAGTGAAGTCAGGAGATAATGTTGCCCTAGGTCAAGTCATTGGTAAAATGGGTACGACCGGAAATTCAACGGGTGTCCATCTTCACTTTGGACTAGCTAAAACACCAAATTGGCAAGGGTTCGTAGATCCTGCGTATGCCTTGAGATTAAAATAAAATAATAAAAAGCGTATTTCATAGGAGAGCTTGTCTCAATGAAATACGCTTTTATTAGTTAGATTTGCACTTGAATAACTTGTACCCCAGATTTTTCCAGAGTAGTAAGGATTCTCTCGTCAGCATAGGAGTCAGTGATTAATATATCAATATCCTCGATTTTTCCAATGGTAAAGTTTGCTTGATGACCAATTTTACGGTAGTCTCAAACAACAATTAATGTGCTTGAGTTTTCGATAATTTTTTGATTGATTTTAGATTCATGAAAGACAGAGGTGGTAATTCGGGTCGTTAAATCTACCCCATCACAACCAATAATACTCACATCAGATCTAGCGTGGGCAAAAGAATCGACAGCAATATCTCCCGTTAAGGCTTTTTTTGAGTAACGAATTTCACCACCACTTAAGATGATTGAAGAGTCAGGATGGTGTTGAATATCTGCGACTGCTAAATTATTTGTCATCAAAATGATGCTTGTATCTTGCAAAAATTGTAGGGACGCAGTGGCAGTTGAACTAGTGTTGATAAATAAAGTATCTCTATCTTCTACATGCCTAGCTGCCTCTTTAGCAATACTTAGCTTGATTTGTTCAAGAGGATCATTTTTTTGTCCCTCTACTTCTTGAAAAATTTCTACATAGCCAAAAGGTTGGATAATTTGTCCCATTTCAGATAACTTTGCACAATCTCTGCGAATAGTCCTCTCAGAAACATTAAAATATTTACTTAAATCGTTTATTTCTGTTCTCCCATTTTCTTTCAAATAATGTAGGATTTCTTCTCTTCTTTGCCTGATTTCTTCATTAGAACGCTTCATTTTTTTAGGTAAGTTGATTTTTTTTTTTTGACATTTACTTTACTTTCTTCGTTATTATAGATGACAACGTTGTTTAGTCTCATCATTGTATAAAGGAAAGTAAGGGTGATAAATATGCAAATCATTTATTGGATGAAGCAGTTGATGGCGGATGATTATGGTCAGATTTTAGTATGGTTGATTTTTATTTTACTTTTAATGGGTGTGGATGTTATCACCGGGTTAATTCAAGCGAAAATCAATCGAAATATTAATAGTAAAAAAATTGGCGATGGAATTTTGAAAAAAGTTCAGATTTTACTGGTGTTAATTGTCATTGTGCCGCTAACCATTGTCTTGCCTAATGTAGTGAGTACAACGGTTATTATTGGTATTTATTTGCTAGAAACCTACAACGAATTAGTCTCTATCAATGAAAATCTCAAACATGCCGGGATTGATACTAATTTATTAGGTCCTATTACGAAATTGCTTAGAAAAGGGGATGATGAAAAATGATTGATATGGATACAGCTATCGATTACATGTATGGTTTAAGGGCAAAAAATATCCGTTACAGCATGGATTATTCGCGGACAGGAGCAGATGGTACGGGCGATTGTAGTGGGACGGTTTATGCGGCATTAAGAAAAGCAGGGGCCTCAGACGCTGGCTGGGTGGTAAATACGGACGGCATGCATGATTGGTTAGTAACAAATGGTTTTAGATTAATCGCCCATAATAAAGCGTGGTCTGCCAAACGAGATGATATTGTTATCTTTGGTGAAAAAGGTAAGTCAGGTGGCGTTGCAGGACATGTAGTGATTTTCATCAGCAACACCCAAATTATTCACTGTACATGGAAAAGTGATAGAGTTAATGGTGTGTTCATCGAAAATGAAGCGACTGCCTGTCCGTATCGCATGGGCTGGTATGTTTACCGTTTAGATCAAAAAACCTCATCCTCTCAACCTAAAATAAGCGCTCAAGTTTCAAAACCAGCTGCAGACATTCAGTGGATTTCGGAAAAATGGCACTTTATTACGAATACCCCTATCTATCTACGTACAGCTCCAACTGTTCAATCAGATAAAATCACATTATTAGGTACGGGCTCATATATTCAGTATGATGCGTATGGTTACAAAGATGGCTATGTGTGGTTACGCCAGCCACGGACGGATGGTACTTATGGTTATCTTGCAAGCGGGGAGTGTGTTGGCCATCGACGCACGAGCTATTGGGGTAGTTTTGACTAATCCTAGTGTTTCACTTATGGTATTCAGCGAACCTATTCTATATTACGGTATCAATAATCTAATTATACTAAATAACAAAAGTAAAGCTCTTTGTTTTATGCAACTTATGCGTGCAACAAAGAGCTTTTTGCAATCATTTTAAAATAACTTTGACGTAGAAGTAATTTTTAATTTCTTCTTGGTAAATGGATGGGTTAGGTGCATTTGATAAGCATGAAGCATCAAACGTTTCGCACGGGAATGTTCATTATATAAAGGATCACCGACAATTGGATGCTGAATGCTTGCTAGGTGGACCCGAATTTGATGTGTGCGACCAGTTTCTAGGATACAATAGATTTGTGACTGGTTTTTGTTTGCTTGGTACACTTTGACATGCGTAATGGCTTCTTGTCCATTGCGTTCATCGATGGTTCGTTTCCGACGATCATGGCGATGGCGACCAATTTTTTTGCGAATGGTCAGATCTTTATCCAGCCGTCCTTCAACAATTGCCTGATACTTACGAAAGATTTCCTTTTGTTCAAGTAAGCGCCCCAGAATTGGCAAAACAAATGGATTTTTCGCAAAAAGCACGACCCCACTCGTTTCTTTATCTAAGCGGTGTACGACATGGGGAAAAGCACCTTCTCCTTGTTGTGCTAGATAGGCCGCCACATCATTTTGTAAAGTGCCATTTTCGTTAGGTTGATTGGGATGGGTTTTGATACCGACTTTTTTATCCACTACAATCATATGTTCATCCTCATACAGTACCGTGACATTTTGCGCCTGACCAAGTTGGACTTTTTGATACTGGTAATCTTCCGCTTCTATAATTAATGTGAGCGTATCTAGAGGTTGGACCACTTGATGAAACATGGCTACCTCACCATTTAGTAAGACATTTTTACGCACTCTTAGAAAATGGCGGACTTTTCGTGGTACCAACCATTGCTCTTCTAAGACTTCGCGAATGGTGCAAGGAGTAAAATCTATCGGTAATTGAATATCATATTGCATAGGTATTCCTTTCCTACTAAAGACTGATTTTTAGAAAATTTAAGTCTTTTTCAATCTTTTTTTCATATATCAATGGTAAAATAGCTTTGACAAAATGGCAATGAAAAGTTTAATCGAAAGGAAATGTTATGGATTTTAAAACAATCGGATCTAAAATAAAGACAGGATTTTCTCGTTTTTGGACATGGTTTTCGCCTTATTGGCAAAGATTTTCTGCTTGGCGTAAACGTGTCTGGCGGAAATATCATATCAATAAAATATTAATCTTGTTAGTAATGATTGCGACCTTAGCGGCAAGTGTTTATCTCTTTTTTGTTGCGAAGAGTACCAAAGTTTCGGAATTAGAAGCAGGGTTAAAGCAATCGACTATTATTTATGATTATAAAGGGGAAGAAGCAGGCCGTCTCCATTCACAAAAAGGAAATTATGTCGAGTTATCTGAGATTTCACCTTATGTAGTAGATGCTTTGATTTCCACTGAGGACCGTCGTTTTTATCAGCACCATGGATTTGATATCAAGGGAATTGGTCGGGCGATGGTACGGATGGTCATTAATCGTTCAACTGAAGGCGGCGGCGGAAGTACGATTACCCAGCAGTTAGCCAAGAATGCGTATTTAACGTTGGATCAAACTTTTAATCGCAAAGCCAAAGAAATTTTTTTAGCCATCGAAATTGAGAAAAAATATTCAAAAGATGAAATTTTGACCATGTATTTGAACTCTTCTTATTTTGGTAATGGGGTATGGGGCATTCAAGATGCGGCGAAAAAATATTTTGGTGTCGATGCTAAAGATTTAAATTTAACCGAATCAGCTTGCTTGGTCGGTATGTTAAAAGGACCCTCGATTTATAATCCAATCGATCATTTGGAAAATGCTACGAACCGGCGCGATACGGTTTTAGAACTGATGGTAAGCAATCAAAAAATAAGTCAACAAGAAGCTACTCAAGCGCAGCAAGTTAATTTGGCTTCTCTTTTAAATGATACTTATACACAAAACCAAAGCGACTATGCTTATCCGTATTATTTTGACGCAGTAATTAACGAAGCCACGAATAAATATCATTTGAAATTACAAGATATTATGAAAAATGGCTATAAGATTTATACTTATCTCGATCCAAATTACCAACGCCAAATGCAGTCGGTTTACGAAGAAGATAGTTATTTTCCAGAAAATGCCGCGGATGGTACGATGGTTCAGTCAGCATCTGTGGCAATTAATCCTGATAATGGTGGGGTAGAAGCAGTTGTTGGACGTAGAGGAGAGTACACCTTTTTGGGCTATAACTTTGCGACCCAAATGAAACGCTCGCCTGGTTCGACGATAAAACCATTAAGTGTCTATGCAGCGGCTTTAGAATCAGGGTACCATCCTGATAGCCTCTTAAAAGATGAACCTTTAGACTTTTATGAAGCGAAAAACTATGATGGCACCTATGCTGGGGAAGTTCCGATGTATCAAGCTGTAGCCCAAAGTTTGAATTTACCAGCTGTTTGGTTATTACATGAAATCGGCTTAGATAAAGGATTCAAAAAAGCAAAGGAATTTGGTCTGTCATTGAACGATAAAGACCGATACTGGGGCTTGGCTTTAGGCGGTTTGCGTTATGGAGAAAGTCCGCTAACGATGGCAAGTGCCTACGCAACCTTTGCAAATGGGGGAACGTATTATGAAAGTCACTTTATCGCGAAAATTATCGATGCGACAGGTGCCGTTATTGTGGATAATACGGGTAAGAAAGGCACACGAGTGATTTCAGAAAGTACAGCCAATGAAATGACGAGTATGTTGTTAGGTGTCTTTTCTAATGGTACGGCCGTTAATGCACAACCTTATAATTATCAAGTAGCAGGAAAAACCGGAACGACGGAAACGAATTTTGATGCTAGCAAAGTCAATGACCAATGGATTGTAGGTTACACGCCTGATGTGGTGATTTCGACATGGCTGGGTTATGAAAAAACGACTACACAGCACTATCTAACTTCAACGAGTGGTCAAGGTGTAGGCCAAGTCTTTAAAGCTCAAGCCCAAGGAATTTTACCTTATACGAAAAATACTGCCTTTCCAGTGGTTGATGCCTATCAGACAGATGGTAAAGTGATGAGTCCCGAAGAAGCACAAGACGCGAACCAACCATCTGTGAAAAAACAAGTTGATGATTTTGCTGCTAAAGCCAAAGAAGGGTTGGAAACATTTGGTCAGAAAGTCAAAGAAGGCTTTAATAACCTATTTGGTGGCTTGGTAGAAAAAATCCAAGGGAACAATTAAAATTCTTTCGTGCCTAAATGTCTTAGATGTGTTACAATGAAAACGGAATTAAAAAACATTGGAGGATAAAAAATGATTAATATTTACGATACAGCGAATCAATTAGAACGCGAAATTCGCCAAACAGAACAATTTAAAGCATTGGAGCAAGCAGTTAAATCTTTAAAAGAAAATAAAGCGTCTTATGATTTATTCAAAGAGTTCCAAGCCTTCCAACAATCGATGCAACAAAAAATGATGGCTGGCGAAGAATTATCAGATGCCGATGCACACAAAGCTGAAGATTTAACGACTAAGATGCAAGGCGATTCATTGGTTTCAGATGTTATGATGAAAGAACAAGCTTTTAGCCAATTAATCAATGAATTAAACCGCATCGTCTTAAAACCAGTGAATGATTTGTATCAATAAAATATTTTCCCACTAAAAAGAGCTAGCTGCCACGCTTAGTCTAATTTTAGTGGGATTTTTGTATTCGGAGGAGGTTGTTTTATGTCGAAATCAGATTTAGATGTATTATTTGTTTCACCATTGGGATGGAGTCGACATATTTGGGATAAAATTTGCCCATTTCTCGAGGAAAAAGAAGTGGCCTTTTTAGATTTTTTGGATCATTCTTATGAACAAGTGAATCTAGAAAAAATTGAAGAAAAACTATCCTATGAATTGTGTCGTTTGAAGCCTGATGGAATAGTGGTTGCTGCTTCTTTTGGGGTAATTGACTGTTGCTGATTTTTGAAAGTATATGATAAAAAAAGTTTTAAATCCTGAATAATTCATAGTTTTACTAATAGTCTTTCCTAACATTGATTTAATAGTCTTTAAAGTATTCTGCTTCATCACCCATTAGGTGATGAAAAAAGAACCCCTTTCTGATTTAGCGGACAAATACTTTGACCTAATCTCAGAAGATATAAAAGAAAAAATAATAAAATATCCGATTTATACTTTGTATAAAGAACTAAAGTAGTTAGCAAATCATTTACAGCAAATCACTATGTTCCACATACCATTTTACATACTTACCTTATCCACGACACATGTTGAGATAGTATCGAAGATAAAGAAAGTTGCTCCATGTTGTTTTTGCGAGATGGGGAAATCAAAGCCACATTGACAACCATGATGAATAAGCTTGCTTTCAGTCATAAGCTAATCCTAGAACCACTTTTCAAGTCAGTTAGCCAAATCGATGAAGAAAGCGACCGTGAAAGAATGGACGCTATTGATAAGCTAATGGAGCAACTATTGGAAGAACGCAATACCCTTATTGCACTGATGTCCAAAGGTTTCCTAGAACCTGCTCTTTTTAATCAGGAACGAAATGTTTTAGATAGTGAGATTAAAAATCTTACTACCGAAAAAACAAACCTGGTAACGAACTCTGCGAGTGGGGTTTTGCGAGCAAACGAGATAAAGGACCTCATTAATTATGTGTCAGCAGATAATTTTAATGGTGACTACACGGAAGAACTATTTGAAGAATTTGTAGTGAACATCATTGTAAATTCCAGGGATGAGCTGACATTCAATTTGAAATGCGGTCTTTCCCTGAAAGAAAAGGTGGTGAGATAAATGGCATATATTCCATATGGATACAAAATTCAAGATGGAGTGGTTACTGTCGATGAAAAGGCAGCAGGTCAAGTAAAGGTATTCTTTGAGAAATACATATCAGGACTATCCCTTACAGTGGCTGGCGAACAGGCAGGTATTGAAAAGACACATTCTGTGATGGGGCGCATTTTGAAAAACGTCAACTACCTTGGAAATGATACGTATCCAGCAATTATTGATAAAGAGATATTTGATAAAGCTGAAGAAGTTAGAGATAAACGTGCAAAGGATTTAGGACGAGTGGTAGAGCTTGCCGCTTTCACCTCTCCCCCTCCCAAAGAACGATTCAAAATGAAAAAGGCAGATAATAAGATGCCAGTGGATCCTTTTGAACGAGCAGAATACTTATACAGTCTGATAGAAAGCGAGGAATAAAGTGACAGAGAAAAATATAATGGTTATTCCTGCTCGTAAAAGAGTAGGAAGTACAGCCGCAAAAGAAAAGATAAAGAAACTTCGTGTTGCTGCCTATTGCCGTGTTTCTACAGAAACAGAAGAACAAAATTCTAGCTATGAGGTTCAGGTCTCACACTATACAGAGTTTATAAAGAAAAATAATGAATGGGAGTTTGCTGGCATCTTTGCAGATGATGGTATCTCTGGTACGAACACTAAAAAGCGTGACGAATTTAATCGCATGATTGCAGAGTGTATGGACGGTAACATCGACATGGTTATTACAAAATCCATCAGCCGATTTGCGCGTAACACCCTAGACTGCCTTCAATACATTAGACAGCTCAAGGATAAGAACATATCAGTTTATTTTGAGAAAGAGAACATCAACACCACGGATGCCAAAGGTGAGGTTTTGCTGACTATTATGGCATCTTTGGCACAGCAGGAAAGCCAGAGCCTTTCACAAAACGTTAAGCTTGGGCTACAGTACCGATACCAACAAGGAAAGGTGCAGGTCAACCATAAGCGATTTATGGGCTACACGAAAGATGAAGATGGAAATTTAACTATTGTCCCCGAAGAAGCTGAGATTATCAAACGCATCTACCGAGAATACCTTGAGGGTCAGAGTCTAGTGGGCATTGGTCGAGCCCTTGAAAAGGATGGTATTTTAACAGCAGCGGGAAAACCAAGATGGCGACCAGAATCAGTTAAGAAGATACTTCAAAACGAAAAATACATCGGAGATGCCCTTCTGCAAAAGACTGTCACAGTAGATTTTCTGACCAAGAAACGAGTGAAAAATGAAGGGCATGTTCCCCAATATTATGTTGAAAATAGCCATGAAGCGATTATTCCTAAAGAGTTATTTTTGCAGGCGCAAGAAGAAATTCATCGGAGAAGCAATATCTACACAGGAGAAGGCAAGAACAAAAGAATTTACAGTAGCAAGTACGCTTTAAGTGCCATCACCTTCTGTGGAGATTGTGGCGATATTTATAGACGGGTCTATTGGAATATCCACGGAAGAAAAGAATTTGTCTGGCGATGCGTGACTAGAATCGAGCAAGGTCCTGAAGTTTGTAAGAACCGAACCGTAAAAGAAGATGAACTTTATGGTGCAGTAATGACTGCGATTAATAAGCTACTTGCAGGTGGGAACAATATGATAAAGACACTGGAAGAGAATATTCATGCTGTGATTGGCGAAACCACAGAATACCAAATTTCAGAGATTAACAACTCACTAGAGGAAAAACAAAAAGAACTAATCAAGCTGGCGAACAAGGGTCAAGACTATGACCACTTAGCAGATGAGATTGATGAGCTGAGAGACAAGCGACAGATCCTTTTAGTAGAAGATGCCTCCCTCAGTGGCGAGAACGAGCGAATCAATGAGCTGATTGAATTTATCCGCAAGAACAAATTCCGCACCTTAGAATATGATGATAAGCTTGTAAGGAAGATAATCCAGAGCGTTACAGTCTATGAAGGCCACTTCGTCATAGCCTTCAAATCTGGCATCGAAATGGAAATATGAAAACCAGAAGTAAATAGCCCATGACTCTACAGTAGAGTTGTGGGTTTTCTTTTGCTTGCTGATTATAATAATATTTTAATAACTATTGTGTTTATCAACCAAATGGTTTATAATATTCTTAGCGTAAACTTGGAGGTGCTGTATGACTACGGCAGAAATGATTAAAGAACTGTGTGAGCAAATGAATATAAGTGTTTCCGAACTTGCTAGACGTATTGGCCAGACTCCACAGAATTTCAATAAAAAATTACAACGAGAAACAGTAACCTTGGATGAGTTGAAGGCCATTGCTGATGTGCTAGGTGTCAAGTTTGTGCAGGCATTTATTTTACCAGATGGAGAAGAAATAAAAATATCTAACGAATAAAGGAGGATGTTTATATGGTAGGTAATGTTATTCAAATAGTAACAGAGAAATTATCATCTTTGCCTTTTATAGAAGGCATCGTATTAGGGGGCTCACGTGCAAGAGGCACCCATACAGAAAATTCTGATATAGATATCGGAATCTATTACAATTCAGACTCATTTGACCTGACAGCGATTAATCAAATTGCTACAGAATTGGATGATAAAAATAGAAACAACCTTGTTGTGCCTCCCGGAGCGTGGGGTGATTGGATTAATGGCGGCGGATGGTTATTTATAAATGGGTATCATGTTGACTTGATTTTACGTGATATAAAACGGGTAGAACAAATAATCAAAGATACGGAGCAAGGAATTGTTACTGCCAATTATCAGACCGGGCATCCCCATGGTTATATAAGTGCAATGTATCGTGGAGAATTAGCGATTAGTAAAATACTATATGCTAAGAACGAAAGCTTATGCGAATTAAAAAAGCAGGCAGAAATTTACCCTACTGCTCTAAAGAAAAGCTTGATGAACTTTTTTATATTTGAAGCTGAATTCTCTTTAATGTTTGTAAAAGCAAATGCGGGGGGTAGAGGATAAATATTATATTGCAGGCCATGTTTTTCGTATTATTTCATGCTTAAATCAAGTACTATTTGCATGTAATAATGCTTATTGCATTAACGAAAAGAAAGCTATAAAACTGCTTGAAACTTTTGAATATAAACCTGAAAAATATGCCGAAAGAGTTAATCATATTTTTGAAGTACTCGGTCTTTCTCTTTTTGAATGCTACGATATGACCGAGAAACTTTATAAAGAAGTGAATGAAATTGTATCGGAGATAAATAACTTTTTAAACGAGGAGAGTTCAGATGAAAGAAAACAAATATGATGATAATATATTTTTTCAAAAATACAGTCAAATGAGTCGCTCGCAGAAAGGACTGGCTGGTGCGGGAGAATGGGAGACTTTGAAAAAGATGCTACCTGATTTTAAGGGTAAGCGTGTGCTTGATTTAGGATGCGGCTATGGATGGCACTGTATATATGCGATGGAAAACGGTGCTTCCTCTGTAGTAGGTGTTGATATTTCTCATAAAATGCTCGAAGTAGCAAAAGGAAAAACCCATTTTCCACAGATTGAATATGAATGCTGTGCCATAGAAGATGTGGATTTCCCAGAGGAGAGCTTTGATGTAATACTAAGTTCGCTTGCGTTTCATTATGTAGCAGACTATGAGAATTTAATAAAAAAGATATATAGGATGCTGAAGGCTGGTGGCAATTTAGTTTTTACAGTTGAACATCCTGTTTTTACTGCTCATGGAACACAAGACTGGTATTATAACGAAAAAGGAGAAATACTGCATTTCCCGGTGGACAATTATTATTATGAGGGCAAACGGACAGCTATGTTTTTGGAAGAAAAGGTTACAAAATATCATAGAACACTGACCACATATCTAAATACACTGCTTTCAAATAGTTTTATAATAAATCAGATTGTGGAGCCACAGCCGCCAGAGAACATGATGGATATTCCGGGGATGGCGGATGAAATGCGACGCCCAATGATGCTGATTGTATCGGCAAAAAAGAAGATGTAATAATATAGAAAAAATAAACGAGGAGTATGTAAATGAGATCAGAAAAAGAAATGATGGATTTAGTACTTTCTTTAGCAGAACAGGATGAACGTATTCGAATTGTGACCCTTGAGGGGTCACGCGCAAATATTAATATACCTAAAGATGAATTTCAGGATTATGATATTACATATTTTGTAAGTGATATAGAACCGTTTATATCTAATGATGACTGGCTTAATCAATTTGGGAATATAATAATGATGCAAAAGCCGGAGGATATGGAATTATTCCCACCTGAAGAAAAGGGATTTTCCTATCTTATGCTATTTGATGATTACAATAAAATTGATCTTACCTTATTGCCCTTGGAAGAGTTAGATAATTACCTAAAGGGCGATAAATTAATAAAGGTTCTAATTGATAAAGATTGTAGAATTAAAAGGGACATAGTTCCGACTGATATAGATTATCATGTAAGAAAGCCAAGCGCAAGGGAGTATGATGATTGCTGCAATGAATTTTGGAATGTAACACCTTATGTTATTAAAGGATTGTGCCGCAAAGAGATACTGTTTGCAATCGATCATCTGAACCAGATTCTACGGTTTGAACTACTTAGGATGATGTCGTGGAAGGTTGGGATAAAGACAGAATTTTCATTAAGTGTTGGGAAAAATTATAAGTATATTAACAAATACATTGATGAAGATCTATGGAATAGATTATTATCTACATATCGCATGGATTCCTATGAAAATATTTGGAAGTCATTATTTATATGCCACCAATTGTTCAGGGAAGTGTCCAAAGAGGTAGCAGAACTACTGGGGTTTGATTATCCAGAGTATGGTAAGAACATAACAAGATATACCGAGGACATGTATAAAAAATATGTTGAAAATGACTATTTTTAAAGATTAGCAAAGATTATTAACCATAAGCAAGGGGTGTAAATGTATGGAAAGTACTGATGTTATAAATGAAATTAGAGGTATATTACCTCGTAACTCAATTGGAAAATATGATTTACTAACTATTTTTACACATAAAACCGTTTTTGATAAAATTGTAAAAGTACTATCATTGGATTTTCAAAATAAAGTAGATTATGTGGCTGCCCCAGAAGCAATTGGATGGATACTAGGCACTGCCATAGCCAAAGAACTTGGAGTGGGGTTTATTGGAGTAAGAAAAGGTGATAAGCTGCCATACGCAAAAGAAGAGATTATTTCGACACATTTTACCGACTATTCAGGTCAAGATAAAAGCTTTGAAATATCTAAGAGTTCTATTGTGAGGAACAAAAGAGTTTTGATTGTAGATGATTGGATAGAGACAGGTTCTCAAATGAAGGCTTTAATAGCTTTGTTAGAGAAATTGGATTGCAGCATTATTGGGTTGGCTACTATTGGGATTGATATAAATGAGGTTACTCAAAAATGGATAGACAGCAGTTTTGTAGCTTATATTGGCTCAAACATATAATAAACCGAAAGAAAATCTTGAATCAAAATTTTGGATGGCGTTAATTTACAATACAACGAAAGATGTTTACCCTGAATAATTCATACTTTTTAATTGAAACCGTCTGAAACTGCCTAACGGCAGTCTGATAATTACTTTTTTAGTTTCACCCCTTAAGTGATGAAAAAAGAACCCCATTCTGCTATGGTAAAGGTGACGAAACCAACCATAAGAAAGGAGTTCTTCTCATGACTAGCTTACACAAAAATCAAGTTAAATTCAATTCAAATATCACTATTTCACATACCGGTGGTCGTCTATCAAGTGATTCGGGGTTAGTCCTGGTTAAAGAATTAATGAATACCTTCGGCTTTTCGCACTTAGCTAAACAATGGCTCCATATTACAGATCATCGGGCTTATTTTACCCATGATAACTTAGCGATATTGGAACAGCTTATTATGCAATTAATTGCTGGTTACTCGGCAGACTCATCAGCTAATCTATTAAGACGGGATCCTGTCTTTCAAGCTGTACTCGGTAAAAAACAGTTGGCATCACAATCCTCAATCTCACGGTTTCTGGATCGTTTCACCGAGGAGAACATCGATCAACTCCAAGCATTAAATCAGTCATTGATTGATAAAGCACGTTTAATTCGCAATGACACCGAGTTAATCATTGATGTCGATTCCACACATTCGGATACCTTTGGACGCCAAGAACAAACAGATTATAATGCCCATTATCAAACCTACGGCTATCACCCATTAGTTGCCTTTGATGGACTGACCGGAGATTTCTTAAAAGCTGAACTGCGTTCAGGCAATCAGTACACATCTAAAGGGGTAAAAGCCTTTATCAACCCGCTTTTACACCACTACAAGAGCACGTTACCTCATACCGAGATATTGGTTCGGGGTGACAGCGGCTTCGCCACACCAGAGGTGTATGAGTCTTGTGAAGCAACTGAAAGCCAGTACGTTATCCGATTAAAGAGCAATCGGAGGTTAAGTCAGTTAGCTGAACATTCTGTTCTTTACGGGGACAATCAAGAATGGGAAGAGCGAGAAGTGCAGTATTTTTCACTACCTTATCAAGCACAATCCTGGTCGAAACCTCGTCGTGTCTGTATACGCTCCGTCCGTGAAGGAGGAGAATTGCTATTTCATCATGCGTTTATTGTGACTAATCTATCCGACAATGTCTCGCCTGAAGTCATATTTTCTCTTTACGGCAAGCGAGGAACAATGGAAAATTTCATCAAAGAAGCGAAAGGTGGCTTTTACTTCGATAAAACAGATAGCCCGCGTTTCTTAGAAAATCATGTCAGAATGATGATCAGTGTCCTTGCATACAACCTCGTTAATTTTTTAAAAAGCATTGGTTTTGATAAAGTGAACCAGGGCATGACGATTCATTCCATCCGGCTGATATTGCTTAAAGTAGCCGGTAAACTTGTTCAGACTGGGAGACAGGTCTATCTCAAACTGTCAAGTTATCATGTGTATCAAACTGAATTTTATAAGGTTTTTGAACGCCTGCGGCGATCCAAACAATGGATTTAGACTAGTTATCACACAAATTTTTTAACCGATTCTTTTTCAAGGGATTCGTCTGCCCTTAAATAGACAAATAATTTTTATTATGATCTTCTTCCGTAGGCATCCTGTTCGAAAACACATTATTTTGGAAGAAAGTATCTGCCTAATTTAAAAATTGGCAATTTGTTCAAAAAAACAGGTTAAATTTAGAGCTATGAATTATTCAGGTTAAATATTTTTTATTTTAGATGTTGTTGGAAAACTTTTTTTGTTAAAATTTATTTAGAATAAAGGTAAAGAAGGTTTTATTGATGGTTAAATACTCACAATTAACAGCTGAAATATATAAACCTAAAGAAATCGCTTCGATGATAGGTGTCACAACTAAAACTTTACGTGATTGGGATGACAAAGAGCATTTTTTTGAACGTACTCCCGATACAGATAGTCGTTATATGACAAAAGAAACATTAATCCCTTTTTTAAATAAAAAGGTGTTTTGATTGGTGATTCTCAAGATAACAAACGAGATATTGTTTACACTCGTGTTTCAAGTCGTGATTAAAAACAAACTGGTGATTTAGATAGACAAGTTTTACATCTTGTAAATTCTTGTTCAGATTAAAAAAATGTTCTTGTTTTATCTGAAGTTGGCAGTGGTTTAAATGATAATCGAAAGAAATTCAAGCAATTGTTACAAATGATTTTAAACGATGAAGTGAATCGTGTATTTATTACTTATAAAGATCGATTAACAAGGTTTGGTTATCATGACATCGAAACTATTTGTAAATATCATCATGTTGAAATTGTAGTTGTAAACCAAAAAGAAAAATCAGTATCTATTGAAGAAGAATTAACAAATGATTTAATGTCTTTAATCGCTTCTTTTTCAGGAAAACTTTACGGTTTACGTGCACATAAAAATAAAGAGGTTAAAAATCATGGCAAATAAAGAAATTGATTTAGAGCTTTTAAAAATGTTAAGTGAAATTGCTTCGTTGCCTGATAAATTGACATTAGAAGATATTTTTGAAATGGCGTGAGTTCAATGACATATAAAAGAAAGTATACAGTTAAAACGCAACTTCATAAAAAGAATAATCAAGAGATTATTGATTATTTCGAAGAAGGCGTTGCTTTATATAATCATATTAAACGTGAAGCCTTTCATGTTTATAAACGAGATCCTGATTTTAAAAAACATCAGTTTAACACTTATCTTCAGGAAAAATATAATATTTTAAAACGTACTGCAAACTCGATTATTTCTGATGTGATAAGCAATTATAATGCGATCAAGGAATTGAAAGAATATGAATTAAAACAAGTAGATAGTAAAATTGAGAAATTGAAAAAAGATATTATTCCTAAATTATCTTTATTCATTAAGCAAAATTTGCAAAAGATGTCTTTAGGAATGAAAATTGATTTAAAGAAACATCGTAATTTGCGTTCAAAGTTAGTTGCTAAGAAAAAGAAGTTGCATCGTTTAACCGAACGTAAAAAACAATTGCTTTATGAAATGACATCTGGTGATTTTAAAATTTGTTTTGGAACGAAACATCTACTAAAACGAAATCTCGTTTCTTTTCGTAACCAACGAGATAGTCAAATGAGTTTTGTAGGGTGTAAAAGTGAAACTTGTCAAAATCAAATGTTACAACTGTTTTATAACCCAAATAATAATCAATTCGATATTCGATTAAGAAAAGATTTAGGCGGTTATAAAAATAAGAAAAACTACGCCTACGGACGTGTGTATTTTAATCATCATAAAAATGAATTGATTCAAATTTTAAAAGAAGGTTATAGTCCGTTATCATTTAAAATTCAAAAGAAAAAAGGTCGCTATTATCTTATTTGTACATTTGAAATACATGTAGAAAAGTCAGCATTTTTAACTAGAAATAGTTACGGTACCGTAGGTGTTGATTTTAATAAAGGTTTTATTACTGTTACAGAAACTGATGCTTATGGTAATATGCTTTCTACGGATAAACGTATATATCACTTTAAACAAGGAAATAAAACAGTTAATGATTTTAGACAGCTAGCAAACGAATTAGTTAAGCAATGTTTAAAATCTGGAAAAGATTTAGTCATTGAAAATTTAAATTTCAAAAAAACAAAATCAAAAACAGAAAGTAAAGCAGGCAAACAATATAATGAAATGATTCATTCGCTTGCATATAAAACATTTACACATATTTTAGAAGAAATCACTTTTAGAAATTATGTTTGGTTACGAAAAGTCAATCCTGCATGGACAAGTTGGATTGCAAAACATAAATATTGCCCATTGATGAAATTAAACGTACATACCGGTGCAGCTTACGTGATTGCAAGGCGTGGTCAAGGTTTTAAAGAAACGAAAATTAATTAAAATATTACATATAAAAAATTCTTCCATGGCAAATAGATAACAACCCAAGAGAGTTGTGTTTATCCCTGTATGGTCGTAATTTTAGAAGTTTAAGCAAATAAAGATTGTATGGCTAAGCTTTTGTTTAAAAATAAAATAAAAGATGTTGAAATAGTTATTTGTTTAAATGGAATAGGTTAACCGTATGACCTTGATTTGAAAAAATTTAAAAATAAACTCTAGGTTTCAAATGTTTTAATTTAGAGTTACGGTAGTGGTGGTAGGCCATTATTTGAGTACGCATAATCATCAGTGTCATCAGCTTATATTAATTGACGGATTTGAAACATTGCCAACAAATGACGAACTTAATCAATTAGCAAATCAATTACCAACAAACCAATATGCCACTTTGCAAGATTACTATAATCGGATGCTTGAGGAAAATGAACAACAGGATATGAAGCTATTAGAAATTTTGAACCATAACTTGTCATTTTACCAAGAAAGGTATTATACGAAATTAAGTAATGAGAATATGATTTCTTATCTTCGTTGCTATTCGAATTATTCAGTAAAAAATACTTTGGCTAAAATAAGGCAGCAAGTGAATCAACTTATAATATATTCTAGTATAGCATTACCAATACCTCATGAAAAAATTACGCCAGATAATCATTTGCTTATGTTAACTAATCCTAAAATATTAACTAACCAAATAGCCAATCTTTAAGAATATCTAAAATCGATTACTCAAATATTTATAATAGATAAGTGGTGTTATATAATTCTTTTGTGAATCATTTATTTAATGCTAACAAGTTTGGTTAGCGGGTTGTTTTTGGAGGCGATATGATGTCTGATTTAAAATGGTATGCTGGTGGTGCAGAACGTAAGAAAGAAGCGATGAAATTAATTGAAAGCTTGATGGCAGAGTTACCGAATGAAGCCCATTTAGAGCCTTTGCGTAAGATGTTAGTTAGCTATCATGAAGAGTTGATCAAAGAACAATCAGCTATTCCTTATATCTTAAGTCGTTTCAATATTGAAGTTTCGAAGATTTTGCTTGATCATGGCATCACTTTAGCAGAAAAACCAGCGGGACAATTAAAAGAATTAAGTCATTTATCAAATATCCGTTATGGTTATTAATTCATTCTCCTAATAGGCAAGGTTTAGGCGTTGGCTATTGGGAGCTTTTTTATCATATAAAAAATCATCCCTTAGTCCCATGAAGAAAACGCTTATAAATGTTATGATTATATCAGTAAGTGAATTTGTTAATAAATGATAAAGCTAAATTGTCAGAGGGCTTACTAGCTTTATTACATAACTTGTTTAGAAAACGAAGGTGAGAGGGATATTTATGCGAGCAAGGGATAAAACAGGAAAAATAGTTGAAATCTGGCAAATTAGTCGCAAAGGTCATCAACCAACTTGGTAAAAGAAGCCTTTGCGAAAAACTATTTGGTTTGGATAGACAACCATCTGCGAATTTTATTAGCAGGTATCTCACCTTCCGTTAGTCAAAATATCAAAGACGGGGCAACTGGTTTACTTGGCGGTGGTGGATTCTTAGGTTATTCGATGTATACGTTGGGCTTTCCTGGTGATGTCATAGATATAACTAATAGGAAAGTACTCTCCCCAAAACAGTTTGCGAAAAGTTACCAAGTCATTAGCGAGCAGGATATGACCCAAAATATATATGGAATCTTTTGGGTTATTATAAATAGGCATGAGAAAAAATGTTCATATTGGAGATGTTGTTAGGATGAATGATGTTTTACATATTCGACAATACAAAATTATTTTGGCTGAAAGTGTTCCAGAATTAGTATTGGCTGAGTTGAGTGAATTTGGTACTTGGTTAAATCCTTTACCTAGACATTATGTACTCATTTTAAAATCAAATGAATTACCAATTGCTGATCCGGTCGTTTTTGAAAAAGAATTTAAAGAAAAAACCGCTCTTAGCGATAAGGATGTAACGATTGAAGCAACGTTTGGTCCGTTTACTTTGCAAAGAGCAGCGGATACAAAATGGTTCTAATATTGAAAGAAGGCATGAAAAATGTTTGAAACGATTGTAGGGATTGTATTATTGTTATTAGGCTGTTATCAACTATATGCAACACGAAATGTATTTGTTTACACGAAAAAACATGGAAATAAAAGTACCTCAGTTTTCCTACCACTTGGTTTATACAGTGATGGTTTGATGGGCATTGTTTTTCTTTGCTTTGGTGTTGCGCTTACTTTCCATTTAATTTGATAGAAGTAAAAATATATCTTTGCTGTTTGAAGATGCAGTAGAGATATGTTTTTTTGTATCTAAAATAGCGAACAAATTTTCGTTTAAAATGTGACTTTTGCTATTATTAATGGTACAATGAAAGAAAAAATTGAAGGAAAAAAGAAGAATGGTTCGTTTTTTACATTGTGCGGATTTGCATTTGGATCGTAGCTTTGAAGGAATGCCACAATTGAGTAAATGGCAGCAATCGTTACTTACAGTAAATCAAGAAGTGTGGCAAAGAATAGTTGATTTAGCGATTGAAAAGCAAGTGGATTTTGTCCTTTTAGCAGGAGATACGTTCCATCAGAATCAGCCAAGTTTGTATATTCAAAATATTTTTTGTCAGGCGTTGCAACGACTTGAAAAAGAAGGAATTGAGGTCGTGATGTGTTTTGGCAATCATGATTATTATACCCCACAGCGTTATTGGTTTGACTTTCCGGAAAATGTTCATTTATTTACCGAAGAAGCAGTCTCGACTCTGACGTTGACAACCAAGTCAAATGAACGTGTGGCTTTTAGCGGCTTTAGTTATTGTCAGCCGTGGATTGAAGCAAGAAAGGATATCGAGTTTCCGTATAAAGCGGTAGATTGTGATTACCATATCGGCCTTTATCACGGACAACAGGCAGGCAAGTATGCACCTTTTCAAATTTCGGAACTAGTAAGCAAGGGCTATGATTATTGGGCGTTAGGGCATATTCATGTACCAACGACTTTAAATGAACAGCCGGCCATTGTGTATCCAGGTACGCCACAAGGACATACGAAAAAAGAAGTAGCTACAGGTGTGATGTTAGTCGAATTAACGCCTCAAAGTTGTCATTTCACGCCCGCTCATGTTGCGAGTCTTCGTTTTGGTCAAGTGGATTATCCTATGCCCGTTCAAAGTCAACGTACCCAAGTGTTGGCTGATTTAATGGCAAAATTTTCAGCAGTATCACCAGGCTTTTATCAACTTCATTGGTATCATTTATCAGAGCAACAGTTGCTAGAATATTCAGCTGCCACTCGCTTGGAAATACTAGATTATTTAAATGCGCAATTACAGCGTGCCCAAAAAGATGTCTTTGTTTATGAAATAGTTATCGACCATGAAGAACAGGAAACGAGTCCTGCTATCTTACCTTCCATGCTTTCAAGTCAAACATTTGCCTCAGAAGTCTTGGCGAAACAGTTAACGGAGGAATTAGCGAAAAACGGGCTATTAGGTTTTGTTTCTTTAGAGGAATTGATTCCAGAAGTGATGAGACAGGCACGAGAAAATTTAGGTTATGGAGCAGAAGAAAAGGAATAACAGATGAAACTATTAAAAGCAGAAATTACGGAATTTGGTAAATATCGTCAGTTTAGCTTTGACTTTACAGGAGGCAATCAGTTAATTTTTGGCGCAAATGAAGCTGGAAAATCTACTCTTTATCATTTCATCAAGGCGATGTTATTTGGCTTTCCTAAAAAACAAAAAAGAAAGCGCGATTATGAGACTGACCACGCCTATTATGGGGGGGCGTTGGAAATTGAAATCGATGGCGAAGTTTTGCGGATTGAGCGGATGAAACACCTCAATAAAGGCAAAGCAACGGTGATTATCGGGGACGAAATTTTTCCCGAAAGTTATCTACAAAAGCGTTTAGCCCCTTTAGATAGTCAATTATTTGAACAAGTCTTTACGTTTGATCAAGAACAGTTACAGCAAATCACGCAATTAGATGAAAAACATTTGCAGTCTGCTTTGTTATCATTAGGCATTACTGGTAGTCAGCAATTATTTCTACAGGCCGAGCAAGAAGAAAAAGAGCGGAATAAAATCTTTACTTCAAGAGGACGGGTCTTGCCATTGAACCAAAAACTGGCGGAGTATCAAGCGTTGCAGGCAAACATTTATACTTTAGCCGAAAAACAAAAAGAGTTAGCCGCTCAGTCTCAGCAACTACAATCGTTGAAAAATGCACAGAAAGATTTACAAAAACAATGGTTGTCTTTGCAAAAACAAGCCCAACAAATCAAGCAACAGCAAACACATTTTTCACTATTTGAAGAATACCAATCTTTGCAGCAAAAGGATTTACAGTTAGCTGATGCTGCAGATGTCCAAGTGTTACAGCAATTTATGCAGCAAAGTCAACAGTTGAGTCAAGATATTCAAGTCTTGGAAAGTCGAGTGTCACAACTTGAGCAAAAGCAATTATCTAAACGCTATTTATTTTATTTAGATCATGAAGAACAAATCAGTCAATTATTGCAAAGTGAAGGGACGCTATATCAAGATATTCAGGCACATAAACAAATCACGCAGCAATTAGCGCAACTTCCTGATAACACAAAAGTACAAGAAACAGTCTCTCAAGAATTTGTTGCTCAGTATACGCAAATTCAGTCCCAGCTAGCAACCTTGACGAGCCAACTTACGCATGCGCAACACGCCCAACAAGTCGCTGAAGAAAAATTAAATCAGTTTGAGCGGCAACACCCTGAACTATTTGCTCAAACAGAAGTGACAACCAGTACTAAACCACTGCTTATTACGGGATTTGTTGGTGTATTGCTTAGTTTATTGCTTATGAAATTCTCGCCTTTATTTGGTGGCTTAGTCTTTGTATCGACGATTTTATTGGTAGGACTTCTTTATTTACGAGTTTACCGTGCTTTAGATAGTGAACCAATCAAGCAGCAGTGGCGCCTTTATTTACAAGATTTAGATGAGAAAAATCAAGCCTATCAAAATCTTTTGGAAGAACAAGGGACAATGCAAGAGAAGTTCCAAGCGCTACGCAGTCAATTACCGCTCGATTTACAGTATTTGGATCATGTTTCTTTCATTCAAGAGTTAGCTAAGCGGGATCAAGCAGCTCAGATCAGTAAAAATGCACAACAACAGCGACAAATGTTAAATGCTAAATTGGCGCAACTGAATCAAAATATGACCCAATTTCGGAAAACAGCGGACTTTTTGTATGAATGGTTGCCGATTGCAAATTTATCAATAGCCGAGCAGTTAGGGAAAATTCGCCAATTTAAAGAAGAAATGCAGCAGGAAAAAATAGCACGTGCGTCTCATCCAGTGACTCAAATCATGGAACAAATCAGTCAAAAACGGCAAGCGCAGCAAGATTTGTTAAAACAAAATCAGACTTTATTGGCTAAATATCAAATCCAACAGATATCTGATCTACCGTTATGGTTTAGGCAAATGCAAGAACGAGCAAGCCAAGTAAAACGTAAAACAGAATTAGCGCAAATGTTAAAAGGGTTGTATCCAGATGCTATGACAAAAGAGCAGTTAGCAAGTCAAGAGCAACACATCTTAAGTCAAGAAACACAGCTACAAGTGCAAAAAGATCAAAATTTGACGCAAATCAAACAAATTGAAGTCAGTCTTGCCCAACAGATGAAGGACTTAACCTTGCCAGAACTCTATCAAAAAGGAGAACAATTAAAGGCGGAAATTCAAGAACTAATCTATGAATGGAGTGTGCACTTTGTCATTGAAAAGCAACTACAATTCATGGCTGATCAACTTTCTGAATCACAACTTCCTTTTTTATTTGAAAAGGCTGGTTTATATATGCAAATTTTAACTAATCAACGCTATGATAAAGTTCAAATGAAAGATAATGAATTATTTGTCAACCAACAGTCTATCTATCAGCTTTCTACCGGGACTAAAGACCAATTGATTATGGCCTTACGATTTGCTTATTTAGCGATGCAACAAAAAAGTATTAGTCCAGTGGTGATTGACGATGGGTGGCTACATTATGATAGTCAGCGCAAACGGTCTTTGGCGCAACTTTTAGCAGAATTTGCGAAAGATTATCAAGTGATTTGTTTATCTTCAGACCGAGAAATGGTAAGCTATTATCAAGAACTTCATCAAGTAGTCAAACCATTATCTTAAGAAAGAAGGAATGTGCAGATGAAAAAAATCAAAGAATATCAAGTCGATGAAGAAATGCAACTCTTTGCTTTGATTAAAAATGCCGATGTACGGATGGCGAAAAATGGCAAGAAATTTATTGCTTTTACGTTCCAAGACACGTCCGGCACGATTGATGGCAAGTTTTGGGATGCCTCTGAAGAAGAAATTGCCCGTTTTGAAGCTGGCAGAGTGGTCTTTTTAAACGGCAAGCGTGAAATCTATAATGGCAATCCTCAGGTGAAAATTTTACATTTACGCTTGGCTAAATTAGAAGAGCCTAGTGATCCTAATCTTTATATGGAACGCGCACCGATGAAAAGGAAGGCAATGGAAGATTACATTGGTAAAACGATTTTTGAAATTTTAAATCCAAGTTGGAATCGGATTGTCCGCCATCTTTTAAGTAAGTATAAGAAAGCTTTCTTTGAATTTCCGGCTGCGAAGAAAAATCATCATGCCTTTTCAGGAGGACTCGCTTATCATACCGTAACGATGCTAAAAATTGGGCATTCACTCGTTGATATTTATCCTGAGTTAAATGCTTCACTGCTATATGCCGGAATTATTTTGCATGATTTAGGTAAAGTATTGGAATTAAGTGGAGCGATGACAACAGAATATACGGTGGCTGGTAATTTGATTGGGCATTTAGTCTTAATCGATGAAGAAATCACCCAAGCATGTATGGAATTAAAACTAGATCCAAATAAAGAAGAGATTGTCCTTTTACGTCATATGGTTTTAAGTCATCACGGGTTATTAGAATATGGTTCTCCAGTGCGTCCAAGAATTATGGAGGCCGAAATTTTACATCAAATTGATAATATCGATGCTTCGATGCAAATGATGTTGACTTCGATTCGTCAAACAACACCAGGTGAATACACGGATCGTATTTTTGGCATGGATAATCGTAGTTTTTATGTACCAAACTTAAACTAATCATTAAGAAAAGCTTATTTTTGAAATTTTTATGAAATATGTTTTTAAAAGTCTATTATTTTGGTGGATTTGTGGTATAGTAAGATTTGTGAACTCGAAAAAGAATTTAGGAGTGTTAATTTAGTTATGAAGAAAAAAGCATTATTAGCTACTTTGGCGGCTGTTTCTGTTTTAGGTTTAGCAGCTTGTTCCAAAGACTCTGATCAAACTATCGCCTCAATGAAAGGCCAAACCATTACTGTTCAAGATTTCTACAATGAAATTAAATCAAATTCTACTAGCCAAAGCGTGGTTCGTAGCATGATTATTTATGATGTATTTGACAAAGCATATGGCGATAAAGTAACCGATAAACAAGTCGATGCAAAATACAAAGAACAAGAGAAACAATATGGTGATAGCTTCGAATCTCAATTAAAAGCTGCTGGCTATACAAAAGAAAGCTTCAAGAAAACCATTCGTCAACAATTAGCTTTAGACGCTGGTTTGAAAGCACATGTAAAATTAACCGATGCAGATTATAAGACTGCTTGGGATTCATTCCATCCAGAAGTCACTGCACAATTCATCCAAGTTTCAAGTGAAGATGAAGCGAAACAAGTGATTGAAGAAGCGAAGAAAGAGGGCGCAGACTTTGCAAAAATTGCGAAAGAAAAATCAATCGCAACAAGCAATAAAGACAAAGATGTGAAATTTGATTCTACAAGTTCAGATGTACCTACAGAAGTGAAATCAGCTGCCTTTGCGTTAAAAGATGGCGAAATTTCAGCTGAACCAATCGCTGTAACCGATGCATCTACTTATCAAACTTCTTACTATGTCGTTAAAATGGTGAAAAACCAAGCAAAAGGCAACGACATGGATAAATACAAAAAGACTTTGAAGAAAATTGCTACTGATAATAAATTAAATGATTCTACCTTTGTGACAAAAACAATTGGTGAAGAATTGAAGAAAGCCAATGTGAAGATTAAAGATAAGACTTTCGCAGATGTATTATCTACTTACATTGATGCAACGAAGACAAGTTCATCATCAAAGACTAAATCTTCAAAATCAGAAACAAAAGAATCATCAAGTTCAAGTAAAGAAGAAACAAAAGAATCTTCTACTTCAACTTCAGAATCTAAATAATCGATGAACAAAGGCTACCTAGTGCTGTGATTGGCATTAGGTGGCTTTTTTGACAGTAACGGAAGAAGAATTGTTAGCACAAGGTTATCGTAAATATACAGGCGAAAAAGTCGATATTTACTATAATCGTAACATTTGTGAGCATGTCAGTAACTGTGTTCGAGGCAATCCACAAGTTTTTGAAGTCGGGCGTAAACCTTGGATTCTAAGTGACAATGATGAGGCACAAGAAGTAATGCGTGTCGTGAATACCTGTACAACGGGAGCATTAAAATATGTCTACAAAGGGGAAAATGAGATGGAATTTAGATTAGAAGAAAATCGTTTTGCGCTATTAGACGGCGATAAAGAAATAGGTGAAATAATCTGGTCTTTAGGGGACAGCCAAATCATGATTATTGACCATACCTTTGTTGATCCTGGTTATCGTGGACAAGGTTTGGCCGAACAGTTAGTGGCACATGGGGTAGCCTTTGCAAGAGAACATCATTATCAAGTAATTCCACTATGTCCTTTTGCCAAAAAAGAATTTAGTCAAAAGTCAGAATATCAAGATGTGTTAAGAAAATAAGAAATCAGCGAGTCCACTTTTTTGAGTAGGCTCGCTGATTTTTTTGTTTATTTTTTTACTTCAAGGTGCGATTGTAATGTTTCTAGCTGTTCTTTGATTCTAGCAAGACGAGGCTGAACTTGGAATTCAAAGGCAGCTAAATCTTTTTCAATTCCTTCTTTGAAAGCTGGGATGGTTTGGTCCATGGTTTCTTGTAAGATGATTTGGTTTTCTTGCACTCGTTGATAACTCGTGGTTACGTCATTGATTTTAGACATGGATTCATCCACAGTTTCTTTGATAGCTTCTCGATTTTCCTTACCACTTTTTTCCGTTGTTAGTAAAGTCACGATAGCACCAACTGCTGAACCAAAAAGTAACCCCTTTAAAAATCCTTTCACTGCACTCATCCTTTCTTAGATAATTGTAGCTGATCGCCCCTTCTCACAACCTTATTTGACAGTGTTCAGCAGCTAGACATTGTGAAATTCGCCCTCCCGCTTGAGAAAATCTCCTTTCATCCGATTTTCTCTCAGCGGTAGGTAAGCACACGAATTTCTTCATGTCTGGGCGAGCTGCTTCACAACCTTATTTGACGGTGTAAATCGACTAGCTACTTCGGCGTATAAGCCACCCCGTATGGGAAAGTCTTTACTTCTTGGACTTTCCCGACGTGTTGGACAAACCTTATCCGCTCGTAGCTGACCAAGTCGATTTACAACCTTTTACTCAAAGCTTTCTCTGATTCTTTTAGCGATGGCTTCCATTAGTGTTGGGTTGTATTGGTCTTGGTGGTTGCCAAAGTGCATAGAGAAGTCATCGTGTGGACTAAATCTAGGAATCAAATGAATATGTGAGTGGAAAACGGATTGATAGGCCACTTCACGGTTGTTATTAATAATATTTAATCCTTGCATGTCTGGGTAAGCTTTTTCTAAGGCACGTGCAATTTTAGGGATGCGGGCAAAGACTTGAGAAGCCAATTCCTCATCGTATTCAAAAATATCTTTGGCATGTTTTTTAGGTACCACTAAAGTATGGCCAGGTGTCACTTGGGTAATATCTAAAAAGGCATAAACGACCTCATCTTCATAAATTTTATAGCTAGGAATTTCTCCATTAATGATTTTACAAAAAATGCAATCTTCCATCAGCTTTTCCTCCAATAAATAAACGTTGTGTTGTACTTTTACTTTAACATATTTTAGGTCATTTGGTTAGTATTTACTTTGAAAATATTGGTGAAATGTCGTGGGTAAAAATGAGAATTAGCAAGCCTTGTTTAAATTTTCAACCATATTCCTTGCGATAAATAAGATTTCTAAGTACAATGGATGAGGAAAGGGAATCAAAGTATAATCTATACAGTTTGATATGTATGAAAATAATAGAATTTAGATGAGTAGTGGTAATTTTTATTGCCAATTGGAATTTAGGAGGACCCGTTTCAATGTCAGTATTTAGTTTTGATCCCAGTAGTCGATTAAGTATTGTGGCTTTGCGTGTCAAAAATCGTGACCAAATGATTAATTTCTACTGCGAGATGTTAGGATTTAAGTTAAAAACCGAAGAAAATGAATTAGCGATTTTAGTAGCCGAAGATGGTAGTCATGAGCGCATTTGGTTAGAAGAAAGCCCACGTGCAACGGAACGTTTTGGTGAAGTGAAGCGTCTGAACTACTATAAAGTGGAAGTGCCGACTTTATCTGAGTTTGCGGCAGTGTATTCACGATTAGTTCATGCTAAATATCCGGTCATTCAAGCCGAGTTTACACCTGATTTATGTCAGTTTACTATCGTGGATCCTGAAGGCAATCAGTTGGCGATTCGCACACCTGAAACAGTGAGCATTGACGAAACTTCACTTTTAACTTCAGCTGATCCAAATAAAAAATTATCAAGCAAAGCACGGATTGCAGAACTGGGCCTTCACGCACAAGATGTCCAAGAAGAATGCCGATTTTTAGCTGATTTACTGGGCTTTGAGTTTGATGAAAATAATATTGCTTTTCAAACCTTAACAGATGGCGAATTTGGAATTTCAATTGTCAAGCATGATACCGAAAACGTAAAAATCCCAAGTCATCAAATTTTAGGCTTAGATTTTTTGAAATTCCGATTACAAGATGAACAGTTTGAACAATTATTAAAACATGTTCAAGAAAGTCAAATGAAACATTACCTTGATAGCAAACAGAAGATTTTAACGGTGTATGATCCAGTCGGTGTAGAATGGTGGTTCTTACGTTAATTGCATCATACAAAGATGTCTGATTGGTTACCGGATGAATAGTCCAACCAATTAGGCGTTTTTTTTTATGAAAAGAGATAGAGGAAAAACATGCAAGAAAATTTTTATCCAAAAACACAAGCAAAAATTCAAGAATATCTAAATGAAAAGGTCTTTCCAGGGGTTTGTTACGCAATTATTGATCATGAAAAGATGATTCACAAGCATTTTGGTTATGCGTCTTTAATCCCCAAAAAACGGATGATGACGGATGAGACATTATTTGATGTGGCCTCTTTGACCAAGGTTGTTTGTACCACGACGATGATTTTAAAATTGATGGAACAAGGCGTCATCGAGATTGACCAACTTTTGAAGCGGTATCTACCAGCTTTTGGCGATGAAAGCATTACGTTACGACATTTATTAACCCATACAGCTGATATTGTGACTTATATTCCGAATCGTGATCAGCTCAACCAACAGGAGTTAATGCAGGCTTATTTGACTTTAAGAGCGGGTGATAATCTAGGAAAAGTCGTCAAATATACCGATGCGGGGACGATTTTATTAGGGTTCATGCTAGAAGCAATCTTTCAAAAGCCGGTCACAACTATTTTTAAAGAAGAAATTTTTGAACCGTTGCAGATGACCGAGAGCCAATTTCCACCACTTGATATGCATTATTCGATTGCTGCAACAGAAGATACTTTGTGCGGTCAAACTCATGATCCTAAAGCCCGAGTCTTAGCCGAGCATGCGGGTAATGCGGGACTATTCACGAATTTAGCCGACTTATTAAAATTTACCCAAATGTATCTAAATGAAGGGCAATTACCTGATGAACGGGCCTTTTTGAAAAGAGAAACGATTGCTCAGCTTTATCAAGACCAAACGCCAAGTAAAGAGGGAAAGCGTTCATTAGGTTGGGATTTGCGTTATGGCTTTTTATTCCATACAGGCTATACTGGGACGTTTTTATGCATTGATCCTAAGTTGCAACAGGCCTTCATTTTCCTATCTAACCGTGTGCATCCTTATGATTTTAGACAAGAATATTTGGAAAAACGAGATGAATTAATTGCGATTTATTTAAAAGAAAAAGAAATGATTATTCAAACTAGTTTGTGATATAATGGACTTGTTTGTAAACCTATACAAGAAAGAGTGATTCATTTGGTAGAACCTTTATTTATGAAACCCGTATTTCAAGAAAAAATTTGGGGTGGCTCAAGATTACATACGGTCTTTGGTTTTGAACTTCCTAGTGACAAGATAGGAGAAGACTGGGCAATCAGTGCACACCCCCATGGCAAAAGCGTGATTGAAAATGGTCCTTTCAAAGGTCAAACTTTAGATCAACTTTGGCAAGACCATCAAGAATTATTCGGTCATCAATCAGAAGAAGTTTTCCCGTTATTAGTGAAGATTTTGGATGCGGAAGACGATTTATCTGTTCAAGTCCATCCTGATGACGAATATGGCAAACATCATGCTGGTGAGCTAGGTAAGACTGAGTGCTGGTACATTATTGATGCCGCGCCAGGAGCTGAAATCATTTATGGTCATCATGCGCAAACCAAAGAAGAATTAGCTGAAATGATTCAAGAGGGACGTTGGGATGATTTATTAAAACATGTGCCAGTGCGCAAAGGGGACTTCTTCTTTGTTCCGAGTGGGACGATGCATGCGATTGGTAAAGGAATCATGATTTTAGAAACCCAACAAAGCTCAGATACGACTTATCGGGTATATGATTATGACCGCAAAGATGCGCAAGGAAATACACGTGAATTACACATCCAACAGTCCATCGACGTTACCAATGTCCCTGACCATGCGCCAGAATTAGCGATTAAGGAAGTTCGTAAAGGCAACAGTGCGATTACCACTTATCTTCAAACTGAATTTTTCAATGTCTATGAATGGCTTGTGAAGGGAGAATATTCTTTCAAAGCTTTTGCGCCGTATACTTTGATGACGGTGATTGAAGGTTTTGGTTATCTAGTCGTGGATGGCAAAGAATATGAATTAAACATGGGCACAAGCTGTATTTTGCCAAATCAAGTGAAAGAATGGCAAATCAAAGGCGATGTCAAAATTATTGCCTCTGATACCGCGAAGAATAATAAATAAAGATTAGAGCTGTTCTTGAGGAGCGGCTCTTTTTGAAAGTAGGGAATAACAATGGCAAAGATTGTATATTTAATGCGACATGGACAGACACTTTTTAACGAATTGAAAAAAGTACAAGGCTGGTGTGACTCGCCCTTAACTGAATTAGGCAAAGAACAGGCCCGACAAGCAAGACAATATTTTCAATCACAAGGTATCCAGTTTGGTCAGGCCTATGCATCGACTCAAGAGCGGGCTTGTGATACTTTAGAAATTGTTTGTGACTTGCCTTACCAACGTAAAAAAGGCTTGAAAGAATGGAATTTTGGTCGCTTTGAAGGAGAACCAGAATTTTTAAACCCACCGCTACCTTATGGCGACTTTTTTGTGTATTATGGCGGAGAAAGTCAAGAACAATTGATGCAGCGAATGAACGACACCATGCAAGCAATTATGCAAGAAGTGAATAATGATTTGCCTACTCTGGTCGTCTCTCATGGCGCTGCTTGTCGTAATTTTATGCGTGTTTGGGAGGAGTTTGCAAAAACGGATACTCAGCAACGTTTAGGGAACTGTTGCATTTTAAAATTCGCCTATGAAGATGAGAAGTTTATTTTATTAGAAATTATGAATCCAAACGAAGCAGAAAAAAAGTAATTCGTCAAGGCAATTTGTTGTTGAATTCACGAAAAAACACGGTAAAATAAAGGTATAGGAAAGAAGGAATGTCGTATGGCAAATTATCGTAGAATTTTGGTACCAATCGATGGTTCCATTTTAGCGGATTTAGCTTATCAAAAAGCAAAATGTTATGCCAAACAAACGAATGCACACTTAATCGTATTATCTGTTGTCGATACATCTGGAATCGCAATGCATGATTACGGCGGTGGATTCGAAATTGATCCATTAATGAATACTGCAAAAGAATTTCTAGAAGATTATGCTGAAGATGCAGCCAAAGATAATATTAATTGTAAAACGATTCTAGAAGTAGGTAGTGCAAAAAATGCCATTCTTGAAACTGCCAAAGATCAAAATGCCGATTTAATCATGATGGGGGCAAGTGGTACGAACTCATTTACCCGTCTATTCATCGGTTCTACAACTGATTTTATCGTTCAAAATTCAAAAGTGGATGTATTCGTAGTGAAAACCCACATGGACAATACTACTCGTCCAACCCATTAATTTAGCTCTTATCAAGTTTTTGTAATTGTTTACTTTAAAAAAGCAAATCCGTCTGCCCCAACAGATAGATTTGCTTTTTTAATTTGGGTTATTTAATCATTTTCCTGATCTTCATACACGTAATCGGAAAAATATTTTTCAAGAATTTCTTCGCGAGTACTATCAAAGTCATCCGCAAAATATCTACTGTATACTTCAAGCGGCGTATGGATGTTTTCGGGAACTTCTTCAACTAATTCAAAACAGTCGATTATTTTGCTTACTTGCCAAAAATCAAGTGAACCATCAGCTGTTTGATAAGGTTCTTCGGTCAAATGCTGCTTACAATACTCAATTAGTGTCGCTTTGTCAGGTTTTGCTGGAAATTGTACTAAAACGATGCGATGTTCATAAGCTTTTCTAGAGATTTTTGTTTTTGCCTCAAAAGCTTCAAATAATATACTTAAAGAAAAATATGCCATGCTAATCCCCTCCTCAACACATTCTAATTTGATTTTACCATATGGAAGTTAGATTCAGTATTTCTTTCTTCTTTGAGATTCGTTATAATGAAAAAAAAACGAACAAAAGGAGCCGGATAAAATGATAACAGCAATTTGGGCGCAAGATAAAAATGGTTTAATTGGTAAGGATGGGTTATTACCATGGAAATTACCAAATGATTTGAATTTTTTTAAGAGCAAAACGATGAAAGGGACCTTAGTGATGGGGCGAAAAACGTATGAAGGGCTAGGAAAAAGATCCAGAGCTTATAAAAAGATTTATGTTTGCACCCGTCAAAATGAGTTGCCACTATATGAAAATGCTGAAATTATTCACTCACCAGAAGAAGTCTTAGATGTAGAAGACTTGCACGTTGGGGGCGGTGGCGATATTTTTCGCTTATTCTTGCCGTATACCGATGTGATTTATCGTACATTGATTGATGCGGAATTTACAGGCGATGCTTATATTGGTGAGATTGACTTTAGTGATTTTGAACTAGTAGAAGAAATTCCTGGCGTATTAGACGAAGAAAATGTTTATCCCCATGTCTTTCAAAAATGGGTGAGAAAACCAAAATAAAGAAAACCCACCTCTTAAGTGTCTATCTGCTTAAAAGGTGGGTTTTTGTGATTATAATTTTTGATAACTTACAGCTAATTGGGCGCCGACTTTAGCATTATTTTTCACTAGAGCGATATTTGCGGCTAAACTCTTGCCATCCGTGATATCTTTAATTTTACCAAGTAGGAATGGCGTGATTTCTTTACCGACAATTCCTTTTTCATCGGCTTCTTTTAAGGCTTGGTCGATTGCAGCATTGATATAAGCTTCATCCATTGAATATTCTTCAGGGATTGGGTTAGCTACTAAAGCGCCACCGTGTAGACCTAAATCCCATTTCGCTTTCAAGGCTTTTGCTAATTCTTCTGGATTTTGGATATTGTATTGTAAAGCAAATGGACTTGTTCTTGAGAAGAAAGATGGCAGATAGTCTGTTTGGTAACCATAAACCGGCACACCTTTTGTTTCAAGATATTCTAATGTTAATCCAAGGTCTAAGATTGATTTTGCCCCAGCACAAACAACAGCGACATCAGTCATCGCTAATTCTTCTAAGTCTGCAGAAATGTCCATTGAAGTTTCGGCCCCACGATGTACGCCACCGATGCCGCCAGTAACAAAGACGGAAATGCCTGCTAGTTCAGCAGCAATCATTGTCGCAGCAACTGTGGTAGCACCTAGTTGTTTCGTTGCTAAAATATAGCCCATGTCACGGCGCGAAACTTTAGCGACATTTTTACTATTGCCAAACATTTCTAATTCTTCATCAGATAATCCGATTTTAATTTGACCATCGATTAAAGCAATGGTGGCAGGACAAGCACCATGGTCACGAATGATTTGTTCAACTTCACGTGCGGTTTGGACATTTTGTGGGTAAGGCATACCATGTGAGATAATAGTTGATTCTAAGGCAACAATTGCTTTGCCTTCTTCTTTTGCTGCTAAGACTTCTTTTGAAAATGATAAATATTGGTTCATAATGCAAGTTCCTCTCTATTTTGAATTAATTTTTCTTTGGTTAAATCCGTGCGTACAGTATGCATGCAACGAATTGTAAATACCGCATTAGTTGTCGCAAACTTCAAACAATCAGCTAGCGTTTCTCCGTTTAGCCAACTATCGATAAATGCCCCACTAAATGCATCGCCAGCACCTGTAACATCGATAATTTTTTCAACACAAATGGCGGCTTGATAGGCTTGCTCTCCTGTTTGACTCATCGCCATAGCCCCTTGTTGGCCATTGGTAATGACGATATTTTCTACGCCTAAAGCTAGCCATTTTTGCATTGCGTCTTGCCAAGATTGCGTATCAGTGATTTGTGTGTCCAGGAAGGTTTCACTTTCATCGCGATTGGCAATGAGTAGACTCACTCCCGCTAAATCTTTAGGTAAGTGGGCCATTTTCGGTGAGGAGACTGGAATCACAATCACTGGAATTTGATATTGCTTGCCAAATTGAATGATAAAATGGAGCGTTTCGGCTGGACAATTCAAATCGATAATAATCGCGCGTGCCCCGTGTAAAAGTGGTAAATTGAGCTGGATCACTGCCGGAGTGAGTAAATCATACGCCGACATATCCGCTAAAGCCACTGCCATATTACCATCTGCGTCGAGTACCGCGGTATAAGATCCCGTCGCCACTTCTTCTGTTTGATAGATGGCATCTAGATTCATGAAGGATTGTGAATGTTGCTTAATCGCTTCAAAATCACTATCTTTCCCGCAAACAGACAGTAAAGAGATTGGATGGCCGAGTCTACCAAGATTTTCGGCAATATTTCTTGCCACGCCACCGATGCTCAAAGCTGATGTCGCAGGATTAGAAGTAGCAGCTTGAAGTGGAGCCAAACTTTGTAATTTACGATCGACATTGGCGCCTCCGATACATACCAAATAATCTTTTTCATTCACGACATAGGCTCTTCCCAGTAGATATTTTTCCTCAATCAAACGGGAAATCATATTTGCCACCGTTGAGCGTGAGAGATTCATCTTTTCGGCGAGTTCTTGTTGCGAAAAATAAGGATTCGTCTTGATTAAATTAAATAGTTGCGCTTCTTTTTCTGATAAAGTCATGCAATCACCTTCTTTTAACCAAAATAAGATTTAGGACATTTGTTTGTAGTTATAAACATTTGTTCGATGTCATTATAATGCTGTTAATGATAAAAGAAAAGAGTTATTTTTACTAGAACTATTTTGTAAACTGTTTTACTATTGGATGAAATGTTATTATCTAGTTTGATGGTTGATATATTAGTAAAGGTTTTAGAATTTTGATAAGAAAATTAAATTATTTTTGAAAAAAGTTGAGGTTTTATGATGTAGAGTGTTTGTTATGAAAAGTGTGGCATAAGTATCTTATTTTCTCGAGGTAAAAAAGCGGATTTTATACATGAATCATGCTATATTTAGGAAAAATGATAGAAAGTAGGATAATAAATGGCAGAAATCATCCAAATTCAAGTAGATGTACAAGGAGATTTAGCGACTATTTGGCATTACTGGAATGAACCAAAACATATTGAGCAATGGCATAGTGCTTCACCTGACTGGCATACAATCAATGCGCAAAATGATTTACGTGTGGGAGGCAGCTTAACCTCACGCATGGAAGCCAAAGATGGAGCGATGGGCTTTGATTTTGGCGGCGTGTATACAGAAGTGGTGGCAAATCAACGTTTAGCCTATACATTAGGGGATGGTCGTGAAGTTACTGTTACTTTTTCTCAGATTGCACCTGGTTTGGTTCATGTGGTTGAGACCTTTGAAGCCGAAAGCCAAAATCCAGTCGAGCTCCAAAAGCAAGGTTGGCAAGCCATTCTGAATCATTTCAAGGAATATGTAGAAGAAAATGTATAACAACAAAACAAGACTAGGCACAGGAATTTTCCGCCCTAGTCTTTTGTTTGTGCTTTTTGCGTCATGAGAGTGCAGCGTCCAACGGCAATTTTTTTGTTTTTCTGATAGACTGTAGCTTGCCAAACTTGCAGTGTGCGTCCGATTTTATCTGGCGTAGCGATGATGTTTAGTTCGCCCGTCGATACTGCCTGTAGATGATTGACTTGTAAATCGACACCGACGCAATATTCGTTTTGAGCGACATTTTGATTTGCACCTAAACTACATGCTGTTTCAATCAAGACACCGTTCATCCCTCCGTGCATGATGCCAAAGGGTTGTTTATGGATTTCACGGACGATAAGCGAAAGTTCGACTTGTTCGGGGCTAGTTTGCTTGATTTGGATATCGAGATGTTCTAATAAATTCATGGGCATTCCTCCGTTTTTTTCTTATTATAGCATTATAGCAAAAAATGGAAGTACGAGGGTGGATTTGATTTGAGAAATTGCTTATTCACACATTCTTAGGATAATTATGTATTTTCTTGTACGTAACTCTCAAACAATTGTAAATCTTCCTCAGATGCGTAATTTAAAATGAATAATTTACCAGATCGCTTATATGTTTGTTGATTGGTTTTTTCGCTGTTCTTTTCTCTATACTTACGGTTAGCGATGGTTTGTTTATTTTCTGATTGCATCGCTTGCACCTCTTTTCTAAACATGATATAGTGTAAATAGAAAAAGGTTAGCACCGTTTGAAGACGGTAGCTTGATTTTATACTAATTGAAAAATAGCCGAAAACCTCGCTAAAAGTTTAGACGGCTATTTTTTATTGTCTTTATTATTATTCACTAGCACGATTAATGTCGCAAAAGCAATCATTAGGCTTAGCGCTTCATAAACAGACATTTTGCAAATTCCTTTCTTTAGAATGCGTTGCAGAGTTGTTACACTCATAAGCACCACCCCCAGAAATGAGAATTGCTAACCGCCTTAAACTTTACTAACCTTATGAGTTTGTTATAATGTATACGGTAAATGAATGCAATAGTTTTTAACAAAAAAATATTTTACTCATACCATCGCCCTAGACCAACAAGCTAGAGTGATGGTTTTGCTTATTTATTTTGAAATTGTAAAAACTTAGATATATCAAGAGTTCAATTGCGTTTATTTATTATTGTCTTTTATCAAATCAATTTCTAAGGGTTATCTCAAGCATATTTTACTAATTTTGTGTATACTTTAAAAGAGGTGTTTTGTAAAAGTTTCGCAAAGCACGCTGATTAACAATGATTTAAAGGAAGTGTCTATATGCGCGAGTGGAAAACAATTAAAGAGTATGATGAGATTTTATTTGAACAGTTTGAAAAAATAGCCAAAATTACGATTAACCGTCCACATGTTCATAATGCTTTTACGCCAAAAACAGTGGCTGAAATGATTGAAGCTTTCAGTATTTGTCGTGATCGTAGTGATATCGGTGTCATTTTATTAACTGGGGCAGGGGATTTAGCCTTTTGTTCTGGTGGAGACCAAAAAGTTCGCGGCCATGGCGGATATGTTGGCGAAGATCAAATTCCACGTTTGAATGTTTTAGATTTACAACGTTTAATTCGTATTATTCCAAAACCAGTGATTGCGATGGTCAAAGGCTGGTCGATTGGTGGCGGAAATGTATTGCAACTTGTTTGTGATTTAACCATTGCCGGTGAAAATGCTAAATTTGGTCAAACAGGTCCGAATGTCGGTAGTTTTGATGGTGGCTATGGTTCTGGTTACTTAGCACGCGTGATTGGTCATAAAAAAGCCAAAGAAGTTTGGTTTATGACGCGTCAATATACGGCCCAAGAAGCATTAGAGATGAATTGGATTAATAAAGTTGTGCCCGTTGATCAAGTAGAAGACGAAGCGATAAGTTGGGCGCAAGAAATGTTGAAGAAGAGTCCACTCGCTTTACGTATGATTAAAGCAGCGATGAATGCGGACACAGATGGTTTAGCGGGCATTCAACAATTAGCAGGCGATGCGACATTACTATACTACACGATGGATGAAGCCAAAGAAGGTCGTGATGCCTTTAAAGAAAAACGAGAACCAAACTTTGACCAATTTCCAAAATTCCCATAAAAAATATGCTAGCTGGTTGACTCAACAAGCCGTGCTTCATCCTGAGCGGCCAGCTTTTTTCTATGAAGAGCAAGTCCACACTTTCTCTGAGTTACAGCAAATGGTCCAAAGCTATGCATATGATTATCAGCAAAAATTACCTATAGATAGTACGATTGTGGCGGTATATGGCAAGAGCTCCCCAGCGTTTATCTATACGGTTTTGGCTTTGTGGGAGCTTGGGGTGACGGTCCAGTTTTTAAATATGCGTTTGACTGAGAGTGAATGTCGTGTACAGTTACTAGATAGTCAAGCTCAGGCGCTGATTGTCACTGACCAGAAATTGGCTGTTACATTTGCCCCTTGTGCGTTGATTCAAGCACCAAAGACTCAAGAACTTCAGCCTGTCAAAAAAGAAGACTGGTTCGACTTAGGCTATCAAACCAATCAGGTCGCAAGCATTATGTATACTTCTGGGACGACCGGCAAGGCTAAGGGGGTGCGCCAAACATTTGGTAACCACCAAGCAAGTGCCATCGCTACTAAAAAAAGCTTATCGTTGACAGCGGATGATTGTTGGCTAAATGTTATGCCACTTTATCATATTAGTGGGCTGTCGATTTTTTTGCGTAGTTTAGTGATTGGCTTGAGTGTCCGTTTGTTGCCTAAGTATGCTGCCGAGCAAGTGCATCACTGGTTGAAGACGGGGCAAGTCACTGTAGTTTCTGTTGTGACGAAGATGTTACAAGATTTATTAATCCTGACTAAAGAAAGTTATCCCGCTAGTTTGAAAGGCATCTTACTGGGTGGTGGACCGGTGCGTGCAGAAGTTTTGGAAAAATGTCTCGCCTATCAATTGCCAGTGATGCAATCTTATGGGATGACGGAGACCTGTTCACAAATATTTGCCTTGCCTTTTGATTATTCTTTAGCAAAACTCGGCTCAGCAGGACTGCCTTTACAGGATGTGCAGTGTAAAATTGAGCCGCTGAGCGAAAAAGAAGCAATTGGCGAAATTTTAGTGAAAGGACCAAGTATTACACCGGGGTATTTGCACGGATTGGCTAAAGAGCGATTTGATAAAGAAGGTTATTTTCATACGGGCGATTTAGGCTATCTGGATGAAGATGGCTTTTTGTTTGTGAAGAGTCGCTTAGGAGAGTTAATCATTTCTGGTGGCGAAAATATTTATCCCAAAGAAATTGAGGACTGCCTATCACGACATCCGCAAATCCAAGAAGTCGCTGTAGTAGGAGAAGCAAATGAAAAATGGGGGCATGTCCCGGTTGCTTATCTTAAAATAGCTTCTGATGATTTTGATTTAGCCCAGTTACAAATATTATTAAAAACATTAGCTAAGTATAAACACCCGTACACCTATTATGTGTTGGCAGATTTCCCAAAAACTGCAAGTGGTAAAATCCAAAAGTATCAATTATCTCAAATAGAAAGAGTGAAAGTATTCGATGCAAACTTTCAATAATACGATGCAGCAAAAAATATATGTCTGGCAAGAAGCAATCCCGAAATTTTCTGCCTTGTCGGTATTTGCGGCGGCGAAAAATAGTGGTTTACAGGCACAATTTTGGCAAACTCCAGAAGATGAAGTGCGTTTAGGCCTAGGGAAAGTGGCTGAGTGGTTTGGCTTAGATTTTGCACAAGTCCAAGCATTAAAAGATAAGCTTCAAATCAGTGTGGAAGAAGTGAACGTGATTGATCGTCAACCATTGGCTTTATTCGGGGCTTTTGCGTTTGATTCTCAGCATACGGGCGAAAGTATCTGGCAAGAGTTGGCCCAAGGATATTTTATCTTACCTGAAATCATTTTGACGGAGCAGTTATTAAGTATTTTGGTACTTGCTGAAACCAAAGCACAGGCAAAAGCGAAGTATCAACAGTTAAAGCAACAAGTTCAAGCATTTTTAGCAGCAGATCAAGACTGGCACGTACAATCGGCTTTATCAGAAAATGCGACATTTAACTATTTAGCCAAAGAAGCATGGACACATTTAGCTCAACAAACGATTCAAATGTTAAAGTCTAGCCAAGTGTTGAATAAAGTCGTTTTAGCACGTAAAATGGCTTTTCATGCGACAGAGTTAGTGCCAGGTCAGTTGATGGCAAATTTAGTCGCCTTGCAAAAAAATACGTATCGCTTTTATTTAGATGGGCCGACGCGTCACTTTTTTGGTGCGACACCGGAACGCTTATTAAAAGCAACGACCAGTGAATATCTGACTGCCAGTGTTGCTGGGACGATTCGCCGCGGCCAAACACCTGCAGAGGATGTGGAATTAGCCAATCTTTTACTGCATGATGCGAAAAATACCAAAGAACACCAAATCGTTGTTGAAGCGATTCAAGGACAATTAGCGCCTTTTGTCAATGGCCAAGTCGCATTAGGAGAAAGACAAATCTTAAAAAATGAGCAAGTTCAACATATCTTTTTAACATTAACCGGTCAACGCCAAGAGCAAAGTCGCTTTTTAGAGGTGATTGCAAACCTTCATCCAACCCCAGCTTTAGGTGGTAATCCTAAAGAAGCGGCCCTTAGCTACTTACAGGCAAATGAGAACATAGACCGTGGCTTGTACGGGGCACCGATTGGCTATTATCGCTTATTTGAAGATAGTGGCGAATTTGTGGTAGGTATTCGTTCGGGTGTCTATGGTCAAGAAGAGGCAATCTATGGCGAATGTTTTGCTGGCTGTGGGATTGTCCAAGATTCTGATGCCGATGAAGAATTTGAAGAAACCAAACTAAAATTTGAACCAATGAAACGGGGGTTACTAGGTCTTGAATAAGCAACAAGAAATGACTAGCTATTTGCGCCATTTTATTGCTGGGTTAAAACAAGGTGGGGTGCGTCAAGTCGTGATTAGTCCGGGTTCACGCTCGACACCATTAGCTTTATTAGTCAAACGTGAGGCAGATTTGCAATATTTTGTCGCGGTTGATGAGCGTTCAGCTGGCTTTTTAGCACTAGGATTAGCCAAAAGTAGTCAGCAGCCAGTCGCCTTACTCTGTACTTCAGGGACCGCCGCAGCAAACTTTTATCCAGCGATTTGTGAGGCTGAAGCGAGCAATGTGCCTTTAGTTGTCTTAACTAGCGATCGTCCACCTGAATTACGCAATGTTGGTGCCCCACAAACGATGTCGCAAAATCAATTATATGCTGATCATGTGAAATTCTTTGTGGAGATGGCTTTACCTGAAAGCACGCCGCTCATGTTGCGCTATAGTTTTTGGCAAGGATTCCAATTAGCGACAAGGGCGATGTATGATGTTAAAGGGGTCGTGCATGCCAATATTCCTTTAAGAGAGCCGTTATTACCTGATTTAACGCAAAATACACCGATTGACTTGAGCCTTATGCAAACGACTACACAAAACTTGATTGCCCAAGGTTGGTTTCAGAAAAAAGGGATGATTGTGTTAGGTAGTGAACGCAGCCTAGCAGAAGCACGCCTTGCTTTAACTTTAGCAAAGCATTTAGGTTGGCCGATTGTGGGTGATCCGTTAAGTCAATTAGCTAGTTGCGATGGAGAGACGCAAAATTATGTTAAACAAGCCGATGTAATTTTTGAAGAGACGCGTGATTTACCTGAAGTTGAGGTGATTTTACGTTTTGGTAAGGTACCGGTGACAAAAAATGTGATGTTTTACTTGCGTGATAGTCAGGCGGTGCAAATCTTGGTCGATGAGACGCAACAATGGCCTGATTATCTGTATCGCAGTCAGTATCTTATCGCAGAATCGCTGACCGAAGTGGCCCAACAGCTTCTTCAAAGTACACCAAAAAGGGACCAGCCTTATTTGCAAGCTTGGCAAAATCTGCAAAAACTAGCGAGTCAAGCCATTGATGAAACGAGTGAGCAGTTTACTTTTCATGAGAGTCAATTGGCTATGATGTTGATGAAAACGTTAGCGCGTGGGGAACAGCTTTTTGTTGCTAATAGTAATGCGATTCGTTTGGTGGATCGCTTGTCAGGTGTTAGTGAGAATAGCTTTCAAATTTTTGGCAATCGTGGTGTCAATGGCATTGATGGGATTTTGTCAACGGTTGCGGGGCTAGCGATGCAAACGAAAGCACGCACGTATTTATTGGTTGGAGATTTGACACTTTTCCATGACATGAATGGACTCCAATTATTGAAAGCTTACCAACTCCCAGTGACGATTCTCCTATTAAATAATAATGCTGGCGGGATTTTCTCCTTTTTGAGTCAGCGTAGTTTAACAGCAGATGACTTTGATCCATTATTTGCGACACCACTTGATTTAGATTTCGCCCAAGTAGCCAAGACCTATGAATTAGCTTATCAAAAAGTTGAGAGTGAAGCGGACTTTGAACGAGCGATTGCCACTTCACGCAAACTGGCTGGTGCAAACATGATTGAGTTGACCAGTCAAGCCCAAGTGCCCGTTGATTTTTGGCAAGCGGTGTTAAGTAACTTCAAGGAAAAGAGGATGAAAGGATGCCAGTTGTAAGGGCCAATCAAGTTCGCTTTCATTATGAATATATCGGTTCCTTTCAAGAAGGTGTGCCTACGTTAGTCTGTCTGCATGGCTTTACAGGGACTCTACATACCTTTGATTTTTTGGCTAACCAATTACCTGGCGTGAATATTTTAGCACTAGATTTAATTGGTCATGGTCAAACGAGTGTGCATGTCCCTACTGTGCATTACACGATGAGTCAGGTCGTAAAAGATGTACGTGCTTTTTTGGAAAAATTAGGCTTAACTGAGTGCTTCCTTTTTGGCTATTCGATGGGTGGACGTGTGGCTTTGGCTTTTGCGACAACTTTTCCAAAAATGGTCCTAGGCTTGATTTTAGAAAGTAGTACAGCAGGTATAAAAGAGGCAGTGTTGCGAGCAAACCGGCGAAAACAAGACCAAAAATGGATTCACTTGTTAAGAGAAGAGGGGCTTAAGGATTTTGTGCAGCAATGGCAGGAAGTCCCATTATTTGCCTCTCAAAAATCCTTACCACAAGCTGTGCAAAAACGTGTCTATCAAGAGCGAATGAGCCAAAATCGTTGGGGGTTAGCCAATAGTTTAGCGCATATGGGGACTGGTGCGCAGCAAAACTATTGGTCACAGTTGGCGAAAATGGAGATGCCACTATTATATTTAGCGGGTGAATTCGATGCGAAATTTTGTCAGATTGGTCAAGAAATGGTACACTTATGGCAAAATCAAGCACAGTTGGAAGTCATTAGCAGTGCGGGTCATTGTATCCATCTGGAAAATCCCAAAGCCGTGGTGGAAAATATCAAAAAGTTTGTGGAAAATGGTAAATCATGATGAAAATTTCAAATATTACGTTATATCATATTCAAATCCCTTTTAAACAAGCGATTCAAACAAGTTACGGACAATTAACGCATAAAGAATGTGTCGTGCTTACTTTACAATCTGATCAAGGATTAGTGGGTTTGGGAGAATTAACTGCCTTGCCACATCCGGATTATGTCCAGGAGTTTTTAGCAGGAGAATTATTGGTTTTAAAACGCTATTTATTGCCATTATTAGCCAATCAAGACCTCACACCGCAATCGTTTATGCAAAAAGCCGCAAAGATTCGTGGTCATCAGATGGCAAAAGCGGCGATTGAGATGGCCTTATGGGATCTATATGCAAAGTTACAAGAGAAATCGCTTTCGTACTTTTTGCCACCAACTTTAAGCACGGCTCAGGTAGGTATTAGTTTTGGTATCCAGAACTCGCCCCAAGCCTTATTAGCTAAGGTCGATCAAGCAGTCTTGCAAGGCTATCAGCGAGTAAAAGTCAAGATAGCCCCAGATAAGGATTACGATTATTTAGCGCCTATTCGGCAAAAATATCCCAATCTATGCTTAATGGCCGATGCAAATGCGAGTTATACTTTGGCACAAACTACTACTTTCAAACGACTAGATGAACTAGGTTTGGCGATGATTGAACAACCTTTGCGTGTTAGTGATTTTGTTGAACATGCCAAATTGCAACAACAGATTTCAACACCTATCTGTTTGGATGAAAATATCTGTCAAATGGACGATTTAAAGACGATGACTGCCCTTCATAGTGGCCAAGTGATTAATTTAAAATTGCCACGTGTCGGTGGATTGATTCCAGCTTTAGAAATGCTAGAATACTCCAAAGTACATCAAGTAAAAGCTTGGATCGGTGGAATGTATGAAGCAGGGATTGCCCGAGCGTTTCATCTACATGTCGCAAGTATCAAAGGGCTTGATTTTCCAGCCGATTTAAGTTCCACCGCGCATTATTTTGAACAAGACATCATTTCCCAAACATTTGTAGCAGAAAATGGTGAGATTCGCGTGCCTAGAGGGAGAGGAATCGGCGTATCACTAGACCAACAGGCACTAACAAAATTCACTTTAAATAAATTTTCACAAAAAATCTAGATAGTTTTCATTGCGAGTGTTATTATATAAAAGTGTAAGTAAATGTTACACTGTCACAACGGATTTTGAAGCGAGTAGGTTTTACCACTTTAAAATTCAATTTTTTAGTTGAGGTGAACATAATGGATGCAACAGCGTATCAACCACTTAATTTGTATACCAATTATCAACAAGCAGCACAAAATTATCCAACAACGCCTATTTTGCTGGATGAAGTATTACCGGCTTTTCCGGAATTAGGCTTAGAAAGTAATTATCAAATCAGTCACGAAATCATTGTGAAGCGTGCTTGTCAATTAGCAACTTTAGGGATTAAGGCACGTGATAAGGTAATTATGTACAAGAGCCCTAAATTCGATACTTATTTATTGGCGGTGGCTGCGTCTTATCTAGGTGCGGTTCCGGTGATGATTTCTTATCATTTTCCAACTGAAACCATGGAAGTATTCGTGGACCGTTTAGAAAAGCCATTTATTATTTATGATGATGAAACGAAAGAACGCGTGCTTGCCATTAAGAATTTAGATGCTGAACGTAAAATCGAAGTGAGCCGTCTTTTAGCTAGCGAGATTACGCCTGTGGAACAAGTCAGCTTAGATCCTGATGAAATTGCTTATATGACGCATACTTCAGGAACGACTGGAATTCCAAAATTAATTTGTCATTCTTATCATTCGATGGGTTGGCGTACGGTTTGGCAAAGAACGGTCTTTACGAAGATTGCAGAAAAAAAATTGGTGGCTTTTCATATTTCTCCTGTTCATTCACGGTTTAATATTGGTGTGTCTTCATTGATGGCGATGGCTTTTCCAATGATGCCACTAGCTACATCGGATGGTGAGAAAGTAGCTCATCTTTTGGCTAAATATCAGCCAATAGCTCTAGAAACCCATCCAAATAATTTTGTGCAATGGAGTTTTACCGCTGCGAAACAACCAGAAAGTTTTGCTAGTATTCGTTATTATCATTCGACTTTTGATGCGATTAATAACAAAACTATGTATACTTTCTTAAAAGCTAGTGAAAAGCAAGATCCAATCTTCTTACAAGTCTATGGTCAAAGTGAATGTGGACCAATGATTCTAAAAGCTCATACACTTGCGACCTTACCAACGGATAATGCCCGTGACATGGGGGTAGGTTTAGGTGAGTTAACCAAAGCGCGCATTGCAGATGAAAAAGGCAATGTGTTACCAGCGAATCAAGATGGCCATATTCATTTCTTATCCAAAGGTCGTGCTTTGACTTATTATAAAGAAGACCAACGCTTTAAAGATAATGTTTATGGTGCTTGGTGGGATTCTGGTGACTATGGTTGCATAGATGAACAAGGCCATTTATATCTGAAAGATCGTCAAGTAGATTTAATCGAAAATATTGATAGTAACTTAGCTTTAGAAGACTTCTTATTAGACCATTTAGATTTCTTATCAGAAGTCGTGATGGTGCGCGATAAACAAGGACATGCCCAACCAGTGATTGCCTTAGCGCCAGATTGCGAAATGGACTGGGATGCTTGGTGGAAACAAGTAGAAGATCTACCTCATCTAAATGCGCCAATTATTCGCGATTTTGATGATATTCCACGAACAGCTACGATGAAAGTCCGCCGTTTGTATATTGAAGAATTACTAAAAAATGAAGAATAATAAAATTCCCCAGATAGAGCATTTAGCTTTTATCTGGGGAATTTTTTTACTTTTGTTCGAGATCAATGACGGTTTCACGTTTGATCAATTGATGAGAGACTACCATCCGACCACTTGTTTGTTGATTATCATTGAGCTTATGTATCAAACTTTGGGTCGCTATTTTACCCAATTCAGCAACATCGACGTCGATACTCGTTAAATACGGATGAACGAGGGTCGCAAAAATCGAGTTGTTAAAACTAATAATGGATAAGTCATCAGGTACTTGATATTGATATAGATTTAATAATTGGATAATCCGCATTGCAAATAAATCATCAATCACTACTAAGGCTGTTGGTTTTTCTATTTTCAATAACTGTTCAAAATTGACATAATCTTCTGGATGCTGAAAAGTCACCGCTGGTTTGACTTCAAGATTGGCTAACATCATTGCTTTTTGATAACCAAAGTAACGTTCAAAATAAACGTTTTCTTGTGTCGTATTTGTGACAAAAAGAATTTTTTGATGATGATGGTTAATCAGGTATTCAGTTGCTTGTTTGCCTAATAGCTGGTTATCATTGTCGACATAGGTAATTTTTTGCTCATGGTTATAAGGTTGTCCAATTAAAGTAAATGGTACTTCTTCATCCATCAAATAGCGAATAATCGGGTCATGATTATCTGAATAAGTCAAGATAAACCCATCGACTTGTTTTTGGCGATGCATCTGCTTGACGTTTTCTAATAAAGAATCAAAGTTCAGAGCTGTTGCAATCGCCACCGTCATACCTGATTGACGGGCTTCTTCATTAATTGTTTCAATCGTTTCTAAATAAAAAGGGTTGCCTAAGCGTTCCTTGGAGTCTAGTGGAGGTAAGATGATTCCAATAGCATTGGAGACTTGTTTACCAAGATTACGCGCGGTTAAATTAGGAATATATCCCATATCATCCATAATGGCGCGGACTCGTTTTTTTGTTTCTTCCGAGATACTGGGATGATCATTAATCACACGAGAAACGGTCGAAGTTGCCACACCCGCTCTTTTCGCCACATCTTTTACTGTAATACTCATTTTTTCCTCCTATTTAAAAGTAACCGTAACCATAGTATCAGAAAATATTCTCTTTTGCTAGTGAAATAATACATTTGTACGCAACATTTGCATAAAAATTAGAAAAGACGGTGCCCCAGAGAAGGTGCATCCGTCTTAGTGTCTGGTTGCAATTGATTTTAGTTTAACGCAACAGTAATTTTATCGGTTAATTCATAATCTTTGTCATAAAGTTTTAGACTTAAAGCATCACCACTTAATTTTTCAACAGTGACCGTTTCTTTATCGACTTTAATCGCTAGTAGACGACCGCGATAGTTGATATGGAAAGCATAGTCACTCCATGATTGTGGCACAAATGGGGCAAAGCTTAATGTTTCGTTGGCTGTCTTCATTTGGGCAAATCCTTGAACGATACCTAACCAGCTACCAGTCATAGAAGTAATGTGTAAGCCATCTTCAGTATCATTGTTGTAGTTATCCAAATCTAGACGAGCTGTACGTTCATACATTTCGACTGCTTTTTCTTCCATTCCTAGTTCAGCAGCTAAGATTGCGTGAATACATGCTGAAAGAGAAGATTCATGGACAGTCATTGGTTCATAGAAGTTAAAGTTGTTGCGTTTTTGTTCTAAAGTAAATTGATCCTCAAAGAAGTAAATTCCTTGTAAAACATCGGCTTGTTTAATGAAGCAAGAACGTAAAATTTTATCCCATGACCAATTTTGGTTCAATGGTAAGTCTGATTTGTCTAAGCTAGAAACTGGACGTAAATCTTTATCTAAGAAAGTATCGTGTTGAACAAAGACATCTAATTCTTCATCGTAAGGGAAATACATTTTTTCGATGATATCTTCCCATTTTGCTTGTTCGTCTGCAGAGATTTCTAAAGTTGCTTGATCTTGGAAACGACGATAGCTTTCTAAGGTATATTTTAGAACCCAACGTGCGATGTAGTTGGTATACCAGTTGTTGTTGATATTGTTTTCGTATTCGTTTGGACCAGTAACCCCATGAATCATGTACTTATCATTGCGTTTAGAATAGTGCACACGGTCAGCCCAGAAGCGTGCAATTCCTGTTAATACTTCTAAACCTTCTTTAGCAAGATAAGTTGTGTCACCAGTATAGTTCGTGTAATTGTAAATCGCATAAGCAATCGCGCCATTACGGTGGATTTCTTCAAATGTGATTTCCCACTCATTATGACATTCTACCCCTGTGAAGGTAACCATTGGATAAAGCGCACCAGCTAAACCTTGTTGACGGGCGTTATGATAAGCTTGTGGTAATTGATTATGACGATATTTCAATAAGCTACGAGTCACGCTTGGATCAGCTAAAGATAAGTATAATGGTACGGCATAAGCCTCTGTATCCCAGTAAGTTGCACCACCATATTTTTCACCAGTAAAGCCTTTAGGACCGATGTTTAAGCGTTCATCTTCACCGTAGTAGGTAGAGAATAATTGGAATAAGTTAAAGCGAATACCTTGTTGAGCGGCATCATCGCCATTAATCACGACATCGGCTAATTCCCAACGTTTTTGCCATGCTTGAGCTTGTTCTGCTTTCAAGGCTTCATAGTCATTACCAAAAGCAGCATATAATTCAGCAACCTTAGCTAATTGTTCGTCGGCTTCAACATCACGACTGGTTACGATGACTACTTCTTTTTCAAAAGTAAAGCTTTCTCCTTGTTTTTTGTTAAAGACAAATTGATTGCTGATCATTAAAGGTGCTTCTAAGCTTGCTTCACTTTCAAAGTTGTGTTTCATTGCAGAAGTGACAGTGAATTGTGGGACACCAAATGGATTAGCGATAGTGCGGGCAGTGACATAACTAAAGCCATCTGTTTCTCCTTGTGCAACTTCTTCCCAGAAATGTTCATCATAGTTACTGTCTTCATTGGTTACATTATTGTCTAAGCTAGAATTAATTTGAATGGTTGCTTCTCCTTCAAGTACAGTTGCTGTTAGACGGATAAAAGCTAATTCTTTTTTCACGATACTTAAGAAACGTTCAAATTCAAAACGTACTTTACAATCGTCAAAAGCTACGACGAATGAGCGAGAAAGTAGGCCGTTTTGCATGTCTAATTCCATTTTGAAGTCTTGCGGATCAAGTTGAGCTAAATCTAATACTTGACCATTAACTAAGATTTCAAGGCTTAAGAAGTTCACTGCATTAATGACTTTCCCGAAATATTCAGGATAACCATTTTTCCACCAACCTACACGCGTTTTATCTGGGAACCAAACCCCAGCAATATAAGTACCTTGATGGTGGTCTGCGCTATAAGTTTCTTCAAAGTTTCCGCGCATCCCCATGTAGCCATTACCGATACTAGTTAGCGATTCTTGTAGTCGGCGATTTTCTTTATCTAATTTTGTTGTGCGAATTTTCCATGGATCAATTTCAAATAATCGTTTAATTTGTTTCATGATATACTCCTCCGTTTATTAAGTCACTTATATTTTAAACGCAAACGGTTGCGCAAGTCAAGTTGAAATTGCAAAAAAATGAAAAAAATATTTTTGGGGCAAATATCAAGGATTGACAGTGCTTAAATTGGTAATTAATTATTTGGAAATCGGTTGCGTTTTCAAGGTTGATTGTTTTGCAAAAGTTGTTTGTGGTAGACTATGCATGTAGATGAGTTGAGGAAGGAAGCGATAAGATGCAAACGGTGATTTTTGATATGGATGGGGTATTAGTGGACTCTGAATATACTTTTTTTAAGAGTAAGTCTGATATGTTAGCTGAGGCGGGTCATCCAGTAGAAACGAGTTATCATTACCAGTTTATGGGCACGACTTTTACCTTTATGTGGGAAGAAATGAAAAAAGAATTTGACCTACCAAAATCAGTCGATGAATATATTCAAGAGATGAATCAACGCCGCAAAGCTATTTTTCAAGAAACTGGGGTCAAACCAATTAAAGGAGCAGTGGCATTAGTTAAGGCGTTGCATCAGGCAGGTTTTAAGTTGGCTGTGGCTTCAGCATCACCTAGAAATGAGATTAAACAATATCTCACTGAACTAGGGATTATCGATTGTTTTAGTGCCTATGTGAGCGCTGATGAAGTCGAACATGGCAAGCCTGCTCCGGATGTCTTTTTAGAAGCGGCTAAACGTATTGCACGTAATTCTAGTGAGTGTATTGTTTTTGAAGATACGAAAAATGGCAGTCGCGCAGCTAAAAATGCTGGGATGTATACGATTGGTTTTGCAAATCCCGAATATCCCAAGCAAGATTTATCAGCCGCCGATAAGATAGTGACAGATTATCAACAGGTGGATATTCAACGTTTATTAGCAATGTAAAAAAACTCGTACAACCAGTCTGTCTGGGTGTACGAGTTTTTTGTTAGTCAAATTGTTCATTCGGATATTTTTTCTTTAGTGCGGTTAAAATTAAGCGTTTGGCTAGGATTTCATTTCTAGCTAGGATAGGTCCGTGGAAGTAGCTCCCAAAGACGTTTTTGTAAATGACCCCTTCTGTTTGGTCTTGACCATTATTGCCTTTTCCTTGGATGACTTTACCCAGAGGTTTTTCGCCTTTTCCTAGGAAGGTCATCCCATTGTGATTTTCAAAGCCATAATAAGTTTCATCAAATTCCTCATTATAAATCTCGGTATCGCCAATGAAACGATTATTTTCCTGGCTTAATGTATAGTGATCGAGTGCACCAATACCTTTAATTTGTTCACCATGAGCACCGATATAGTAATGTCCAAGTAATTGATACCCACCACAAATAGCTAACATGACCCCATCATTTTCTATATAGCGAGTGAGTTCCTCCTTTTTTGTAGGTAAGTCTTCAGCCACGATGACTTGCTCAAAATCTTGTCCACCACCAAAGAAAATCAAATCAAAATCATCCGCCTTAAATTCTTGATGGATACTGACAATTTCTGTTGTTAAGGTAATGCCCATTTTTTTGGCAACATATTGAAGCATTAATAAATTTCCGTTATCGCCATACGTATTGAGGAGGTTTCCGTATAAATGGCAAAGGTGTAATTCATAATTAGCCACGATCCATTCCTCCTTTAATGTAGCCTTTTTCAGATAATTTTTTGCGTAGTTGTAACACGGCGGTATAAGTTGCTAAGATATAGACATTTTCTGTTGGTAAAGTTGCAATTTGTTCAATGACTTCATCTAATTCGCGGACTTCAGTCAGTTTATCTTCTTCAATTCCGGCAACCTTTAAGCGTAGGGCCATATCTTTATGTCGTTCGCCACCAGCAATCACTTGAGGAATCGCCATGTCGGCAAAGGCTTCATGATTACCATCCCAAATCCAGCTGACGTCAATCCCATCGGCATAGTTCGCATTTAATAGACAAACTAAAGAGAAAGGACGAGGAGCAAGGCCAATCATATCGATGACTTGGTTTAGCCCAACTGGATTTTTTACTAAAACTAGGGTGCATTTTTTATCTTTAATTTGGATGACTTCTTGACGACCAAAGACTTTTTCATCGTAAGCTAGGCCTTTGCGGATTTTTTCAGGACTGACATGATAATATTCAGCCACCGCACAAGCAGCTAAAGCATTATAAATATTATACATTCCGCCCACTTCAATGCCGTATTCTTCTCCGTCAATCACAAATTTGGCATGCGTATTGCTCATTTCTTTCAAATCGGTTAATTGATAGGTTAATGCTGGACGTTTGAAATCACAGTTTGGACAGTAATATTTGCCAAGATTGGCATAGGTATTCAGCTTGTAGTGCAAGATGTGATGACAATGTGGACAAAGCACGCCATCCGTATTGTAATGGGCCATCTGCTCCTGATCTTCTTGATGATTAAAGCCATAATAGATTCTAGGATTTACCGTGTCAATCGAGTTAAAGATAGGCGAATCTCCATTTGCTAAAATGGTCGCTTGTGGAGATTTTGCGGCACCTTCGACAATTAAACGATAAGTAGTATAGATTTCGCCGTAACGGTCCATTTGATCACGGAAAATATTCGTAAAGACAAAGAGTTCGGGCTTAATATATTCAGTGACTTTACTTAAAGAAGCTTCGTCAATTTCTAGAACGGCAAATTTTTTCTCACCTTTTTTCACTTTAGCAGATAAAAAAGTAGAGACGATTCCTTGGACCATATTTGCGCCTGTTGGATTGGTTAGAACGTGGTCAAATTCTTGTTTTAATATATTTACAGTTAAAGCCGTTGTTAACGTTTTGCCATTGGTACCAGTAACGACAACGACTTGATAATCTTTAGCTAAGTGATCTAATATTTGTGGGTCAATCTTTAGGGCTAACTTCCCTGGTAAGCTTGAACCGCCTTTCATAAATGTCTTTAAAAACCATAAAGAGCTTTTACCGACAGCTGTGGCCAAAAGACTCTTGATACTCATAAATCTTCCTCCAATTGTTCAATTAACAGAACTATCATACCATATAATAGCCCAAAAAGATAATGCGCATGAAGTGGTAAGCAAGATTTTAAAAAAAATAAAAAAACTTTGCCTTACTGACTTGTACATAAACAAATCAAATAAGACAAAGGAGAGGGAATACGTGGTTAAATTCCGATAAATGGTGCAAAGATAGGTACGACAACTACCGTAACTAAGCCAACGATAACTACGGCGATACTTGCCATGGCTGTTTCGGTTTCGCCTAATTCCATACTTACAGCCACTCCTAGTGCGTGACCAGCCGCACCTAGTGATAGACCTTGAGCGATTTCGTCTTTGATTCTAAAATAACGTAGCGCCATTTTACCTAAAGCATAGGTCAACACACCATTAAAGATAACCGTAAAGGCTGTAATGGAAGCCACCCCGCCAATCGATTCACTAATAGGGACCGCGATGGCCGTTGTTGCGGCTTGTGGCAAAATAGAGGCAATGATAGCTGGATGCATATGGATGAGTTTGCCTACTACAATTACACTGAATAAGGAACCAATCGAACCAATCGTTAAGGCTAAGACGATTTCAAACCAATATTTTTTTAAGACATCGCGTTTTTTATATAAAGGAATCGCAAAAGCAACGGTGGCTGGTTCTAGGAAAAAGCTAATGTATTTCCCGCCTTCGTTGTATTGATCATAACTAATACCTGTTACTTTTAAGACAATCACACCCAAAACCATTGCGACAAATAAAGGTGTAAATAAGAAGAAGTTTTTACTTTTCTTGAATAAAAAGACACCAATTTCAAATACAACTAATGAAATAATGATTCCAATATAAGCGTTCATAATCTAACATCTCCTTTGTTGGCTTGGGTTTGTTTGAATGGGATAAGGTCGGATAGTTGGAATTTTTTGGCTTTGCGTAATTTTAAGAGTAATGCACCAGACCAACCCGTAACGAATAATAAAGCTAAGGTAGCTACGAGAATCACGAATACAATTTGTAATCCATAGCTTGCCATTAAATCTAAGGAATTCACAAGTGAGATACCAGATGGGACGAATAAAAAGGTAATGACTTTAGATAAACTATTACTTAAACCTTCTACTTGTTCGAGTTTGACCACACCGGTACATAAGGCGATAAATAATAAAATCATGCCCACCACCGATGAAGGAACGGGGATAGGAAGTAGATTGGCCACAAATTTCGAAATTAAAATAATGATAGCAAAAATGACCGCTTGTTGACAAAATGAGTATTCAGATTTTTTCATGTTTAAGCACTTCCTTAACGTTTTCTTTATTAAAGTATAGCGCTTTCTAAAATAAATAAAGCGTTTTTACCGTTAAATGAATCAAACGGTGCGCGAAATGCAAAATAAGACACCTCAAATGCCCAATTACACTTGAGATGCCTAAAATACAATGCTTTAAATGCCAAATATTTCTTTAAAATCTTTCAGATATGAGCGACTAACGGGGACTTTTTGGCCATTAGTCAAGATGACTTGCAAGGTGTGGTTGAACCAAGGTTGGATTTCTTGGACTTTTTTACGATTAATTAAATAGCTGCGATGGGTTTTAATAAATATGCTTTTTGGTAGTTTTTGTTCCATTTGATTCAGGCTACCGGGCATTTGATAAGTTTGGTCTTTGGTATTGATGCTTAAGGTTTTTTCTTCCACCCAGACGCAGTAAATATCTCGCGGCGCTACCATATAGATGCGGTCTTCTCCTTGAATCGCAATGGCATCAAAATCTTCTTTTGCATTTACCGAGACTGGTTGACTTGTAGGCTTAGTCGTAGGATTTACTTGGCTGGCTTTATGGATGACCTGCTGGATTTGCTCGGCATCAAAAGGTTTTAAGATATAGTCTTTGGCATTGACTTGAAAAGCTTTGAGCGCATATTGATCATAAGCTGTAGCAAAGACAAGGTAGGGTGGATTTTGGACTTTGAGCAATTTTTCCGCTAAGTCAAAGCCACTTTCTCCGGTTAAATGAATATCTAAAAAGAGCAAGTCCGTTTTTTTGTCGATTAATTGGGCGATGGCTTGATCGACACTATCTGCCTGTGCGATGGAGGTCACTTGTGGGTGTTGCTTAACAAGATAAGCGAGTTCTTCTCTAGCAAATGGTTCATCATCAACGATTAATACGTGCATAAAATCTATCCTTTCAATGATTGATTGAGCTGAGGGATGGTCAGTGCGACATGGCTACCACCTTCAGGATTATTTTCAATGAAGAAATTTCCCTGATTATCATAAAGGGTTTGGATACGTCGGGCGAGATTTTCCAGTGCAGTACCCGTTCCTTTTTCCGATTCCACCGTTTGTTTGCCTAATAAGGCGAGACGTTTTTCGGGAATTCCTTCGCCATTATCAAAGACATCAATGTGTAAGGTTTGCCCATCTTTTTGAATTTGGACATAGACTTGATTATTGTCTTTGCGATTTTTAAAGCCATGTTTAATCGTATTTTCGACTAACACTTGAATGGCATAAGGTGGGATGAAACAATCTAAGCAATCTTCTTCGACATCAAAGACAATATGATAGCGCTCAGGAAATCGTGCTTGTTCTAAGGCCAGATACGCTTTGACTTGATCTAATTCTTGTTGGACTTGAATGGTTGTCGCAATGGCTCCTTGTAAATTGCCCCGAAAATACTTGCTGAGTTGTAGCAATAGTTCGCGGGCTTTGGTGCTATCGATACGCATCAAGGCAGAAATGGTATTGATGGCATTAAAGAAAAAGTGAGGATTGACTTGAGCTTGTAAGGATTTGATTTCGGCTTCTTTTAAGAGTTTCGACTGCACTTCTGCTTCTCCAAGTTCGATTTGACTGGAGAAAATCAAGGCTAGTCCTTCTGCTAATTGCTCTTCCACATGGGTCAAGTCATCAGGATTATCAAAATACATTTTCAGCGTGCCGACGATTTGATTTTTTGAAAATAAAGGAATAACAATGGCCGCTTGTAAGGGACAGTCAGGATGCGAGCACCCAACTTCAGCCTTACTTCTAGCAATCGTCATTTCGCCGGTTTTCAAGACCCGTTTGGACAGCTCGGTAATGACTTCTAGTTCGGGAATATGATGGTCATCCCCTTTGCCGACATGAGCCAATATTTGATGCGTATCGGTAATACTAATGGCACTAACCTTGGTGTAATGCTGGATAATACTCGCAACTTTGCGCGCTGAATCCTTATGTAGCCCTTCACGAAAATACGGCAAAGTTTGGGCAGCAAGATCGAGCACTTCATGGGTTTGGACGGCCTTGGCTTGTTCTTCTTGGTTGAAGGTAATGGTTAAAATCGACATGAAGATAAAGGTCCCCACGCTGTTAAGTAAAATCATCGGAAAACCAATAAAACGAATGAGATTTAAACCACTTGTAAAGCTAGGACTAAAAAATAAGATAAAGCCCATTTGGACACATTCCATTAAAGCAGCAATCAAGGTAGCCTCCATTGTCGAAATAAAGGCGTGGCGATGCATTTTACGTTGTCCGAGCCAACCAGCGATAAAACCAATCAGTATTGAAGAAGGTACATAGAAAAAATCATTCATTGTTCCTTGCCATAAACGATGGATTCCTGCAATGAATCCGACTGCAGTCCCAACAACTGGACCACCTACTAGACCAGATACTGTAATGACTAAAGTTCTAGTATTGGCGATGGCTGCTTGGGTCGAAATTGTTGGCAAAAAGTTCGCCGGTAGAATCGTATTTTTGGTGATTTCTATCCCGGTTAGATTGGCAATGATAACGAATATCCCAAAAATAACCGTTAAAATAATTTTAGCTTGCAATTTTTGACGATTCAAGAGAACTTGTTTGAAGTAAGGAATATTTACTAGTAAAAAAGCCATTAAAATGATTAAACCGACACGTTCCATCATTAAGATTAACAACTCAAACATAAAATCACTTCCATTTTTTTCTTATAACTCATGGTAAAAGTTTTTAAGACATTTGTCTAGTCAGATAGCGGACGGCGATTTTTAAAAATTTTCCCATTTTTTTATATTTTGCTTTATTCTCCTTATTTTTTTGTTAAAATGAAAGTAATTATGTGGAATTAAATGAGGTGGAGAGTTCTTGAAGAAGTTTTTACACGAGTGGGGCTCGCTTATTTTTATCGTATTAGTGATTTTGGCCATTCGTCTTTTTGTATTTGAGCCTGTGACAGTCAAAGGTCATTCGATGGATCCGACTTTAGCAGATGGTCAAAAGTTAATTGTAAGTAAAGTATTTCAACCAGAACGATTTGATATCATTACGACAGTCGAGCCCAATGATCAAAGTAAAGTAGCTGTTAAGCGTTTGATTGGGTTACCGGGAGATACGATTGAATATAAAAATGATCAATTATTGATTAACGGCAAAGCTTATAATGAACCTTACCTTAAAGATTTTAAAGCGAAATTTGCCAAAGATCGTTTGCAAGAAGAGTACAGTTATTCATCGGATTATCGCAATACTGCCGCTACAGTCAGCAATTTCACGCAAGATTTTTCAATAAAGGTACCTGAGGGAAAATATTTCGTGATGGGGGATAATCGCTTGGTGTCATTGGATAGTCGTGAGTTTGGATTTATTACTAAAAAATTGATGCGTGGTGAAGTTGTATTACGGTATTTCCCATTTGATAGGATTAAAATGTTTAAAGATTAAGTATGCTTGAAAGGATATTTAAAGCTAATGGTATTGGACTGTTAGTGAGGATATCCTTTTTTTGTTATCGTTTGGTTGAGAGAATGGTAAGCAAGCTTGAAGTTTTCAATATTCCTAAATAGATTGGCTTGCACGAAAGCTAGTGTATCAAGTATAATACTAAAGGAATGTTTGAGGAGTGAAAAAATGGCCCAATTATTTTTTAAATATGGTGCGATGAATAGTGGAAAATCCATCGAAATTTTAAAAGTCGCGCATAACTATGAAGAGCAAAATAAGCCAGTCGTACTCATGACTAGTGGTCTAGATACGCGTTCTGGTGTTGGAAATGTAGCTAGCCGCATCGGTTTAGAGCGGACAGCCATTCCAATTTTTGATGAGACGGATGTATATGAAACGATTGCTAATTTAGAAGAAAAACCTTATTGTGTATTGATTGATGAAGCGCAATTCTTGAAAAAACATCATGTATTGGCTTTTACGCGCGTAGTTGATGAGTTAAATATTCCTGTGATGGCCTTTGGTTTGAAAAATGATTTTCGCAATGAATTATTCGAAGGTTCACAGTATTTATTGCTTTATGCCGATAAGATAGAAGAAATGAAGACGATTTGTTGGTTCTGTCATAAAAAGGCAACGATGAATTTACACTATGTTGATGGTAAGCCAGTCTATGAAGGGGACCAAGTACAAATTGGAGGCAATGAAGCGTATTATCCAGTTTGTCGCCATCATTACTTCCATCCTGAAATGAATGAAGCAACGAACAACGAAAAATAAAAATGAATAAAGGAGAATACAATGTACGATCAATTACAAGCGATTGAAGACCGTTATGAAGAATTAGGCGAATTATTAAGTGACCCTGAAGTGATTGCGGATACGAAGCGTTTCATGGCTTTGTCAAAAGAAGAAGCGAATACCCGTGAAACTGTGGAAACTTACCGCCGTTATAAACAAGTCGTGCAAGGAATAAGTGATGCCGAAGAAATGCTAGCAGAAAACTTAGATCCTGAAATGACGGAATTAGCTAAAGAAGAATTAGCTGATTTGAAGAAAGAAAAAGAAGAACTAGAAGCAAAAATCAAAATCTTATTATTACCAAAAGATCCAAACGATGATAAAAACATTATTATGGAAATCCGTGGTGCTGCTGGTGGAGATGAAGCAGCTTTATTTGCGGGTGATTTATTTAATATGTACCAACGCTATGCTGAATCTCAAGGTTGGAAAGTCGAAGTGATGGATGCGAATATCACAGGTATCGGTGGGTATAAAGAAGTGATTATGATGATTACTGGTGATAATGTCTTCTCCAAATTAAAATACGAATCAGGCGCTCACCGTGTCCAACGCGTGCCATCTACAGAATCTCAAGGTCGTATTCACACTTCTACTGCAACGGTTGTCGTGATGCCAGAAGCTGAAGAAGTCGAAGTTGAAATTGAAGACAAAGATATTCGGACGGACATTTATCATGCATCAGGTGCCGGTGGTCAGCACGTCAACAAGACTGCCTCTGCGGTACGTTTGACTCACATCCCAACTGGAATCGTGGTTGCCATGCAAGATGAACGTTCACAGCTAAAAAACCGTGAAAAAGCGATGAAAGTATTACGTGCACGTGTCTATGACCAAATGCAACAAGAAGCTCGTAGTGAATATGATGCGAACCGTAAATCAGCTGTCGGTACAGGAGATCGTTCTGAACGCATCCGTACGTATAACTTCCCACAAAATCGTGTCACAGATCATCGCATTGGTTTAACGATTCAAAAATTAGACCAAATTTTATCTGGTAAACTAGATGAAGTCATTGATGCATTAATCGTCTATGATCAAACTTCAAAATTAGAAGAGTTGCAAAATGGGTAAAAATAGTTATCGAGAAGTCCTAGCTAGGGCTTCTTCGTTTTTAGAGCAAAATCAATTAGAAGGTCATATGATTGAATATGTCTTCTTACAACGCAAACACTGGAATAAAACGGACTATTTATTGCATATGCATGAGCCAATAACTGCAGAAGATCAAAAGCAAATTGATGAGGATATGGCCAAGCTATTAGCCCATTATCCACCACAATATTTAATTGGCAGTGAAGTATTCTTAGATTATCGCCTGAAAGTGACTCCGGATACCTTGATTCCGCGTCCTGAAACCGAAGAATTAGTAGAGAAGTGCTTAAAGTTAACGCAAAAACAAGCAAATCAAGCTTTAAAAGTCGTTGATGTGGGGACCGGAACAGGTGCGATTGCGATTAGCTTAAAAGATAAACGTCCCACTTGGCAGGTGAGCGCAGTGGATTTATCCTCGGCTGCATTAGAAGTTGCTAAAGAAAACGCCCAACAAATTGGTGTGGCACTTGAGTTTATTTTAAGTGATTGCTTAGACGAGGTAGTAGGGCCGATTGATGTTTTAATTTCCAACCCGCCTTATATAAGCAAAGATGAATATGAATTAATGGATGTCAGTGTCCGCGAGTTTGAACCAAAAATGGCCTTATTTGCGGAAAATAATGGCCTTGCGATTTATGAAAAACTCGCCAAACAAGCACAAAGTAAGTTAGCTAAGGATGGCAAGATATTTTTAGAAATTGGTTTTATGCAAGGTTCTGCTGTGAAAGAACTATTTCGAGCAGCCTTTCCAAAAAAGCAAGTTTCGATTCATCAAGATTTATTTGGTAATGACCGAATGATTGTGGTGGAATAGTGGATAAGTGGATATCTTTTCCACAAGTTGGGGATAATTAAGTAAGAAATGTGTATAAATCAAGAAATGTATGAAAAAAGGATGTGGATAAGTTGTGGATACAATCATATATAAACAGGATTTAGCGACACCGGCACAGTTATTAAAATCAGGTCAAGTCGTGGCTTTTCCTACTGAGACAGTGTATGGCTTAGGTGCCAATGCTTTGGATAAAGAAGCGGTTAAACAAGTTTTTGCAGTAAAAGGCCGCCCGAGTGATAATCCGCTGATTGTCCATGTAGAAAGTTTTGAACAAGCAAAAAAATATATTCAAACGCTACATCCTTTGGCAGAAAAAATCGTCCAACAGTTTTGGCCAGGACCTTTAACGTTAATTTTTGAAATTATTCCGGGTTCTTTGCCACAAGAAGTAACAGGTGGCTTGACGACCGCCGCTTTTCGGATGCCAAATGCAAAATTGACTTTAGATTTGATCCATCAAGCTGGAGTGCCGTTAGTTGGACCAAGTGCCAATACTTCAGGAAAGCCTAGTCCTACTTGCGCTGCCCATGTCTATCATGATTTGCAAGGAAAAATTGCTGGCATTGTGGATGGGGGCAATTGTCAGGTTGGGGTAGAGTCTACAGTCCTAGATTTGAGTAATCCTGAAGCAGCACCAATGATTTTAAGACCAGGTGCTATCACGAGGGAAATGTTAGCAGATTTTCTAGATATGGAGATTCTTTTGGACAAACATTTAGTCAAAGAAAGTGAAACCCCAAAATCACCTGGAATGAAATACAAACATTATTCACCAAATACACCAGTGATGATGGTTCAACCAGAAAATCTTGCCAAAGCCGTCGCTGATTTCAAAGCTCATGGTAAGAAATTAGGCTTATTAGCAAGTCCTAAGCAATTAGCAGGCCTAAATGCTGAGTTGGTTTTAGCTTATGAAGATGAGTCCGTTGAAGCGGCGACAAAAGGATTGTTCGCAGGTTTGCGTGCCTTAGATGAACAGGACTTAGATTTGATTTTAGTCACTACGACTGCGGAAACTGGGTTAGGTCAGGCCTATATGAATCGACTAAAAAAAGCCGCTGCACAAAAAATATATGAAGTATAGAATCTTAAGTATAGTTTTTAAAACATTGTCTATCTACCAATAATGGATAGTCAATGTTTTTTAGTTTAAAGAATTTTGAAATATTGTGATTAGCTTTGAATGAACAGGAATCAATCTGGAAAAGAAAATGCAGGCCAATCATTTTGCTTATGATAAAATAATCCGTATACTGAAAGTTAAAGATGATAAAATTAGTTACAAATACCTAAGAAGGAGTAAATATGATTAAATTTCAACATATAAGTAAAAATTATGGCAAGACTGCTATTTTAAAAGATATTTCAATGCAAATAAATACAGGCGAATTCATTTGCTTAGTTGGACCAAGTGGTAGTGGGAAAACGACTTTATTAAAGACGGTTAATCGACTAGTCAATCCTGATAATGGTCAAATTTTATTAGATAATCAATCAATTAATCAGTGGCAATTAAGAGAATTACGCTTGCAAATTGGTTACGTGATTCAGCAGATTTCCTTATTTCCACATATGACTGTCTATGAAAATATTACTTTAATTCCCGAATTAAAAAAAATTCCTAAAGCTAAATGGCAGGAAATGGCAAATTTTTGGCTCAAAAAGGTTGGTCTAAATCCTAAAGAAGTCTTACATCGTTATCCCAAAGAGTTATCTGGTGGGCAACAACAGCGTGTCGGTATTGTGCGAGCATTAATTACGCAACCTAAGATATTATTGATGGACGAACCATTTAGTGCTTTGGATCCGTTAAGTCGTCAACAGTTACAGGACTTGCTCAAACAATTGCATGAAGAATTACATTTAACTGTTATTTTTGTTACGCATGATATGGATGAAGCATTAAAGCTAGCTGATCGAATTGCAGTATTACAAAACGGTGAGCTAGTCCAATTTGCTAGTCCTTCAGTTATTCAAAGCAATCCGCAAAATGCATTTGTTGCACAGGTTTTGAAAGGACGTGAATATGATGCCTAGCCTTTTACAAGCAATTTTTCAACATTTACAACTTTCTATGAGTGCATTGTTATTAGCAAGCCTCTTAGCAATTGGTTTAGCTTTAATTTTACAACCCTTTAAGCGTGTAGTTGCAGTTATTTTACAAATTACCGGAATTATGCAGACCATTCCCTCATTAGCCTTATTAGGGTTATTTATTCCGTTTATGGGCATTGGCTTTACACCATCTTTAATTGCACTTATCATTTATGGGATTTTTCCTATATTACAAAATACGCTAGTTGGTCTAGCTAACGTTGATCCAAGTCTAGATGAGGCAGCGCGAGCCTTTGGAATGACGCGATGGGAGCGATTAAAAAAATTATCTTTGCCATTGGCTATGCCGATGATTTTATCTGGTATCCGGACTTCTGCCATCATGATTATAGGGACAGCTACACTTGCGGCTTTAATTGGAGCAGGTGGTCTAGGAACGTATATTTTATTGGGAATCGATCGTCAAGATAATCAGTTGATTTTAATTGGAGCGCTTGCTTCGGCAGGATTAGCAATATTATTTAGTTTTTTATTACAATGGCTTCAACGATTGAAGCTTAAGCAAGTTGGGATTACCTTTGTTAGTTTGATTGCCATAACAGGTTTAACTTTTGTGCCGTTCTTTTTACAAACACAAACCAATAATACAATCGTAATTGCTGGTAAATTAGGTGCTGAACCCAACATCTTAATACATATGTACAAACTATTAATTGAAGACCAGTCAGACTTGCATGTAGAATTAAAAGAAAATCTAGGAAAAACAAGTTTTTTATATCAAGCGTTAAAAAAAGGCTCAATTGATCTTTATCCAGAATTTACAGGAACGATTACGAGCACTTTATTGAAGCAAACACCAACAACTTCGACTGATCCTAAAACAGTTTATCAACAGGCAAAAAAAGGCATTTATCGGCAAGATCATTTAGTTTATTTGCAACCTATGGCCTATCAGAATACTTATGCATTAGCTGTACCAAAAAATTATGCTAAACAACATCAATTAAAGAAGATTAGTGACTTAAAAAAGGTAGAAAATCAAGCCATTGCTGGTTTTACCTTAGAATTTAACCAACGAAAAGATGGTAACCTCGGTTTACAAGAAAAATATCAGCTTTCTTTACAAGTCAAGACGATGGAACCTGCTTTACGCTATAAAGCACTTGAGCAAGGAAGTATTCAAATTGCTGATGTCTATTCAACTGATAGTGGCATCAAGAGATACAATCTAGTTTTACTTAAAGACGATCTTCAGCTTTTTCCACCTTATCAAGGAGCACCTTTAATTCGTGAGACTACCTTAAAAAAATACCCTGAATTAAAGAAAATATTAAATCAATTAGCTGGAAAAATTACTGAAGAGCAAATGCAACAGATGAATTATCAGATAGATGTATTGAAGAAATCGCCTGAGATGGTTGCTAAAGAATTTTTAGAAAAAAATCATTTGTTAACTAGTTAAATTTTACTTGCCCTAGAGTTCACTCTAGGGTTTATTATTTTATTGTGAGGTGAATATGATGAATATCAAAAAAGCGGCAGAATTATTTGACTTAAGTGTTGATACACTTAGATATTATGAGCGTATTGGGGTTATTCCACCAGTTAAGCGTAATGAAAGCGGCTATCGGGAATACACAACGGTAGACTTAAATTGGATATATTTGGCAAAAAGCTTAAGAAATGCAGGGCTTTCGATTGAATCATTAATCGAATTTGCACATCTGGCTCAATTGCGTGAGAAAGAAGATGTCTCGGATGCTCAAAAGCAAATTTTGTACGAGCAGTTAGCTGAACTAGATGAAAAAATTCAAGAAATGGAACAAGTTAGAGCGTTGTTAAGTTATAAAATAGAAACTTATGATGAACATTTGGCAAAATTTCAAGAAGGTAAGATGAATGAGAATACAATTGAAAAACTCTGGGAGAAAAAATTCTAAAATCACTTGCCATGGAGTTTACGCCAAAGTTTAGAATAAAATATATCAAGTAAAAGGAGAATCATAAAAATGAACACAATTGAATTAAATAATGGAGTAGTTATGCCACAATTAGGTTACGGAGTGTACCAAATTCCAGCAGAACAAACTGCAGAAGCTGTATATCAAGCAATTAAGGCAGGATATCGTTTAATTGACACTGCAGCGGTATATGGAAATGAAAAAGAAACAGGGGAAGGAATTAAGAGAGCGATTGAAGAAGGCGTCGTTACAAGAGAAGAGTTATTTGTCACTTCTAAATTATTTATCTTACAAGCACCTGAAAACCGTGCAAAAGAAACTGTAGAACATTCATTAAAAGTGATGGGATTAGATTATTTAGACTTATATTTAATTCATCAGCCTTATGGGGATATTTATGGTGCTTGGCGTGCCCTAGTTGCTTTACAAAAAAGTGGAAAATTACGTGCGATTGGTATTTCTAATTTTAAATCGGCGAAAATGATTGAATTTGTTGGTTTAAATGAAGTAAAACCGCAAATTAATCAAATTGAAGTTAATCCATGGTATCAAAGAAATGTTGATCAAGAATGGCATGAAAAATATGGTGTACAAATCGAAGCCTGGGCGCCATTTGCAGAAGGTCGTCATGAATTGTTTACGAATCCGATATTAACTGAAATTGGTCAAAAATATCATAAATCAGTAGGACAAGTTGTATTGCGATGGTTGATGCAAAGAGGCATTGTAGCTTTGGCAAAATCAGTTCGACCTGAAAGAATGGCAGAAAACATTGACATTTTTGATTTTGAGTTATCTAGTGATGATATGGAAGTGATTGCTAACTTGGATTTACAAGAATCAGCATTTTTTGATCATGACGCACCTCAACAAGTTGAATGGTTTATGCAAAGAATGTTAGCAACAGAGGAATAATTGAGTAAACAAAAATTATCCATTCGTTTTAGTCGAAAGGTGAGAAAGTTGAAATATAAACATCAATTGTGGTGAGGAGAATGAAATGCACAAAAAGCAGGAGTTGATTTTACCTATTACGTTATTTTCATATTTTTTATTTTAATGGATAACTCGATTATTTTTACGAGCTCATTACAAATTGGCGAGATTTTTCGTTTTTCACCAACTGAATTATCATGGGTATCCAGTGCCTTGACCAATACCATGCATCAAATTGGCGGACCATTGGGATTGGCAATTATTGTTTTAAACGCAAGCCAATTTAAGACGAAAATGATGTTTATTGCATGTTACACAGCCTTTGCCATTGTCATTATTATATTTGGAATGACAAGGAAAAAAGAATAGATGAAAAAAGGACGGTTTGTGTACCGACCCCCAAAAGTTAGACCATAAAATCTAACAATTGGAGGTCGGTATTTTTATGTCAAAATATTCTTTTGAGTTTAAAAAGCAAATTGTAAATGCTTATCTTAATGGCGAAGGTGGTTATACTTATCTTGCAAATAAGTTCGGCATTCCATCTGATAATAAAGTTAAACTATGGGTGGATAATTACAATGCATTTGGTGATGAAGGATTAAA